>JAESFJ010000023.1_pt1 | contig 317354 bp, 297 predicted proteins | sample 9266161 | NCBI WGS metagenome assembly JAESFJ01 (sample SAMN14506165, study PRJNA617096) | algae metagenome | isolation source: Calothrix sp. FI2-JRJ7 and co-occurring heterotrophs from granitic desert soil | place: USA: Red Pass Lake area, Fort Irwin, California | collected 2000-06-01 | reverse complement strand
CCCTCATCTCCCTCGCAGCCGGCTCGGCCGCTTTCGCCGCCGTCCAGCCGATCCCGGGCTCGATCACCTATGACAACGCCAACGTCCAGCTGGAAAAGGCACCTGCCGGTTCGACCTTCTTCCACACCTTCTCGAACGGTGACGGCCGTGACGTTCGCGAAGTCTACAAGGTCAACGCCGACAAGACGGTGACCCTCGTCAACCGCACCGTCTCCAACGCTTCCTAATTCAAGGGTGCGTGACGGGCCTCGGGGCGCAAGCCCCGGGGCCTTTTTCTGTTTCGAGGGATGATGTGCGGGGCCGGAGGGGCGTTCCGTTCAGTGGGGAGGTTCGCAGACCTCGCCTGCGGCATCTGCAAGGCTGGTCGAGAGCAGCACCGCGCGGGTCTCATCGGCGACGCGGGCAAAGACCCGGCGGATCTCGCAATCGGTCTCACCATCGCAATCCTCGCAGCGGCGATAGGCCGTCAGCGACAGGCAGGGCAAGGGCGCGACGGGTCCGTCGATCAACCTCAGCACCTCGCCATAGGTTATCTCGCATGCCGGCCTGTGCAGAAGATAGCCGCCCTGCTTGCCACGGCGGCTTTCGACCATGCCGCCGCGTTTCAGGTCCAGCATGATCTGCTCGAGGAATTTTCTCGGGATTTTTTGCCGGTTGGCGATATCGGGGATCTGGATCGGCTCACCCGGCGCCGCGCGGGCAAGGAGTGTGAGCGCCCGCAGCGCGTATTTGGCTTTCTGTGTGATCATCGATCGTCAACGTCTGCCAGAACCGGCCTTAAAATCGTGCCTCCGGCCATAGCGCAATTCCCTGTAGGGTGCCACGTGTGATTTGGGCCCGGCGGCAGGAATTGCCGCGATATCTCCGTGCATGAGAGATATTTGCTCTTTGTTCGCGGCTCGGCGAACGTCGTTTTCTGGTCGTTCCCCTGCTCCTGCCGGATAATGCGGGCAGTGAGCAGGGACCCCATGATGACTTTTGACACCTCCGCAGATCTGGCCAAAGCACTGGACCAGCAACTGGCATCCGCCGACCTCACCGAACGCCTGCGCATTGTCGCCGGCCTCGACGGGCGGGCCGTTTTCACAACCTCGCTCGGTATCGAAGACCAGGTGATCACGGCCGCGATCGGGCTTGCCGGCCTGCCAATCGATGTCTCCACGCTGGAGACGGGCCGCCTCTTCAAGGAGACGGTCGATCTGATCGCCGAGACGGAAGAGCGCTTCGGCATCGCGATCAAGCGCTTCTACCCGAAACAGGACGATATCGACGCCTATGCCGCGAAATACGGCCTGAACGGCTTTTATGAAAGCGTCGAAGCCCGGCATGCCTGCTGTCATGTGCGCAAGCTGGTCCCGCTGGCGGAGGCGCTTGCCAGCGCCCGCTTCTGGATCACCGGTTTGCGCCGCTCCCAGTCTGGCAATCGCGCTGCCACGCCCTTTGCCGAATATGATGCCGAGCGCGGCCTCATCAAGGTGAACCCGCTGGCCGACTGGTCGCTCGACGACATCAACGCCTATGTCGAGGCCGAGAGCGTGCCGACCAACCCGCTGCATAAGCGCGGCTACCCCTCGATAGGCTGCGAGCCCTGCACCCGGGCGATCAAGCCCGGCGAGCCCGAGCGCGCCGGCCGCTGGTGGTGGGAGAATGACGAGAAGCGCGAATGCGGGTTGCACGTGCCGGAGGCGGCCGCGTCCGCCATCCCGACGCCGGCTTGACGCTTCACCCGTGGTCCACACGCAGAGCCACAGACAGATTTGGGGCGACAGCCCAACCAAAGAAAAGAAGACCATGCACGTACATACATCCGAATTCGATCCGCATTCGAAGGATCCCGTCACCAAGCCGCCGCTTGATCCGCATCTGAAGGCGCTCGAGAACGAAGCCATCTATATCTTCCGCGAAGTGGCGGCCGAGTTCGAGAAGCCGGTCATGCTCTATTCGATCGGCAAGGATTCCTCCGTGCTCCTGCATCTGGCGCGCAAGGCCTTCTTCCCCGGCCGGGTGCCGTTCCCGCTGCTCCACATCGATACCGGCTGGAAATTCCCGGAAATGATCGCCTTCCGTGACGCGACGGCGGAGAAATTCGATCTCGACCTGATCGTGCACACCAATCCGCGCGGCAAAGAAGAAGGCATTGGCCCCTTCACCCATGGTTCGGCCTATCATACCGACGTGATGAAGACGGAAGCGCTGCGCCAGGCGCTCGACGCCGGCAAATATGATGCAGCCTTCGGCGGCGCGCGCCGCGACGAGGAAGCAAGCCGCGCGAAGGAGCGCATCTATTCCTTCCGCACGCCCGACCACAAATGGGACCCGCGCAACCAGCGCCCGGAACTCTGGAACATCTATAACGGCATGATCCGCCGCGGCGAGAGCGTGCGCGCCTTCCCGCTGTCGAACTGGACCGAAGTCGACATCTGGCGCTACATCCAGGCGGAAAACATCGAGCTGCCGCCGCTCTACTACGCCAAGAAGCAGAAATATGTGGAGCGCGATGGCATGCTGATGTGGGCAGAAGATCCGCGCTTCGAGCCGCTTCCGGGCGAGCAGATCCAGGAAGGCATGCTGCGCTTCCGCACACTCGGCTGCTGGCCGCTGACAGGCGGCATCCGCTCCAATGCGACCACGCTCGACGAGGTGATCGCCGAACTCGAAATCGCCACCGTCTCCGAACGCCAGGGCCGCGCCATCGACCGCGACCAGGCTGGATCGATGGAAAAGAAGAAGCGCGAAGGATATTTCTGAGATGACCGCAGCTGCAAACACTGCCCTCGCCACCGAGGCACCCCACACCGAAGCCGCACCGGTCATCCGCGACTCGCGCCCGCTGCGCCTCATCACCTGCGGCTCGGTCGACGACGGCAAGTCGACGCTGATCGGTCGTCTGCTCTGGGACACCAAGGCCGTCAAGGAAGACCAGGCTGCCAGCCTGCGCCGCGACTCGGGCCAGCAGAATGATCTCGGCCTTCCGGATTTCGCCCTGCTGCTCGACGGACTGCAGGCGGAACGCGAACAGGGCATCACCATCGATGTCGCCTATCGCTACTTCGCCACCGATCGCCGCTCCTTCATCGTTGCCGACACGCCCGGCCACGAGCAGTATACCCGCAACATGGCAACCGGCGCCTCGACGGCGGATCTCGCGATCCTGCTCGTCGATGCCCGTGCCGGCCTTCTGGAGCAGACCCGCCGACATGCCACCATCGCGTCGCTGATGGGCATCAAGCAGTTCGTCCTGGCCGTCAACAAGTTCGACCTCGTCGACTACAACAAGGCCGTGTTCGACCAGATCAGCACCGATTTCAAGGCGCTGGCCCTGTCGCTCGGTGTACGCCAGGTGACCGCCATCCCGATGTCGGCGCTGAAGGGCGAAAACGTCGTCTATTCCGGCAAGTCGGTCATTCCATGGTATGAAGGCCCGACGCTGGTCGAGACGCTGGAGCTCGCCACCCTGCGCTCCGGCCAGTCGACCGGTTTCCGCCTGCCCGTGCAGCGCGTCTCGCGCCCCGGCGAAAGTTTTCGCGGGTATCAGGGCACGGTTGCCGGCGGTGCGGTGAAGCCCGGCGACAGCGTTGCCATCCTGCCATCCGGTCAGGTGGCCAATGTCAAGCAGATCGTCACCTTCGACCTGGTGCGCAACGCGGCCGTCGCGGGTGACGCGATCACGCTGGTGCTCGACCGTCAGGTGGACGTCGCGCGTGGCGACATGATCGTCTCGCTCGATGCCCAGCCGCAGACGGGGCTCGCCTTCGACGCACAGCTCGTGGCGCTGCAGCCCGACGGCATAGTGCCCGGCAAGCGCTACTGGCTGAAGGCCGGCTCGCGCCGTCAGCGCGTGCAGGTGCAGCCGGTGCAGCAGCTGGAGCTGAAGACGGGCAAGTGGCAGCCGGCCGAGATGCTGCAGATGAACGCGATCGGCAAGGTGCATCTCTCCTTCGACGAGACCGCGATCTTCGACCCCTATGAGCTGAACCGCGGCACCGGCGCCTTCATCCTGATCGATCCGGACACCAACAATACTGTGGCCGGCGGCATGATCACGGCCAAGCGCACCGAACTCGGCGGCCTGAACGCCCATGACGGCCGGGTGATCCTGTCGCTGCCTTCCGATCTGGCCGAACAGCTGCTGGCAACCGAACTGCTCGCCAGCCGCCGCGACGAGGTCGAGACCCGCCGGGTCACCACGGCCGCTGCCCGGCAATTGCTGGATGATATCGACGGCTGAGTTCGCCTCCCCCAAACCCGGAACGGCCCGCCTCGAGCGGGCCGTTTTGCGTTTTCGCCCCACAAGCGGTGCGAGGATCGGCTTTCCTTTCAAGGACAATAAGCTAATATTCCCCAAGACACTGGGGGCGCCATGCATCGACACAGGCAGCAAGAGAGGGACGTGCTGATCGGCCTCGCCGAAGCGCTTGCCAAAAGTGGGGTCTCCAAGCTCCTGCTGCATGCCTGGGAACGTCGATACGGAATGGAGCCTGCCGAACGCAGCCCCAGCGGACGACGCTTCTATACGCGAGAACAGGTGGAACGGCTGAGACTGCTCAAATCCTGTAGCGATGGAGGCTACCGGATCGGAGCGCTGGTGTCGCTTTCCACCGAAACGCTGGTGCGGCTGGAAATGGAGATGGAGGCCCGCCAGGGGCTGCCCGAGATCATCGAGGCAGTGCAGGCGATGGACAGCGATCGGCTGGAGGCCCTGTTGCGTGTCCGTGCCGAGCGCGATCCGCCGGAGCATTTCATTCGGGCGACCGCGCTGCCGTTGATGCGCGAGATCGGGTCCATGTGGGCTGCAGGCAAGGTGTCGATCGCGGCCGAGCATATGACAACGGCGCAGATCAAGCGCATCCTGGGCGGACTGTTCGACCGGTGCCCGCCGCCGGCCAGTGATGCGCCACGCCTGGTCGCGACGACCCCGGAGCGGGAAGAGCATGATATCGGCGCGCTCGTCGCAACACTGCTGGCGCGGCTGCGGGGCTGGAACGCCCTGTTTCTGGGTGCAAACATGCCCGCTGCGGAGATTGCCGATGCTGCCCGGCGACGGAGCGTGCATTGCGTCTGCCTGAGCTCGCTGACCGGCCGCAAGGCGACGCTCGAGCGTCATCTTCGCGAGTTGCGGTCGGCGCTTTCCCCCGACATCGAGATCTGGATCGGCGGCGCCGCCTACAGAACGGTGTCGACCATGGGCGGGATCTCCTTCATGTCGAACCTCGACAGCTTCATGGACGCCCTGTCCGATTCCGGGCGCCGCTATCTCTCCCTCGCCGGCTGACCACCGACACGATCGCGCAACTTGCCTTGTCGCAGCGAAAACGCGTGCACAGACGAGAAAGGTAGACAGAATGCCATTATATTAGCATTTCTTTTATTTCTTGTATGCTTTTTAGCGGTGTCGAATTCACATTGCTCCAGCGCGTTGTGCGCTGGTCCCGATTGGAGGACAAATGGGACTGTCAGCACTCGTCAATTCCAAGAACGCCGCGAAAGTGCTCGCACTTGATGCGCTTCAGGCCAATGTAATGGTGGCCGATGCCAGCCTCAACATCACCTACATGAATCCCGCTGTCATGGACTTGCTCAAGGAAGCCGAGGCAGACCTGAAGAAAGAGCTCCCGAAATTCAGCGTCGCTGCCCTGATCGGCAGCAATATCGACGTGTTCCACAAGAACCCTTCCCACCAGCGCAACATGCTGGCAGCCCTGAAGAGCCGACACAGCGCGACGATCACGGTCGGCAACCGCGTCTTCGACCTCCTCGTCACGCCGCTGAAGCAGGGGTCGAAGACCATCGGCTTCGTCGTCGAATGGGCCGATGCAAAGGCGCGTTTGCTGAATGTGGACTATGCGGCCCAGATTGCCGCCATCAGCCGCTCGCAGGCGATCATAGAGTTTTCCGTCGACGGCAAGATCTTGAGTGCCAACCAGAATTTCGTGAATCTGATGGGCTATCCGCTTCAGGATATCATCGGCCAGCACCACAGCATGTTCGTGGACAAGGAGCATGCGAGCTCGGAGGAATACCAGAAGTTCTGGCGGACGCTACGTGACGGCCAGTACATCGCGGCAGAGTTTCGGCGGACCACGAAAGCCGGTCGCGAAGTCGTGCTTGCCGCGTCCTACAACCCGATCCTCGACATCCATGGCAAGGTGGTGAAAGTGGTGAAATTCGCGACCGACGTGACGGCTCGCGTTCGCACAGTGAGTTCGCTTGGCGACGCACTGAAGCGTCTTTGCTCCGGTGACTTTGCCTTCCAGCTCACCGAACCCTTCGCAACCGAATTCGAGTTCCTCCGCCACGACCTCAACCGCTCGGTTTCGCAGCTGCGCGACACCTTCCGCGACATCTCGGAAAGCGTCGACGTAATCAGCCAGGGCACCCGGGAAATCAGCCAGGGCGTGGGGGATCTCTCACGGCGCACGGAGAGCCAGGCGGCCAATCTCGAAGAAACCGCCGCGGCGCTCGAGGAGATCACCGCCAATGTCGGCGCATCGGCGCAGCGCGCCCAGGAGGCGCGTGATGTCGCGGGTTCCGCCAAGGCCAGCGCCGAGAAATCCGGAGAAGTGGTAGCGCATGCCGTCGATGCGATGAGCCGTATCGAGGATTCCTCCTCGAAGATCTCCAACATCATCGGGGTGAACGACGAGATCGCCTTCCAGACGAACCTGCTTGCGCTCAATGCCGGTGTCGAGGCAGCGCGCGCCGGGGAAGCGGGCCGTGGCTTTGCCGTGGTTGCCCAGGAGGTGCGCGAGCTCGCCCAGCGCTCCGCAAAGGCTGCCAAGGAGATCAAGGACCTGATCCAGAATTCGGCGAGCGAGGTTTCGACCGGCGTCAAACTGGTCAGCGAAACTGGCGGGGCGCTGAAATCGATCAGCCAGCTGATCGTCGAGATCAACGACCACGTAGTTGCCATCTCGACTGCCGCGCGCGAGCAGTCGTCGGGCCTTGTGGAGGTCAACAGTGCCGTCAACGGCATGGACCAGACGACGCAGCAGAATGCGGCAATGGTCGAGGAAAGCAGTGCGGCCGCCTCGACGCTGTCCAGCGAGACGCAGAAACTGCGCGGCATGATCGGCCAGTTCAACCTGGGCGACCATGGCAGCAGCGCCTCGCCACGCAACGCCCGCGCCGCCTGACCCCAGACGGCTGCTTCAGCGCAGGGGTGGCCGGCGAGTTACCCCTGGCGGGCGGTCGAGCCGCGCTGGATGAGCTGGTAGCCGAGATCGACCAGCTTTGCCGGGGCAGCGCCCGATCCGGCAGCACGAATGATCATGTCGACGGCGCGGTAGCCGATCTCGTAGCGCGGAACGCGCACGGAGGTGATGGTGGGGAAGGCAAAGCCGGCGTAATCGAGATCGTTGAAGCCGCAGATGCCGAAATCCTGAGGCACTGCCAGCCCGCGCCGCTGGCATTCGAAGAGCACGCCAAGCGCGATGTCATCGTTGTGGCAGAAGGCGGCATCGGCATCGGGTGATGCACTTTTCAACCTGTCGAGCAGATGGCAGCCGAGGCCGACGCTGGTGTTGCCATCGACGGCCAGAACGAGAGACGGATCATAGAGACCGGCCTCCTCCAACACCGCCTGAAAGCCTTCCAGGCGACGCCGGGCGCGAAAATCCCAGGCACCGCCGAGCATGGCGATGCGCCGGTATCCCTTGTCGAGCAGATGGCGCGTCGCCGTCTCTGCCGCCTGGCGATGATCGATGCCGATCGCCATGTCCGAGGGCTGGCGGCTGACATCCATGATCTCGACCACGGGGCAAGGCGCCTGACGCAGGAGATCATCGATCGCGGGGTCGCCGATCTGGCCCACGTGAATGAGGCCGGCGGGATTCTGTGAGAGAAAGAAGCGCAACTGGCGGAGCTGGTCTTCGGTATCGGGATCGGAACTCGCATACTGGATGCGCAGATCGGATGAGCGCACGCGATCCTCAATGCCGCGAATGACGGCGAGAAATGCATGACTGGTCAGGCCAGGGGACGTCACGCCGACCAGGCCACTGTTCTTGCTGGCAAGCGCCCGCGCGGCAAGATCGGGCACGTAGCCCATCTCCTCGACCACCTTCAAGATCGCATCGCGCAGCTGAGGGGAGACTTTTTCCGGGTCACGCAGGGCTCGGGAGACGGTGATGGCGCTGACGCCCGCCTGCTGGGCCACATCAGACAGAGTCACCTTGTCCTGGCGCTGACGACGCTTTCTAGTACCTGAAATCATGCTCACCGAACCAGCCCGATCACAATCAGTGGTAGCAATAAAGGTTTTCTAGCATCGCCGAACGAGGGTGCCGAATGCAATTAAAGATAGCCTAATCTGCTTTCCTCAGCAATGGCTTGCGCTGGTTTCCCCCAGCCTTCGAGTTGAGCTGGAGATATTTATCCACTACCCCTGTTTGCAGGGAATACATCTCATTGGGCGCGGCGGGCAAGGCACAGAACGACGCGAAAAATTCGCGCCCTTGGGCAGCCTTCAGCAAAAATCTTTTTGGTTCGGGGGGAGATCCTCGGGAAGATCAGCTGGTCGGAGTGGAGTGATTCGAACACTCGACCCCCACGTCCCGAACGTGGTGCGCTACCAGACTGCGCTACACTCCGTGACCAGCGGCGCCTCTATAGACCAGCGATTTTCGTTGCACAAGCAGGGAAACGCAAAAAGCGGCGAGAAAGTTGAAATATTCGTGACAGGCCTTCGCATGTTACTGATTTCAAACCGATATGAGGAAGCGATCAGACAAGCGGAAGGTGCGGTTCAGGATCTGCCGGCGCGCTCCGGGATGCCGAGGCAGGGGCCGCCGTTGCCGAGAAGTCACCGGTGGAAAAATTGCGGACACAGCCGGCTCTTGCCGTTTCGCCTTCAGGCGTTTCGCAGTAAAGCAGTCATGGGCCGGACATGCCCGGCGCGCGTCGAGGACGGCTGCCGGCGGCGGCCTTACAGGGGTTCGAGGGACAGTGACAATGAATTTGCTGAAGAGCACGACAACAGGATTGATCGCCGCGCTTTGCCTTGCCGCCGCAGGCTGCACCACGACGGGAGGGGGCCCGAAGAACGAGATCGAGGCACGGTGGAACGGTCAGCAGGCCGGCGCCTTCTTCGCCAAGTTCGGACCGCCCGTCTCAGATGCGGCATCCGGCGCTTCGACGCTCTATACCTGGCGCGGCGGCTTCAACACGCGCGTCGTGCCGGCGACCTACGAAGATCTCGGCAATGGCAAGAAGGGCAAGCTTCTGACCCGTGCGCGCACCGAATATCTGCGGTGCGAGGTCCAGCTGACGGTATCCTCCGACTACGTAATCCGCGGCGTTCGTACCGTCGTCGATCGTCCCGGCACGAACGGCGGAAAGAGCTACTGTGCAGAGTTCCTGACGGCCGAGTAAGCCCGCACCTGGGAAATCGAGAGCCTCCCGCCGAGAACGGCGCGGAGGCTTTTGTTTGCCTAAAGACGCATTGAGCGCACTGTCCGGTCGGACGGGGTCCATCCCCGTCGGGGCCTCATGCCCTCTGGACACCCGGTCGAAGGCGAATATGGGAGAGCGCCGTGGATGACGCCCTCCCCGATACGCAATACAGAAACCGAGCGCTTCGCGACGCATTACCTTGGTGGAAGCGCGTTCTTTATAAAGAGATCAAGGTTAACAGTTAGCTTACAGACCTCAGGATTTATAGTTAATTTTCAGTGACCTAGCAGGGTTGCCCAGCATCGCTCCGACCAAGCGGCGGCAACCGCAAAAAGCCTTGAAAACCAGCGCCTGCAGCCTTTCGTGATCATGTCAGCACTTGACGATGTTCTTGTTTTGTTCAAGATCATCTCCCATGACCCGGACGATCGACACCCTTGGAAAAGCCATCCGCCACAACATGCTGGTAGTCGCAACCTGCCGCGAATGCCAGCGCCAGGGGCGCTTCATGGCCAAGGACCTCGCCACGTTCTACGGCCACGGGCGAGACCCCCATTCCCTCAAGTTCCGCTGCACGCATTGCGACACGCGCAACAGCAAGATCACGCTGATGGACAACCCCTATGACCGAACCCCGGAGACGATTGTCTGGCGGCCGGTGAAGGTGAAGCTTTGAGACCGCTTGATACGTGATTTGCGGATGTGTTGCTTGCGCGGCGTTCAGGGCAGATCCGGATAGCCGGCGGCAATGGCCGCCTGTTCGTGCTGAAGCAGGATATCGTAAGCGGACTCCTCCAGCAGCACCACGTCCTTGAGGCCGAGGATCGTCCGGGCGTTGACAAGTTCCCGCGCAACGATCGCTGCCTTCAGTGCCGCGCGCAAGGCAGTCACGTCCTCGTCCGAGGCCGAGAGGCGGGTGATGAAGGGCAGATTGGGGCCTGACGGCGTCTGGGCGAGGACGTGAAGGCCCTGCAGGCGTTCCGGGGCGTGGCGCCGCATCAGATCATAGGTGATGCAATCGATCGCCGCGAGATCGGCAGCTCCCGATCGTACGGCTTCCAGACTTGCCAGATGACCGCCGGTCTCCTTCACTTCTGCGAAGAAGGGCCTGCCCCCGGCATAGGGGGCGATGGCGGCGCGCAGAAGGTTGTAGCCGGAATTGCTGCCACGCTCGTTGATCGCGGCGGTCGAGCCGGCGCAGGCGGCAAGGCTCTGCGGCGCGCTCTCTTCACGCACGACGATGACGCTGCACATGGTCGGCCCGACGCAGCCAGGCGCCGCATAGACGGGCGTGCCGACCAAGCGCACCCGGCCCCTCAGATGCTTGACGAAGGGAAAGCCGCAGGTCTGGGCGAAGACGAGGCGCGGATCGAGCCAGGCCTCGTGATGGGCGATCGTCTCGTCCAGAGCCTCGGGCAGGTCGCGCATCCCCGCAGCGCGCAGGCGGTCGCGCAGGAAGGCCCAGAGCCGTCGCTGCGCCTCGACCACCACCGGCGGCGCAATATACATCGGGAGGCTCGCAAGCCCCGTCTCTGCCGCCCCGCTCAGGAATGCCTCGGATGGGTCGGACGGTCGTGCTTGCGAAACAGGAAACGACGGGCGACATCGCGATAGCCGCGATAGACGAGGCCGCCGTTCAGCCGCACGAGGAAGTCGCGATGTTTCTCGTAGGTTGCGGGCAGCATGTACCAGGGCAATCCCGGCACGCGATGATGCAGGACATGCAGGTTGTTGTAGAGGAAGAGCAGGCCGAAGAGCGGGCTCCTCTCGACGATTGCCGTACGCTCCTCGTGATTGTCGGCAAAACGATGCTCGGCATAGGAGCGCAGGCGCGACAGCGCCGTGCCGCAATAGACGAAGCCGAAGAAGAACAGCAGGAAAGGCATCTCGCAGATGACCAGCACCCACCAGAGGACGACGGCGACCCCGAGCAGATGCCATGCCCAGAGGCGGCGGCGGTCGCCCTCGCCGCGGATCACCATCAGCGCCTCATGCCAGAGGAAGGAACCGAGGATGATCGCGGGGCCGACGGTCAGGCGGCCGGCCAGGGTCAGGTTGAATTCGCGCAGCGTGCGACCGAACCAGCCGAAACGATCCCAGTCCTCTCGGGTGAAGTAGTAGGATTCCGGATCCTCGATCGGATCGGTCAGATGCTCATCCCGGTGATGGGCAAGATGGCTTTCCTTATAGACATGATAAGGCAGCCAGAGCGAAATCGGCGGCACGCCGATCGCGTCGTTGATCCAGGCATGGCGGGTCGGGTGATGATGGATCACCTCGTGCTGCAGGGAGCCATGCCAGGCAATCAGCCAGGCCCCGAGGGGCACGAGAATCAAAAGCGGAATGTCGCGCCAGAAATAGGTCAGGGCCAGGAAGCCCCCGTAAATCAGAAAGGCCAATGCGACGGTCGGCCATTCGATGCGCGCGATGCGCAGTAGTGCGATCTCACCTTCGGCAAGATGTGCCATGCAGTCCCCACAGACGAATCCCCATGGTCGTAAAGGGTAGCCGGCTTTGTAACAAAAGAAAGAAACGAAAGCGGCGCGCAACGCCGCGATTGGAAAAATTCGTGAGCGAAATGGGCCGAAAAGCCGCGGTTTCGGAGAAAAGCCTCCCGGAGGCAGGACAGGAGCGGCTCAGGGGGAAATGGCTGGGGCGCCAGGATTCGAACCTGGGAATGTCGGTACCAAAAACCGATGCCTTACCGCTTGGCGACGCCCCAACAGGATTGCGGGCGCAGAGGGCGCGTCGCAAATCGCGGCCTGATTAGCAAAGCGAAGGCCGGGCGGCAACACCTCTCGTCTCGCGGCGCTCAAGTTTTTCCCGGAACGATGCGGCGGGCTCGTCGTTTCCCTGTCATCCCCCAAGGCAGACAGAAACGAAAGGACTTTCCATGCCCTCCATCAATTCCGCCCGCATTCTCATTCTCGCCACCCATGGCTACGAGCGTTCCGAGCTGCGCGTGCCGCTCGAGCAGCTCACCGCCAAGGGTGCGACCGTCAAAATCGCTTCCCTCGAAAAGGCGCCGATCAAGAGCTGGGACGAGAAGAACTGGGGCGACACCGTCGATGTCGACCTGACGCTCGAAGAGGTCAAGATCGACGACTTCGATGCGCTGGTCATTCCCGGCGGCCAGATCAATCCGGACCTGTTGCGCAAGGAGCAGAAGGCGATCGACGTGGTCAAGACCTTCCTCAACTCCGGCAAGCCGGTCGCGGCCGTCTGCCATGGTCCCTGGCTGCTGATCGAGGCAGGCGGCGTCAAGGGACGCAAGGCCACGTCCTATTCCTCGATCAAGACCGACATGATCAATGCCGGCGCCGACTGGCGCGACGAGGCCGTGGTCACCGACCAGGGCATCATCACCTCGCGCAATCCGGGCGATCTGGATGCCTTCGTCGCCAAGATCGTCGAGGAGGTCGAAGAAGGCCGGCATCAGCGCCAGGCGGCCTGACCGCTGCCATCCTTCTCCGGTTCAACAGAAGACCCGGCGGGCAACCGCCGGGTCTTCGCATGTCCGCCCCCACCGGGCGCGACGTTCGGCTTCGACCTCTCGTTGGTGACGGGGCATGGGCTCGGATACCCCCGCCCCTGCACTAGCCCGGTACCGAGGGCACCTCGCGCTTCAGGTCCGGCTCGTCATGAATGAAGGTCAATTGCAAAGTCGCCATTCGTTCTACCAAGGGATCGCGGATCTCTCCCAACCCCTGCGGCGGATCGACCGCAATGCCGCCCTCCTCCAGCGCGGCGATCAGCGCGACAAAGGCGCCGGCGGGCAGGGTCAGGCGGATCGTGTTCATCAGGTTCGAATACATGTGCACGTCGTCGATCCAGCCGCCAAGGCGGTTGACGGTATCGAAGACGAAACTCGTTGCCGCCTTGCGCTCGACGCGCGTCACGGCCGTGAGCATGACAATGGCCATGGCACGATCCTTTCCTTCTCACGACAGAGTGCGGCCGGGCGCGGTGACAAATCAAGTGCGCTGTGGAATAGGCTTGGGTCGATGCGCCTTGCGGCGCAAAGTCGGGTGAGACGCATGAAGAAGCAGAAGCAGCCGCACAGGAAGACAGGACGGAACACGGGAGGCAATGCCCAGGCGAAGGCTGCCGTGGCGGCGGCTGCGCCCGCGGCACACGCCCAGCCGGTGAAGGTTTCGCCTTCCCCCGACGCCGCGGCTGGCGGCCACAGCGCTGCGGCGCGCTTCCGGTCCGGGATCCGCACACGGGCGTTTCAGAGCGCATTCCTCGTATTCCTCGCCGGGGTACTGACGGTCGCGGCGTCGCTGGCCATTCCGCATGAATTTGCCTTCTTCGAGCTCGGCTATCTCTTCACCCTCTCGATCTATGACCTTGTGCTTGCAATGCTGGGGCTGTCGGTGGCGATCGGCATGGCGGAACGGCGCAGCGACGTGATCTCGATCGTCATTGCCTTTCTCGGCGTCATCGCGCCAATGCTGCTGTTCTTCGATCCGATTTTCCACGCCATCCTGCAGAGCCCGCTCGGCCACGAGCTTTTCCTGATTGCGCCCATTGCCGTGATGCTCTCGGGCGTGGTCCTGTGGCTGCCGGGGCACATGCGCCGGTTCGCGGCCCCCATTGCGGCGGCCGTGGTCGGCTTTTCGCTGTCGCTGTTCATCGGGCTCGACGATTTCGGCATCGGCATCAAGGAATTCGCGCTTGCAGCCGTGATCGGCGCGCTGTGGATCCTTCTTGTGCCGGGACTGATGCTGCGCCCCTTTTCCGGCACGTGGCTAACGATCCCGGCGCGGATCATCGGCTCGTGGCTGATGGTGATCGCGGTCATCGTCACGGTATCGCTTTATGTGCCACTTGCTCCCGATGCCCCGCCGCTTGCCGATCCGAGCCTTCCCGACGGTGGCGTGACACTCGATGCGCCAGCGCTTCCGCCGCTCGATCCCGCGATCGAGGAAGGGCTGATTGTGGCGCCGGACGATTTCGGCAGCCCGCCCGCAGAAGGCGGCATTCCGACGCCTGAACTCGGCGACAATCCGCTGCTGGGCGGCGGGCGCAATCGCGAGCCCTGAGGCAAGCCCCCCGCTTTGCCTGTCGACGCCCTGCGCGCGAGCCGTTACACCTTGGGCAAAACGCCTCCTGATTCCGGTAGATCCGCATGCATGTCCGCTATGACCGTCCGGTGTCCCGCTCCGCCTTTCTTGCGCGGCGGCTGGCTCTGTTTTCGCTGGCCATGCTGGCCGTCGTCGTGCTCGCGCATCGCTTCGGACCGCTCGCGACGCCCGACTTCGTCATGCTGGTGCTGGCCGCTGCCGTGCCGGCTCTGCTTGCGGTGCCGCTCGCGCTTCTCGGGCTCGCGCGGCTCTGGCAGATCGGGGCGCTGGGCGGTGTCGCTTCGGCCTGGGCGCTTGCCTATGCCGCCGTGCCGCTCGCGCTGCCGGGTTACGGCTACTACCTCTATGTCAGCAAGCCGAGGCTGACGGAGGTTTCGACCGATCTTTCCGACCGTCCAGCCTTCATCTCGGTGCCCGAGGCCAAGCAGCATCTCCTGCCGCGCCCTGCCCTACCGCCCGATGCCGACGCGGCCCAGCTTGCCGCCTATCCGGGGCTGAACGGCCGCCGCTACGAAGGGGCGATCGACCGTGTCTATGAAGCCGTGCGCAAGGTGGCGGCGGAAAACCGGCTGGTGGTGACGGCGAGCCGCGGAGAGGAATATGGCCTGCCGGCGCTGGAGCTGCGTCCGACGACGGAAACACCCTCCGAACCTTCAGCAGCCGCCGAGGGCGCGGCACCTGCGGCACCGGACGAGGCCCTGCCGGAGAGCGGGCCGCTGCCCACCGCCCGACCGGAGCCGAGCCTCATTGTGCCGCTTTCCGACGGGGAACCCCAGGGCACGGCACGGCTTCAGTTTTCCACCCGCACGCTGGTGCTGGGCCTGCCTTTCGATGCCGTGGTGCGCCTGCGCGAAGAGGCGGAAATGACGCTGGTCGATATCCGGGTAGCCTCGCGCTACGGGCCGCATGATCTCGGCATCAGCGACCAGATCGCCGAAGGTTTTCTGCATGCGCTGGATGCCGAGCTTCTGGGGATTGCGGGGAACTGAGGTTAGCCTTCCGCCTCAACGCGCACGATACTCGCCTGAAAGTCTCGGCGGCCCGTCTGTTGCAATCAGACCCTTGTCGAGGAGATCCTCGATATGGGCGAGCACGGACAAGGCGGCGGCGCCATGCAGGCGCGGATCGGTGGAGGCATAGATCACCTTCACCATCTCGGGGATCGAGCAGAGCCCTTTGCGGATCTGCTCCAGCACCGCGCGCTCGCGCATCAGGCGATGGGTGCGCAGCGCCCGCACGAACGCCTCGGGTTCGGTGACCGGGCCGCCATGGCCGGGCAGGTAGAGCCTATCTTGCCGCATGAGCAGGCGGTCGAGGGAGGCCATGTAGTCGCCCATGGCACCATCCGGCGGTGCGACGATCGAGGTGGCCCAGGCCATGACGTGATCGGCGGAAAAGAGGATGCCGGTATCTTCAAGCGCGAAGGCGGCGTGGTTGGCCGTATGCCCCGGCGTGTGCACGGCGGTGAGGCGCCAGCCGTCACCTTCCACGGTCTCGCCGTCGGCGAGCGCAACGTCGGGGACAAAATCGGTGTCCGAGCTTTCGGCGAAGGGGTTCACCTCACCCTCGAAAAGCGGGCGGGACGGGCGATGCGGGCCCTCGGCGACAATGGTCGCACCGGTCCCGTCTTTCAGCCGGCGGGCGAGCGGGGAATGGTCGCGGTGGGTGTGGCTGACCGCGATGTGGGTCACCTCGCGCCCCTTGAGCGCTGCCATCAACGCTTCGAAATGCGCATCATTATCCGGACCGGGATCGATCACGCAGACGGATTTTTGCCCAACGATATAGGTATTGGTGCCGTGGAAGGTGAAGGGGCTCGGATTGGGCGCGGTGAGCCGCTGGATGCCCTCGGCCACGGGCACCGCCACGCCATGCTGCGGATCGAAATCGGTGACGAAGCGCGGCACCGCCTGATCGCCCGTCTGGTCTTCAATCTCGCTCATTTATACTCGATCTCGATGAAACTCATCGGCTGGTCGCCGCCATTGATGACATTGTGCTCAACGCCGGCATCCCGCCGATAGGCCTCGCCGGCCTTCGACGTCACGCGGCGCTCACCCAAAGCGTCCTCGATCAGGAAATGGCAATCGGTGAGCGGAACGACGACATAGCCGAGGCCATGGGTGTGATGGCCGGTCGCGGCACCGGGTTCGAAATTCCAGCGGGTGATGCGGGTCACGGCATCGTCGAGCACAAGGGTCGGGATGGCGGGCGGACGGGCGGAATAGCCGGGCATTGACGTCTCCGGGAGATGGTACAGGGCGCGCCGGTTCTGGATGGCCTGGCGTCGGTATGCCGGTGACCGTAGCTCTCGTGCCGTCGCACGACAACATAAGAAATCTCAAGATCCGGAGGCGATCGCCTGCTCCTGGCCGGCGAGGAAGCGCGAAGGCGGAACGCCGACGAAGCGGGTGAAGGCGGTGGAAAAGGCGCTGGCCGAGCCATAGCCGATGCGTTCGGCGATCTCCTGCATGCCCAGCACCTGTTCGCGCAGGTGGTCCTTGGCAAGCGCCATGCGCCAGGCCAGCAGATACTCCATCGGCGACAGGCCGATGGCGGCGCGGAAGCGTTTGAAGAAGGCGGAGCGGGAGAGCGCCGCTTCCTGGGCCAGACTCTCGATCGTCCATTCCCGTGCGGGATCGGCGTGCAGACGGCGCAGGCTCGCCGCCAGCCGATCGTCGGCGAGGCCCCGCAGGATGCCGGTCGGGGCATTTTCACTCGGCGCAACGCGCAAGGCTTCAAGCAGAATGACATCGAGCAGGCGCGCGAGAACCATGTCCCGTGCCGGCCGGGCCGCGCGGATCTCGTCGGTCAAGAGATTGACCAAGGTGGAGAGGCGGTCTGCGCCGCGCACATGCAAGAGGCTCGGCAGGAGCGACACGAGCAGGCGGGCATCGGGCGAGCCGAAATGGAAATGTCCTGCCAGGAGGCGCGCATTGGCCGGCGCTTCGAGTTCGCCATGGCAGACTTCCCCCGGCACCACGGGACAGTCCGCGGCAATGCTTCCCTTCTCCGGCAAGCCTTCCACCTGGAAATCGAATAGTGCGGGCACGAGCACGAAGTCTCCGGTCGCGATCTCCATCGGCGGCAGGCTACCAACCCTCAGGCGGGCCCAGCCGTCGAGGACCACGCAGTAGAAGGGCTCCCCGGTGAGTTCGCGCGAGACCTGCCAGGCGCCGAATCCGCGGGCAATCTTGCCATGGCCGGCGCGCGGGCGAAGCAGCGACACGATTTCGGCCAAGGGATCGGTCAAACGACACTCCTGATAAAGAACGGGATACTCCGCATGATAGAGGATTTCGCTTTGTCCGGATAGCCTGTGCTCAGTTCAACAGACAGGAGATCCCACATGAACAGCATCCTGATCACCGGCGCGTCGGCCGGCTTTGGCCTTGCAACGGCAAACCTCTTCCTCGAGCGCGGCTGGCGAGTGATCGCCGGCATGCGGAGCCCTCGAAACGACCTGCTTCCGGCCTCGGACCGGCTTCAGGTGGTGGCGCTCGATGTCACCGATCCTGACAGCATCAAGGCGGCCGTGGACCAGGCGGGCCCGATCGACGTACTCGTCAACAATGCCGGAATCGGCTGGATGAATGCGGTGGAGGGCACGAGCGGCGAGACGCTGCGCGGGCTTTTCGAAACCAATACCTACGGCCCGATGGCCCTTATGCAGGCCGTGCTGCCGCAGATGCGCGGGCGACGCTCCGGCGTGATCGTCAACGTCTCCTCCAGCGTGACGCTGAAGCCGCTGCCGCTACTTTCGGCCTATACCGCGAGCAAGGCGGCACTGAATGCGCTGACGGAGGTTTCGGCGCTCGAACTCGAACCCTTCGGCATCAAGGTTCGCATCGTCTTGCCCGGCCGCGCCCCGGCCACGAGCTTCGGCGACACGGCACGCGCCAAGATCCAGGCGCAGGGCGGCTTCCCAGAACCCTATCTGCCGGTTGTGAAGGCGGTGATGGACGCCTGGGCGAGCGATAGCGAGGCGGAGGTGACGCAGGCAGACGACGTTGCGGAAGCAGTCTGGCAGGCGGCCACCGATCCGGCTGCGCCACTGCGCATCCCAGCCGGTGCGGATGCGGTGGCGCTGGCGGGGTGAGACAAGGCGGCGGGAGGGCGGGACAGCCGCCCTCCTCCCGCACTTGTCAATGCAGGTGCTTGAGCTTGTCGGGGTTGCGCATGACATAGACGGCGGTGATGGCGCCATCCGCGATCTGCAGCGCCGTCGTCTGCAATTCGCCGTCCGCCTCCCGTGTCACGAAGCCCGGCAGGCCATTGATGAGGCCGACTCGCAGCAGATCTGACCCCAAGGGCCAGATCTTTTCTGCGAGATAGGTGTGAACCTTCATCACCGCTTCGTGGCCAAGGATCAGCGCGATCGCCGCTGGCCGTTTTCCGCCACCATCCGTATGCAGGTGGACATCGGCAGCAAGCATGGCCGAGAGCGCGGTCATGTCGCCGCTGCGCGAGGCCTTGAAGAAGGCTTCCGCCATGTCCAGCCCCTGCTTGCGGTCCACCGTGTAGCGGGTGCGTGCCTCGCGGACGTTTCGGCGCGCCCTCGCTGCCAACTGCCGGCAGGCGGCGACGTCGCGATCCAAGGTCTCGGCAATCTCCTCGAAAGGCAGACCGAAGACATCGTGGAGCAAAAGGGCCGCCCGCTCCAGCGGTGACAACCGTTCGAGCGCCAGCATCAGCGGCAGGGTTACGTCTTCGGGCTCGTCCTCGTCTTCGACCACGGGCTCGGGCAGCCAGGGGCCGATATAGGTCTCTCGCTGGTGCCGAGCCGATTTCAGCTGATCGAGGCAGAGCCGCGTGACGATCCGGCGCAGGAAAGCCTCGGGCTCGCGGATCTCGCGGCGATCGGCCCTCATCCAGCGGATGAAGGCCTCCTGCAGCATGTCTTCTGCATCCGTGACCGAGCCCAGCATGCGATAGGCGAGCCGCATCAGCTTGCGCCGCAGAGGATCGAAGCTCGCCGCCGCATCTCTATGCTCGGAGGGCAACATCAGGCGGCCACGCCTTGAGCCCGGCTCGCCGGTGTCTCGATCCAGAGGCCGAAGCCGACGGCCAGCCTGTTCCAGCCGTTGATGACATTGATCATCAGCGTCAGCTTCACCTGCTCCTCCTCGGTAAAGGCCGCCTGCAGATCCCGGCGCGCAGTCTCCTGCGGATGGCCGGTGGCAAGTGTGGTCAGCGCTTCGGTCCAGCCCAGCGCTGCCCGCTCGCGATCCGTATAAGACGGCGCCTCACGCCAGGCCGAGAGGAGATAGATGCGTTGCTCCGTCTCGCCCTTGGCCCGGGCTTCGACCGTGTGCATGTTGATGCAATTGGCGCAGGCATTGATCTGCGAGGCGCGGATCTTGACGAGCTCGATCAGGCTCGGCTCAAGGCTCGCGGCGACGTCGTTCGAGATGCCCATCCACTTCTTCATCAGTGCGGGGGCGGCTGCGAAAGGATCGAGTGTTGCGGTCATGATGTCGGTTCCTTCTGTTGGGTACGACATCATGACGAGCGGGGGACGGTCAATGTGACATGGGGGAGAGATTTTTTCGACGCGTTGATGAGAGAGAGCGTGACTGTGCACGGGTGAGCGAACAGCAGGTTCATAGAGTGTCCGGCGCGTTCATCCGCGCCGATGGCGTTATGAGCAATCCCACCGCCCTGCGAGAGGTGTCTTATTCGTCGGTGTCAAAGCTGTCGTCTTCGGCGGCCAAGCACATGTCGGCGCCGTCTGCGAGGTCGTCAGCACTCAGCCCGTCAAAAAAGGCGACACTGCTGCCGATCATCTGGTTCGCGGCATCCCTGCCACCATTGAGTTCCTCGGACTTCTCACGAAACGTCTCGGCGGCGGCCTGATACTCTTCTTCGTCAGCGGCGTCGATGACACCGTTTTCGAGCGCAAGGCCAATGATCACCACGCAGACCGAGGGAGACGCATGGTCAGGCAGCTTGTCCTCCTCGGCATGCACTGGGGCGGAAAGCGCTGCGGCAAGCAGTAGGGCGTAGAGCGGCAATCTTGGCACGTGGGAGATCCTGTGGCGTTCTGAGACATATCCTGTCGAAGGACCTGCCATGTGTGCTGTTTACAAACCGTGAAACGATGAGGTCGCCGAGCTGCATCCAGGATTGCGCCTGTGACGGGTTGAGATTTTGGGGGCTGGTAAGGTGAACGCGCTGAAGGCGCGGCATCGCGACGAGGTTGGGTGCCCTCGCACGAAAGCTCAGCCAACTCGGCAACTACGGCCATTCCTTTAGCCCGGGCGACAACACCGAGTGCATGTGCAACGTATGCGGCATCGTCGGTCCCCAGCGCTTCGTTAACGAACACGGCGATGGCTTCCGGTGAAGTGAGATCTTTGGCTGGATCCTAGTCAGAAACAATCCCAGCCAACCCATCACCCCCGCGCCTTGATCGCCGCCTGGGCCGCCGACAGCCTCGCGATCGGCACACGGAACGGTGAACACGAGACATAATCCAAGCCGACATCCTCGCAGAAGTGGATCGAGGTGGGGTCGCCGCCGTGTTCGCCGCAGATGCCGAGTTTCATGTCTGGCCTTGTCTTTCGACCGCGTTCGGCGGCGATGCGGATGAGTTCGCCGACGCCGTCGAAGTCGAGCGAGACGAAGGGGTCCTGAACGATGATGCCCTTCTTCTGGTAGGTCGGGATGAAGCGGGCGGCGTCGTCGCGGGACATGCCGAAGGTGGTCTGGGTCAGGTCGTTGGTGCCGAAGGAGAAGAATTCGGCGGCTTCGGCGATGATATGGGCGCGGATCGCGGCACGTGGCAGCTCGATCATCGTGCCGACGAGATAGGAGATTTCGAGCTTCGCCTCGCCCATGACATCGGCGGCGACGCGGTCGATCACGCCCTTGACGTAATCGAGCTCGGAGCGCAGGCCGACCAGGGGGACCATGATTTCCGGCACAACCGGAGCACCGGTTTCGCGGGCAGCAGTGACGGCGGCCTCGAAAATGGCGCGGGCCTGCATCTCGGCGATCTCGGGATAGGAGATGGCAAGGCGGCAGCCGCGATGGCCGAGCATGGGGTTGAACTCGTGCAGCGCATCGATGCGGCGGCGCATGAAACCGGGTTCAAGCCCCATGGCGTTCGCCACCTCGTCGATTTCCTCGTCCGACTTCGGCAGGAATTCATGCAGCGGCGGATCGAGCATGCGGATGGTGACGGGAAGCCCATGCATGATGGTGAAGAGCTCGGTGAAGTCAGAGCGCTGCATGGGCAGAAGCTTGTCCAGCGCCGCACGGCGGCCGGCCTCGTCCTCGGCGAGGATCATCTCGCGCATGACGTGGATGCGGTCGCCTTCGAAGAACATGTGCTCGGTTCGGCAAAGGCCGATGCCTTCGGCGCCGAAGGAGCGCGCGGCGCGGGCATCACCCGGTGTGTCGGCATTGGTGCGCACCGTCATGCGGCGGGTGCGGTCGGCCCATTCCATCAGCTTGGCGAAATCGCCCGAGAGTTCCGGTTGCAGCATGGGCACCTCGCCCTTCAGCACCTGGCCGGAGGAGCCGTCGATGGTCACGATGTCGCCCTTGGTGAGCGTCACACCCATGCCGATCAGCTTCTCGTTGCGAAGATCGACCCGCATGGTGCCGGCACCGGCCACACAGGGGATGCCCATGCCGCGGGCGACGACGGCGGCGTGGCTCGTCATGCCGCCGCGGGTGGTGAGAATACCTTCTGCGGCATGCATGCCGTGAATGTCTTCGGGGCTCGTCTCGACGCGCACAAGGATGACCTTGCGGCCTTCCGCTTCCGCCTCGACCGCCTCTTCGGCGGTAAAGACGATGGCCCCCGTCGCCGCTCCCGGCGAGGCGGGCAAGCCAGAGCCGATGACATGCCGGGTGACGCGCGGATCGATGGTCGGATGCAGCAGCTGGTCGAGCGAGGAGGGTTCGATGCGCAGCACCGCCTCTTCTTCCGAGATCAGGCCTTCGGCCACCATGTCGACGGCGATCTTCATCGCCGCCTTGGTGGTGCGTTTGCCCGAGCGGGCCTGCAGCATCCAGAGCTTGCCACGCTCGATGGTGAATTCGAGATCCTGCATGTCGCGGTAATGGGCTTCGAGCCGGTCGCAGATTGCGCTGAATTCGGCAAAGGCCTCCGGCATCAGCTTTTCGAGCGAAGGCTTGTCGGAGCCTGAATCGATCCGCGCGGCCTCTGTGATCGATTGCGGCGTGCGGATCCCGGCCACGACATCTTCGCCTTGCGCATTGACGAGGAATTCGCCGTAGAGCTCCCTGGCGCCGGTCGAGGGATTGCGGGTGAAGGCAACGCCGGTGGCAGACGTCGAGCCGAGATTGCCGAAGACCATGGTCTGCACGGTAACCGCCGTGCCCCAGTCTCCGGGGATCTTGTGCAGCAGACGATAGGTCTGGGCGCGCGGGTTCATCCAGCTGGAAAAGACGGCGCCAATCGCACCCCAGAGCTGGACATGCGGATCCTGCGGAAAGGGCTCTCCCAGGTCCTGCTCCAGCAGGTCCTTGTAGAGCTTGACCACATGCTGCCATTCGACGGCGGTGAGGTCGGTGTCCAGCTCGTGGCCGAGACGGGCCTTCTCGTCTTCCAGGATTTCTTCGAAGACCTCGTGGTCGAGGCCCATGACGACATCGCCATACATCTGGATGAAGCGGCGATAGCTGTCCCAGGCGAAACGGGCGTCACCGGAATGATGGCCGAGCGCCTCGACCGTATGGTCGTTGAGGCCGAGATTGAGGACGGTGTCCATCATGCCGGGCATGGAGGTGCGCGCACCGGAGCGGACGGAAAGCAGAAGTGGATGGCTGGTGTCGCCAAAGGCGCGTCCAGTCGCTTCCTCGATCCCGGCGATGCCGGCAAGAACCTGCGCCTTCAGCTCGTCGGAGAGGGTCCTGCCGTTCTTGTAGTAAAGGCTGCAGGCATCTGACACGATCGTGAGGCCGGGTGGCACAGGCAGGCCAAGCGCTGCCATCTCGGCGAGATTGGCCCCCTTGCCTCCCAGCTGATCGATCTCGGCCCTACTCCCCTCGGCCGCTCCTCCGCCGAAGGTGTAAACCCACTTACGCATTGCCCTCTCCACCCGAACAGGCTTGTTTTTCCACCGTTTACAGCAATTGTGACGGATTGGAAACGCCAGCCAACCAAGATTATGTTGCAATGCATCATAATTGCGGCAGATGGACCGGAAAGTGCTCACGGCGCTGTGAGATGTCGTGGAGAGACGGTGGTGCCACGTCATCACGATCAGGGCAATTTACGCCGGCTGTCGGCGGGGCCTGGTCGCTGCCAATTGTTACAGCTCATCACGCAATGCGATAAACGGTCACTTAAAATGACCGGAGAAATCGCTCCGGGATGATGCACTGCGGCTCACACTTTGCTAGTGGGCATGCACGCCAATTGTAATTTGGAATCAAACATGACCCTGACCAGCCCGGTTTCCCTGACTGAGATCCCGCAGAACAACCTCTACCGCAAGGGCGACGTTTTCGTCCTGTTCGGCGAATTGTTCGGGCGCGGCTATGTCACGGGCCTGCTCGACCAGGCCAAGAAGGCCGGCATGGAGATCATCGGGATCACCGTTGGTCGACGCGACGAGAACAACAAGCTTCGCCCGCTGACGGAGGAAGAACTCGCGCAGGCGGAAGCCAACCTCGGTGGACGGATCATCAACATTCCCGCCATGGCCGGCTTCGATCTCGATGCACCGGAAGGCGAGAAGACGCCGACAGACCTGCTCGCCTCGCTGACGCTGGAAAACTGGGAAACGGAAAAGCTGGACTGGGCGCATATCGAAAAGTGCCGCCAAGTTGGCGTGGCCCGCTTCCAGAAGGCGGTTGCCGACATCATGGCCGAGTTGGAAGGCATGATCGCCGACGGCAAGAACGTGCACTTCGCGCATACCATGGCCGGCGGCATTCCGAAGGCCAAGGTCTTCCTCGTGATTGCCAACCGCATCTACAAGGGTCGCGGTGCGCGCCACATGTCGTCGCAGGTGCTGCTCGACAGCGATCTCGGCAAGCTGATCCTGCAGAACTTCGATGAAGTTTCGGCCAACACCTTCCGTCACCTGATCGAAGGCAGTGCCGCGATCCGCGCCCGCATCGAAAAGAGCGGCGGCCAGGTGCGTTACTCGGCCTATGGCTATCACGGCACCGGCATTCTGATCGGCGACGAATATCGCTGGCAGACCTACACGAACTACACCCAGGGCTATGCCAAGATGAAGCTCGAGGCGATCGCTGAAGAGGCGTTCGCATCCGGCATCAAGGCGACCGTCTTCAACTGCCCCGAGATCCGCACCAATTCGTCTGACGTCTTCGCCGGCATCGAGCTTCCGCTGCTGCCGCTCCTGAAGGCGCTGAAGAAGGAGAACCCCGGCGCGCGGGCCGAGAAGATCTGGGCTGACTGCCAGGCGCTGCTGGTCGACGGTGCGACGATCGACGACGTGTTGCAGAAGATCGCCGACTTCCAGGTCAGCGAGGTGATGAAGCCGTTCTACGACTTCAACAACTGGCCGATGCCCAACAGCCAGGGCCAGTCCGATATCACCATCGGCACCTCGAACGAGATCGCCCAGATGCACAAGGACGGCAAGGCGCTGATTTCGGACTATCTGAGCACGCTGGTCGTCGAAGCAACCGGTGCGCTGATCTTCGGCGAAATGGCCAACCCGTCTGCACCGGTGCTGTGGCTCAACCATGATGTGGTGGCCCGGCAGATCAACAAGGCTGGATGAACGCGCAAAGCGAATAGCGAATAGAAGGATGCCGGGAGCGTTGCTTCCGGCATTTCTTTTTGGCACGACGCCGCTTTTTTCGTCATCCTCGGGCTTGTCCCGAGGATCTACTGCCGCTGCCATTTGCCCGACCTTTATGTCCTCTCCTTAAGCCTCTCATCCATGGCACCCTTGGCAGATCCTCGGGACAAGCCCGAGGATGACGGCGTGTGTGGGGCAGCGTGCATGCACCAGCCAGAACCTTACCTCCCCGATGAGTTGTCCTGTGGAGACGCAAGGCCTTTTCAGGGGGCGAACCGATCGCCCCGCCCGACGGCTGGACTTCGGCGACCGATGCTGGCACGTCGTTGACTGGTCATCAGACAAATCGAGTCTCCCCGATGCATTTTCAGCCGCAGTACCGCGTCTATATCGCTTTCTTCCTGTTTGCCATGTCGACCGGATCGCTGTTCTCGCGGCTACCTGACCTGCAGGTGCAGCTTGGCGTCAACAAGGCGGAGCTGGGGCTGACGCTGATCGGCATGGCGATCGGGTCGTTGACTTCACTCACCCTTTCCTCGCCGCTGATCGTCAGGCTCGGTTCACGCACGACGCTGGCGATTTCGCTGCTCGGCGTGATGGCGCTGCTCTGCCTGATCCCACTCCTGCCGTCAGCGCCTTTCGTCTTTGCAACGCTCTTTGTCATGGGACTGCTCGCCGGCGCGCTGGAGATCTGCCTCAATGTCGAGATCGGGCGGATCGAGGCGCAGGCGGGCTTCGGCATCATGAATCGCGCGCATGGCTGCTGGAGCCTCGGTTTCTTCGTCACCGCCGTGACGGCATCGCTGGTGCGGCAGGCGGGGATCCCGATGCAGATGCACATGCATGTGCTGCTCGGGCTGATGTTCATCATCGGCGCGATTACGATCGCGGGCATGAAAAACGCCCCGGTTCTCACCACGGCCGGAGCCGAGGACAAGGCACCGCATTTTGCCCTGCCCACGCTGGCACTTCTGCCGCTCTGCATCATCGGCACCTCGGCCTTCCTCATCGAAGGGGCCGGCATCGACTGGTCGACCATCTACATGGAAGAGGTCTTCGACGTTTCGCCCTTCATTTCCGGTTCGGGGCTGACGCTGTTTGCCTTCTTCATGGCGCTGGCACGCCTCACCGTCGATCCGGTGGTCGACCGGCACGGAGCCCGGCTCGTCGGGCGGGTGCTACTTTCGGTGGCGGCCGTCGGCATCGCCATTGCCTGGCTTGCGCCGCACCCCTATCTCGCCCTTCTCGGCTTTGCCCTGATGGGCGCCGGCTGCAGCGCAGTCTATCCGATGGCAGTCTCGGCCGCTGCACAGCGCACCGACCGGCCCGCGGTCGTCAATGTCGCCGCGATCGCGCAGATGGCCTTCGTCGTCTTCTTCCTCGGGCCGCCGCTGCTCGGTTTCGTCGCCGAAGCCTTCGGCATCCGCAATGCCTATCTCGTCTGCCTGCCGCTGGTGCTGGGTTCGATCCTGGCGAGCGGTGCGCTGCCCGTCGGTCCGGCACGGCGGGAGCTGGTGACGGCGTAAGCCTCAGCGGGTGAGGAAGGCCAGCTCTTCCGGCGTCGGATCGCCAAAGATCTTGATGCCGAGTTTTGCATCCGAGACATAGAGCAGCGCCCGCTTGCCATCCTGCGAATAGAGCACCCGGATCCAGCTCGTCTCACAGGTTTTGGGCTCGCAGGCGCGAAAGAGCTGCATGCGCCTGTCCCTGACTTTCACCTCTTCGGAAGCGAGCGCGACATAACGCGGCTGACGCACGAGAGCCCGCACCCAGAAGGGCAGCCCGGGCTTTCCCTTGATCATCTCCATCAGACTGTCGCGATGGGCCGGCGAAGTCGCCAGCACGCTCGGCAGGTAGTTGCCGGCGAGCGACGGAGACGCGGTCTGGGCGTGAACGGGGGCGGCGCTCAAGCCGGACAAGATGCCAATGGCGAGAATAAGCTTTCTCACACCGCCTCCCTCTCGCGCAGCGCCTCCGCCGTCTGCAGGTCGACGGAGACGAGTTGGGATACACCTTGCTCGGCCATGGTGACGCCGAAGAGGCGGTTCATGCGGGCCATGGTGATGGGGTTGTGGGTGATGATGACGAAACGGGTCTCGGTGGAGGCGGCCATTTCGTCCATCAGGTTGCAGTAGCGCTCGACATTGTGGTCGTCGAGCGGCGCGTCCACCTCGTCCAAAACGCAGATCGGTGCGGGATTGGTGAGGAAGACGGCGAAGATCAGGGCCATGGCGGTCAGCGCCTGCTCGCCGCCTGAGAGCAGCGTCATGGTCTGCGGCTTCTTGCCCGGCGGGCGGGCGAGGATTTCGAGGCCGGCTTCGAGCGGGTCGTCGCTTTCGATCAGTTGCAGCTCCGCCGTGCCGCCGTTGAAGAGGTGGGTGAAAAGGCGCTGGAACTGGGCGTTGACCACGTCGAAGGCGGCGATCAGGCGTTCGCGGCCTTCGCGGTTGAGGCTCTGGATCGCGCCACGCAGCTTGCGGATCGCGTCGATCACGTCGTCTCGTTCCTTGATCAGGGCTGCGAGCTTGTCCGACAGTTCCTTCTGCTCTTCCTCGGCGCGCAGGTTGACGGCGCCGAGCCTTTCCCGCTCCATCTTCAGCCGGTCGAGATTGCGCTCGACCTCGCGCAGGTCGCCGATCTCGCTCGCATCTTTCAGACCTGTAAGGCGGAAAGCCTCGTGCGGGCCGACACTGAGCGTGTCGCGGATGCGGGTCTCGGCCTCAATGCGCCATTCGCGGGCGGACACCAGGCGTTCTTCGGCGCGGCCGCGCTTCTCCCTGGATTCGGCGAGTTCGGCCAGGGCGGCGGCCGCCTTCTGGTCGGCCTCGCGCTGGCGGTTTTCTGCCTCGACGAGACGGTCGGCCGCCTCGCGACGATCCTTCTCGGCCTTGTCGAGCGCGGTCATCAGGTTGCGGCGCTTGTCCTCGAATTCGTCGGGCGCCATTTCGAGGTCGGTGATCTCGTCACGGGCTTCCGCCTCGCGCTCGCGCAGGGTGGCGATGTGTTCCTCGGCGGATTTCGCGCGGTTCTGCCAGTTCTGCTTTTCCTGGCGAATGGAGAGAATACGGCGGCGGCGCATCTCGTCTTCGCGGGCGAGCCCCTCGAAGCGGGCTCGGGCTTCGGCGAGAAGGCCGCGGTCGCGGGCGACGACGGCCTCGGCATCGCGCAGGCGGGCATCGAGGGCAGAGAGGTCCGGCGTCTCCTCCATCTCGATGCGGGCGGTTTCCTCCTGCTCGACGATCTCCTCGATCTGACCCTTCAGGCCGTTCACCGCCTCCTCCATCACCTCACGGCGGCGAATGAGATCGCCCGAGGCGCGCTCGGCCTGGGCGAGCGCGTCGCGGGCTTCGGCGAGGCTTCTGACCGTCAGGCGGCTGCGGTCGCGGGCGTCGGTCAGGCGCGCCTCTTCGGCGCGGATCGCGTCGGCTGCTTCCGCGAGACGATCCTCGGCCTCGACCATCTGGTCGCGGGCTTCCTCGGTTTCGATCTCGATCTCGGAGAGGCGGTTCTTCTGGGCCAGGCGGAGTGCTGCGGCACTCGGGGCATCGGCGCCGGTCACATGGCCGTCCCAGCGATAGACGGCGCCGTTCAGGGTGACGAGGCGCTGGCCCGGGGCAAGGCTTGCCATCAGGCGAAGCGCATCGGCCTCGTCGACCACGCCGATCTGGCGGAGCGCACGGGTGAGAGCCGCGGGCGCGCGGACATGGGCGAGCAGCGAGGGCACGCCCGACGGCAGGGAAGGGTCCCCTGCCCCATCGCCGTTGCCGTGCCAATGGGCTGGCGCTGCGGGATCAAGCGCACTGTCGAGATCGTCGCCGAGGGCAGCGCCCAGGGCGGTTTCATAGCCGCGATCGACGGAGAGTTCGTCGGCGACGGGCGGGAAATCGCCTGTGGTCGTCGAGGCGAGGATGCGGGCGATCGTGCGGGCTTCGGTCTCCAGGCCGTTGACGCGGGCACGGGCCGCTTCGAGCGGCTGGCGCAAGTGGCTTTCAGTGCGGCGGGCCTCGGCAAGGGCGGCCTCGGCCTCCATCGCAGCAGTCTCGGCGTCAGCGACGGCCTGCTCGGCGATCTCGACCATTTCGCGCTTCTCGTCGGGATCGGGCAAAGCCGCGATGCGGTCGGAGATCTCGGAGAGTTCGCGCGAGGCGTCGGAGACCTGGCGCTCCAGCCTTGCGCGACGCTCGGCGAGATCGCGGATGGCGCGTTCCAGCTGGTTGCGGCCGGCAGCGGCTTCGGCGCGTTCGGCGGTCAGCCGGGTGAAGTCGCGTTCGCTGTCGGCAAGGGTCGCGGCAGCGGCCTCAAAGGCCTCTTTCGCCTCTTCACCGAACCGGCCGGCATCAGCGAGGATTTCCTCGAGTTCGGCCTCTTCTTCCGTCAGGCGATTGATGACCTCGGCATTTTCCGAGACCAGGCGCTCCTCGCGGCGGATGTCCTCGTCGAGCTGGGCGAGACGGCGGGTGAGCTCATCGCGGCGGCGCAGGATCCGGCTGGCTTCTTCGTCGAGCTGGCTGCGGGCGATCTGCAGGCGCTGCAGGCTTGCTGCACATCTCGCCTCCTCCTCGCGCAGTTCCGGCATCTTCAGGCTTGCCACGGCCTGAAGCTTGGCCGCCTCCATCTGATGGTTCGCCTTTTCGGCGACCGTGGACATGGCCTGGTTCAGGGCGCTTTCCGCCTCGCCTTCCGCCTGCTTGGCCTGCGACCAGCGGATATGCAGGAGCATGGCGTCGTGGGCGCGGATGTCGGCCGACAGCATCTTGAAGCGGTTGGCCTGACGGGCCTGGCGCTTGAGGCTTTCGATCTGGGTCTCGAGCTGGGCAGTGATATCCTCGAGACGCTCCAGATTGCCCTCCGCCGCGCGCAGGCGAAGCTCTGCCTCGTGGCGCCGGGAATGCAGGCCGGAAATGCCGGCGGCCTCTTCCAGCAATTGCCGCCGCGCCTGGGGCTTGGCCGAAATCAGCTCGCCGATACGGCCCTGGCCGACCATGGACGGCGACCGGGCGCCGGTGGAGGCATCGGCAAACAGCAGTTGCACATCCTTGGCGCGGGCTTCCTTGCCATTGATGCGGTAGACGGAGCCCGCTCCGCGCTCGATACGACGCGTCACCTGGATCTCGTCGGCATCGTTGAAGGCGGCAGGCGCCGTGCGGTCGGCATTGTCGAGATAGAGGCCGACTTCCGCCGAGTTGCGGGCGGGGCGGTTGCCAGAACCGGAGAAGATGACGTCGTCCATGCCGGACGCGCGCATGTTCTTGTAGGAGTTTTCGCCCATCACCCAGCGAAGGGCCTCGACGAGGTTCGACTTGCCGCAACCATTCGGGCCGACAATGCCGGTCAGGCCGCGTTCGATGACGAATTCGGACGGCTCGACGAAGGACTTGAAGCCGACGAGGCGCAGGCGGTTGAATTTCATGCCAGCCCCCTGCGCGTCACCGCACGAAAAACGGGCGCACGGGTTTCCCCGGCGCCCGTCGTCAAAACGGAACGTCGATCAGAGCAGGCTGTCGATGAGGGCCGACATGGAGTCAACCGACATGTCCCCCGAATAGGCCTTGCCATTGATCAGGAAGGTCGGGGTCGACTGAACACCGAATTCCTGGGCGCCGCGATCGCGGACTGCCGACACATCACCGGCAAGCTGGGCGTTCGTCAAGCAGGCGTCGAAGGTCTCCTGTGTAAAACCACCGAGCTTGGACAGCTGCAGCATGGCACCCCGCACATCGCCGTCGGCCGGAGCCGCCCAGGTGCGCTGCTGCTTGAGGAACATCGAGACGAAGGGGAAGTACTTGTCTTCGGTCGTGCAGCGCGCCAGCATGAAGGCAGCGAGCGAAGCCGTGTCCTGCGGGAACGGGAATTCGCGCAGCACGAAATAGACCTTGCCGGTATCGACATACTTGGTCTTGATCGCTTCGAAGGTGTTCTCATGGAAGTGTGCGCAGTGCGGGCAGGTCATCGACATATATTCGATAACCTTGACCGGCGCGTTCGGATCGCCGAGCGCCATTTCCTTCAGCGGGCCGGGCTTGAGCGCCGCTTCCATGTCAACGTCGCGATCGGCAGTCGGGATCTCGACAGCAGGCGTGGTCGAGGCCGTGGTCTCGTTGCTGACGGCCGGCTTGGCCTCAGCGCTTGCGGCCTTGTCTTCGGCGTCGCTGCAGGCGGTGAGCGCGAAACCGACGGCGGCGATGGCGATGCCGCCGAGCAAACGGCGCTTGGTGATCGAGAGTTCGGAAGTCGACATGGGTCAGTTACCTGCTTGCAAGGGTCTTGGATGGGTCCACCGTTATAACGGCAAAGAGCGTCAAACAAGGCGGGGCCCCCCTCTTAAAATCAAAGTTCCGTGACCTTTTCGCCCGGCGCGCGAGAGGTGGGGATGTGCTGGAACTGCGCATATCGTGGGGGAACAGAGGCCCGGCCGTTGCCGCTCCGGCCATCTGCGGTTAATCTCCCGCAGACGGCAAGACAGGGCTTAACTTCGGATATCGTCGCGGGACAGGGAACAGGATTGCACGCTTCTCACGCAGGGCGGCGGGATCAGACCTGCTTCGGGATGCAAGGCGATCAGCAGAATAACCCAATCTTGGCCGGTGTAACGCGGTTTTTCATCTTCAAACAAAAGCTTAACTTCTCTTAAAGACTTTCATCTAGACCTAATCAGAGTCCCTTTTCAGATGCCGTTGCCCAAGAGCCGGGGAGCCGTCCCTCCCGCTGCATGTATACTGAGCTTGGCCGTTCTGGCGCTGAGCTTGACCGCACCGACCTTTCAAGCCGCCGCACAGCAATCGCAAAATGTCGCGCCGCGTCCGGCGGGCATGTCAATCGACGAGATCGAGGCGAAGCGCAAAGCGCTCTTCGAACGCATGCTGACGGCCCCTGACGATCTCGACACGGCATTCGAATATGCCGCACTCTCCTCGCAGGCGGGAGATCTCGAAGGGGCGATCTCGACGCTGGAACGCATGCTGATCTATGCGCCCGGCCTGCCCCGGCTGCAGCTGGAACTCGGCGTGCTCTACTACCGCCTCGGTGCCTATGAAACGGCGCGGCAGTATTTCGACGGCGCGAAGGCTGCCGGCGACGTGCCGCCGGAAGTTTCCGCCAAGGTGAACCAGTATCTCGCGGCAATCGACCAGCGCGGCGCGCCGTCGCAACTCTCCGGGATGGTCCGAGCGGGCTTGCGGTACCAGAGCAACGCCAATGCCGGTCCGTCCAACTCGACCGTCACGCTGAACGGTCTTTCCTACACGCTGGATGATCTGAGCGTCGCCGGCGAGGACTTCAATGCCTTCGTCAACGGGGCGGTCCGCTATCGCCACGACACCGAGATCCAGGGCCTCTCCCTTGAGGCCGGCGTTTTTGGTTATGCAGCCGGATACCGGGACCGCGACACGCTGAACACGGCAGCCGTCGAGGCCTATGCCGGCCCTGTCTTTGATCTCGGCCGCTTCGGTCTGGACGACCGGTCGCTCTCCGTGATGCTGCTCACCAGCGGGATGATGATCGAGGGCGACCGCTATCTCGCCTCCGCCGGCATCTCCACGAATCTCGACTGGCGGGTCACCCCCGTCGACAGTCTCTCGGCCAGCCTGCAAATTCGCTACGAGGACTATTCCAATACGAAATCCCGCAAGACAGCAGAGCTGCAGACGGGCAACCGTTTCGACGGGCAGGTTTCCTGGTCGCGCAATGTGACAGAGGATTTCAGCCTCTCCGGACGGCTGCTCGCGACCCGGCGCGAGGCCGAAACAGGCTATCTTTCCTCGACCGAGGTGGGTGGTGCGATCTCCGGCACCTATCGCTATGCCGCCCTCATCGGTGACGGACCGGCCTGGATGATCGGGCTGGAAGCGGCCATTGCAGGCCGCGGCTATGACGACCCCGACACCATGATCAATTCAGGCGAGAGCCAACGCGACACGGACTTCAGCCTGAACCTCAAGCAGATCACGCCCTTTACCGAGCGCGTGGCACTGGTGGCGGAGGCCGGCTACCGCAAGGTCTGGTCGAATTATGACATCAAGTCCTTCGACAACATTTCGCTGTCGATCGGCATCCAGTCGGCCTTCTAGGGAGCATCACGATGAAGACGAACAAGCGTCACGCCCTGTTATGCGCCTCTGCCGCGCTGCTGCTGCTCGCGACCGCTCCCGTGCAGGCCGAAACGGATGTCGCCGGTGTCACCGCCGCGGTCAACCCGAAGGCGACCGCCTTCGATGGTGCCGGCAGGCCTCGCCTCATCTCGCTAGGCGACCCCGTGATCCGCAACCACCGGATCGAAACCAGCGGCGAAGGTCTGGTGCAGATCCTGCTTGCCGACGGGACCTCGTTTACCGTCGGGCCGAATTCGTCCGTGGTGATCGACAGCTTCGTCTACGCCCCGGAGAAGAACACGGCCTCGCTGGCGGCCACCATGACCAAGGGGGCGTTGCGCTTCATAGGCGGCAAGGCCTCCAAGGCGAGCGGCAATGTGAAGATCGATACGCCGATCGGGACTGCCGGCATTCGCGGCGCCGTGGTCGACATCAATCTCAACGGCCAGACGAGCGACGGCCAGCCGCTGCCGCCACACATGACGCTGGTTTATGGCAAGGAAGTGCAGCTGACAGGCAACGGCTCTCCTCAGCGGCTATTCAAGCAGGGCTTTTCGATCGTCGCAGGCGATGGCCAGCCGCGCGTCCAGCGCACGCCGCCGCAATGGGTGAGCGGGCTGCAGCAGTTCCTCGCCGGTCGTCCGGGTCAGAGCGGGGGCGCAAGCAACACGCCAACCGACCAGACCGTAGCCAGCAGCACGGTCAGCCAGACCAATTCGGCACAGCTGCCGTCGGAGAACACGATCCCGGTGCCGCAGCCGCGCCCGATCGTGACGACGCCCGTGGAAGACGTTGCGGGTGAATCGCAGCGGGATGTGGGGACGCGGCCGGAGGTGCCAACAGAGACGGAAGAACCGTGGGACGGATCGGCGCAGGCCGTCGCGATGGTCGATGATGACGGCGACACTGACTTAGGCAAATTCTCCGGAACCCTGAAGACCAATGCCTCCGGTCAGCTGACGGGCACGTTTGGACAGCTGGGCACCATTTCGCTGCAAAAAGCCACCGCAAGTGACACGCTTACCAGCTCCAGTGTCACGGGAACCGTTGGCAGCCTGGGCGCTGTCAGCGGCACTGCCTACACCGGCAGCGGTGAATTCATCGCCTATATGCTGACGGCGAATGATGGTGGAGACTCGGTCTACATCGTCGGCGGCAAAACGGCCGATCCGAGCGAGGTGTTCTCCTCGTCACGGGTTTATCGCTACAGCGTGGAGGAGGATCCGATCAATGGCTCCGTCGAGATCGGCGGCGTGACGGTTCCGTTCACCAGCAGTTTCGCGACCGGCTCTGCCGTGGCGAGCGATATCTATGTCGGCGGTGTGACGCCGGAGGACAATGTCGCAGCCCGGCTGCTTCAAGGGTCACTGTCAATTTCGGGCAGCGGAACGGATCAGACAAGCTCAATCTTAGTCATGGCCGGCAGCTTCAAAAACAACGGCAGCAGCTACGCTATGAGCGGTCGCGTCTCTGGTTCGTCCCAGACGAGTGACCCGACCAATCCGAACGGCACATCGCTTTATGTGGAGACCCTCGGCAGCGGGAGTGGAAAGAACCAGCTCTTCGGCGAGGATGGTGAATATCTTGTACTGGGAACCGGGGACGCGGATGACGTCGTCGAACGCTCCGACCTTTATGGAACCGTGCAGGTCGCAAGCCGAAACGATGCGGGCACCACGTCCACATCTCGAACACTCGGCGACCAGACCATGACCGGCTTTTCGTCCGGGGCCGCGACGAACCGGTGGACGCAGGATACGGAACTCTTCGTCGGAACAGTCGACCTGGAATTTGACGATGAAGCAGGGACCTTCACGGGTTCCATCATCGACGACAGCAGCAACTACTTCGCCGATTTCCTTAGCAGTAGCGAGGACAGCGAACAGGTTTACCTGACCAACCAGCTGATCGCCGCGGTCGATTCCTCCGGTGAAGCCTATATGGTCTCGTCCAGCGTTGTCCCGGCCACAATCTTCAACGGCAGTTCGTCGATCTGCAGCTCCTGTGAGTTCATGACCTGGGGCTGGTGGGGCAAGACACTCGGGATGGAGACCAGTTACACCGTACATCTGGGCAACTGGATCATCGGCAAGCAGCCGGAAAACAGCGCCATGCCGTCGTCCGGCACGGCGACCTATACCGGCAATGCGGTCGGCACGGTCGTGAACGGCAGCGCGCAGTATATCGCGACCGGGGCGATGGCCTCAACGATGGACTTTGGCGCACGCACAGGCACAGTTTCCGTGTCCGGCTACGACAGCAAGAACTTCAGCGCCAACGTCAACTTCGGCTCGAACAGCGCCACCTTCAGCGGCAACATCACAACAGGCGTGGCGTCCGGCAGCGTCACCGGCGCCTTCGCCTCGAACGGCATAGACCCCGTCAAGGGCATCATGGGCAATTTCACGGCCACCGACGGCACCTGGTCCTCGACCGGCATCTTTGCCGGGAGCACCACGGGCGTTTCTCAGTGACGGCTCCTGCACAGGAGCGCCTGACAACGGTGTCGCCGCGTGTTCCGCGCCGCCGGCTTTCTGCTTCGCAGCGGCGCAAGCTCGGCGTGTTGCTCGTGGGTGCGGCCGCCCTGACCGCCGTGGTTACCGCCCATGCGGCTCTTGCGTCGCAGGCTTTCCGGCTGAGCGCGCTCGTGTTTGACGCCTATCAGGTCATCAAGCCGCGTGCGGCGACCGATCCCCCGGTCGCGGTGATCGACATCGATGAGACCTCGATCGGCAAGCTCGGGCAATGGCCCTGGTCGCGGAGCACGGTGGCGGACATGGTGAGCCGCGCCAGTGGGCTCGGAGCTGCCGCGATCGGCTTCGACATCGTGTTTTCGGAACCGGATCGAACTGCACCGGCGCGGCTCGTCGACGAGATGCGGCGCCAGGGCATTGCCATCGAAACAGGACCCGACCTGCCAGACCCGGACGAAGCGCTGGCGGAGGCGGTCGCCGCAAATGCCGTGGCACTCGGGATCGCGCTCACCAACGAGACGACAGCCCCCGCACCGGCACCCAAAGCCGGCTTTTCCTTCGTCGGCCCCGATCCACAGGCCCGCCTCCTGCCCTATTCCGGCGCGCTTTCAAATCTGCCAGAGCTCACCGAACGCGCCACGGCAATGGGATACTTCTCCTTTCCGCCAACGCCGGACAACATCATTCGCACCTTTCCGCTCGTCTCGACGAGTGGGGGCAGGCTCTATCCGGCGCTGTCGATCGAGACGCTCAGGATTGCGCAGCAGGCCGGCTCCTTCATCCTGCGCTCGGCCGGAACGGAGCAAGGCTCGGCGGTCACGGATCTGAGGGTCGGTGCACTCGACGTGCCGTTGTCTGCCGATGGGGAGATCTGGATCTACTATTCCGGCCTGCCGAACATGCCGGTCATCTCCGCCGCCGATCTCTTCGATTCGGCAAAGGCTGCTCCACTGATGGGCCAGATCCAGGGGCGTATCCTGCTGGTCGGCACCAGTGCGGTGGGTCTGCGCGATATCGTGGCGACGCCCGTCGATCCGGCGATGGCCGGTGTTAAGGTGCATGCCGAGATCATCGACCAGATCGCGAGCGGCGTCTTCCTGCAGCGGCCGGACTGGATTGTTGGCGCGGAGCGGGCGGCGGCAGTCGCCGTCGGACTTGTGCTGCTTCTGGTGCTGGCAACTGCCACTCCTGCCCTTTCGGTCATCGTTGCACTGCTGCTTGGCAGCCTCGTTAGCGGTGGCTCGTGGCTCGCCTTCTCTCATGCCTTGACGCTCTTCGATCCGCTGTTGCCGCTGGCCAGCCTCGGCGCGGTGCTGCTCACGGCTCTGCCGCTCCTCCTGATGCTGACGCACCGCGAGAAGCGCTTCGTGCGCGAAAGCTTCGGGCGATACCTGTCCCCGACACTGGTCGATCGGCTCTCTGAAAATCCGGAGGGCCTGGTGCTCGGGGGCGAAGACCGCGAGCTCACCATCCTGTTTTCCGACATCCGCGGCTTTACCAGCCTTTCTGAAAAGCTGACGCCAACGGAGCTGACGGGGCTGCTCAACAACTTCTTGACGCCGATGACGGACGTTCTTCTGAGGCGAGAGGCGACGATCGACAAATATATCGGCGATGCGGTCATGGCCTTCTGGAATGCGCCGCTCGACATTGCCGATCATCCGCAGAAGGCGTGTCTGGCCGCACTCGACATGGTCTCTGCGCTCGAGCGCCTCAACCGCGAGAGCGGGATGAACCTCAAGATCGGGATCGGCCTCAATACGGGCATGGCCTGTGTCGGCAATCTCGGCTCCGACCAGCGCTTCAGCTATTCCTGCCTCGGCGACAGCGTCAACCTTGCCTCGCGCGTCGAAGGCATGACCAAGCTCTACGAGGTCTCGATCCTGGTCACCGAAGAGGTGCGGTCGAGAACGACGGGGCTCGTCTTTGCCGAGGTCGACCGGGTGCGCGTGGTCGGTCGGCAGGCGCCGGTGACGTTGTTTGCGCTCATCGGTCCGTCAGAGGAAAGCAGACCCGGGCTGACGGACCTTTTGAGCCTGCACAATGCCTTCATCACAGCCTGGCAGACCGGCGATCTGGGCGCCGCCCGCGAGCGACTGCAGGTGCTTATCGCCCTTCCGGAGAATGCGCTGTCCGGCACGCACAAGCTCTACGCGGAACGGCTCGCGGACCTGCCCGAAACGGCGCCGCAGGGGTGGGACGGCGTGTTCACGGCGAGCAACAAGTAACCTGCCTGCGGCTCTCACTCGTGCAATGACTGTACCATGCGGTTGGCGATGGTGAGGCGTTCGGCCAGTGTCGTGGCGCAAAGGCGATGGACCAGGAGAGCGAGTTCGGGATCGGCCTCTTCGAGATATCGCAACTGGCGGCGAGCGAGCCGATAAACCGTTGACGGGACCTCTGCCACGACATCGGCCGTACGAGGCACACCGCGATAGATGGCGATCTCGCCAAGCACAACGCCCGGCTTGACCGTACGCAACCGCAGCCGCCTGCCACTCCCCAGAACGGCTTCCACCTTGGCGCGGCCGGTCCAGAGCAGAAAAAGATCGTCACCTGTCTCGCCAGCCCGAATGAAGCGGTCTCCGGGCTGCAGGCGGATCTCCTGCATGGAGGAGACGAGGTCCTTCAGACGGGTGCTCGGACCGATCATCTGGACGAGATAGTCCTCGACATCCTGCCAGGCCTCCTCGCGCGCGGCATCGCCGAGCAGGCGCTGTTCACAGTCCTCAAGCGCATGATCGAGATCGGGCGTCAGTCGTACCGACCTATCGTCTCTCCAGTCGAGGCCGTTTTGCAATAGTGTCGCTTCGTTCTGCGGTGCGAGCGCGCTGAGGATGAGTTCGGCTGCTTCGGCGGCGAGCAGATTGCGGATCTTGAGGAAAGCTGTCGCCGCGGCGGCATCCATCCCGCTCACCCGCCGGAAGTCGATTATGACAAAGCCGAGCTTCTGGCGCTTTTCATCCCTCAGACGGTTTCGCACCGCCGCGACCACCTGCTCTGCTGTCCCGAAAAACAGGTATTCCTGCAATTCGAGGATCTGCACCCGGTCGCCTTCGGTCTCGAGGCGGGTGTTTTCCGCGAGCGGACGATCGACGCTGCTTCGGCGGATGCGTAGCGACGTATCGTTGCGGATGACGGACAGGCGGGCGTAGTTGTAGACAAAGGAAAGGATGGCCAGGGCCAGACCGAGGGCCATGCCGGTCAGAAACCCGAAGAGCAACATGCCGGCCGGAATCGTCAGGACAACGAGCCACTCGTTTCGCGGCAATTGGCGGCGGGCATCCCATAGCCAATCGGCCGCCATATCGTAGCCGAGCGTGATCATCAGACCGGCGGCCACGAACGTCGGCATGGCGCCGGCCAGCTGTCCGGCAAAGGGCAGCATCAAGACAAGCACGAGCGCGGTGGCAAGCCCCGGCAGGCGGCTTGCACCGCCCATGCGGGTGGCGAGCAGGGTCATGCTCATGCTGCTGAAGCCCGGTGCTCCGCCGAATACGCCGGCGATGAGGTTGGCGTGGCCCGTGGTCCGCAATTCGGCATTCGCATCGATTTCCCGGCGCGTCGCCACCTCCTGGCCGCTGGTGTTCAAGAGCAGCCCCACCATGCTGAGAAGGACTACCGAGGCTATGGCGGGAGCGGCTTGCGCAACCGCAGACCAATCCGCCAGAGAGACGATGGTCACAGGCGAAGGCAATTGCAGCCCCGCCTCGCGCGGCAGGGCCGGCAACCAGTGAAAGCCGCGCGCCACCGTAGGGTCGATCCCAAGGCCGGACAGCAGCGCGTAGAATATAAGGATCGCCGCCAGCATGATCCCGGGCGCGACCAGCGGGCTGGAGGAGCGCCTGAGGGCGAAATTCAGGATGAAGGCAAAGATCAGCGCAACATGCAGATTGGCGAATGCCTGCCGTCCCTCCTCGGTGGCGAACAGTTCCGTCACGCCATGTCCGGCCATCACCATCTTCACCGCGCCCTGGATCATCAGACAGCCCGAACCGGCAAGGAAACCCGCGATCACCGAAAAGGGCATGAAACGTACCAGGCGCCCGAAACCGAAGGCACTCGACAGGAGGAAGAAGACGCCCGTCGCGAAGGCACTCGAGCCGAGGATGGCAAAAGCGGTCATGATCCTGACCTCCTCGGGGGCGTTGAACAGCCCCGGAGAGACGAGAGCTGCAGAGATCGCGGCCGCGAGTATGGCAACATTCGGCTTGCGCACCTGCCCGATGCTTGCCGGATAGCCACTACCCCAGGCGATGACCAGCGTGAGCGCGATGCCGGACATCAGGATGGCGCCAACGCCCATGCCGAATCCGCCGGAGACGGAACCGGTGAAGATGAGTGCGGCAAAGGCGATGCTGGTGCCGAGGCCGTCGATCCCGGCGATCAGGGCAAAAAGCAGCGGTGCCAGAAGCCCGCTGATCCTTGCCAGGCTTCCGGCCTTTAGGGGCTGCCGCGCCATGCCAATTGGCACCTTGTCCGGCTTTGGCGGGAGGGACGTATCCTGCAGCGTCACGTTCGAGGCTCTCCTCTCACTCGTGCAGTGCCTGGACCACGCGGTTTGCAATGGTCAGGCGTTCGGCGAGCGTCGTGGCGCAGAGGCGATGGACGAGGAGCGCGAGTTCGGGGTCGGTCTGTTCGAGATACCGCAATTGCCGGCTGGCGAGACGGTAGACGGTCGAGGGAACCTCGGCGACGACATCGGCCGTACGTGGCCCACCACGATAGATGGCGATTTCGCCCAGCACGACACCCGGCTTCACGGTGCGCAGGCGCAACCGCCTGCCATTGCCGAGCACCGCCTCCACCTTGGCGCGGCCGGTCCAGAGCAGGAAGAGGTCGTCACCCGGCTCACCCGCGCGGATGAAACGATCGCCGGGCTCCAGACGGATTTCCTGCATGGAGGCGACAAGATCCTTGAGACGTGTGCTGGGGCCGATTGTCTGGACGAAGTAATCCTCTATGTCCTGCCAGGTTTCCTCGCGGCTGATCTTGGAAATCAGCCGCTCCTCGCAGCGCTCCAGCGCATGATCGAGATCGCGTTCGCCGGCGACCATGGGATCGGCCACAAAATCGATGCCGTTCCTGATGAGGGCCTGCTCGATGTCTGCTGAGAGGCTGCTGAAGACGAGTTCGACCTCGCTGCCGGCGAGCAGATTGCGGAGCTTCACGAATGTGGCTGCGGCGGCGGCATCCATGCCGCTGACGCGGCGGAAATCGATGACGACGAAACGCAGCGAGAGACGTGTGCGATCCTGCATGCGCTTTCTGATCGCATCGATCACCTGTTCGGCTGTACCGAAGAAGAGGAACTCCTGAAGTTCGAGAACCTGGACCTGCTCGCCTTCGAACTCGATCAGGCTGTTCTCTGCCGGTGGACGATCAATGCTGCTCTTGCGATCGCGCAGCGAGGCATTGACGCGGATTACCGAGAGGCGCGCGTAATTGTAGACGAAGGTGACGATCGAGAGAGCGAGGCCGAGTGCCATGCCGCCGATGAAGCCGAAGGCGGCCATGCCGAGCGGGATGGCGAGCACGACCAGCCATTCGATGCGCGGAAGCTGGCGCCGCGTGCGCCACAACCAGTCGTGCAGCAGTTCGACACCGAGCGCAAGCATGAGACCGGCGGCAACGAAGGTGGGCATGGCGCCCGCAAGCTCTCCGGCAAAGGGCAGCATCAGCGCGAGCATCAGGGCTGTGGCAATGCCGACCGAGCGCGCCCTGGCACCCATGCGGTTGGCGAGAAGCGTCATGGAGAGCCCGGCATAGCCAGGAGCTCCGCCGAACCCGCCGGCAAGGATGTTGGCGATGCCGGTCGTGCGCAGTTCCGCATCCGCATCGATTTCCTGGCGCGTGGCGACTTCCAGCCCACTTGTGTTAAGCAGCAGGCCCACCATGCCGAGAAGCGAAACAGAGATGATCGCAGGCAAGGCCTGCAACACGACGGTCCAATCGGCCGAGCTGACGACCTTCAGGGGCTGCGGCAGCGCAAGACCAGTCCCCTGCGACAAGGCCGGAAGCCAGTGCATGGCCCTTGCCTGATCGCTGTCGACGCCAATCAGCATCAGCATGCCATAAAACAGCAGTCCGCCTGCCAAGAGGATAAGCGGCATGGTGAGCGGGCTCGTCGAGCGGCTTAGGGCAAAGACCATCACAACGGCGAAAACCACGGCAACATAGAGATTGGCTAGTGCCTGCTGGCCCTCGGGCCGGACCAGCAGATCGACCAGGCTGCGGTCTGCAATCACCATCATGACGGCCCCTTGGATCAGCAGCCAGCCGGATCCAGCGAGGAAACCGGCGACCACAGGATAGGGCATGAAGCGCACCAGCCGTCCGAAGCGGAGGAACCCGAAACCCCAGAAGACGATGCCCGTCATCAGGGCGCTGGAGCCAAGGATGGCAAAAGCGGTCGCGACCTTGACCTCCTCGGGCGCAAATTCCAACTGGGCCGTTGCCACCGCGACCGCGGAGGCGAGGATGGCAATGCTCGCCTCCTGCACCTGGCCGATGCTGGAAGGGTAACGGCTGCGGAGCGCAATCCACAGGGCCATCACGACGCTCGACAGCAGGATGACGCCGACGCCCATCCCGAACCCGGCGGCCAGGGGGCCAGCGAAGATCAGGGCAGCGAAGGCGATGCTGGTGCCGAGGCCGTCGATGCCGGCAATCATCGCGAACAACAACGGAGCAACGAAGGGAGCCAGCGTGCGCGGGATCGGCAGACGTCGAGCATCACGGCGTGGCTCTACCTCGACCGCGGTCTCGCGATTCGAAACGGGAGCGGGATTGTGGACGTTCACGGGGTTTCCTGCTGCTCGACAGTACTGTGGCGGGGACTATCCCGCGTCGATGACTGGTAGACGCGGCCGGACCAGCGAGCAACTTGAGGTCCGAGATCGGCCCAAACTTGGCCGAATGCTTGCGCCCGATGCCTTCAGCCGGAGGAAAACCCGTTCATATCAAAGGGTCGGAAGCCGGATGGGATTGAACGGCTATTTGCGCTTCGCCTGCAAGACGGCGGTTCCGAGACGCGCGACGGCGCGCCGGAGATTCTCGTCCTCGATCCCTTCCATCAGTGCCTCGAGCCGGCGTGCCTTCTCGCCTTCGAGCTTGCGGATGCGCGGCCTGACGCTCGCGACCGAAACCGGCTTCTGGACGATGCGGACCTGGCCAATCGCGGGATAGCCGAAGAAGCCGTTGATCCGGGCAATCAGCTCGCCCTGGGCATGGGACAAGAAGAGTGCGCGCGCGCCTTCGCAGGCTATCGTCAAAACGCCGGGACGATGGCCACCATCCTCGGGCAGATCGGAGCGGCGCGGCCAGGCAATCTTTTCCGGCCGGGTGCAATCGGCAAAGTTTTCTCCGACGATGTCTTCCCAGGAGCCGAGCAGCGCTGTGTTGATGCCAGCACGCCGCGCCAGAACCGGATCGACGATGCCGTTGGCGATCTCGGCAATCTGGTTTGCGCCATAACGGCTAGGCTGATCCTTCGACATCGTCATTCACCTGCGGCGTGGCCGATACGGCAATCACCAGTCCAACCCAGAGAAAGAGGGCGTTGTAGATTGCGTGGCCGAAGATCTGGTTCACCACGCCACCCCATACATACACAAAGACGAGCACGGTCGCCATGAACAAGCGCGGGCGGTATGACTCGTCCGAAGGGCAGCGCCACGCGAACCACACCGGAGAGAAAAGCAGCAGCGTCATGACGACGAGGCCTGGAATGCCGTTGTCGAACGCGGCCGTGATGAAGCCGTTGTGCCAATGATTGTATTCATAGCCGAGGAGACCGATGAAATGGCGCCGGTTCTGGAAACCATGCCCGGTCAAGGGCGCTTCCAAGACCCCGGCCCAGCCATGAGCCCACATGGTCAGCCGCTCGGTATAGGAACTACCAAGTTTTGCTGCGGCGTCCTGCTCTACATAGACTGCCCAAAGGTCTGCGAAGCGCTGCCAGCTATCGGAGAGATAGAAGCCGGCCCCTGCCAACACTATAACTCCCAGCCCTGCAGCGCAGAGATGCCAGACCTTCATCCGGCGGCGGAGAAACAGGAGCCAGAATAATGCCAGCCCGATGATCGGAATCGGCATTATGCTTTTCGTCTGCGAGAAGAGTACGCAGAGGAGGCCGGCGCTGAAGCCTGCGGCTGCAAGGAGGCGGACCCGCTTGTCGATGTCATTTAGGCCCAGGAGGGCAAAGGTCGAGAAAATGGCTCCCATCGCCGCGAAAGGGATCGCGTTTCCGGCACCAGCTTCCGCGCGCATATCAAGGACAATACCCTGATAGAGAACGACAGGGAGCGTCACCACTCCCCAGGCTGCCGAGGCGATCCAGACCGTGCGGAGGAGGCTCTCACTCGGCACGACCGCCAGCCGCGCCGCCACGAAAAAAGGCAGCACGAATATGATGTGTTTGAGCGGCTGGCTCCATTCATTCCCGGTTTTGGGAAAGAAGGTGCCATAATGCAGCAGGAAATAGCCCAGTTGCACAAGGAAATACAGGCCGGAAAGAGCGACGAACCAGCCGATGGCCCCATCCAGTCTGGCCTTCAGCCTGCCTGCCGCGAGATAGATCAAAGCCAAGCCCGCCGATGCTATAAAACTCAGATGCATCACGGCATTGTCCATGGCCGAAAGACTCAGGATCACGAACAAAGCCAATATCGTGTTGCGCCTCAAGGCGGAGGGCTGTAGCTGCATGGGGTCTCCGGAGCGTCAATGACGGAAGCCACCGTCAGGCGCCGGTCTAAACGCATCGGGGTTGCCGTTCAACCAATGAAGCAAGAAATGAGCGCCTCTCTCCTCGCCTGGTATGACCGCCATCACAGGGATTTGCCCTGGAGGATATCGCCAGCTGCGGCGAAGCGCGGTGTGAAGCCGGATCCGTATTACATCTGGATGTCCGAGGTGATGCTGCAGCAGACGACGGTTGCGGCGGTGAAGGCTTATTTTGCCAAGTTCATCGCGCGCTGGCCGACGGTCAAGGATCTCGCGGAGGCACCGAACGAGGATGTCATGGCGGCCTGGGCGGGGCTTGGCTACTATGCCCGCGCCCGCAATCTGAAGAAATGCGCGGAGGCCGTGGCTTTCGAGCATGGCGGTGTCTTTCCGGATACCGAAGAGGGTTTGCGCGCGCTTCCCGGCATCGGCGACTATACGTCGGCCGCGGTTGCGGCTATCGCCTTCAACCGGCCATCCGCCGTCATGGATGGCAATGTCGAGCGCGTGATCTCGCGGCTTTTCGCCATTGATGCACCGCTTCCGGGTTCCAAGCCGCAGATGAAGGCGAAAGTGGCGGAGCTGACGCCGATTGATCGGCCAGGCGATTTTGCGCAGGCGATGATGGATCTCGGCGCCACGATCTGCACACCGAAGCGTCCGGCCTGCGCGCTCTGTCCCTTCAACGACGCGTGTCTGGCGCTCGCCACCGACGAGCCGGAGCGCTTTCCGGTGAAGGCGGCGAAGAAGGCAAAGCCGATTCGGCTGGGGGCAGCCTTCATCGCGGTTGATCGCGAAGGGCGGCTGCTGTTGCGCAGACGGGTGGAAAGCGGTCTGCTTGGAGGCATGACGGAGGTGCCAACGACGGACTGGACCTCGCGGCAGGACGGCGAGACCGGCATGGAGGCGGCGCCCTTCCCCGCCGCCTGGCAGGCGGCGGGCACCATCTCCCATGTCTTCACCCATTTCGAGCTGCGGCTTTCGATCTTTCGCGTCGGCCCAATCGACAAGCCATCTGGAGATCACGGTTTCTGGGTGCCGGTCACCGAACTTGATGGGGAAGCGCTGCCAACTGTCATGAAGAAGGCAATTGCGGCCGCTATTCCAACCGCCTTTCCAACAGCCAAGGGTTAAGACATGACCGAAATCCGCCATATCGTCTTCGACATCGGCAAGGTGCTCATCCATTACGATCCGAACCTGCCGTTTTCTCGGATCATTCCCGACGCCGACGAAAGAGCGGAGTTCTTCGCCAAGGTCTGCACCCATGACTGGAACCTCGAGCAGGATCGCGGTCGCAGCTGGCACGATGCCGAGGCGCTGCTGATCGAACAATTTCCGGAGAAGGAAGCGCATATCCGGGCCTTCCGCCAGCATTGGGCCGAGATGGTTCCATATGCCTATGACGACAGCGTCGCCATCATGACCGGGCTGATCGATGCGGGCCTTGATGTCACGATGCTCACCAACTTCGCCGCCGACACGTTTTCCGAGGCGCGCAAGATGTATCCCTTCCTGAACCTGCCGCGCGGGGTCACAGTCTCCGGCGAAGTGGGACTGATCAAGCCTGATGTGGCGATCTATGAGCGGCACGCTGTTGATTTCGGCCTGTCGCCCGAGCATTGCATCTTTATCGACGACAGCATGCCGAATGTCGAAGGCGCGCGCGCTGCCGGCTGGCAGGCGGTGTATTTTACCGGAGCGGAGAAGCTGAAGGCGGATCTCGGCGCGTTTGGCGTCAAAGCCTGAGAACGAGATGCTGGCGCGGGTGGAGTTGGCGGACCCCTGCCCGCGCCAGATCGATCCCGAAAGATCGAATGGAGATCAGTTAAACAGCCCGACTTGCTCCAGGCTGATCATAACCATATGATGTTATTCTAAAATTCAGATCGTGTTTAGCACCGGCGCGCACGACGCGCCGGGTTCGCTTCACTCCAGGCCGCCCATGCGGCTGCGGATAACCGAGCGCAGGTCGTCGATCGGCTTCAGGGCGCCCTTTTCCTCGACATGCCAGAAGGTCCAGCCGTTGCAGGCATCGAGACCTTGCACCTTGGCACCGACGCGATGGATCGAACCCGCCTCGCCGTTTGCCGTCAGCGTGCCATCGGCGCGGATGATGGCAGAGTGGCGGCGCTTGGCATCGGTCAGGACCTGGCCGGGCTTCACGAGGCCTGCTTCCAGCAGCACGTTGAAGGCGACGCGGGGCTCGGCCTTCTTGCCGGTGAGGACGGTCAGTTCGACCTTGCCCAAAGGCTCGACGGCGGCGATGCGGGCCGAGGCTGCATCGATATAATCCTGCTCGCGTTCGATGCCGACGAAATGACGGCCGAGACGCTTGGCAACGGCCCCTGTCGTGCCGGAGCCGAAGAAGGGATCGAGCACGATGTCGCCCGGCTTGGTGGACGCCATGATGACGCGGGCAAGCAGGGCTTCCGGCTTCTGGGTCGGATGGACCTTCTTTCCGTCTTCGCCCTTCAGCCGCTCGCCGCCCGAGCAGATCGGGAAGAGCCAGTCGGAGCGCATCTGGACGTCGTCGTTCGATGCCTTCATCGCATCGTAGTTGAAGGTGTAACCCTTGGCCTTCGGATCGGGCGAGGCCCAGATCATCGTCTCATGGGCGTTCTGGAAGCGGCGGCCCTTGAAGTTCGGCATCGGGTTGGTCTTGCGCCAGACGATGTCGTTCAGGATCCAGAAGTTGAGATCCTGCAGCGTCGCACCGACGCGGAAAATGTTGTGATAGGAGCCGATGACCCAGATCGTGCCGGTCGGCTTCAGCACGCGGCGGCAGGCGAGCAACCAGGCGCGGGTGAAGGCGTCGTAGGCTTCGAACGAGGCGAACTGGTCCCATTCGTCATCGCAGGCATCGACGAGCGACTGGTCGGGACGGTGCAGGGCGCCGCCGAGCTGAAGATTGTACGGCGGATCGGCGAAGATGACGTCGACGGATTTGTCGGGAAGGGCTTCGAGGGCGGAAACGCAATCGCCCTTGATGATGCTGTCGACCCAGGCGAGCGGGTCGGACGAACGGCGGAGTTCGGCAATCGGGAATACAGAAGCCATTAGTTACTCACTCTTACGCTGACGCAGCACGGGATGTGAGGCATATGGTTACCGAACTTGGTTACTGAAGGGTGAAGAGGGGGTGAGAATCTGTGTGGGGGTGGGATGTGGGGGGCATACTATCCCGAAAAGTGGCAATTCAGCTTGCAAGCAACCATCGCTTGAAGCACTTTTGTTGCGGTCATAAGAACCAGCGACAGGAGAACCGCTTGCCCCAAAGCTCTTCTCGACCACCCATGACTGAAGGCGCCGCGCAGGCGATCGCGCGGGACGCCGGATCGGCTCGGACACAAATCGCAAATCCGGCAGAAGTGCCCTTGGCTTTCCAAGAGCGCACCGAGCGACAGATGTTGCACACAGCGGGAGAAATGCGACCGAGAGCAGGCAGCCGGCGCATTTGGGCGGTGGGGTTCGCGTTGTCACTTGTGTTAGCTGTGCTCATCCTCTGGCTTACTCTCTAGGCGCAGCCGGGTCTCTCACGCAGTGGGGAGAAGAGGACCGCTACCGCTCCGCATCCCAGGCCTTTACCACAGCCTTCTTCGCCTGGGCCCGCCAGACGCGGGTGAGGTTTTCCCGCGCCCATTCGATATCGAGCCGATCCGGGCGGGCGAGCACCAACCGATGGGGCCGGTGGTGGTCGGTGGTGAAGAAGGTGTCGGGGTCCATCTCGATCAGGTGGTCGCGCTCCTCGAAGGGCACCTTGAAGACCGGGCAGTCATGGGTCGGGTTCCAGAAGAGCATGGCCTTGCCGTTGACCTTGAAGGATACGGCGCCCCAGGAGGTGGTTTCCTCCGTGGTCGGCAGGGCCAGGATGATCTGGCGCAGCATATCGAGGGTGATCATGGCGGAGCCTCCGGACGGGAAGTCTGCCAGAGGTTGCAGGACGTGTCACCCGGCCAGGTTTTGTCCCTCGTCCGGCACTGCGCGTTCCCTCTCCCCGCTCGCTCAGGGCGCAATCCGCACACCCAGATATCCGCCCTCGGCCACGGAATCGCAAAGCTCCGACCATTCGCAGCCGGAACAGGCGGTGCGGATCTCGCCGGTGGCGAAGGTTTTTCTCAGACGCGCGAGCAGAGCGGCGGAGGGCGTGATGCGGGCACCGAGCGTAAGCGGGCTGCCGATCAGGCGGGCGACGGCGTCTGCTGCCGCCCGGTCCCTCTCGATGACGCTTGCCCCATGGCAATGAGCCTCAGGATCAGCGGTCAGCGGGCCGCAGATATCGTCCGGCCCCGCCACCAACTCGATCTCCTCGCCGGTCGAAAGCCTTGAGGCAATGACCTCGTAGTTCTCGACGAAGGCGGGCGAATAGCCCTTGCCGACATAGGTCAGCATGCAGAGCAGGTGGTGGGCGCGGAGCCGGACGGTCATGATGGCCTTAAAGATCGAGCGGCTTTGTCGTGCGGCGGGCCAGCGCCAACAGCAGAGCGGCGGCGAGTGCGGATTTCAGCACGGCGCCCAGAATGAAGGGCGTAACGCCGAGCGCCAAGCCCTTTTCGGCACCAATCAGATAGCCAAGCCAGGCGCCGCCGATGACGAGGCAGAGGATGTTGGCGGAGAGATGGGCGAGGAAGCTCTTGATCACGCGCTCACCCGTCCAGCCCTTTTCGGCGAGGTAGCCGGCCAGTGCCGCGATGATCGGGAAGGAGACGAGGTAGCCGGCGGTCGGGCCAACGAAGGGCGCAAGACCGCCACCGCCATTGGCCAGAACCGGCAGACCCATCATCGCCTCGCCGAGCCAGGCAAGCACAGTGAGCGCGCCAAGGCGCCAGCCATAGAGGACGCCGAGCATGGTGAGCGCAAAGGTCTGCATGGTGATCGGCACCGGCACCATGGGCACGGAGATCTGCGAGGCAATGGCCAGCACGGCCGTGCCGAAGAGGAGAAGAGCGGCCTGCACGGGAAGCGAGCGGCCGGATATGCCGAGCGGATCGAAACCGCGAGCGGCGGGCGCGAGAATGGTCGTCATGGGCAATCTCCATTTTATAGATAATTTGAAGTGGCGGAGAATCTTTTATCTATGGAATTAACGGATGCCAAGATGGAAGGTTGAGGAATCTTGCCTTAGGGCCGCCCATTTGGCCGTCGAAATTGCCGTGAAAGAGCGACTTATCGCCCCCTTTCAATTTTATCTATAGTTTTGGCTTGTGGGCAGAAATTACCCCTCACCCCACCCTCCCCGCAGCTCAGGAGAAAGTGCCGTAGTTCGGCGGGCTCAGGAGGCGGATGAGGGGCAAAGGATCCCCCTCAACCTGAAGTGCCGGCGCCAGCAGGCCTCCAGCGCGAGGCCACGGAAGAGCCACCCGCCCTCGTCCGAGGGAGCATTCGCTCCCGCCTCAGGATGAGGGCTTGCCACCAGAGAGGGCGCATCCATCACAGGACGGCGGCTGGTCAGCAGAGAGGCACCCTTCTGCCTGGATGAGGGCTTGCCTGAGGCGGCGCCGCCAACACCCTCCCCTTGAGGGGGAGGGTCGGACCGCAGGTCCGGGGTGGGGTGAGCGCGACGGGTCCGGCACTGATGGCAATACGGCTGTCATCGAAGGTGGTGAAAGTCGGACAGGTCGGCGGGTTTCACCCCCACCCGCCGCTTTGCGGCGACCTCCCCCCTCAAGGGGGAGGTGGGTCGCGGCGGAACGCCTCGGCCACGCTCACCCGACGATTGCAAAGCCTTCGGTCTCAGTCCGGCCCGGAACCGGCATGGGCGCGCGGCCGATCCATTGGACGTGGCGTTCGAGGATGCGGGCGGCTTCGGCCGCGTCGCCGGACTTCAGGGCTTCGAGAATGGCGCGGTGGTCGTGGTCGGTGCGGGCTTCCCAGGTGGCGCGCCAGGCGACAAAGAGGAAGCGGGCGGAGACGGCGTGGAGGTCGTCGATGACGGAGAGCAGGCGGGGCATGCCGCAGGTGGAGACGATCAGCCGGTGGAAGCGGCGGTTTGCCTCCTCCCAGGTGCGGACATCCTTGGCGTTATCGGCATCCGCGGCTGCCCGTTCGGCGGCAGCCAGCACGTCACGGGTGAGGTTGGGGGCGGCGTGGCGAAGCGCAAGCACTTCGAGGGCCGCGCGCATTTCGGCGACTTCGCGCACCTGCTTCAGATCGAAGCTTGCCACGCGGACGCCACGACGGGGAATGCTGACGACGAGGCCCTGCGCTTCCAGCCGTCGAAAGGCCTCGCGCACAGGCACATGACTTGCGCCGAACTCCTCGGCGATATGGTCCTGGGCGAGACGCGAACCGGGCACGAGTTCGCCATGGATGATGCGCTCCGCCAGCGCGCGGCTGATGCGGCTCGCAATCGTATCCTCTGGAGAATCTTCGGGCTTCCTCGGCATGGCATCCTGCATAGTCAGCAGGCTGCGGCTTGTCGAGGGCAGCAGACGATAGCCGGTTTGCCGGATGACTTGCCCTCCCCTCACCCATGCCTTGCACGGCTGTCCTCAGGCGCCTCCGCGCGGTCATTAAGGCCGTAGTCACGCAGGACCTCGGCGACGCGCAGGCGGTAGGCGGAGAAGACGCCGCCGCGGCCCGCGGACTGGGCGGCGCGATGCTCCTCCGTTTCGCGCCAGCGGCGTACCGCCTCTTCGTCACGCCAGAAGGAAAGCGACAGGAGCTTGCCGCGGGTCGTCAGGCTTTCGAAGCGCTCGACGGAGATGAAGCCATCGGTCGCCTCCAGATGGCTGCGCAACTCTCCCGCGAGATCAAGATAGCGGTGACGCTCGCCGAGGAAGGGGGTGACCTCGAAGATCACGGCGATCATGGCTGGACCTTCCGGGACGGCGGGTTGGAGACGTTCTTGAGGAAAAGGCGGTCCTCCTCCAGAATGAAGCGGGCGTTCCTGGCGAATTCATAGTTCGCCTTACCGAGCGGATCGGCAGCAAGCTTCAAGCGATAGGCTTCGTAGGCTGCCAGATTCTCGATGTGGTAGATGCCGTAGGCCGTGGTTGCCGAGCCCTCGTGCGGAGCAAAGTAGCCAACGAGATCGGCGCCGCAGCGCGGGATCGCCTCGCCCCAGTTGCGGGCGTAAGTGGCGAAATCGTCGCGACCGAAGGGGTCGATGCGGTAGCGGATGATGCAGGTGATCATATTTGGCTCCTCGTTTGTTGCGAGGCGGGTTTGCCATGAACGAGGGATGGGATGCTTCGATCGGGATCGAAGTTTGCCCAATGCCTCTCCTTCCACAGTTCGACCGGGATCGAAGCATCGGCTACACTGGCGATGCAGACTGCACTTTCGAACCGGGAGAGCACCCTATGGCGGAAGGACCTGACATCGCACGCATCGCCTCGCTGATCGGCGATCCCGCGCGTTCGAACATGCTGCTGGCGCTGCTTGGCGGCAAGGCACTGACGGCCACGGAGCTGGCCGGCGCTGCGGGCGTGACGCTGCAGACGGCAAGTTCGCATCTGTCCAAACTCGAAGAGGGCGGGCTTCTCTCCCAGCGCAAGCAGGGGCGGCATCGCTATTTCGCGCTGGCGGACGGTCATGTCGGGACGATGATCGAGAGCCTGATGAGCTTTTCGGCAGCGCGCGGGCACTTGCGCCATCGCACGGGGCCGAAGGAGCCGGAACTGCGCAAGGCCCGGATCTGCTACGACCATCTGGCGGGCGACTACGGCGTGCGCATGCTGGACAGTCTGGTGGCACAAGGGGCGATCCGCGTCGAAGGCGAAGCGCTGACGCTGACGGCAGCGGGTGAGACAATGCTCGAAGCCCGGGGTCTCGATATCGGAAGCTTGAGGGCCAGACGGCGCCCACTCTGCCGCGCCTGCCTCGACTGGAGCGAGCGGCGGACCCATCTCGCCGGCATGCTGGGTGCAGCACTGCTCTCGCATTTCCTCGATGGAGGCCTTGCGCGACGGGTTGAGCAAAGCCGGATCATCCGTTTTTCGCCGGAGGGCGAGCGGCAGTTTCTTACGCTGTTTCCCCTGGCCGACTGACCGGGTTCAGGCAAGATCGGACAGTATCTTGAAAAGAAACCGACCGTACGGTATCTTTATTGTAGCAACTGTCCTTGGAGCCACCCGATGAACCCGACCCTGACTGCTTATGGCGCATTGGCCGCCGCGATCGTGCTCGAAGTCATCGGCACGACGCTGCTGCAGAAGTCGGCGCAGTTCACCAAGCTTCTGCCGACGGCCGGCATGGTAATGTTCTATGTCGCCTCCTTCTACCTGTTGTCCCAGGCGCTGAAGGGCATGCCGCTCGGCATCGCCTATGCCATGTGGGGCGGGCTCGGCATCGTGCTCACCGCGCTGATCAGCGTCTTCTATCTCAAGCAGAGCCTTGATCTGGCGGCGCTTGCCGGCATCGCATTGATCGTGGCCGGCGTGGTCGTGATGAACACGCTGTCGAGCACGGTTTCGCATTGATGATCGCCCTGCCCTCCCCCGCCGAGCCGACGCTCTCGGCTCATCACCGCAAGAAGCAGCCGGAACAGGTGCGGCGCGCCCTTCTCGACTGCGCCGCTCAGATTGCCGCCGAACAGGGGGCAGCTGCGATCACCATCCAGGCGGTGGCAGAGCGTGCAGGCGTGACCAAAGGCGGGCTGCTGCATCATTTCGACAGCAAGCAGGCGCTGCTGGCGGCCGTTTTCTCCGATCTGCTTGAGCAGATGGACCGCGAGATCGACCGGACCATGGCCGGAGATCCCGTTCAGCGCGGACGCTTCACGCGGGCCTATGTGCGGGCCTGCTTCTCAGACCGCTTGCTCGGCGAACGCAGCCTCTGGGCGGCACTGTCGGTTGCGATCGTCTCTGAGCCGGCGCTGCGCTCGCTGTGGTCCGCCTGGCTCGACGCCCGCATGGCGCGGCACGCCAAGACCGATGGCGACCCGTCGCTGATTGCCGTGCGGCTCGCCGCCGATGGCGTGTGGCTCGCCGACATGATGGAAAAGTCCGGCGGACTGACGCGCTATCCGCAGGATTTCGAGGTTGTGCTGCTGGAGATGGCGAGGGGTTGAGGGGGAGCATTGCGCGCCTTGCGGCAATCAGCACGGCAGCCCTGCGCGAGCCGCGATTGTCCTCGCCTCCCCGATCGTGTAGGAAGCCGCCTTCTTCAGGACGACACGACGGATATCCCCATGAGCGGCTTCGACCTCACCCTTTTCGACTGCGACGGCGTGCTCGTCGATTCCGAGATCATCGCGGCCAAGGTCGAATCGAAGCTGCTCACGGAAGCGGGCTACCCGATCTCGGTCGAGGAAATGGGCGAGCGCTTCGCCGGCATGACCTGGAAGAACATCCTGCTCTCCATCGAAAAGGAAATCGACATCCCCTTGTCGGCAAGCCTGATCGACAAGTCGGAACAGCTGCTCGACCAGAAGCTCGCTCGCGAGGTGAAGGCGATCGAGGGCGTGCAATATGCGCTTGCCCGCCTGTCTGGTCCGCGCTGCATCTGCTCGAATTCGTCCTCGCACCGCCTCGACATGATGCTGTCCAAGGTCGGGCTGAAGGAGCTCTTCGCGCCGCACATCTATTCGGCCAAGGATCTGGGTGCCGATCGCGTCAAGCCGAAGCCGGATATCTTCCTGCATGCCGCCAGCCAGTTCGGCGTCAGCCCGGGCAAGTGCATCGTCATCGAGGATTCCGTGCATGGCGTGCATGCGGCACGGGAAGCCGGCATGCGTGTCGTGGGCTTTACCGGCGCATCGCACACCTATCCGTCGCATGCCGACCGTCTGACGGATGCGGGCGCGGAAACGGTGATTTCGCGGATGAACGACCTGCCGGGCGTGATTGCCGCCATGGCGGAATGGGAAGGCGCGTTCTGAGGCCGGAAGCCTAGGATTTCACGTCCTGATCGTCAGAGCCGCGGGCAGGATTTCGGCGACAAACCCGCCACGGATAGCGTGTTCTCCATCCACCTCGACGGGGAAACGGGCGGGATCGAGCGGGCTGACCTCGACCTTGCGGCCCTTGTGGAAGCTCAAGAGCGGATGGCCGACATGGCCGGCCTTGTGCAGGCGTCCCAGTAAATTCAGAAGGCCGAAGACCTTCTCCTCGCGCATCACCGCCACCTCGAAACTGCCGTCTGCGACATCCGCATCCGGCGTGATGTGCATGCCGCCGCCGAACCAGCCGCCATTGGCGATCGCCACCAGCGCCAGCCGCCCCTGATGCACGCGCATGCCATCGACCCGGACCTCGAAGTCGTACGGTCGGTAGCGCAGGATGGCGAGCGCCGAATGGACGAGGAAACGCAGCGGACCGTTGAGGATGCGCATGCGGCCGGGCGCGTTGACGGCATCGACGATCTCGCCGGAAATGCCGACGCTGGTGATGTTGGCGAAGTGGCGGCGCTGCACTTGGCCTGTTGCATCCCGGGAGATCAGCAGGCCCGCATCGATCTTGCGCAGCGGTGCATTGGCGATGTGGTCGGCGAGACGGGCCGGATCGGACGGGAGCTTCAGATTGCGAACGAAATCACAACCCGTGCCGATCGGCAGGAAGGCGAGCGGCATCTCGGGACGCAATGAGGTCAGAACGCCGTCGACGACATCACTGATCGTGCCATCCCCGCCAGCGACCAGAAGCAGATCGTAAGGACCGGCAGCGAGATCGCTGGCGAGCCTGCGCGCATCGCCGCTGGAGCGGCTTTTATGGATTTCGAGGTCGGGGAAACGGGCTCGGAAGGCGGCATGCAAAGGCTCCCATTGCTTCTGGCCGGCACGGCCACCCGCAATGGGGTTTCTCACGACTGCAATTCTCAATCAGTCCTCCCCCGGGCGCCATCCGTTCAGATGCCGCCCACTCACTTTCAAGCCGGCTCACGGATCCCAGGAACCGCGAACACCACCCCATATCGGCGGGCACGCTAGCATTGCGGGCTTAGAGAGGGCAAGCCGAGGCGCCAGGGGGGCACCCCGACGCTTGTGCGGACCCGATCGACGGGCCCCTCAGCCTTGCCGCTGCCGGTTTGTGGAGGCGACATGGCGGTCGCTGAGACGCGGCTCGCCAAAGAGCTTCTTGCGTAGCGGTCCCTCGCGATATTCCGTCTTGTAGCGTCCGCGCTCCTGCAGGCGGGGGACGATTAGCTCGATGATGTCGTCGAAGCATTCGGGAACGACGGTGCGGGAAAGATTGAAGCCGTCGACGCCGGTTTCCTCGACCCAGTCCGTGAGCCAGTCGACCACCTGGTCGGCAGAGGCGACGAGCGGCGGCTGCCGGCTGCCGAGCACCATCTGCTCGATCAGCTTGCGCTTTGTCCATTGAGGCCCGGCTGCGCGGTCCATGGCCTTGATGTTGGAGGTGATCGCCTGGCTCTTGCCCGTCTCGACAGGCTCGTCCAGATCGAACTTGTCGAAGTCGATGCCCATGGATGCGGCGGCATGCACGAGCGCTGCCTCTGAACTGACATACTGGCGGTAGTCCTCGAACTTGTCGCGTGCTTCCTTCTCGGTGCGGCCGGTGACGATGGTGGCACCGAGGAAGACCTTGATGTCGTCTGCCTGCCGTCCCAGAGCCTCGGCCCGGCTCCTTACATCTGTCACGATCTCGCGCACGCCCTCCTTCTTCTGGCCATTGACGAAGACGCATTCGGCATGGGTGGCGGCGAACTGGCGGCCGCGCGGCGAGGAACCGGCCTGATAGAGCACCGGCGTGCGCTGCGGCGAGGGTTCGCAGAGGTGGTAGGCGTCGACCCGGTATTGCCGTCCATGATGATGGACAGGGTGGACCCTGGCGGGGTCGGCATAGATCTTGGCCTGCTTGTCGGCGATGACGGCGCCATCTTCCCAGCTGCCTTCCCAGAGCTTGTAAACGACCTCCATATATTCATCCGCCAGATCGTAACGGTCATCATGGGCCATCTGACCATCGAGCCCGATGGCACGTGCGGCACTGTCGAGATAGCCGGTGACGATGTTCCAGCCGATGCGGCCGCCGGTCAGATGATCGAGGGTTGCCATACGGCGGGCAAAGAGGAAGGGCTGCTCATAGGTGAGATTGGCGGTGACGCCGAAGCCGAGATGCCGGGTGACGGAGGCCATGGCGGGCACCAGCATCATCGGGTCGTTGACCGGCACCTGCACGGCACCCCGCAACGCCGGTGCGGGGCTGCCGCTCAGCACATCATAGATGCCGACGACATCGGCAAGGAAGATGCCATCGAAGAGACCGGCCTCGAGGCGCTTCGCATAATCGGTCCAGTAGGCGAGGCTGTTGTACTCCATCGAGCGGTCCCGCGGATGCGACCAGAGGCCCTGCTGGATGTGGCCGATGCAGTTCATGTCGAATGCGTTGAAACGGATTTCGCGCGCCACTTTGGTTTGTCCCTCTTTCTGGTTTCGACAGGCGGAGGCTTGTGGACGCCCCGTCATCTATCTTATGTTGTTGTCTACTATAGAAGACGGTCATTTTGACTTTGGCAAGGGCCCAGATGAACGAGACGGCACGCAGGAATTTGACACGGGATGAGGATAGCCAGGCACGGGCAATCGCCGAGCGGATCCGCCTGGAGCGTGAGGGACGCGGCTGGTCGCTTGCCGAGCTTGCGGCGCGATCGGGTGTCTCCAAGGCGATGATCAGCAAGGTGGAGCGCTGCGAGGCAAGCCCGACGGCAACAGTGCTCGGCCGGCTGTCGGGCGCCTTCGGCCTGCCGCTCTCCGTGCTTCTGGCACTGGCCGAACGGGAGGGCGATCGGCTGGCGCGACGGATGGAGCAGCCGGTCTGGACGGATCCGGAGACCGGGTATACGCGGCGGACGCTGTCACCGGCTAACGGCGGACAGCTCGAACTCCTGGAAGTGGTGTTGCCGGCGGGCGTCAGGGTGCCCTATCCGGCATCCGCCTTCAGCTTCCAGCACCAGCAGATCTACGTTCTGGAAGGCGAACTCGAGTTCATCGAGGGCACACGCAGCCATCGGCTTTCGACTGGCGACTGCCTGCAACTCGGCGCACCGACAGACTGCGTCTTCGTCAATGGAAGCGGCAGCGCGACGCGCTATCTGGTGGCGCTGACGCGGCGGGTCTAGGCGACGACCAAGAGGCCGGCGCCTTAACTCAGGAACTTACTTCTTCTTCGGCTGTTCGAAACCAATGAAGACGCGGGTCATGCCAGAGACATTGCCCGGCACGTTCACGGCCTTGCTGTAGATGAACTGCGTCGGCAGGTTCACGTCGGCGAGTGTCACCGGATACTGCTCGACCTCGTTGAACACTTCCTGATCTCCGTCCGTCACCGTGACGCGGACCGGAAGGTTGATCGTGCCAGCCTTGCCCTGGGGGCCAGCGACAAGGCGACCCTGGACCAGCGCGTTGATGGTGAGTGTGGTGTCGGTGCGCGAGCAGGAGCGCGTCGTATCGGCAAGCGAAGCCTGGAAGACCACCTGCTCTGCGTCGCCATCCTTGCCGCGAACATAGGTACGATAGAAGGACGTGCCGTCACGCAGAGAGATCTGCGGGCAGAAGCCCTGGACGACTGCCTGCTGCGCAGCGGCTGCGGCAGCCGGGTTTGCCGGCTGCGACGGGGAAAGGCCGAGGCCGCTGCCGAGGCTGCCGGAATTGCAGCCCGAAAGAACCATCATCAGCGAAACGGCGATTACACCGCGCGACACGTTTACAGACACGAGACTTCACCTTCCGCATGCTCGGCCAATGGCCGAAAAACAGTCAAACTTGAGGCTTTTCAGCGCCCTCGCGGATGGTCTATACCAGCGGCCACGAGAAAAATCGATTGGGTAGCCGGCAATTTGACTCAAAATTCGATTGCTGCGCAACAGCCGGCACACAGGCCGACATCGACAAGGCCGCAGACGACTGCCGGGCTTGCGAAATCCTGGACGGCGCACTGGCGCAAACGGGCAAACCTCTTTATCGGAAACGCCATAGGTTTGACGGCGGCTTCGGCTCCGAATTCTTGAACTATAGGGATGAGCGACGTGGAATATATCTCGACCCGCGGCGAGGCTCCGAGCCTCGGCTTTTGTGACGCGCTTCTGGCGGGGCTTGCCCGTGACGGCGGCTTGTACGTGCCGCGCGAATGGCCGCAGATGTCGAAGAAAGCGATCCGGGGGCTGCGTGGCAAATCCTATGAAGAGGTCGCCTTCGAGGTTCTGCTGCCCTTTACCAATGGCGAGATCGAGCCGGACACCTTCCGGGCGATGATCGACGAAGCCTATGCGACCTTCAAGCATCCGGCCGTGGCACCGCTCGTGCAGACGGGACCCAACTCCTTCGTGCTCGAGCTCTTCCACGGCACGACGCTCGCCTTCAAGGACGTGGCGATGCAATTGCTTGCCCGCCTGATGGACCATGTTCTGGAAAAGCGCGGCGAACGCGCAACGATCGTCGGCGCGACATCGGGTGACACCGGGGGTGCCGCGATCGACGCCTTTGCCGGCCGGTCGCGCACCGACATCTTCATCCTCTTCCCGCATGGCAAGGTCTCGCCGGTGCAGCAGCGCCAGATGACCTCGTCTAAGGACGAGAACGTGCATGCGATCGCCGTCGAGGGCAATTTCGACGACTGCCAGAACCTCGTGAAGGCGATGTTCAACGACGTGCCCTTCCGCGATCGTGTCGGTCTATCGGGCGTCAACTCGATCAACTGGGCGCGCATCATGGCGCAGGTGGTCTATTATTTCACCTCGGCGGTTGCGCTCGGCGCGCCCGACCGGAAGGTCTCGTTCACCGTGCCGACTGGCAATTTCGGTGACATCTTTGCCGGTTACGTCGCCAAGAAGATGGGCCTGCCGATCGACAAGCTGGTGATTGCCACCAACGACAACGACATCCTGGCGCGCACGATGAAGACAGGCCGCTACGAGATGAAGGGCGTCTCCGCCACCACCTCGCCATCGATGGACATCCAGATCTCGTCGAATTTCGAACGCCTGCTGTTTGAAGCCTATGGCCGCGACGCATCCGCCATCCGCTCATCCATGGAGGGCCTGAAGCAATCCGGCGCCTTCGAGATCCAGCCGGATGCTCTCAAGTTCATCCGCAAGGACTTCCGCGCCGGGCGCGCGACGCAGAAGGAAGTGGCAAAGACGATCCGGGCCGTTCTCGACGAAACCGGCTATCTGCTCGACCCGCATACGGCGGTCGGCGTGCATGTGGCAAAGAAATTCGAAAAGCCGCAAAGCCCCATGGTCGTGCTCGCCACGGCGCATCCCGCCAAGTTCCCGGCGGCAGTAAAATCGGCTTCCGGTATTGACCCCGCGCTTCCGGCGTGGCTTGCTGATCTGATGGACAGGGAGGAGCGCTTCGAAGTCCTGCCCGCGGAACTGAAAGCCATTGAAAGCTTTGTCAGTGAACATGCGAGGGCAGTCAGGTAGGAAGCGCGGAAAGACGGACCATGAATGTTGAGTGCACCCGGCTTCCATCGGGTTTGACTGTCGTAACCGAGAACATGCCGCATCTGGAAAGCGTGGCTCTCGGCACCTGGATCAAATCCGGCTCGCGTAACGAGACGGAAGCCGAGCACGGCATAGCCCATCTGCTCGAGCACATGGCGTTCAAGGGGACGAACCAGCGTACCGCGCGCCAGATCGCCGAGCAGATCGAGAATGTCGGCGGTGAGGTCAATGCCGCCACCTCGACGGAAACCACCTCCTATTACGCCCGCGTGCTGAAGGACAATGTCCCGCTTGCGGTCGACATCCTTGCCGACATCCTGACCGACAGCGTCTTCGACGAAGAGGAGCTGGAGCGCGAGAAACACGTCATCCTGCAGGAAATCGGCGCGGCCGACGACACGCCAGACGACGTGGTCTTTGACCGTTTCTCCGAACAGGCCTATCGCAGCCAGACGATCGGGCGCAGCATTCTCGGCACGCCGGAGACGGTGCAATCCTTTTCCAGCGACCAGATCCGCGCCTATCTCTCGCGCAATTACACGACCGACCGCATGTTCGTCGTGGCTGCCGGCAAGGTTGACCACGACGCCTTCGTCAAGCAGGTGGAGCAGCGTTTTGCCTCACTGCCGATGACGCCGTCGTCCACACCGGTGATGGATGCAGCCCGATACACGGGCGGCGAATCCCGGGTCGAACGCGACCTCATGGACACGCAGGTCCTGCTCGGCTTCGAGGGCAAGGCCTATCACATGCGGGACTTCTACTGCTCGCAGATTCTTGCCAACATCCTGGGCGGCGGCATGTCCTCGCGGCTCTTCCAGGAAGTGCGCGAGATCCGCGGCCTTTGCTACTCGGTCTATGCCTTCCACTGGGGTTTTTCCGATACCGGCATCTTCGGCATCCATGCCGCGACGGGCGGGGAGAACCTGCCGGAACTCGTGCCCGTCATCATCGACGAGCTGCGCAAGTCATCCGAGCACATCGACCAGCAGGAAATCGAGCGCTCGCGGGCGCAGATCCGCGCGCAGCTGCTGATGGGCCAGGAAAGCCCGGCCGCACGCGCCGGCCAGATTGCCCGGCAGATGATGCTCTATGGCCGCACCATTCCGAACCAGGAAATGATGGAGCGGCTTGCCGGCATCACAACCCAGCGCCTGACCGACCTTGCCGGACGGCTGTTCTTCGATACCGCCCCGACGCTTTCGGCCATCGGGCCGCTCGACCAGCTGGTTTCGCTCGACGAGATCGCGGGCGCCCTCACCCATCAGCCGGCCGGTGTCCGCAAGGCTGTCGGCTGAGCACCACTGCCAATGAACTGGACCGGCGGGCCTGCGCCGGTTTTTGCTCGGGGATTGACGATGACGCGCTCGGTCTTTCGGTTTCTGTCCAGGCAGCCCGATATGCCGGAGCTTATCGGCGAGCGGCATCTGTTGCGCCTGCCGCGCTTTCGTGACTTCGAGCAATGGCACCAGTTGCGCCGCGAAAGCCGTGCCTTCCTGCAGCCATGGGAGCCGACCTGGCGCGCCGACGAGCTGACCGAGCGGGCCTATCGGCAACGAGTGCTACGTAATGAACAGGAATTTCACTCCGGCATGGCTGTGCCATTCTTCCTCTTTGACCGGGACGAAAACACCCTGCTGGGCGGGCTTACAGTCGGACTCATCCGCCGCGGCGCCTCGCAAAGCTGCATGATCGGCTACTGGATGGGCGAGCGATACGCGCGGCAAGGTCACATGTTTGCCGCACTTCAACTGGCTATTCCCTACATCTTCGGGCCACTCGAGTTGCACCGTATCGAAGCAGCCTGTATTCCGGACAACGTCAATAGCCTGAGGCTACTCGAAAAAACGGGATTTGAGCGGGAAGGTCTTTTGCGGGATTATCTGAAAATCAACGGGGAATGGCGCGATCACTTGCTGTTCTCCCGGATCGGCGGCCCCAAGGCGCGGAACGGCAAGACGCCCTCATGAGGATTACCACACCCCTTTCGCGCGTCGTGCCTCGCATCGCCGCCAGGTGGCTTGCTGCCTGTGCCGCGCTCTGCGTGATGCTGACCGCATCCGTCTCTCTGGCCGTGGAGCCGGTGAAGATCGCGCGTGACGACAATGCGCTGGATCTGACCGCCACGACCGAGATCTACACGAACCAGGGCGAGGCCTTCCAGGTTTCCACCGCCGCCGGTGCCGACGGCATCCGCCGGCGCATCGAAGTCCGCTCCAGCTCGGAAGAGCATCAGGGCGACTGGGCCGTCTTCGCACTCGCCAATGTCTCGGAAGAACAGCTGGAGCGCGTGATCGTCGCACCGCATTTCCGGCTGTCCGGCTCCCGGCTGTTCTGGCCGGATCTGGGCTCGCAGCGGATCATGGCGATCACCCCGTCGGAAGGCTTTGCGCTCGACCGCGTGCCGAGCCCGGATGCCGACGTCTTCCGCATCACGCTGAACCCGGGCACCGTCATCACCTTCGTTGCGGAACTCGCGACACCGGAACTGCCCCAGATCTATCTCTGGGAGCCGGACGCCTACAAGGATACGGTCAACGCGTTTACGCTCTATCGCGGCATCGTGCTCGGCATTGCCGGCCTGCTCGCGGTGTTCCTCACCATCCTCTTCGTGGTCAAGGGCACGTCGATGCTGCCGGCTGCGGCGGCGCTGGCCTGGGCGGTTCTGGCCTATATCTGCGTCGACTTCGGCTTCCTCGAAAAGCTGATTTCGCTGACTTCGTCCGACATCCGCATCTGGCGTGCCGGCGCAGAGGTGGCGCTCGCCTCTTCGCTCGTGATCTTCCTCTTCACCTACCTCAACCTCAATCGCTGGCATGTGCATCTCGGCTACGCGACGCTTGCCTGGATGCTCGGCCTTACCGTGCTTTTCGGCGTTGCAATCTTCGACCCGTCGATTGCTGCCGGCATTGCGCGCGTATCGTTTGCGCTCACCGGCGTCGTTGGCATCGGGCTGATCATCTATCTCGGCATCAACCGCTACGACCGCGCGGTGCTTCTGGTACCGACATGGGCGCTGATCCTGGTCTGGCTGTTCGGCGGCTGGATGACGGTGACGGGCCAGCTCGACAACGACATCATCCAGCCGGCGCTCGGCGGTGGCCTCGTGCTCATCGTTCTCCTGATCGGATTTACGGTCATGCAGCACGCCTTTGCCGGCGGCGCCTATCAGCAGGGCCTGTTCTCCGACCTCGAGCGCCAGTCTCTGGCGCTGACCGGTTCGGGCGACACCGTGTGGGACTGGGACGTGGCGCGTGACCGGGTGGTGACAAGCCCGGATGTTTCGCTTCGCCTCGGTCTTTCACCGGGCACCATGCATGGCCCGGCGCGCAACTGGCTGCCCCGCCTGCACCCTGACGACCGCGACCGTTTCCGCGCCACCCTCGACGTGCTGCTCGAGCACCGCAAGGGGCGCCTCAGCCACGAGTTCCGCATCCGCGCCGAAGACGGCCATTTCCACTGGCTGAAGATCCGGGCGCGGCCCGTGCTCGGCTCCAATGGCGAGGTCATCCGCTGCGTCGGCACTATCATCGATGTGACCGAGCAGAAGAACTCGATCGACCGGCTGCTGGTCGATGCCATGCACGACAACCTGACGGGCCTGCCGAACCGCGAGGTCTTCCTCGACCGGCTGCAGGCGATCCTGTCACTCGCCTCGACATCCGAGAGCGTGCGGCCGACGGTGCTCGCCATCGACATCGACCGCTACAAGCAGGTGAACGATGCACTGGGCATTGCCGCCGGCGACAACATCCTGATCGCGATCACGCGGCGCCTGCGCCGATTGCTGAAGCCACAGGACACGCTGGCGCGGCTTTCCGGCGACGAATTTGGCCTGATCCTGGTCTCCGAGAAGGATCCCGGCAAGATTGCCGACTTTGCCGATGCCGTGTCGAAGGCGATCATGGTGCCGCTCAACTTCGCGAACCGGGAAATCAACCTGACGGCTTCGATCGGACTTGTTTCCTGGGTGGATCAGCAGGAAAGTGCGGCAAGCCTGCTTGCCGATGCGGAACTTGCGATGTTCCGAGCGAAACGCACGGGCGGCAACCGGGTGGAGCCGTTCCGTCCGGCCTTCCGCACCGTCAGCACGGACCGCCTGCAGCTGGAGACGGATCTGCGCCGCGCGATCGAGCGCAAGGAACTGTCGATGGCCTATCAGCCGATCGTCAAGCTTGCCAATGGCGAGATCGCCGGCTTCGAGGCGCTGATGCGCTGGGACCACCCCAAGCGCGGGAATATCTCGCCGACGGAGTTCATCCCGATCGCGGAAATGTCGGATCTGATCGAGCCGCTCGGCATGTTCGCGCTGGAGCGCTCTGCATCGGACCTGATGGAGTGGGAGCGCCAGACCGGCGAACTGCCGATCTTCGTCTCGGTCAACCTGTCGTCGGCCCAGCTGATTTCCAGCGAAATCTACAATGATGTTCGGGCCATGCTGGTGAAGACGCAATGCGATCCGAGGCGGATCAAGCTGGAGCTGACCGAAAGCGTCGTGATGGAGAACCCAGAACAGGCGCGCCTGATGCTGGAGAAGCTGAAGGACACCGGCATCAGCCTCGCGCTCGACGATTTCGGCACCGGCTATTCCTCGCTCGCTTATCTCACCCGCTTCCCCTTCGACACGATCAAGCTCGACAAGGCGCTGGTCTGCGACCAGTCCGACAAGAAGTCGGTCCTGTTGCGCTCCGTGGTCTCCATGGCACGCGGGCTCGACATGCAGGTGGTGGCCGAGGGCATTCAGACCGACCAGGACGCCGCAGATCTTGCCATGATGGGCTGCGACTTCGGCCAGAGCTATCTGTTCGGGCCGCCGCTCGGGTCGGAATCGGTACTCAGGCTGCTCAAGGAGCGTTTTCCGTTGATGAAGCGGGCGTGAGGCGGAAGGGCTTCACGTGCGCTGGAGGGCGACGTGAAGGCCAAGCCCGACGAGGATTGCGCCCCCTGCCCTTTGCAGATTGCGTTGCAGTGATGAAACCCGCGCCAGGCGTCTGGTAATGGTGCTGGCCGCGAGAACGCAGGCCACATCGGCGATCGTGAACATCACATTGACCAACGTACCGAGGATCACTAACTGCAGCCAGACAGGGAGGCTCGCCGCAGGGTCAATGAACTGCGGCAGGAAGGCGAGGAAGAAAATGGCCGTCTTCGGATTGAGCACCTCGACCAGCATGCTTTCCAGGAAAGCACGGCCCGTCGATTTCTGCGCCAGCATTGCTACGGGCGTTGCGCCAACCGCCCGGGCCGCGCGGAACATGCGAACGCCGAGATAGATCAGGTAAGCCGCCCCTGCCAGTTTCACCGCCAGATAGAGCATTGGGACGACATGGAAGAGCACCGACAGACCGGCTGCTGCGGCCACCACATGCACGTAACATCCGACATGAATCCCTGATGTCGCCATCAACCCTGCTCGGCGGTCCGCTGCGAGTGTACGGGCCGCGACATAGAGCATGGCGGGGCCCGGGATGAAGGCGAAGACGGCGGTGGTGATGAAGAAGGCGATTAGGATGTCGGTGGAGGGCATGGGGTGGGGTCTCGATTGGGCCGGACCCGCTGGTCAGGCACCAAGAGAATGACTGCGCTCACTCAGCTTGCAAGCGGAAAGAACGCAACCAGCAGATTTGCTCCTTCAAGCGTGCCCTGCATCCATCGACAGCATCGCGGGATTGATGCCCATCAGCGCCAAAGCGCGGTCATATTTGTTGTCGAGGCTGCGGTCGAAGATCAGGCTTTCGGTGGCCGCACAATGCAGCCAGCCGTTCTGGGCAATCTCCTCTTCCAGCTGACCCGGGCCCCAGCCGGCATAGCCGAGCAGCATGGTCGCGTGGCGTGGGCCCCGGCCGTCCGAGATGGCGCGCACGATGTCGAGGGTGGCAGTCAGCGAGATGTCGTCGCTGACGGGGATGGAGCTGTCGGAGAGATAGTCATCGGAATGCAGCACGAAGCCGCGGTTCTGCTCTACCGGCCCGCCGCACTGGATGGGGAAATGGCGGGCGTGATCGGGCAGCATGATCGCGTCGTTGCGGTCGATGAGCTCGAGATGCAACAGCAGATCGGCGAAGGTTACGGACTGGGCGCGGTTGATGATGAAGCCCATGGCGCCGGCATCGGAATGGGCGCAGATATAGACCACCGCGCGGGCGAAATTGCCGTCCGCCATGCCGGGCATGGCGATCAGCAGATGACCATCGAGAAAGCCGCGTTCTCTCAGACTGGTTTTCGACGACAATGCCATGCCTGCCTCCTTGGTTCGCCTCGTCGGCAATCGGCTTCATGCGTGGTTCAGATGTGGTCTCTTATTCAAGATGGGGCAGAAGCGGGTTGCGATCAACCCAAAATGATGACCATGAAGCAAGCGTGACTGGCCAAGGCCACGGCGATCTTCTAGAGCCGGATGCATGAGCTCTAAAACACAAACAGACATGTCTTGTTCCGGCCTGCTGCTGCACTTCAGTCGCCTAAGGCAGATGACGCTTGCGGCAATCCTCGGCCTCGCCTCGCTTCTGCCGGTCGGGCCGGCCGCGGCTGCGAGCAGCGAATGGGCCGTCAACGAAGGCGGCCGGATGCGGCTGATCCTGCTGCCCGAGGATGCCGATGGCCTGCGCCAGGGCGCGCTGGTGATCGAGCCGAAACCGGGCTGGATCACATACTGGAAGGAGCCTGGGGACGTCGGCATTCCACCGGCCATCACCCCTGCCCCCGGTGCCGGCTTTACGGTGGAAAGCATTGGCTTCCCCGTCCCGAAGGTGCTGATGAGCGGCGACATGCTCGACGTCGGCTACGACCATCCGGTGACGCTGCCGCTCAGTCTGAAGCGTGCGCCCAACGGGGAGACGATCACGCTGACGGCCTTCGTCGGCGTGTGCCAGAACATATGTATCCCCTTCCAGGCGGATCTCACCGTCGCGCCGGACAAGGCGGACAGCGCCAATCCCGTGGAGGCTGCCCTTGTTGCCTCGGCCCGCGCCAACATTCCGCCGGGTCCGAGCGAGGATTTTCACGTCATCGACCACCAGCTCAGCGACGATGAGCACGAACTCACGGTGCGGCTCAAATTGCCCGAGGATGCGAGGGAGCCGCGGGCGTTTGTCAGCGGGCCGAGCGGCCATGTCTTCGTCAAAGCCTCGTCTTCGATCGATGCGAGTGGAGAAACGTTGCTGACCATGCCGATCGGCAAGCTGCCGAAGAAATACACGATCGCCGGCAAGCGCTGGGACATCCTCGTGGTCGCAGGTGATCGCGCCATGGAAACCACGCTTGCCTTCGACTGACCTGCACCTATATTCGCGTCGATTGCTGCCCGGAGGGGTTTCGGGTGGCACAACCAAGCGAGGACGAACTTCATGACCATTGCGATCGGCGAAAAGCTGCCCCAGGCGACGTTCAAGGAAAAGACTGCGGACGGCCCAGTGGAGATCACCACGGAACAGCTGTTTGCCGGCAAGAAGGTCGTCGTCTTCGCCGTGCCCGGCGCCTTTACCCCCACCTGCACGCTCAACCACCTGCCGGGCTATCTCGAAAATCGGGATGCGCTGATGGCGCGTGGCGTTGACGACATCGCGGTAATTGCGGTGAACGACTGGCATGTGATGGGCGCCTGGGCGCAGCAGTCGGGCGGCATGGGCAAGATCCACTTCCTCGCCGACTGGGACGCCGCCTTCACCAAGGCGCTCGGCCTCGACATCGACCTGTCGGGCGGCGGGCTCGGCGTGCGCTCCAAGCGCTATTCGATGCTGGTGGAAGACGGCGTGCTGAAAAGCCTCAACATCGAGGAAAATCCCGGTCAAGCGACCGTTTCCTCGGCCGCGACCATGATCGAGCAGCTCGGCTGATCGAACAGTCCGCGCCAGTGCGTCTGGACATTAAGCAGGTGAATTAGGAGGCTCGGGAAACCGGGCCTCCTTCTTTTGATCGGCCTAACCTCAGTGGGCGAGATCGAAGACGAGGATGCCGGCCAGGCCCCCGTCCGTGGCGCCGACGATGCGTTCTCCGACTTCGACGTGTTTCGGATGCTTCAGGTAATAATCGCGCACCATCTCGTCTTCGAAGGTGACGATGAAGCCGTCGTCATAACCGCCGCTCAGGCCCTCCGGCGAGACATTCGATCCCGACTTCACCTCCAGCATGCCGGGCACCACGTCCTTCAGGGCGGCGATCGCCGCATAGATCGCCTGCTTCTCGGCCTCCTGGACGGCGGCCTTGAAACGCAGGAACACGCAGTGCTGGATCATGGATGTCTCCCGTCGATGTTTGTTTTGGGCCGAGCATAGGGGCAAAGGGAGAAAGGGCAAGGGGCGCCCCCTTCCCCTGTCTCACTTCACCAGCAGCGACCGGCCGATACCCGTCTTCTTGAAGGGCTCCATGCCCTTGCGGGCGAGTTCATCGGCGCGCTCATTTTCAGGATGGCCGGCATGGCCCTTGACCCAATGCCACTTGACCTTGTGGCGCTGGTTGGCGGCATCGAGTGCCTGCCAGAGTTCGCCGTTCTTGACCGGCTTCTTGTCGGCGGTCTTCCAGCCGTTCTTTTTCCAGCCGAAGATCCACTTGGAGATCCCGTCCATGACATATTTGCTGTCGGTGTAGAGATCGACCTCGCAGGCGTCCTTCAGCGCGTTCAGCGCCGTGATGGTGGCGAGCAGCTCCATGCGGTTGTTGGTGGTATCCGCCTCGCCGCCGAAGAGCTCCTTTTCGACTTCGCCGTAACGCAGGACAGCTCCCCAGCCGCCGGGGCCGGGATTGCCCGAGCAGGCACCGTCGGTGAAGATGTCGACATGTTTCATGAAATCAGTCCGTATTCGGAGGCATTGGTGACGGCGCGGTGGAAGCGCAGCTTCTTCAGATATTCGAGCGGGTCCTTCTTGACCACCAGCGCGCCCTCCGGCGTCGTGAGCCAGTCATAGAGGCGCGTCAGGAAGAAGCGGAGCGCCGAGCCACGGCAGAGCACCGGGAGGGCGGCGATCTCCTCGTCGGAGAGGGGGCGCACCGAGAGATAACCCTCGATCATCGCCTTGCCCTTGGTGATGTTGTAGGCGCCGTCCTTCTCAAAGCACCAGGCATTGAGGCAGATGGAGAGGTCATAGACGAGGAAATCGTTGCAGGCGAAATAGAAGTCGATCAGGCCCGACAGATCGTCGCCGAGGAAGAAGACGTTGTCGGGGAAGAGATCGGCATGGATGACGCCTGCCGGCAGGTCCTTCGGCCAGTGCGCGGCGAGAAAATCGAGCTCGGCGCCGATTTCCTCCTCGAGCCCCGTCTCAACCTCGTCCGCGCGGGCCTCCGATTTTGCCCAGAGCGCTTGCCAGCCCTCGAGCGACAGGGCATTCGGGCGGGTGAGTTGAAAGCCTTCGCCCGCGACATGCATGCCGGCCAGCGCCTTGCCGACTTCCCGGCAGTGCTGGGCCTCGGGCTTGCGCAACCACATGCCTTCGAGGAAGGAGATGAGGGCTGCGGGACGGCCGGAGAGCTCGCCAAGCAGCGCTCCGTCCTTGCGCGGCAAAGGCAGCGGGCAGGACAGGCCACGTTCCGAAAGATGGTGCATCAGGCCGAGGAAGAAGGGCAAATCATCACGATCGACGCGCTTCTCGTAGAGCGTCAGGATCAGCGGCTGCTTCGTGGTGTGCAGCAGGAAGTTGGTGTTCTCGACGCCTTCGGCAATGCCCTTATAAGACAGGAGTTCACCCGCGTCATATTGCGCGAGGAAAGCCTTGAGGTCGACTTCGTTGATATCGGTATAGACTGCCACAGCTTTGAGGTTCCGTGCCGCTTCGATGAGGTCCCGAGTCCTATAACGCTGTGGCGGACAGTGCCAGCCCCGGAGCGACACGGGGCACAGGAAATGGGGGCGGCTGGACCAATGGCGGCAATTGTCGCGCGTTTCCTGGAGACTGACCCGCGGGACAACTTTTCGTAGTTGGCACGCCAGAATGCCCGCAGACTTTACCATTCCCTAATTCTGCTCATGTAGTATCTCCTGAAACAATAGTCAGGTATTGCGATATGGACGAGGCTCGACGAATCCGCATGGCGCATGACTTTGCGGCGGCCATGAACCTCGCGCTCATCGTGGTTGACAGTCGAGGCGATATCCGGTTCGCCAACACCGCCTTCTGCGGCCTGTTCGGCTATGCCCCCGACGAGATCCAGGGGCGCCCGGTCACCGTGATCATCCCGGAACGCATGCGCGGCGCCCATACGGTCGGCATGAGCAATGCTGCCGCCGGTGCCAAGCCGAGCCGCTGCGGCAAGGCGGTGGAAGTGTCTGCGCTGAAGCGGGACGGTACGGAATTCCCGATCGAGATCACCGTTTCGACCTGGAATGCCGGAGACGGCTTCTGGGCCGGGGCGGCGATCAAGGATATATCCGAGCGACGAGAGCGCGATGCCCGGCTCATGCGTCTTGCCTCGCACGACACCCTGACCGGCCTGCAAAACCGACATGAGTTCATGACGTCGCTTTCGCAGAAACTGGCGGCGGGGGTCTCCTGCAGCCTGATCCTCATGGATCTGGACGGCTTCAAGGACGTCAACGACACCTACGGCCATGTGGTGGGCGACAGCCTGCTGCAGGCCGTTGCGGTGCGGCTCCCGTATCTGCTCGGCGACCGGGCCAGAGTTGCCCGCCTTGGCGGCGACGAGTTCGGCATTCTCTACGAGCCGTGCGGCGATCCCCTGCTGGCCCAGCAGGAGGCCAGCAAGATCATCGACGCCTTCCGCAAACCGTTCAACCTCGGTGGGCTGGATCTGGAGCTGGGGGCAAGTCTCGGCATCGCGCTCGGGCCGGTCAACGGGGCCGACGCTGACGAGCTTCTGGCATCGGCCGACTTTGCTCTCTACTGCGCCAAAGCCGCGGGGGGACGAGCCTATCGCTTCTTTGAGCCGGCCATGCGCAGCGAAAGCCAGGCAAAGCGCGACACCCGCGACGAGCTTCGCCGGGCGATGCGCAACGGCGAACTGGAACTCTACTACCAACCGCAGGTGGAGTTGTCTTCACGTCGAGTCACGGGCTTCGAAGCCCTGATCCGCTGGAACCACCCGCAGCACGGGCTCCTGCTTCCAGGACGTTTCCTGCCCGCGCTGGAGCAGAGTACGCTGGCGACCGAAATCGGTTGGTGGACCCTCGACCAAGCCTGTCAGATGGCGACGCGTTTGAACGAGCGCGGCGGGGACTGCAAGGTCGCCGTCAACCTTTTTGCCCAGCAGTTTCGCGCCGTCAACCTGCAAGAACGGGTGGTCGAAGCGGTGAAACGGCATGGGGTGACGCCGGCATGGCTGGAGCTTGAAGTGACTGAAGAGGTGACGCTGAATGACGACGAAGCGAGCCTTCAGACCCTCAGAGCGATCCGCGATATCGGCCTAGGCGTCGCCTTCGACGATTTCGGGACGGGCTATGCCTCGCTCTCGTCACTGCAACGCTATCCCCTCACGACGCTGAAGATCGACAAGGGCTTCATCCGCGACATCCATACCTCGCCGTCGGATGCAGCGATCACCCGTGCGCTGGTGGCGATGAGCCGCGAGATGGGGCTGGATACAGTGGCGGAAGGCATTGAAACAGAGGCACAGGCTGCCGTTCTCCTCGCCATGGGATGCACGCAGGGGCAGGGCTACCTCTTTGGCCGTCCGATGCCCGCCCATGATGCGCTGGCGTTCTACCAGCAGGTCGGAGAAGCCTTCGCCTCCTACAGGGAGATGCGTGCGACCGGAACCGTGTAGGTTCTCATCAGCCTTAGCTCAGCCATTCACCCAGGCCATGTCCTCGCGGGTCAGTTCGACGTCGCGCAGTTCGCGGTTGACGAGGAAATGCTCGTTTTCCTCAGCCGTGATCGCCAGTTCGACCCTGGCGTCGAAGCGTTCGCGGAAGGCGTCGATGATTTCGTCGACGATGACTTCGGGTGCCGAAGCGCCGGCGGAGATGCCGAGCGTCCGGATCTCGCCGATTTCCGACCAGTCGATTTCCGAGGCGCGCTGGACGAGCAGCGAGCGCGTGGCCCCTGCCCTCAAGGCGACCTCGACGAGCCGCTTGGAGTTGGAGGAATTGGGCGCGCCGACGACGATGAAGAGGTCGCAGCCCGGTGCAGCGTGCTTTACCGCTTCCTGGCGGTTGGTGGTGGCATAGCAGATGCTGTCTGCCGAGGGTGCGGTCAGATTGGGAAAGCGTTCTGACAGCTTGGCGATGACACCCGCGGTGTCATCCACCGAAAGCGTTGTCTGAGTAACGTAGCCGAGGTTGTCAGGATCAGCCGGCTGATAGGCCTCCGCATCCTCGACGGTTTCGATCAGGGAGACGGAGCCCTCCGGCAGCTGGCCCATGGTGCCGATCACCTCCGGATGGCCGGCATGGCCGATCAGGACGACGTGGCGACCGAGGCGCTGGTGGCGCATGGCCTGCTTGTGGACCTTGGAAACCAGCGGACAAGTGGCATCGAGGTAGAAGAGGTTGCGGCTTGCCGCATCCTCCGGAACCGATTTCGGCACGCCGTGCGCGGAGAAGACGACCGGCTGCTGGCGATGTTCGGCTGGGATCTCGTGCAGTTCTTCTACGAAAATCGCACCCTTGGCTTCGAGCCCCTCCACAACATATCTGTTATGGACGATCTCATGGCGCACATAGACCGGCGCTCCGTAGCGCTTCAGCGCCAGCACGACGATCTGGATGGCGCGGTCGACGCCGGCGCAAAAGCCGCGCGGGCCGCAGAGCCTGATCGTCAGAGGGGGGCGGTTCATGTGCATGTTCATCAGGTCAGCCGGCAATCAGGACAGCGAGAATGGCGATGGCTGCGGGAAGCGCCTGGATGACGAAGATCTTCCGCGAGGCCGTTGCACCTCCATATAGGCCGGCGACCAGCACGCAGCCAAGGAAAAACAACTGAATTTGAGTGCCGAGGGCAACATCCGGGTGCAGCAGGCCCCAGATCAGGCCGGCGGCGAGGAAGCCGTTGTAGAGGCCCTGGTTGGCCGCCAGCACCTTGGTCGCTTCCGCCTGCTCGGGCCGCATGCCGAAGGCGCGACGCCCGGTTGGGGTGGTCCAGAGGAACATCTCCAGGACGAGGATATAGATGTGTTCGAGCGCGACGAGCGCGACCAGTGTGGATGCGATATACGACATGCGGCTCCCCTTCGCGTCCGCCGATTCCGGCTGCGCTTTCCGCGTCTTTAGCCGAAAAGCGCAGCGAGAACCATTATGTTCTGCGGCGGACCAGACCTGCGATGGTGACGGCAACCAGGGCGAAGGCAAGGCCATACCAGGTGATCGCGTATTGCAGATGGTTGTTGGACAGGACAACCTGGGTCACGCCGCCCCTGGGCAATCCGCCGGCGACAGGAGTGGCATCCGCATCGAGGAAGAAGGGCAGAACACGATCGGCCGGCAGGTTGACGGAAGCCGCCATGCGGGCGCGGTCCTTCCAGTAGAAGATGTTCGCGGTCTCGTCATTGTCGGGCACCAGCGACGAGGGCTTATCCGTCAGCTCGGCGCGGGCGAGGCCCGTGACCGTCTGGCTGCCCTCGACAAGGCTTTCCGGACGGGTTGCAGGATCCTTGCGGTCGTAAGGCACGAAGCCGCGATTGACGAAGAGGAAGCGCCCGTCAGCAAGCTCCAGCGGGGTGTAGAGATAGAAGCCGGACTGGCCCTCAAAGGTCGCAAGGAAGTGGCGTTCCTTGTCGTGGAGATAGCGTCCGCTCGCCGTGGCGTGGCGGTAGTCGATCGGCTCGCCGGCGGTGTTCAGCCGCTCGATTTCGGCAATGTCTGCGGCAGGTGCGGAACTGCGTGCCTGGATATCGGCGAGCAGCGCCTCCTTCCAATGCAGGCGGTTGACCTGCCAGGTTCCGAGCGAAAGCAGGATAACGAGGGCAACGGGTACGAGGACAAGTGCCGTCCAGAAACGCCAGGTGCGGCGGTTCGTGCCGGTTTCCTCATCCCTCGGCGTCTCAGCCACGGTCGATCACTCCCTGGGAGGCGTTATGCTTGTACTGAAGCGCGATCAGCAGCGCTTTCAGGAAGCGCATCAGCCACAGGGTGAGTGCCACGCCGAGCGGCGCGAAGACGAGGATGTGAAGCCACATCGACGGCTGGTAGGTGAGCTCCACCCAGACGGCAAAGCCGACGACCAGCAGATCGGCCAGCAGGATGACGAAGATTGCCGGGCCATCGCCGGCATCCACCCATGAGAGGTCGAGGCCGCAGGAATTGCAGCGGTCCTTCGGCTTGGTGAAGCCGTCGAAGAGTTTGCCGTTGCCGCAGCGCGGGCAGGATGCCGTCAGCGCTGCCTTGACCGGATCGACCGGTGGAAATTTCGCATTGTCTTCGGTCATTGGACCTCTCCTCGGTGCTCAGCTTGTCCCCGGCCAACCCTTAGCGCATGGCGGAGTTCCCTCACAGTGCCGGATCGTCGCATCCGCAAAACACAAAAGGCGGCTTACGCCGCCCTTTGATCTATGACCTGCCCGGATCAATGGGCGAGCGGAGCACCCCAATCGCCCCAGATGTAGATAGCGAAGAAGAGGAACAGCCAGACGACGTCAACGAAGTGCCAGTACCAGGCAGCCGCTTCGAAGCCGAAATGCTGCTGCGGGGTGAAGTGGCCGGCGAGCGCACGGAACAGGCAGACGATCAGGAAGATCGTACCGACCAAAACGTGGAAGCCGTGGAAGCCGGTCGCCATGAAGAAGGTCGCGCCGTAGATCGAGTTCTTGAAGTCGAACGGCGAGTGCATGTACTCGTAGGCCTGAACGAACGAGAACAGGATGCCGAGCAAAACGGTCAGCACGAGGCCGGAGACCAGGCCCTTGCGGTCATTGTGCAGCATCGCATGGTGCGCCCAGGTCACACAGGTGCCGGACAGCAGCAGGATGACGGTGTTGTAGAGCGGCAGGTGCCAGGGATCGACGACCTCGATGCCAACCGGCGGCCACTGACCACCGGTGAATTCGACGCGGCTAGCCTGGATTGCTTCGTTGGCGAAGAGGCTGGCGTCGAAGAAGGCCCAGAACCAGGCGACGAAGAACATCACTTCGGACGCGATGAACATGATCATGCCGTAGCGCAGATGCAGCGAGACGACGCGGGTGTGATGGCCCTCGTGGGCTTCCTTGATGGTGTCGGCCCACCAGGCGAACATCGTGAAGAGCACGATGGCGAGACCGATGAAGAAGAGCCACGGGCTGGCGAATTCGATGCCGAACAGGTTCAGCGAGCCACCGTTCAGGTAGCGCATGTAGCCGACGCCGCCGAAGGTGAGGACAAACGCGCCGATCGAGGCCAGAAGCGGCCAGGGGCTCGGATCGATGATGTGGTAGTCGTGGTTCTTCTGGTGCGCTTCGGCCATTTCAGCAATCCCCGAATGTCAATTTCATTACGAGTTCCGGCGAACCGGAGCCCTCTCACAGTTTCGGCTGTCCCTTGCCTTCCTCGACCGACAAAGCGGCCACCGGCTTCTGATCATCGCGCGGATAGAAGGTGTAGGACAGGGTAATCGTTCCGATGCCCTTTGTCTCTTCCGCCTCGACAATGGCGGGGTCGACGAAAAAGACGACCGGCATTTCCAGTGTCTCGCCCGGCTGCAACGTGGTCTTGGTGAAGCAGAAGCACTGGACCTTGTTGAAGTAGGCACCCGCTTCGCCGGGCGTCACGTTAAAGATCGCCTCGCCCGAGACCGGATGCGGCGAATTGTTGGTGGCGGTATAGGTAATCTGGACGGTCTCGCCAATCTTGGGCGTCACCTTCTTGTCGACCGCCTTGAAGTCCCAGTTCAGACTCGGAGAGACATTTGCGTCAAAAGTGACGTTGATGGTGCGATCGAGCACCACGTCCGAGACCTGCTCGACGCGTTGCGTCGTGCCGCCATAACCTGTCACCTGGCAGAAGAGCTGGTAGAGCGGGACGGCCGCATAGGCCATGCCGACCATGCCACCGACGAAGACGGCGCAAGCGGTCGCCACGCCGAGATTGCGGCGGTTCGAAACCTTCATGTTGTCGTTCGATGCAGTCACGGTGCGAAGCCTCGTTAACCCACGTTACCGATCTTGATGATGGTCACCACATAGAAGATGACCACCAACGCTGCGAGCACCACGCCGAGCGCAATGTTGCGGCCGCGGCGGGACTTCTTCTGCTTTTCGTTCAGTTCTACGGTGTCCATCAGACGGCACCTCCGAAGCTTGCCGCGAGCGGCGCGACGTAAAAGTCGATCATCAGGGCCGAGAAGATCGCGAAGAGATAGAAGATCGAATAGGCGAACAGCTTCTTGGCCGGGGTCATCTTCTCGTCGCCGTCGGCCATGCGCCAGACGGCGATGGAACAGTGTACGAAGACCGCGCCCAGAACTGCCGCGACGATGCCGTAACCGATCGAGGCCAGGCCGGTGAAGGACGGCAGGACGCCGGTCACGGCGGTCAGGACGGCGTAGAGCGCGATCTGGCGCTTGGTTGAGGGAATGCCCGCGACATTCGGCATCATCGGCACGCCGACCGCGCCGTAATCCTTCATCTTGAACAGCGCAAGCGCCCAGAAATGCGCAGGCGTCCAGAGGAAGATGATCATGAACAGGATGAAGCTGTCGAGCGACACGCCACCCGTCACGCAGGCCCAGCCGACCATGGGCGGGAAGGCGCCGGCCGCACCGCCGATGACGATGTTCTGCGGGGTCGAGCGCTTGAGCCACATCGTGTAGACGACGGCGTAGAAGAAGATGGTGAAGGCGAGCAGGCCGGCGGCGAACCAGTTGACCGCGAGACCAAGCAGGCCGACCGAGAAGACCGACAGCACGAGACCGAAGGCGAGTGCCTCCTGAGGGGTCACGCGGCCGGCGGGGACCGGACGGGTCGCGGTGCGCGTCATGATCGCGTCGATGTCGGCATCGTACCACATGTTGAGCGCACCCGAGGCCCCTGCCCCGACCGCGATGCAGAGGATGGCGATGAAGCCGATGATGGGATTGATTTCACCGGGCGCGAGGACAAGGCCTGCAAGCGCCGTGAACACGACGAGCGACATGACACGCGGCTTGAGGAGCGCGAAGAAATCGCGCGGGCCGGCTTCGGACAGGCGGACTTCGCCTTCGATGCCGAATACGTCGCGATTGTCGATGACCGTCATGCTTTGGAATTCCGTCTTGTGTCTGGTTTTTCGGGCGCCGCGACCTTCAGGATCGCGGCGCCCGATATCTGTGCGCGGGATGCGCGCTGCTTACTTGATCTTCGGCAGCTGTTCCCACTGGTGGTACGGCGGCGGCGAGGACAGCTGCCATTCCAGCGTGGTCGCACCTTCACCCCAGGGGTTGTCGCCGGCGACGCGCTTCTTGGCGAAGGCTTCGAAGACGCCGTAGAGGAAGACGAGAACCGCGAAGGCCGAGATGTAGGAGCCGATCGACGAGACATAGTTCCAGCCGGCATAGGCATCCGGATAGTCGATGTAGCGGCGCGGCATGCCGGCGAGGCCGAGGAAGTGCTGCGGGAAGAACACCAGGTTGACGCCGATGAACATGATCCAGAAGTGCAGCTTGCCGACGAACTCGTTGTACATGTAGCCGGTGATCTTCGGGAACCAGTAGTACCAGCCGGCGAAGATCGCGAAGACGGCGCCGAGCGACAGAACGTAGTGGAAGTGAGCCACGACGTAGTAGGTGTCATGCAGCGAGCGGTCGAGACCGGCGTTTGCGAGCTGGACGCCCGTGACGCCACCGACGGTGAAGAGGAAGATGAAGCCGATCGCCCAGACCATCGGGGTCTTGAAGCTCAGCGAACCACCCCACATCGTCGCGATCCAGGAGAAGATCTTGATGCCGGTCGGCACCGCGATGACCATGGTTGCGAAGAGGAAGTAGCGCTGGGCGGCAAGCGACAGGCCGACCGTATACATGTGGTGGGCCCAGACGACGAAGCCGACGGCGCCGATGCCGACCATGGCATAGGCCATGCCGAGATAACCGAAGACCGGCTTCTTCGAGAAGGTCGAGACGATGTGGCTGACGATGCCGAAGCCGGGCAGGATCAGGATGTAGACTTCCGGGTGACCGAAGAACCAGAACAGGTGCTGGTAGAGAACTGGGTCACCACCGCCTTCAGGCGAGAAGAAGGTCGTGCCGAAGTTACGGTCGGTCAGCAGCATGGTGATGCCACCGGCGAGAACCGGGAGCGACAGCAGCAGCAGGAAGGCAGTGACCAAAACAGCCCAGGCGAAGAGCGGCATCTTGTGCAGCGTCATGCCCGGAGCGCGCATGTTCAGGATCGTGGTGATGAAGTTGATTGCACCGAGGATCGAGGACGCACCGGAGACGTGGAGCGCAAAGATCGCAAGGTCAACGGCCGGGCCGGGCTGACCCGAGGTCGCAAGCGGCGGATAGAGCGTCCAGCCACCACCGACGCCGTATGCGCCTGCCGGACCTTCGACGAACATCGAAAGGACGAGCAGCAGGAAGGCCGGGACGATCAGCCAGAAGGAGATGTTGTTGAGGCGCGGGAAAGCCATGTCCGGAGCGCCGATCATGATCGGGATCATCCAGTTGGCGAAGCCGCCGATCAGCGCAGGCATGACCATGAAGAAGATCATGATCAGGGCGTGGGCCGTGGTGAAGACGTTGTACATGTGCTTGCCGCCATCGATGGCAGCGTCACCCTCGAAGCCGTAAACCATCTGGGCCAGACCGTGGAAGATCTGGATGCCCGGGTCCTGGAGCTCCATACGCATGGCAACCGAGAGAGCGGCACCGATGATACCCGCCACGATCGCGAAGATCAGGTAGAGGGTACCGATGTCCTTGTGGTTGGTCGACAGGAACCAGCGGGCGAAGAAGCCCGGCTTATGGTCGTGATGTGCGCCGTGCGCGTGTTCGTCGTGGGCAACAGAGCCAGCCATTGACCTCACTCCTCTCAGTTCGTGATGTTTTCAGCGGTCTGGACGGCGGCGGGAGCGCCGTCGACAGCAGCCATGAGCGCCTTGTTGGCACCGGCGAGGTCAGAGGTCGCAGCCTGCAGCCAGGCCGTATACTGGGCGTCCGACACAACGCGGATGGCGATCGGCATGAACGCGTGGTCCTTGCCGCACAGCTCCGAACACTGGCCGTAATAGAGGCCTTCGCGATCGGCCTGGAACCAGGTCTCGTTCAGACGGCCCGGAATGGCGTCGATCTTGATGCCGAATGCCGGCATGGCGAAGGCGTGAATGACGTCTGTCGGGGCAGCGGTGACCAGCAGACGAACGGTCTTGCCGACCGGCACGACGACTTCATTGTCCACCGCGAGCAGACGCGGATACCGGGCGACGTCTTCCTTGCCGGCTGCGCCGCGGTCGGTTTCCTTCAGCATGTAGCTGTCGAAGGAAACGGCCTGCTCACCTTCATACTCGTAGGACCACAGCCACTGGGTGGCCGTTGCCTTGATGGTGACGTCGGGGTTTTCCGGCATCTTCAGCTGATAGGTCAGCAGGTTGAAGGACGGGATCGCAATGGCGAAGAGGATGAGGACCGGAGCAACCGTCCAGACGATCTCGATCGCCGTGTTGTGGCTCGTCTTCGACGGCACCGGATTGGCGGCGGCGCGGAACTTGACGACCACGAGGACGAGAAGAATCAGGACGAAGAAGGTGATCGGAACGATGAACCACAGTGTGTACTGCTCGAACCAGCTGTTGAACTCCATAATGGAGGTGGCTGGTTCCTGCATACCCATCTGCCAGGGCTTCGGCTGATCGGCGAAGCCTACAGAAGCGAAAAGCAGACAGGCCAAGGCGGCCAAGGCTGCATAGGTTCTCTTCATCACGGTTTGGTCTCCCACAAGCGCTTGATCCACATCAAACCATAGCGCAAAAATCATGCTAGTGTCGCCGTTTCAAATCACAGATTGGCCCCAATCGCAATACGCCCGCGCGAAAGCCGGTGCGGCATTTTTGCGCTTCATCAAATACATGCGCCCGCGATGCACAGGCTTTTCCCAGATCGGCCCTGAACGGGGGCACGATTGCGCTGCCATGCCCGACAAGCAGTCCCAATTATGCCGCAGTCGGCCTTAAAACAGGCGGCGGGGCTTCCCATTTGCACCCCCGGCGACAAGAATGTCGGCAATGATTCGTTTTCCAGAGGTTTTCATGGGTCTGCCTAGACTTGCCTGGTCCAGCCTGACCGCGAGCGCCGTGCTGATCGCCGCTCTCGCGCAACCGGCACAGAGCCAGCAACCCCAACAACAGCCAGGTTCGATCCGTTCCAACCATGGCGCCTGGTCGGTGATCTGCGACAAGCCGGCGGGTGCTTCGGAAGAACAATGCGCCCTCATGCAGAACGTCATTGCCGAGGATCGGCCGGAAGTCGGGCTCTCTGTGGTCGTGCTCAAGACTGCCGACCGCAACGCCCGCATCCTGCGCATCCTGGCGCCGCTCGGCGTTCTCCTGAAGGACGGCATGGAGCTGTTCGTCGACGGCAACAATATCGGCCGCGCCTATTTCACCCGCTGCTTCTCCGAAGGCTGTTACGTCGAGGTAGAGATTGACGACGAGCTGATGAAGATCCTGCGGGCCGGCAAGGCTGCGGTCTTTGCGCTGCGCGAATCCGCCGACCAGGACCGGGTGGGCATTCCGATCGAACTGGCCGGGTTTGGCGAAGGATACGACAAGCTGCCCTGAGGGCGCGGTCGCCTGATCGTGATGAGATTGTCGAGAGGGGCAAGTCCAGCGGGCTTGCCCCCTTTTCGTTGCGCGCCTACATGCAGGAGGCCCGCGCCCAAGGAGACATGCATGACCCAGGACCTTCTCTCCCTCTTCGATTGCGACGAAGGCACGCTGACACAGCGTGTTGCCGATGCGCTCAGGGGCGCCGACGATGGGGAGCTCTTCGTCGAACACGCCCAGGCAGAGTCGCTGACCTTCGACAATGGGCGGCTCAAGGGCGGCTCGTTCAACACCGACCAGGGTTTTGGCCTGCGGGCGGTGGCCGACGAGGCGGTGGGCTATGCTCATTCCGGTGAACTGTCGCTGTCGGCCCTCTCCCGCGCGGCGGACGCCGTCGGTGCGGTGACACACGGTTATTCCGGCTCCTATGCGACGGCTCCGCAGCGGACCAATGCCAAGCTCTACGGCGACGGCAATCCGATCGGCTCGCCGACCTTTGAGGAGAAGGTGAAGCTCCTATCCGAGATCGACGCCTACCTGCGCGACAAGGATCCGAAGGTACGGCAGGTGACAGCCACCGTCGGCGCGAGCTGGCAGGTGGTCGAGATCCTGCGCGCCGACGGCCACAGGGTTCGCGACATCAGGCCGATGACACGTATCAACATCTCGGTGGTGACAGGCCAGGGCGACCGGCAGGAAAGCGGATCGTTCGGCGTCGGCGGCCGTATGGGCTTCAACGAATTCCTGACCGAAGAGAGCTGGCGCCGCGGCGCCGATGAGGCGCTGCGACAGGCTCTGGTCAACCTGGAAGCGCAGGAGGCGCCGGCCGGCACGATGGACATCGTGCTCGGCAACGGCTGGCCCGGCGTCATGCTGCACGAAGCGGTCGGCCACGGCCTGGAAGGCGACTTCAACCGCAAGAAGACCTCGGCCTTTGCCGGGCTGATGGGCGAGATGGTGGCAGCTCCCGGCGTGACCGTCGTCGACGACGGCACGATCAGCGACCGGCGCGGCTCGATCACGGTCGACGACGAGGGCACTCCATCGGCCTATAACGTTCTGATCGAAGACGGCAGGCTGGTCGGCTATATGCAGGACCGGCAGAATGCCCGCCTGATGGGCATGAAGGCGACCGGCAACGGCCGTCGTCAGGGCTATGCCCACCAGCCCATGCCGCGCATGACCAACACCTACATGCTCTCCGGCGACAAAAGCCCCGAAGAGATCATCTCTTCCGTCAAGAAGGGCATCTATGCCGTCTCCTTTGGCGGCGGTCAGGTCGACATCACCTCCGGCAAGTTCGTCTTCGGCTGCACCGAGGCTTACCTCATCGAGGACGGGAAGATCGGCGCGCCGGTCAAAGGCGCCATGCTGATCGGCAACGGGCCGGACGCGATGAAGCGCATCACCATGATCGGCAACGACACCAAGCTGGACACAGGGATTGGCAATTGCGGCAAGGCCGGCCAGTGGGTTCCCGTCGGCGTCGGCCAGCCGCATCTGAGGATGGACCAGATCACGGTGGGGGGCACGAAGGCTTGAGGGCGAACGCGCTCGTCCCGGAACTCGCCGTCACCGACTGGCAGACGAGCCGCGCCTTCTACTGCGATGTTCTTGGCTTTGAGGTCGCCTATGAGCTGCCGGAAGAGGGCTTCAGCTTTCTCACGCTCGGCGACGCGCAACTGATGATCGACCAGATCGGGATCGGCCGGACGTTCGACATCGAAGGGGCTCCGCTCGAGCGGCCCTTCGGACGCGGGCTGAACCTGCAAATTCTGGTGCCGAGTGTGGAGGCCATACTCAAGAGCCTCGCTTCGCGAGGCGTAGCGCTCTATGTGCCGCCGGAAGAGAAATGGTACCGGCGGAATGATCACGAGCTGGGCAATCGGCAGTTCGTCGTGGCCGATCCGGATGGCTATCTGCTCAGGCTATTTGAGGATCTGGGCAAACGGGACCTTGCCCGGTAGCCTTCCGAGCAACCACTTTGCAGCTGGTGCTGCGGGCTACACTGAACCGCTCATCCCCGTGCCGGCATCAACACGCAGTCGTAGCGCTGGCGCACCAGCTTGTCGCAGGCGATTCGGGCTTCTTCCTTGGTCTCGAAACCGGTGAAGCGGGCGCGGTAGAAGGTGATGCCGTTGCGGGTGACCATTTCGGTATAGGTGTCGAGGTCCTGCAGCGGACCGCCGACCTTCTGGCGGGCCTGGGACAGGAGATCCATCGCGGCCTGGGCGGATGTGGCGGCGGCGATCTGGATCTGCCAGCGGCGTTCGGAGGAAGCAGGCGACGTGCTTGCGGTGTGCTGCGGATCGACAGCCACGAAGCGGGTGGAGGGATTGGTGACCGGTGCAGCCGAGGCTGTGGCCGCAGAGGCACTGGCCGCCTGGGCCGAGGCAGTTGCTGCCGGGGCATAGGCCGAGGCCGTGCCGAGGGGCGCAACGCCCGTGGCGCCGGCCATTCCCTGGACGGCGGCGAGGGCCGATTGCCGTGAAACGGGAACCGGCACCTCGTCTCCGAGGCGAGCGAGATCCATCTGGACGCCGGTCGAGCGGGACACCAGGAGCTGCTTGCCCACGGACGCCTTCTTGATGTTGGCATCGATCAGACGTTCCATGATCTTGTCGCGGCTTGCAGCCGTGCGGCCGCCCATGACGACGCCGATGACGCGGCGACCATCGTGCTCGACGGCGCTGACGAGGTTGAAGCCCGAAGCATTGGTGTAGCCGGTCTTGATGCCGTCCATGCCCTTGTAGCGATACATCAGATTGTTGTGGCCGTTGATCGTCTTGCCGCGGAACTTGAAGCTCTTGGTGGCGAAGAGCTCGTATTCCTTCGGGAAGTCGCGCATCAGGGCGACGCCGAGCGTCGACATGTCGCGGGCGGTGGTGAACTGCTGCGGATGCGGAAGGCCCGAGGCGTTGAAGAAAGTGGTGTTCATCATGCCGAGCGAGCGGGCCTTGCGGGTCATCAGCGCGGCGAAACCTTCTTCGCTGCCGCCGAGTTTTTCGCCGATCGCGGCAGAGGCGTCATTGGCCGATTTGACGATCATCGCCAGAACGGCTTCGCGCACGGTGATCGAATCGCCGGCCTTGACCGAGAGCTTGGTCGGCGGGCGGGAGGCTGCATGTTTCGAAAATGGAACGGGGCTGTCCCAGCTGATCTTTCCGGCGCGGATCGCATCGAAGACCATGTAGACCGACATCATCTTGGTGAGCGAAGCCGGATGGTTGAGCTCGTCGGGGTTTTCAGAGGCGAGAACCTCGCCGGTGCGGGCATCGAGGAGAAGCTGGGCACTGCCGGCATGGGCTGCAGTCGAAAGGGACAGGATCGCCACGCAGAACGACAACGCGATCAACAACTTGCTCATGAAAACTCCAATGCCCTTCGGATTTCGATGATGGCGAAGGCCGGTTCGATTCGACCGCATCGCCGTCGCCGGTTGAGGCCCTATGGCAAGAATGGGGCGACAATCAGCCGATCGGAATCAAATGCAACCATCGATCCACAAAAGGTCGCCCGATCATGGTTAGCGGAAGGTTAATCCACAGGGCGAAAGCTGGCAGTGACGGTCACGAAGCCGTCAGCGGGCAAGCGATACCGCGCCTGTGCCTTCCTCTGCCAGCCTGTCCGCGGGATTGACGAGATGGCAGCGCTGAAGAGACAGGCAGCCGCAACCGATGCAGCCGTCAAGATCGGTGCGCAAGCGCTGGAGGACACGGATGCGGGCATCGAGCCTTTCGGTCCATCCCGTCGCGATGCGGCGCCAGTCTTCCGGTGTTGGCGTGCGGCCTGCCGGAAGGGCCGACAAGGCGTCCGCGACCTCCGACAGCGGCAACCCCACCTCCTGGGCGGCGCGGATCAGGGCCAGACGACGCAGGACGTCGCGGCCATAGCGGCGCTGATTTCCACCGGTTCGATCGGCGGAGATCAGGCCCTTGCGCTCGTAGAAATGGATGGCCGAGACCGCCAGTCCGCTGCGGCGGGCGACGTCTCCGACGGTCAGATGCATTTTTTGGCTCGCCATGGCTTTACCTCAACTTCGGTTGAGGTTGTAGCATGGTCGGAAATCGCATTCTATCGTATCCCGCAGAGAGAGTTCATTGATGACCGATACCCCGATCGAGAACCTCGCCGTCGCGCCCGTAACAGCCGTGGACGGCACCGGGGAAGCCCAATCGGCGACCGTTGACGAAGGAGGCTGGCTCGATCTGCTGCAGCCCGCCCATCTCGCCACGACCATGATGCTGAGCATGGGTGTCGCACTCTTTGCGTTCAACGGCTTCTTCGTCTCGACCGTCTTGCCGAGTGCGATCGCGGAGATCGGCGGCGGGCACCTCATCGCCTGGTCGGTCTCGCTTTACCTGATCGGCTCGATCGTCGCCGGGGTGTCGGCTGCCCAGCTGAAGCAGTGCTTCGGCGCGCGCCGGGTGCTGGTCGTGGCCACCCTCCTCTTCATCGCCGGCACGGTGGTTGCCGCCATGGCGACGTCCATGGAGCAGGTGCTTGTCGGCCGGGTCGGACAGGGGCTGGGCGAAGGCGTCGTGGCGGCAATCTGCTATGCGCTGATCCCGGCGCTCTTTCCTGCCCGGCTGGTGCCCAAGGTCTTCGGGGTCGAAGCCCTGGTCTGGACCTGCGCCTCCTTCGGCGGCCCGTTTGCGGCCGGCTGGATGGCCGAGAGCTTCTCCTGGCGCATGGCCTTTCTCATCAATGTCCCCTTCGGTCTCATCTTCATCGTGCTTGCCGCCTTCACGGCGACGAGACGCGAAAAGGGTCTCGAGGCTTCGGGGCTGCCACTCTCCCCGCTGGTGCTCCTGTCACTCGGCATGCTGATGGTCCTTTACTCCGGCATCGTCGGGCAGGCCTTGATGTCGGCAGCCCTCGTCATTGCGGGCCTCGTCCTGCTCGGCTTCAGCGTCATCAGGGACCGCCTCTCCCCTTCCAGCCTGATGCCGCATAGCGCTTTCGGTCTCGGTTCCACAGTCGGCACGGGCCTCTGGCTGGTCCTCCTGATGCCGGTCGCCCAGGCAACGAGCAGCGTCTACTTCGTCTTCGGCCTACAGCGCGGCTTCGGCTTCGGTCCGATGGCGGCGGGCGGTCTCGGTGCCGTCATGGCGATGAGCTGGAGCCTCGTCGCCGTCATGATCGCCCATATCGGGGCGGGGTCGGCCCGGCGGCGCGCCATCGAGGCGGGTCCCATTCTGCAATGCGGCGGAATGATCCTCGTGGCGCTCGGCTTTCATCAGGGGTCTCTCGCACTCCTAACTGCCGGGCAGATCGTGGTGGGCGCGGCCTTCGGCGCGAGCTGGGCATTCCTCAGCCAGATGCTGATGGAGGCAAGTGCCGCCGGGGAGCGTGACAAGACCTCGGGCCTGATCCCGACGCTGCAATCGGCAGGTTTCGCGATCGGGGCCGCCTTTGCCGGACTTGCCGGCAACAGCCTTGGCCTTGCCGAGGCTTCGACCAACGAGACGACGAACATCGCATTTGCTGTCACCTTCCTGATCCCTGCCCTTTGGACAGTCCCGGCCGTTCTGCTCGCCAGACGCTCCACCCGGCTTGCCGAGGGCGTTTTGCCGCCTTCAGGACAAATTGAGGCGACCTGTTGAACCTAGTTTAAAGACTTGACGGGTAGCCTCCCCGCCATTGTGACCAAGGTATTTCAGGCAGGGCAATGGCGGGACGGATAGGACAGCGGGTGAAACAAGCGGTGATTACCGCCGGGCTTGAGGCGTCCTTTCTGATGTCGCGGCTCCGGGTCGCCCGCAGCCTCAAAGGGCGCGGCGTGATCTTCACGCTGCATCATGTCCGTCCGGACGAGGCGGGCGCTTTCCAGCCGAACCGGCATCTCGCGATCACGCCCGAGTTTCTCGACGGGGCGATCCGGACGCTTGCGGCACGGGGCTATCGGTTCATCCGGTTGCAGGATGTGCCGGCGGCGCTTGCTGCGCCGGAGGGCGGCGCGCCCTTTGCCGTCTTCACCCTCGACGACGGTTTTCGCGACAACCGCGACCATGCTCTGCCAGTCTTCGAGCGCCACAGCGTTCCCTTCACGATCTTTGTCTGCAAGGGGCTTTCCGAGCGCAGCCATACGATGTGGTGGGATACGGCGGAGGCGCTGATCGCTGCCCGGCAGCGGATCACGCTCTGCCTGCCGGCGGGGCGGATCGATCTCGACTGCGCCTCGAACCGGGCGAAAACCGCAGCCTTCGACACGGTGGCACGCTGCCTGATGGCGGGCGACGAGACCAAGGGCGTGGCGCAACTCGACCAGGCGGCCCAGTCGGCCGGCATCAACCCGCATGCGCTGGTTTCGGAGGCGGTGATGGACAGGGACGAACTGGCAGCGCTTGGCCGCCATCCGCTCGTTTCCTACGGCGCCCACACGGTCAGCCATCGCGGGCTTGCCCAACTCAGCGATGCCGAGCTTCTGGCCGAATTCAACGAAAGTGCGGAATATGTGAGCGAGATCACCGGCCGTCGGCCACCGACCTTCGCCTATCCCTACGGCGATGCCCGCAGCGCAACGATCAGGACTGCCGGCTATGCCGACTGGGCGGGCTTCAAGCTATCGGTCACGACACGGCCGGGCACACTGACGCCGGGCGTGCTGGAAAACCCGCAGTTGCTGCCGCGGATCTCGCTGAACGGGCTCTACCAGAAGCGCCGTTATGTGGAGGCGCTGGCCTCCGGCCTGCCGTCACGGGTTGCCGGCGGCTGAGCCGCCTCTCCCGATCACGGATACATCCGGACCTTTGACCAGCCGTCGCCGTCGCGACGGAATTCGATGCGGTCGTGCAGGCGGAACTTGCGGTCGTGCCAGAACTCGATCGAGCGCGGCACGATCCGAAAGCCAGACCAATGCGGCGGGCGCGGGACATTTCCGAGAGCGTATTTGGCGGTGTATTCGGCGACCGCCTTTTCCAGCGCAAAGCGCCCTTCGAGCGGGCGCGACTGTTTCGACGCCCAGGCACCGATGCGGCTGCCTAGCGGGCGCGACTGGTAGTATTCGTCGGCCTCGACATCGGACACGACCTCGACATCCCCCCTCAGGCGGATCTGGCGGCGCAGCGATTTCCAGTGAAAGCACATGGCTGCCTTTTTCTGGCCGAGAATTTCCTGTCCCTTCTGGCTCTCGAAATTCGTGTAGAAGACAAAGCCTCTGACATCGAAGCCCTTGAGAAGCACCATACGCACATTCGGCAAACCATCCGCATCCACGGTGGCGAGCGCGACCGCATTGGGGTCGTTGGGTTCCGAGGCCTCGGCATCCTTCAGCCAGGCGGCGAAGAGGGCAAAGGGCTCGTTCTCTTCGGTGAAGTCACCAGTTGTTAACCCGATATCTGACATATTGTGTAAAATGCTCCCGATATGCATATTGGCCGCCGATGACGAAGCACTGGATCGTAGGCCCGTTGAAAGACATAGCAAAGTCGGTCGAGCGTACAAAGGGTTGGTGCATGCGTAGAAGCTCGATCTTGCTGATCATCGCTGCGACACTTCCGCTCAGCGGATGTTTTGGCAGCAGCATGGACCTGTTCGGTTCGGACACCGTCGACAGCTCGATCTCCACCTCAACCGTTGCCAAGAAGAGCAACGGGACGAGCCATTCGGACGAACTGACCGTACAGAGCGCGGTGTCATCAGCCGACCTGTCGAAGACGGAAGGCAAGCCGCTCCCCTGGGCAAATGCGACCACGGGCAGCGCCGGTGTCGTGACGGCCATCCAGGAAGAGAAGGGCGATGGCGTGATCTGCCGCAACTTCTCGACCACGCGCCACTCCTACGAAGGCATCGCCTATTTCTCCGGCAAGACCTGCACATCGGGTACGGGGAACTGGCAGCTGATGAGTTTCGACCGCCAATCGTAAACGGCGGAGCGATTTCAATCGCATTCGAAAGATTTGCTTAAGCAAACCCGAAGAAATAGCCGGCCCTGTCCTACCGCTGCGTAACCTTCGATTAGCACCTGCCGTGCGACGATTTTCCCGACTATAGCGCGCGGCCCCGCATGAATTCGGCGGGACGGCATTTCAATATCGCGGAGGGGGCGCCATGAACGGGCTCTCCCGCATGAGGTTTGTTGGTGTCCTCGATGCGTGATTTCTACTCGATCCTCGGCGTGAAGCGCGATGCCGGCGCGGACGAAATCAAGGCCGCATGGCGCACGAAAGCGAAAAACGTTCATCCGGACCAGAACCGGGATGATCCGCAGGCGCATAACCGCTTTGCCGAAATTGGTCGCGCCTACGAAGTGCTGAAAGATCCGGCCAAGCGCAGCCGGTATGATCAACAACGCATGAAGGTGGAAGCCTTGGAACGCGAGCAGACGATCATGCAGCAGCGCCAGGCGGCGCGCGAGGCAGCCGAAAGGGCCAAGCAGGCCAAGGCCAATGCCGAACGCGTGCTGGAGGAACTCGCCCGCGCGGAGGCGGAAAAGGCCAAGGCCGATGCGGCGCAGGCCGCCAAGATGAAGGCCGCCAAGGAGCAGGCCGCCGAAGCGAAGGCCAAAGCAAAAGTCGAGGCCAACGTCCAGGACGAAGCCTCCGGCACGACAAATGCTGCGGGTGCCGAGAAGGGTGCGTCCGCAGGTTCTGCGGCCGGGCAAGGTCCCTCCGTCGGAGGAACGGCATCCGGGCCCGAGGAAACCGTATCACGCATTTTTGGCGACAGCCCGGAGGCTGCAGCTGCGGCGGAGAACCTGCGGCGCGAGCAGGAAGCCGCCGATCTAGCTGAAGGCATGCCGCTCAAGCCGGCCGCCTCGCCGCTTCTCGCACCGATCGAACTCTTGAGCTCACTGGTCCGGCGCCTGCGCGGTACTCCGCCTCCCCCGCCGGAAAAGGCACCCGATATCTTCGCCGAGGCCGTGGTCGCCATTTCGGACCTGCTCGAACAGAAATCTGTGCCGATCACGCTAAATGACGGACGCGAAGTGCGCGTGCCGCTGGAGGGCGTCACCGAAGGACAAGTGGTGCGCCTGAAGGGTCAGGGCCTGAAATTCCAGGGCCTGCAACGCGGCGATGTCGCCGTGACCATCAAGGTTCTGAAGGCCGAGCGTTTCGTCGTCGAACAATTCGACATCAGGACCGTGCTGCCGATCACGCTGGAAAACGCCGTACTCGGTTGCGAAAGCCAGGTGGAAGGCCCCGACGGGACCATGGTTCCTGTCACGGTTCCGGCCTGGTCGAACTCCGACCAGGTGATCCGCATCGACGAACTCGGCCTGCCCAACGGCGAAGGCGGACGCGGCGCGCTCGTCGTCGAGTTGCGCGTGATGCTCTGGGAAAAGCCGGACGAGAAGGTGACCGACCTCATGCGCCTGATGCGCGAGGGGCTCTATATCTGACCCAGCCCTTCCGGCGGCGCTGCTCAGGCCTTGTCCGGTCGCGTGTAATCGAGACATCCCGCCGGCAGACCGGATCCGCTGACCACGAGCGCACCATGCGCGTAGAGGCTCCGGGCCGAAACCCCATCCGGCAAGCTGACCGACCAGAGGGTGCCGGTTGGATCCCGGCCGGCAAGCGAGCCGTCGATCGCGTCGATGGCAGCCATCACGCCAACCTCGTCCATCCCGGAGCGAAAGAGGACGACGACCGGTGCGTCGGAGACAGGTGGGAAGGTCTGGGCCGCGCCTGCTGCAACGGTGATGGCGACCAGGACCAGTGGCGCGGAGCGGAAGCCGCTCCCCCTGCCCCCGCGCTTGATCCAGACGCCGAGCAGGACCGGCAAAAGGCCGAAAAGGCACAGCCAGAGAACGTCCCAGAAGAGCGGCATGTCGCTGTCCATGCGGATCCGGTGGATGCCGAGGAGCCAGTGGGACAGCAACGTGTCGACGATGTGCCAGGAGCCGAAGCCGATCAGTCCCCAGGCAATCCCGAAGCGGCCTGCAGCCTCGGTTGCGATCGCGGCACGACCGCGCCACAGCCACAACAACCCGAGAGCGGCGACGAGATACATGGCCAGATGGAAGAGCCCGTCGGTCAGGATGAGGAAGCGCAAATCACCTGCCACCTGCGGCAGTCCGCTCAGGAGATGGTGCCATTGCAGGATCTGGTGGAGCAGGATGCCATCGAAGAATCCGCCAAGCGCGAAGCCGAGCGCGCCAGAGGCCATTGCTGCGTAGCCCGCATTGCGTCGTGCCGTGGATATGTCGTCCATCACTCTGCTCTCCCGAAAACAGACCCCAACAGCAGGAACGTCAGAGAGTTCCGAAATGGGAGAAGATGGAAGACGGAGGCAGGCGGCCCAAGACTGGCCCGGGACGCTTATCGCTGATTTGTGAAGGATTTTTGAAGTACACAGTCGTTGTCACCCGGTGGAATGACCGATGACCTGGTTCAATCTTGAACGCTTGGACGGCCTATGCCATAGGCAAATCCACAGAAAGCATCGAAGGGTCCCGATATGGTTCAAGGTTCCGGCCTTATGGCAGGCAAGCGCGGCGTCATCATGGGTGTCGCCAACAATCGCTCCATCGCGTGGGGCATCGCGAAGGCCTGTCGCGACCAGGGCGCCGAGATCGCACTCACCTGGCAGGGCGATGCGCTGAAGAAGCGTGTCGAGCCGCTCGCCCAGGAACTCGACGCCTTCCTGGCCGGCGATTGCGACGTGACCAATCTCGAGAGCATCGACGCTGTCTTCACGAACCTCGAGGCCCACTGGGGCAAGATCGACTTTGTCGTGCATGCGATCGCCTTTTCGGACAAGGACGAGCTGACAGGCCGCTATATCGAGACGAGCCGCGACAACTTCGCCCGGACGATGGACATCTCGGTTTATTCGTTCACGGCCGTCGCCGCGCGTGCCGAGAAGATCATGAACGATGGTGGTTCGCTTTTGACGCTCACCTATTACGGTGCCGAGAAGGTCATGCCGCATTACAACGTCATGGGTGTCGCCAAGGCCGCACTCGAGGCCTCTGTGCGTTATCTCGCCGTCGACATGGGCGGTCGCGGCATTCGCGTCAACGCGATCTCGGCCGGCCCGATCAAGACGCTCGCGGCATCCGGCATCGGCGACTTCCGCTACATCCTGAAGTGGAACGAGTATCACTCGCCGCTGAAGCGCAATGTGACCACCGACGAGGTCGGCAAGTCGGGGATGTATCTCCTGTCCGATCTTTCGACCGGTGTTTCCGGGGAAGTGCACCATGTCGACTGCGGCTACCACACGGTCGGCATGAAGTCGGTGGACGCGCCTGACATCGTGCTCGGCAAGGACTGACATCGGAGACTGCGCCGTGCTCATCTACATGATCCGTCACGGCCAGACCGACTGGAATGCCGAAGGCCGGATGCAGGGCCAGAAGGATATTGGCCTCAACGCCATCGGCCGTCAGCAGGCCCACGAGAACGGGCTGAATCTCGCGCAGATCCTCGGCGACCAGGCCGGGGATTTCGATTTTGTGAGCTCCCCTCTTGGCCGCACCCGTGACACGATGGAACGCCTGCGCGGGGCGATGGGATTGCCGCCTGCCGACTATCGACTCGACGACCGGCTCAAGGAATTGTCGTTCGGCGACTGGGAAGGCTCGACCCTGCCGGAGCTCGCGAAAGTCTCCCCCGAACGGGTGGCCGAACGTGCCCGACAGAAATGGGGCTTCATACCGCCCGGCGACGATGCGGAAAGCTACGAAATCCTGTCCTGGCGGATCGGTGCCTGGCTGAAATCGGTGGAGAGGCCGACGGTCTGCGTCAGCCATGGCGGCGTCATCCGCAGCTGCTTTCGGCTGATCGGCGACGTCAGCGAGGACGAAGCCTGCGAAATGAACATTCCGCAGGATCGCATCCTCAGGATCGATCGCGATCAGAAGCTCATCGGCTGGACCTGATCGCAGATCCAGGCCGCCGCATACCGGCAGCCTGCGTTTTCGTCACTGCAGGACTTCCAAATCGTCTACGACGCGCTTGCCGTCGACCTCGGTGTAGAAGACGATGACCTTCTGGCCCGGTTCAAGACCCTCGAAATTGAACTCGGCCGGCACGGCGTAAGTCTTGCCATCGTCGAGCACGAGGCTCATCCCATCGATATTCACGTCACGGATCGTTGCCTCGACATCGGCGCTGCCGGCGAGAACTGCGACGGGGGAAAGGAAGCTTGCCGTGGCAAGAAGCAAAGATATCACGACACGCATGCGAACCACCTTCGACCAAATCGATGCTGAAAACGACTGCAAACTAGCCTCCCGAATGTGGCGGAATTCGCCCCTGATGATGACATTTCGAGGGGATTGTGGACCCGAATGGTCGCCGGGATCAAGCGCTGCCGCGCGGTTATCCTTGGGGGAATGTGCCGATCGGCCTTCAAACGGTGGCGACTGAAGCAAATAGACAAGCACAGATAAAGTACAGGAACGGAAAAACCCAGGGTCTCGCGAAATCCTAAATTAACCGCCGCGCCATAGACTTAGCGCAATTGGGATCAGGGGAAACCTAGACTTGCGCAAATTGATGAAGGACCCGCGAGCCGAGAGCAGATGGGGCAACGGCATGCTCTGGCTGATTGGCGGCGCCTTACTCAGCGTCCTGATCGTCTCCGCAGGGCTGATGATCGACCGACGGACCGCGCTCAGCGAGCGCAGCCGCATCGAGCACGCAGTGCTGGACCGGATGGAGCATCTGCGATCCCAGATCCTGACGAAGATCCGCCGCGACACCGATCTTGCGCTCGAACTTGCCGACACCATTGCCGACGACAGCATGATGTCGCCGGTGGAACTCAACAGGACCGTGGGCGGCGTTCTTGCTGCAAGCCCGCATGTCCGGTCCATTCATTTCACCGAGCTCCAAGACCCTGGCCGCATGGCCTTCACGCCGGCGATCCGCAGCAGAGACAGGACGTTCATCATCGATGTTCCCGTGCCGCCGCTGCCCTGGCAGTCGAGGTCCGGATGGGTGTCGTTGCTGGTCGAGATCGACGGCGACCGCTTCTTCGATGACGACGGCCTGCTTTCACTGGCCGAATTGCAGAGCCACGAGGCCCACGACGACCACACGAAACTGGCGGTGACGCTTCCATCCTCGGGAGGCGAGGATCTCATCTTCGGCGATCAGACGACATTTGCCGAGCAGCCGATCAGCCTGCAGGTCGGACACGACGAACTGCCCTTCCAGATCCACGGCGTGCCCGCCGATGGTTGGGATGCAGCCATGACCCGGATGCTTCCGAGCCGTCTGCTGGTTCTGGCGGGCGTGGCCGCGATGATGATCTCCGTGCTGCTCGCCGTCTATCTGCTGCGCGAGCGCAATCTCAACATTGCGCGCCTCAGGGGCCGCGAGCAGCGGCTGCTGGAGCTGTCGCAACGCTTCCAGCTGGCGCTGGAGACCTCGAATATCGGCATCTGGGAAATCGACGCCGCCACTCATGCGCTGATATGGGACAATCGCAGCGCCGGCCTACATGGTCTGCCCGAGAGCCTGTCCGACGACGAAGATCGGCTGGCAGACTGGTTCGCCTCGCTGCATTCGGAGGACATCGGCAAGGCCGAGCAACTCTATTTCGATTGTGTCGTGGCGGCCACCGCCGATCAGTGGGACATCAGCTACCGCCTGCCCGTTTCGGACGACGGCTTCCGCTACCTGCGCTCCGTTGGCGCCCGCACGCTTGACGGCAGCATCACCGGCATTGTCTGCGACGTGACGACCGACACGTTGCTGACCCAGTCGCTGAGCAAGGCCAAGGAAAACAGCGACATCAAGAATGCGGAGCTGGAGCTGGCGCTCGAAGAGCTGTCGAGCCGGGAGCATCAGCTGGCCGAGGCTTCGCAGCGGCTCGATCTTGCGCTCGGCTCCTACAATTGCGGCACCTGGGAGGGCGACCCGGTCACCAAAAGCGCGATCTGGGACGAGCGCATGCACCAGCTCTACGGCATTCCGTTCAGCGACAAGCCGGTTCCCGAACATGTCTGGCTGTCACGCATTCATCCCGATGACCGCGGCGATATCCAGCTGGCCACCAAGCGGGCTGTGACGCTCGATCAGATCATCAACACCACCCAGCGCGTCGTGCTGCAGAACGGCGAAATTCGTTACATCCGCTCCGTCGGACAACCGCATGTCGGCCGCGACGGCAAGAAGAAGCTGATCGGGATTGCCTTCGACGTCACCGCCGATGCGCTGCTTGCCGAGCAGCTGCGCTCGGCCAAGGCGGAAGCCGACATGCGCAACATCGAGCTGGAGTTGGCCAAGAACCGCATCGAGTTCAACGCCCTGCATGACCCGCTGACCTCGCTGGCAAACCGCCGCAAGCTTGATCTCGAACTGGACACGCTTGCGCGCAGCGGCGACCGTCAGTCCTCGAAGTTCGCGATCCTGCATCTCGACCTCGACCGCTTCAAGGAAATCAACGACACGCTCGGCCATGCGGCGGGCGATGCGATGCTGGTGCATGCCTCGCGCATCCTGATGAAACACGTGCCGCGCGGCGACCTCGTGGCCCGCATCGGCGGTGACGAATTCGTCGTTCTCGCCCGTCGCCAGACCTCCGTCGATGAACTCGCCGCGCTCGCCAACAAGATCATCGAGGAGATGCGCCAGCCACTGGACTTCGAGGGCTTCGACTGTCGCTGTGGCGTGTCGATCGGTATTGCCCAGGCCCACGGTGCCTCGCCCGATGCGCGCAAGGTGCTGATCAATGCCGACATCGCCCTCTATCAGGCCAAGGAAAAGGGCCGGAACTGCTTCGAGTTCTTCACGCCCGACCTGCAGGCCAACATCGTGGCCAAGAAGCGGATGGCCGACGACATGCTGGCCGGTCTGGACCGCGACGAGTTCGTCGTCTTCTATCAGCCGCAGTTCGAGGCCTCGAGCATGCAGCTTTGCGGTGCCGAAGCATTGATCCGCTGGCGCCATCCAGACCGCGGCATCCTTGCCTCCGGCAATTTCCTCAAGGTCGCGGAAGACCTGAACGTGATGGCCCGCATTGACGAACTGGTTTTGCAGACGGCGCTGAAGGATCAGATGCGCTGGACCGCGCTCGGCATGCAGGTACCCCGCATCTCGGTCAATGTCTCGTCCAAGCGATTGCACGACGACAACCTGATCGACCAACTGAAGGGTCTTGCGATCACGCCCGGCTCGATCTGTTTCGAACTGGTGGAATCCATCTTCCTCGACGAGAGCGACACGCTGGCCTCGGACAATATCGAGAAGATCAAGGCGCTCGGCATCGACATCGAAATCGACGATTTCGGGACCGGGCATACCTCGATCGTCAGCCTTTTGAAGCTGAAGCCGAAGCGGCTGAAGATCGACCGTCAGCTCGTCATGCCGGTGACCGTTCAGCCGCAGGAACGCAGTCTCGTGCGCAACATCGTCGAGATTGCCCGCTCGCTCGGCATCGAGACGGTTGCGGAAGGGGTGGAAACGCAGGAACATGCCGGCATTCTGCGCCAGCTCGGCTGCGACTATCTGCAGGGCTACGCCTTTGCAAAGCCGCTTTCCTTCGACGATTTCACCCGTTTCGTCGACCGCCTGCCGCAGCGCAAGGCCTCGTGAGTTCGACAGCTGCGGATCATCACACATTCGGTGACACTGTGTTGTCGCAAATCGGCGGCAACGGGCGCAAAAGCGCTTCACAGAAATTGTGGATTTGCTCTATGAGTGACGCCATCCAAGGCAGGGCCCGCCGGAAGACGTTCCGGTGGACGAGAATGGAACGGTAGCTTACGCATGTCGCACAATACCTTCGGTCACCTCTTCCGCGTTACCACCTGGGGCGAAAGCCACGGGCCGGCGCTCGGCGCGGTCGTCGACGGCTGCCCTCCGGGCGTCCGTTTCGCCCAAGAGGACCTTCAGGTCTTCATGGACAAGCGCAAGCCCGGCCAGTCGCGTTTCGTGACACAGCGCCGCGAGGACGACATCGTCAAGGTGCTCTCCGGCGTGATGCCGCAGGAAGACGGGACCATGATCACGACCGGGACGCCCGTCTCGCTGTTCATCGAGAACACCGACCAGCGCTCCAAAGATTACGGCGAGATTGCCAAGCGCTATCGCCCGGGGCATGCCGACTATACCTATGACCTGAAATACGGGATCCGCGACTATCGCGGCGGCGGGCGCTCGTCGGCCCGCGAGACGGCAGCCCGCGTGGCAGCCGGAGCCCTTGCTCGCCTCGCCATGCCCGGTGTCACCATTCGTGGTGCGCTGACCCAGATCGGCATCCACAAAATCAACCGAGACAACTGGGATTGGGCGCAGGTCGACCAGAACCCGTTCTTCTGCCCCGATGCCGCGATGGTTCCGCTGTTCGAGGAGTATCTCGATGGCATCCGCAAGGCTGGCTCCTCCGTCGGGGCCGTCATCGAAGTGGTTGCAGAGGGTGTTCCCGCCGGGATCGGCGCGCCCGTCTATGGCAAGCTCGACCAGGAGATCGCCTCGGGCCTGATGTCCATCAACGCCGTCAAGGGCGTCGAGGTGGGCAACGGCTTCCAGGCGGCCGAGATCACCGGCGAAGAGAACGCCGACGAGATGCGGATCGGGGTTGATGGCAAGCCGGTCTTCCTGTCGAACCATGCCGGCGGCATCCTTGGCGGCATTTCGACCGGTGAGCCGATCGTTGCGCGCTTCGCAATCAAGCCGACCTCTTCCATTCTCACCGAGAAGCGATCGATCGATTCCGATGGCAATGAAGTCGAGGTTCGCACCAAGGGACGCCACGACCCCTGCGTTGGGATCCGCGCCGTGCCCGTCGGCGAGGCGATGCTCGCCTGCACCATTCTCGACCATATCTTGAGAGACCGCGGCCAGAACGGCCGGACCAGATGAGGACTTCCCCATGAGCTATGACCAGAAGCGCGTCGTCGAGGCGATCCGCGCCTTCGAAGCCGGCGAGATCGTTGTCGTCACCGACGATGACGGCCGCGAGAACGAAGGCGACCTGATCGTTGCCGCCGTCCACTGCACGGCGGAAAAGATGGCCTTCATCGTCCGCCACACCTCTGGCATCGTCTGCGCGCCGATGCCGAAGGAGGAGGCCAAGCGGTTGAACCTTTCGGCCATGGTGGCGGAAAACGACAGCGCCCATACGACGGCCTTCACCGTGTCAGTCGACTTCAAGCACGGCACGACGACGGGCATTTCGGCAGACGACCGGACGCTGACGGTGCGCAATCTGGCCAACCCGAATGTCGGCCCTGCCGATTTCGTCCGCCCCGGCCATATCTTCCCGCTCGTGGCCCGCGAAGGCGGCGTTCTCATGCGCTCCGGCCACACCGAGGCCGCCGTGGACCTCTGCAAGCTCGCCGGCCTGCCGCCGATCGGCGTGATCTGCGAACTCGTCAACGACGACGGCACGGTCACGCGTGGACAGCAGGTGGCCGACTTCGCCGTCAAGCACGGCCTGAAGCAGGTGTCCGTTGCCGACCTCATCGCCTATCGCCAGCGCAAGGAAACGCTGATCCAGCTCGTCTCAAAGTTCGATCTGCAGACGCCCTATGGCCCGGCAAAAGCCTATGCCTATTCGCTTCCCTGGGATCCGATGCAGCATCTCGCCGTCGTCTTCGGTGATATCCGGGACGGCGAGGACATTCCGGTGCGCCTGCATCTAGAGCATGTCGGCAAAGACGTCTTCGGGACCGATCGGCAGATCGACGGGATCATGAAGCGGATCGCCGACAAGGGCCGCGGCGTGATCGTCTATCTGCGCGAAGGCTCGGTCGGCGTCGGTGTTTCGACCACTGCCCGCAGTGGCAAGCATGATCGCGAACATCACTCGGAGGCCCAGGCCCGCGAGAGCGAATGGCTGGAAATCGGGCTGGGCGCGCAGATCCTGAAGGATCTCGGCGTCACCTCGATCCGCCTCTTCTCGTCGCGCGAGCGGCATTATGTCGGACTTGAAGGGTTCGGCATCCAGATTTCGGCGACCGAGATCGTTTGAGGGGCAGCGGGCCGTTCTTGATGTCTTGATGCCAAGTGGCGCCTTACAGCCGCCTGATCGCCCCACCCCGGACCTTCGGTCCGACCCTCCCCCCTCAAGGGGAGGGTGGAGTGGGCCACCGGCTTGCAGGGACATCGACAAGTAGCGGCCACTCACCTACCCCTTGAGGGGGGAGGTCGACGCGCAGCGGCGGGTGGGGGTGACCCGGATGCCGCCCAAAACTCATGACGCCACAGGCCCCTCGACCACCGGCTCCGGCCTGCCCTTCCAGCTCAGCCGCCAGACATCGCCCTGGCGGACGGACTGGACGGCGGCGGGCCGCAGGATCGCGAAGCAGGTGCCGCCTTGGTGGCGGACGGAGGGGTAGATGATGCCGTTCAACCCTGCCCGTCTCGCCTCGAGCGCCATGCGGTTTCCTTCCGGATAGCCGATCGACTTGTCCGGCGAGAGTGCCGGATGGGCCGGCTTGTCGCGGAGGTCGAGAAACTCGCCCGAGGTGCTGCAGACCATCTCGGCATACTCGGCCACCGCCTGATAAACGCCGGTCCGACCGAGAAATTCCGTCATGTGGAAGGTGACTTCGGCAAGGCAGGTCTCGACGGCGAGCGCCGCATACCAGGCGCCGCGCGTTTCGCCATTGAAGCGGTTGGGCTCGCACGGCTTGGCATAGGCAAAGCTCGCATTGATGAAATGGGCATGGGGCACGTCGTAGACGAGTTCTCTGGCGGACAGGTCCGAAATGCCGGTCGTCTGCGCCTGCATGCGGCTCGACGTGGCGGCCTCGATCTCTGCAAGCTCGGCCAGTTCATCGGCCGTGTCGGCCAGCGGCGCGAGTACCGGTGGGCGCAGACGAGCGGTCGAGACGAGGCGGACTGTGCGCGGATGAGCGACGGTCGCGACCGGCAGACCGGCGATCACCACTCAGAGCCCTCCACGCACCGCATCGAGATAACGGCGCACTTCCAGCATATGGGGAATGCCGCCCTCGATCATGGCGGCAACCGGGGTTCGCCGGTCAAAGAGTGGGCCGGTATTCTCCAGCAGCGGCCAACGGTCGGCCATGGCGTCGACGAAGAGCAGATGAAGGGCCTTGTAGATGCCCGTCAGCACCGAAACGCGTGTCATCTGGTCCTGGCTCAGGGGCTTCGTCACGTTGTCGGGTTTCAACCGCTCCCAGGTGCTGACGGAGACGCCGAGGAGGGCTGCCACCTGCTGGCTGGTAAGGTCCCAATGAAGCACCAGACGGCGGAAGGCCTTCAGCGCGGTTGCAGAAAGCCGCGTGCGATCGGTCTCATCCGAGAAGCCAGGCGACAGCGGCGTCTGAACGCGAGGATGTTCGGCGACATTGAGCACAGACAAGTCTCCTTCAAATGACAGCAATAACATATGTCATTTGAAGGATATTTCAAGGCGACGCCGTGTCTGCTCTGCATCAGAAGAGGACACGCGTGCTGGCGCTCAACCAGTAAGCGCCTTTCTCCTGACTGGACGCATTCAACATCAGCTGCCCTTCCAGTGGTCCCGACTTCGTCTGGATGCCGATGCCGCCGCGAAACCAGTTCTGGTCGACCGCAGCGCCAGGCAGATCGAAACTGGAGAAGCCAATGATTTGGCCCGTGGTATTCGGGGCTTCGCCCTCGAAACGGTGAGCCACTTCGGCGCGAGACACGAGGCTGACCGCCTCGGTGAGGTCGAGGCGGCCATCGAGGCCGAGTCGAATTGTATTGGAGGAGCCCTTTGCCTCGTCGAACCGGGCGGGGAAGCTGCCGCCTGTTTCGCTGTAGCCATCGGTTTTCGTGGTCAGGTGCGTGTAGCTGGCATAGGGCGTGAAGCTGGCACTCTGAAACGCAAAGGCATCCAGCCAGTCGAGCCGGGCGCGGAAGCCGAGCGTGCGCGTGTCGGTATCTCCCTCGGAAACATCAGTGCCGGTGCCGTTAAGATAGGCCCGGCGCATCGAAAGGTCTCCAATGCTGGCAAAACCGGTGAGCGTCGCATAAACGGCAGGTGCTATGGCCATGCTGACCTCCGGCAGGACATAGCTGCCCTGAACACGGCTGGAGCCGCCAAGATCGAGATCGGCCTTGGAATAGGAGGTGCCGAGCGCGAGGCGCATGGTGAACTCGTCCGTTGGCGCATAGGCAAAACCGATTTCGCCCGTGCCGGCCGGGCCAGTGCCGAAATCATTGCGCACGGCGCCGACGTCCCCTGTTGCCCAGAGCGCCCGCTGGCCCGCAGACAGGCGATGAAACATCGGCGAGGAATTGGCGCCATTCATGGCGAGGTCGGCCACCTGCTGCGGTACGAAGAGATGACGCGGCAGCCCGCTGAAGCTCTGCATGTAGTCCTCGACGGCGATAATGCCGGCGGGTGGATTGGAGGGATCTGACGGGTCGGTCGAGGCGCCTCGCGCCACATAAGCCTTGCCGTTGAGAAGCTGACCGACAATGATGCTGCCGTCGGCTGAAACGCCTCTGGCATCATTGGTGACATCGCTGGCCAAGGTCACACCGCTGTTGCGCAACCAGTCATCGACTGAAAGAAGCCCGGTGTCTTCCGTCCAGCGGAAGCCCGAACTCGACCCATTGGCGCGGCCGGAGCGCCCAACCACGACAGCACCGTCGTCGCTGACTGCATAGCCCTCAGAGTTCATTCCGCCGAGCGTACCCAAGCCGACCATTCCGCCGGTTGCGGTCCAGCGGAAAGCGTTTACTCCTCCGCCTCCCAGAACCGCACTGCCTATAATGACGGAACCGTCACCGTTTGCAGCGATCGCTGTCGAGCTGGAGCCACCAGACAAAAATCCGAGGCTGACCGGCGCCGCGGTTTCAAGCCAGTATACCGCCTCATTGTTGAAGCTGGGAGTCTGCAGGGCACCGACAATGACCCGGCCATCCCGGCTGATGCCATTCGCAAAGGCATCGCGGCCGGCAAGGGTCGCGAGTTCTTGAAGGCTGCCCGCTGTGGCGACAGGGTCATAAACCCAGCGGAAGGCTCTGTTGCCATTGCTCGAGCCGCCCCATCCCGCGACGATGTTTCCATCACCGCTGATACCCACAGCGCGAGAAGAGGTCCCCCCCGGCAAAAAGCCCAGAAGGTCGGGCGTGGACGAGCCTGGTGACCAGCGGTACGCCTCTGTCGGGCTGCCGCCGAACAGGGTGCCAACATAGACGGAGCCATCAGAGCTGACGTCAGTGACCGACATGGAGGTCCAGCCGAAGGGAGCTACAATGGCCGACGTGATCCCCGAGGCAGATGTCCAGCGGAAACCGCTGGTGACTGAGGCCATGGGATTGCCCATGGGATCTGGCGTCGTCATGGTGCCAAAAACGACGCTGCCATCGGCACTGATGGCTATTGCCGTGGAGTTTGAACCCGGAAGATCGGCAATCAGGTCCCAGCCGAAATCGGCCGCATGCGACACTTGTGACAGGGTGGTCGTGGACAGGAGGAGGATCAGGCGGGAGAGGTGTCTGGCGGGGGACAAACAGCGCATGAAACAATTCTTTCGCAAACAGTTTTCCCGCTGCACGGTGGCGGCCGTCGGCGGTGGTTATGCGAAAGAACTGTGTGAGTTGCGACTGTTGCACAACTCCAAAGGTTGCATGCATTTTTTGGACGGCGGAAAGATGTCCCGGGCCTTTGGCGGGCGTTAAACCACCCGATGCGCCATGCCCACCGAGCGGGGTGCGGTCTCGTCAAAGCCGTACTGCGCGTAAAGCCTGTTGGCGGGGACGTCGGCGATCAGGCTGACATAGGCTGATTTCGGCAGAGTGGCGATGAACTCGGACAGCGCCTTCATGATCCATTTGGCGAGGCCCCTGCCCTGATGATCCGGCAGAATGGCGATGTCGGTCACCTGGAAGAAGCAGCCGCCATCGCCGATGATGCGGCCCATGCCAACCGTCTCTTCGCCCAGCATCAGGGTGACTCCGAAGATCGAATTGGGCAGGCCTTTTTCGGCGGCTTCGCGGGAAAAGGGCGTGAGGCCGGATTGCAGGCGCAGGCGCATGTAATCGTCGATGGCGGGCACGCGGAGTTCGATGCGGTAGGCGCTGTTGTCGGTCACGTCGGATCCTACTGTTTGTTGTCTTGGTTCAGCCGAGCCAACCGGGCTGCAGGCGGACCGCATCCATCCCGGCAAAGCGGGCGACGCGGTGGAGTTCGGCTTCCAGCTTCTCCAGTCGCCCGGCGCTCGGCTTCACGCCCGCCTCCAGCCAGAGGCGGCGTACGTCCAGGACCCCCTCCTTGCGCTCCGCCTTCATATCTATCCGGCCGATCAGGCGGTCGCCTTCGAGCAGCGGGAAGACGTAATAGCCGTATTGGCGCTTCGGCTCGGGCACGAAGACTTCGATGCGGTAGAAGAAGCCGAAGAGGCGTTCGGTGCGGTTGCGATCGCGGATCAGGGGGTCGAAGGGCGAGAGCACGCGGATCCGGGCCGGCGGCTCGGGTGCCTCGAGAAGGGTCGCGGCATGCTCGGCGAAGGCGAAGGAGGCGCGCGGCTTACCGTCCACGGTTTCCAGCTGCAGTTCTTCCAGTTCGTCGCGATGGGCCGCCACCCAGGCCTTGGCCTCGTCCGGCGTGACGATGTCGAAGAAGGCGGCGATTTCGCCCGAGGTCGCAAAGCCGAGCCGGGTGAGTGCAGCCCGACAAGCCCAGTCGGCGAAGGCTTCGTGCTCGACCTCGGCTGCGTGATGGTCGGCCGGGATCACCCGTTCAGCGAGATCGTAGACCTTCTGGAAGCCCTCGCGCCGCGCGATCGCCAGCTTGCCGGTGTGCCAGAGGAATTCCAGCGCGGTCTTGGAGGGGTGCCAGTTCCACCAGCCGCCCGACTTGTGGTCCTCGGCCTTGACGTCACGGGCCATGACCGGGCCGTGGTCACGGATGCGGGCATAGGTTTCCTCGAAGGCCTGGTCGAAACCCTCCCCCTGCCACTTCGCCCAGTTCTGCCGGATCCGCTCTTCGCGGCGGACGAAGCGGTGTTTCCAATAGGGGAAGAAGGCCGATGGGATGACCGAGGCGTCGTGGGTCCAGTGCTCGAAGAGAGAGCGGTCCTTTTCGAGGAGATGCTGGAGATCCTTTGGCCTGTAGGTCTGGTTGCGGGAGAAGAGGATCTGGTGATGCGCCCGTTCGACCCACTGGATGCTGTCGACCTGGACGAAGCCCAGATCATGGATCAGGTCGTAGAGGCCATCTCGCCCCAGCGCCTTCGTCGGCGAGCGGGACAGGCCCTGCCGTTCGAGGAAGATTTTTCGCGCAAGCGCGTTGGGGACGGGAATCGACATGGATCGAGGCTAGGGCATGTTCGCGGTTTGTTCAATGACCGAATATCGGAGGTTGTGGATTGCGGTTGCCGAGAATGGCAGAGGGCTGCCCCGCCACGCCAGCTGGTGGGCGCGATGACCTCTGGCACCGTCATCATCGTCGGTCTATAGGATCACCAACTGCCCCGGAGACCCCTCACCTTGCACATCCGTTTCGACCAGGCAGAGCTGCGCTTCGGCGATCGCTTGGCGCTTCAGCCGCTGACGCTGTCGCTTTGCGAGCCGCGCATCGGCGTGATCGGGCTGAACGGCTCCGGCAAGACGAGTTTTGCGCGGCTGATCGCGGGGCTCGCCAAGCCCTCCTCCGGCAAAGTTTCGCTGGACGGGCTCGATACCGTCATCGACGAGAAGGCGGCGCGGGCCAAGACCGGCTTCATCTTCCAGAACCCCGGCAACCAGATTATCCTGCCTGTCATCCGCGACGACGTGGCGCTCGGGCCAAAGTCGCGGGGACTTGATGCCGGCGAGGTCGAGCGGCTGGTCGACGAAGCGCTTGCCCGCTTCGGCATCAGCGATCTCGGCACACGTCGGCCACATGAGCTGTCCGGCGGGGAATTGCAGCTCGCGGCCCTTGCCGCCGTCTGCGTCAATCGCCCCGAACTCATCATCTTCGACGAGCCGACCAACCAGCTTGACCTCAAGAACCGTGCCCGGGTGAAGGCTGCGATCGAGGGGCTTGCCGAACAGGCCATCGTCATCAGCCACGACCTCGATCTGGTCGCGGATTTTGGCCGGGTGCTGGTCTTCGATCAGGGCACTCTCGCCTTCGACGGCCCCGGACGGGAGGCCATCGCCCGCTACCGGGAGATCGCCGGATGCTGACCAGTCTCCATGTGGAAGGGATGAGCCTCCTGCATCGGATCCCGGTGAAACCGAAGCTCGCAGGGCTGATGGTGTTCGGGCTCCTCCTCTACGTCGTCGACCAGCCGCTGGTGCTTACTGCAGCGCTGGTTCTGACCGGTCTTGTCTATCTCTCCACCGGTGTTGGCCTGCGGGAGGGGCTGCGGCGGCTGAGACCCGTGCTCTTCACCATTGCCTTTCTGGCGGCGGTCAATCTGCTGTTGCTTACGCCGCTCGAAGCGCTGTTGACGACGCTGAGGCTCGTCGCCATCCTCTTCCTTGCCGCCGCCGTGACGGCCTCGACTGCCATCGCCGATTTCATGGAAGCCGTCACCGATCTTGCCCGGCCGCTGGAGCAGCTCGGCCTGATGAAGGCTGCCGATCTGGGTCTGGCGTTCGGGCTGGTGCTGCGCTTCGTGCCCGAGATCGCCCAGCGCTACGAGGCGCTGAAGGAGGCGCATGCGGCCCGTGGCATCCCGATCAAGCTGTCGCGCATGCTGGGCCCGCTGATCATTTCGACGTTGAAGGATGCGGACCGGATTGCCGAAGCGATTGACGCGCGGGGCATTCGGGGTCACTAAAACTCTCAAAGTTACCGGGGACCCCTTGCATGACCACCAGAGACATCGTCCTTTCCGCCCTCTTCACTGCCATCATCATTGTGCTCGGCTTCATCCCGCCGGTGCCGATCCCGCTGCTGCCGGTTCCGATCACCGCCCAGTCGATGGGCGTCATGCTCGCCGGCTGCATCATCGGCGCCAAGCGCGGTGCAGCCGCCTATGCGCTGCTCGTGGTGCTCGTCGCCGTTGGTCTGCCAGTTCTCTCCGGTGGCCGTGGCGGCCTCAATGTGCTGATGGGTCCGACCGGCGGCTATATCTTCGGCTGGATCATAGGGACCTTCGTCACCGGCTTCCTCGCCGAGAAACTGGTCCGCGAAAGCCAGTCGGCGGCCAGGCAGATGGCCGGCTTCTTCATCGCCTCCATCGTCGGCGGCATTGGCGTCGTCTATCTCTGCGGCATGCCGTGGCTGTCGGTCGTTGCCGGCACGCCCTTCCCCGCCGTGCTGACCGGCTCGCTCGCCTTCATCCCAGGCGATCTGGTCAAGGCCGCAATCGCGACACTCGCGGCCCGCGCCGTCCTTCTCGGTTATCCGCTGCTGCCCGCCCGGACATAACACCCAGAAAGCGTCGTTCAAGAATCGAAATGCCACCGCTAGGGTGGCATTTTCCGTTTTAAGCTCTGGGGGAATGTGAGCTGTGACGACATCGACGACGACCAAACTGTTTTTCGCCTGCGCTTTCCAGGCACTTGCCGCCACCTCCGTTACGGCGAACGATTCCATGGCGACGCTGGAGGCCGGCGGCCTGGTCTTTACGCGCAGCGAAGAGATCAAGATGGCGCGGGAAGATCTCTACATCTCGCCGGAGAAGGTTGAGGTGAAATACCTTTACCGCAACACCGCCGACAAGCCGGTCAGCACCATCGTTGCCTTCCCCATGCCGAAGATCGGCGGCCCGGTCGAGATCATGTCGGCGGTGCCGGACGAGCAGAGCGACAACTTCATGGATTTTTCCGTGGTCCAGGACGGCGAGGAAATCGAGCCGAACCTGCAGCAGCGGGTGCTGGTGCGCGGCATCGATTTCACCGCCGATGTGGAAGAACAGGAAATCCCGCTGCAGCCGCTCCTCAAAGAAACCACCGAAGCATTGAAGACGCTGGAGCCTGATGTCATCAAGGACTGGCTAGCCAAGGGGCTGATCGTCGACATCAACTACGGCACGGGCGGCACTGCCGAGCCGGAATATGTGCCCGTGTGGGAACTCGAATCCATCTACTGGTGGGAGACCACGTTTCCCGCCGGAAAGGACGTCGAGGTCGAGCATCGCTATCGTCCGAGCGTCGGCGGCAGTGCAGGTCTCGTCTTCCTGTGGGACGGCAAGCCTTCAGAAGCCTATGGCGACTACCAGAAGCGCTACTGCGTCGACAAGGACTTCCTCAATGCGGCGGCCAGGCTCGAGAAGAAACAGAATCCCGACGCCGGAATCTATTATTTCGAGCAGTGGCTCTCCTATATCCTGACCACCGGCAACAACTGGTACGGGCCGATCGGCGACTTCCGCCTGACGGTCGACAAGCTGAATGCGGAGTCACTCGTCAGCTTCTGCGGCGAAGGGGTCAAGAAGACAGGGCCGACCACCTTCGAGATGCGCGCCAAGGACTTCTACCCTATGAACGATCTCAACATCCTGCTCGTCGTTTCGAACAAGGTGGCGATGCAGGAGCCGTAAAACAGTCGCAGCCGCGACTAAATTCACAGGCTGCGGCAATTCAGCCATGTCTTGGTAACGGCTTGTAAAATCGTTTCCGACAGGATCGGCCCGATCGGTCGATTCCGGTGTCCCCCTGAGCGCTCCATGACGGAGGCGCAAACGCCCGAACGGATCATGTCACCGCTGCATCGCGACGCCGGCTTCCGGCTGTCCTGCCCATTTCGCGCGCCCGAAAGTTACGGCCATGTTCCTTAAGAAACTTTCTCTCAGCAAAAAGCTGATCCTTACCTTTTGCACCATCATGGCCGGTTGTTTCCTGGCCTCCGTCGTCGTCTTCGTGCAGGCGTATACGGCCAAGACCGCGCTGGTCGACCAGAACCGCGCCCAGCGCATCGTCAACCTGATTGATGCCGCGGCGACCGCCATGGCCGAACAGGCTGCGAACGAACGGGGTTACCTGCTGTTCGGAAGCGAGAGCACGCTGACCGCTGTCGCTGCCCATCGTGCGGCGCTCGACAGCGCGGTCGCGGAAGCAAAGACGCTGGCCGGCAGTGACCAGGCGCTCGTCGCGCGTCTCGATGCGATGCAGGCCGCCGCCACCACTTATGCCACCAAGGTAGCCGATCCGCAGATCGCTGCACGCAAGGCGGGCCAGACTACCATCGAAGACATTGCCGCGATTGGCGCCACCGGTGCGAGCGGCGCTCTGGACACGTTCCGGACCGCCGCGGCAGACATCAAGAGCGTTCTTGCCGCCGAAACGGCCGCGACCCGCGCCCGGGTGGAAGGCGCGCACTTCGCGCTCGAAATGGCGCTGGTGCTGGGTGCTGGCGTCGCCGGCGTCTTTGCCGTTGGCCTGATCTGGCTGCTTGCCCGCTCGATCGTCACCCCGATCACCGGCATGACCAATGCCATGGCCCGTCTCGCGGCGGGCGACCATGCGGTCGAAGTGCCGGCCGTCGATCGGGGCGACGAAGTGGGCCGCATGGCCAAAGCCGTGCTGGTGTTCAAGGACGCGGCAATCGACAGCGCCCGCATGGCCGAGGAGCGCCGCGCCATGCGCGATCAGGCGGAGGCCGACCGCCAGAGAGCAGAAGCGGAAAAGGCCCGCGAGGCCGAGGAAGTGCGTTTCGCCATGACCGAACTCGCCCAGGGTCTCTCGGCGCTGTCGGAAGGAGACGTGGTCTTCCGCCTGACCAAGCCTTTCGCCTCGCATCTCGACAGCCTGCGCGGCAACTTCAACGAATCCCTCGAAAAGCTGCATGCTGCACTGAAGACGGTGGGTGCCAATGCACATGCCATACACGCCGGCGCGGCCGAGATCCGTTCATCGGCGGATGATCTTGCGCGGCGCACCGAGCAGCAGGCGGCTTCCGTCGAGGAGACGGCCGCAGCTGTCGAGCAGGTCACCAAGACCGTGCGCGACACGGCGAAGCGCGCCGAAGATGTCGGCCAGTTGGTGGAAAGCACCCGCGCCGGCGCCGAGCGCTCGGGTGAGGTTGTGCGCAACGCTGTCTCGGCAATGACCGAGATCGAGCAGTCGTCGCAGTCGATCTCCAGCATCATCGGCGTGATCGAGGACATCGCCTTCCAGACCAACCTCCTGGCGCTGAATGCCGGCGTTGAAGCAGCCCGCGCCGGCGAAGCCGGCAAGGGTTTTGCGGTCGTCGCCCAGGAAGTGCGCGAACTGGCTCAACGCTCAGCCAATGCAGCCAAGGAGATCAAGGCGCTGATCTCGAAATCCACCGCCCAGGTTGGCAACGGCGTGGCCCTGGTCGGCGAGACGGGCACGGAGCTCGAGAAGATCGTCAGCGCCGTCCAGGAGATCAGCCACCACGTGGGCGCGATCGTGGTTGCGGCGCGCGAACAGTCCACCGGCCTGCAGGAGATCAATCTTGCGGTCACGGCGATGGACCAGGGCACGCAGCAGAATGCCGCCATGGTCGAGGAGCAGACAGCGGCATCCCATACGCTGGCAGCGGAGGCGGATTCGCTCAACACGCTGCTTGCCCAGTTCCGCCTCGGCCAGACCGGTGCCACCCCGGCACCCGTCGCGATGCAGCACCGCCAGGCGCCAGCGTCGCAGCCAGCACCCGTTGCGCGGCCAGCTGCCCGCCAGCCCTCAGCGGCGTCTGCCGGTCACGCCCCGGCCCCCTCGCCCGCCCGGGCACTTGCCAACAAGCTTGGCCGCGCCTTCGGCATGGCATCCGCTGCACCCGCCGAACCGGTCAAGCAGGACTGGACGGAATTCTGACATTCATGGCCGGGCTTTTGGGGCCCCGGCCACACTCTCGACGCGGGCGTCATGCTCAACGAGAGCTTAAAAAATACTGCGAAATCTAGCAGTCCCTTCCCGAAGAATTAACTAACTACCGCCATTCTGCCGCCGCTGACGGGGCCGCACCAGCGGCCGTGGGGATGGGATAAACATGTTGAATTCGTTGAAGAGAATACCGCTCTCGATGCAGATGGTGCTCGGGATAGGGATTGCAGTCGCCGCCATTCAAGCGGGAACTGCGGCCTATGAAATTTCCGCCGAACGGTTGAGCCTGACCGACAAGGCGGCCAAGCGCGGCGATGCTGCACTTGATATGCTCGAGTCGGTGCATACGCAGGCGATGCTGAACCGCAAGGCAGTCGGCGAGGATGATCCGGCAATCGAGACCCTCGACGGCACCATGGAGCAATTCTCCAATGCCGGTGGCAGCGTCAAGATCTGGCTGGTGATGGGCCCGAAGGTCATCGACTTCCAGAAGGCGCAAGGAGAAACCGAGTTCGAGAGCCCGCGCGATGCGCTCGACCAGCAGACCATCGACAAGCTGGAGAAGCTCAACAGTCTTGAAGGCGAAACCTTCCGAATGACCCGCCCGGTGGTGCTGGGACAGGGAAGCGCCTCCGATGAGAAGTGTGCTGCCTGTCATACCGCACAAATGAACATCCAGTCGGGTGAGATCATCGGGGTGTACAGTGCCGAGGTGGATCTCGCGCCGGAAATCGCGGCATGGCGCACCAATGTCTGGACGCGTGTGTGGATGGGCGCCGGCGCTATCGGCCTGATGATCGCACTGGTGGTCGCCATGCTGCGGCTTACGGCCATCAACCCGCTTCGCAAACTGACCCAGGCGACGGAGAAGCTTGCCGGAGGCCATCTGGATATCGAGATCGAAAATCGCGAGCGACGCGACGAACTCGGGATTATGGCCCGTGCGCTCGACGTCTTTCGCGATAATCTGCGACGCAACAAGGCACTGGAGTCCGAAGCCGCACAAGCCCGGCAGAAGGCTGAGGCGCACCGTCTGGAAGTCGAACGCCGCGCGGAGGAAGAGGCCGCAGAGCGGCTGCGCGTCGCCACTGCCGGTCTTGCCGGCGGATTGCGGCGGCTGGCTGCCGGCGATCTCGCCTTCCAGATCGATCAGCCGTTCGCCGAGAGCTTCGAAGCATTGCGGCACGACTTCAACGTCTCGGTCCGCGAACTCGCGGCGACGATGGACGCGATCCGCCAGGCTGCCGGCACCATTGACGGTGGTAGCGTGACCATTGCCGATGGGGCGCGGGAGTTGGCACGCCGGACCGAAAGTCAGGCGGCATCTCTCGAACAGACCGCAGCGTCTCTCAAGGAGATCAACGCGACGGTCGCGGCCGCCAATCATCGTGTCGCAGAAGCGCAGAGCGTCGCCAAGAGGGCCAATGAGAGCGCCCTGACCTCCGGCAAGGTGGTCACCGAAGCGGAAGATGCCATGCACCGTATCGAGGACAGTGCCCAGCAGATCTCCAACATCATCGGCGTGATCGACGAAATTGCCTTCCAGACAAACCTGCTGGCGCTGAATGCCGGTGTCGAGGCCGCCCGCGCGGGCGAAGCCGGCAAGGGTTTTGCCGTCGTCGCCCAGGAAGTGCGCGAACTCGCCCAGCGCTCCGCCAATGCCGCCAAGGAGATCAAGACGCTGATCCAGAACTCCACGGCTCAAGTTGAGAACGGCGTTCGGCTGGTGCATGGCACGGGCGAGACACTGGTGGAGATCGGCACGCTGATCCGGACCATGAACGAGCACATGGATGCCATCGCCGACTTTACCCGGGATCAGGCCAGCAATCTGCGCGACATCGGCGGGGCGGTCGATACGCTCGATATCGTCACCCAACAAAATGCTCAGGTTTCAGAACAGTCCAGCAACGAAGCCAACAGGCTGGCGACGGAGGCCGGCTCGCTCAGCCAGATGATCCAGCGCTTCAAGCTGCCGTCAACGGCACCAGGGCAGCGCCGGGCAGCCTGAAATGACAAAACCGAGAAAGCCCGTGGCTCGCGCCACGGGCTTTCCCTTTAGCCTGAACTCAAAACGATCAGGCTTACCGGTCGTCCTCGACATCGTCGACGACGTCCGTCATGGGGCGGTCCGCACCGTCCGCATGTTCGTGATGCCACTCGCCTTCGGCGTCCTGCCAGCTGATTTCGGCATCGCCATCGGCGAGTTGCTGGGCCCCTGCCGCCTGACGGGCGGCGGCGAGCGCCTCCTCGTGGCTCGGATAGGGCTCTGAATAGACGTCGCCCAGCCGGTAGGCATAGCCTTCGTCATGAGCGACGACGTGATAGGTTACCTTTACCATCTGGGCCTCAGTGCCAGCGCCAGCGGCTGTCGCGATGGGAAGGCGTGGAGGTCGCGACGAGATAACCGATGACGCCGCCGATGATGCCGAGCGTGATCAGAGCCGTGGAGGTGGCAGCCGGGTGGCGGCGGACGACGCCTGCCACGCTGTCTGCGCCATCACGGGCATAGTCCGCAACCGTGCCTGCCGTGCGTGCGGCGCCATGCCAGGCCTCGGCGGCGCGATGGCGCGCGTCATAGCCGGCACGGCCAGCCTGGCGGCCAATCACGTCCTTGAGGTCGCTCATCTGTTCGCGCAGCTCGCGCAGTTCTGCCTGCAGGTTGGACGTCGCCATGGATCGCTTCCTTTCGTCGTTGTTCGGGTCTTGCCGAACAAACGTCAGCGGCTCTCGATGGTTCCAATCGGATGGAACGACGCGATGAGGGTTGCACAAAAGAAAACGCCCGGCGCGTGAGCACCGGGCGTTTCGCACATCAAGGCGGAAGCGCTTACTTGGTCGCGGCTTCGTACATTTCCAGGACATAGTCCCAGTTGATCAGGCTGTCGACGAAGGCTTCGAGATACTTCGGACGGGCGTTGCGGTAGTCGATGTAGTAGGAGTGCTCCCAGACGTCGACGCCGAGGATCGGGGACGCGCCGTGGATCAGCGGGCTTTCGCCGTTCGGGGTCTTGGAGATTTCGAGCTTGCCGTCCTTGACGGAGAGCCAGGCCCAGCCGGAGCCGAACTGGGTGGTGCCGGCTGCGACGAAATCGGCCTTGAACTTGTCATAGCCGCCGAGGTCGCTGTCGATGGCTGCCTGCAGCTTGCCCGGAAGCTTGGTGCCGCCGCCATCCTTCTTCATCCAGTTCCAGAAGTGGATGTGGTTGTAGTGCTGGCCGGCATTGTTGAAGAGGCCGGCATTCTTGCCGTAGGACTGCTTGACGATCTCTTCCAGCGACAGGCCTTCCAGGCCCGAATCCTTCAGAAGGTTGTTGCCGTTGGTCACATAGGCCTGGTGGTGCTTGTCGTGGTGAAACTCGAGCGTTTCAGCCGACATGAACGGTGCGAGCGAATCGTAGGCATACGGGAGGGCGGGCAATTCGAAGGCCATGGTGAGATCTCCTTTTGGCAAATGGATTGCGGTTTGGCAGGTGACGGGAACATAGGTGCGGAACACCGCGCAGGCAACCTTTGCCCTTCCAAAATCGGGCCTTCGCAAGAAAGAAATGTCTCCCGATTTTGTACTTGCGCGGTGTCGCGTTCCGTTCGACGTTGCCCGCCTCACAATCACCGAACCGAGGTTGCCATGTTCCGTTCCCGCCCGCTTCTTGCCGCCGCCGTGCTCGCCGTGTTGCCGCTCTCTCCGGCAGCCTTCGCCTCTTCCGGCGACGCCTGGGACGCATTCGCCAAGGACGTTTCGGCGAAATGCACGGCCTTGGCCGAGGGACGGATTGAACAGCCGAAGGTGGTGGTCGATCCCTTCGGTACCGAGAGCTATGGCGTGGCGATCCTGACGGGTAAGGCCTTCGGGGCAGATGCGACGGTCAGCTCGATCTGCGTCTACGACAAGAAAAGCCAGGCGGCGGAAATTGGCGGGGAACTGCCGGCGGACCAGGTGACGATCACCATGCCCTGATAAAAGGCTCAGGCCTCGTAGACCTCCGGCTCCGGCAAACCTGAGAGGCTGAAACCGAACTCGGCTCGGGCAATCTTGCATTCCTCGTCGCCGGGCATGCAGGTGCGGCAAACATGCGGGCGCACCTGATAGACGGCACAGCCGACATGTTTGCCGACTTCGCCGGTCAGGGCGCAGCACCGTCCGTTTTCGAACTTCATGCCGCTTTCGTCGCTGGCGATCATCGCCTCGGGGATGGCCGCCAGCTCTTCCTCGCTTTCCAAGGAGAAGCGTGGCCAGTCGGCGGAATAGGCGCAGCAGGCGCCGCAGGCCTGACAGTCGAAGATCTCGGGCGGCGAGGTTTCCAGCATGGGCTCAGCGTCTTGCTGCGCGCAGGCGCATGAGGTTGAGGGCGAAGAAGCCGGTAAAGGCGAGCATCAGCAGGCCGACGAAGACCGGGCCGGCATCGACCGAGATCATATCCATGGTGAGGCCCGTGGTACCCGATCCCGCCGCGCTGCCGATCGCGTAGGCCAGTGCGAAGACGGCGGCGCCCGAGACCAACAGGCCACCGCGGAAGCGCTCCCCGAGCAGGGTCAGGGCTGCCGTATAGAGCGAGAAGCTCGCGGCGCCGAGGAGCGAGACGGTGATCAGCAGAGCTGCCTGGGAGGTCATGAAGGGCAGAGCGAGAAAGGCGACGGCCGTGACCAGCGAGCCGGAAACGGCGATGAGGGGGCGCGACAGACGATCCAGCAGCCAGCCGACAAAGGGCTGGGCAAGCGCTGTCGGCAGCGCCACCATGGTGACGACGAAGGCGGCAAAGTTCTGGCTGTAGCCTCGCTCGACGAAGTAAAGCGGGATCATGGAGATCGCCGCGATATCCGAAAAGCCGAAGGCGACAACCATCAGGGTCAAGACCGGAGCGAGCCTGACGAAGGTGAGCAGTCCGCCAGCTTGCGATGCCTCGGGCTTGGTCTTGGCGTAGCGACCGAGCATGACAGAGGCGAAGGCGACGAGCGCGACATAGGCGGCCGTCAGCGCGAAGGCGAAGCCATCCTCGATGCCAACAAGCGGAATGGCGAGCGGGCCTGCGGCAAAGCCCGCGCACATGCCGGCACTATAGGCCCCGGACACCCGGCCGCGTAGCCGGTCCGGACAGGCAGTGTTCAGCCAGGCTTCGGAGACGGTGTAGATGATGCTGGTGCAGAAGCCGAGCAGGAAGCGGGCGACGAACCAGACGGCGAGACTGTCAAAGGCGGAGAAGGTGGCAAGGCAGACCGAGACGCCGCAGAGCGAGGCGACGATCAGCCGGTCGCCGCGCACCACCTGGGTCAGCCTGCCGATCAGCAGCGTCGAGGAGGCAAGGCCCAATGCAAAGACCGAGGCGTTGAGCCCGGCCATGCTGGACGAGACACCCCGGCTTTCGAGGATCAGCGAGATCAGCGGATAGGTGAGCCCCTGCCCCACCGCAAAGGCGGTGACGCCAAGGATGACAACCGCGATCGCCGCCCAATCGGGCGCGAAGTCGGGTGCGATATCCGTGGTGTCTGCCGTCTGCATGGAGCCTCCAGGACCCATGTGAGGGTTTGCTCATGAGGCCCCGCTCTAGCGGGGCGCGTTTGGGAAGAACAGAGAGGTGTGGCCGAGCGATCGCTCAACCCGCCGCAATCACACCCGGCACATCCTGCCCCAATGCCGCAAACACCGTCTTCAGGATGCCGGCGGCGTCCAGTCCGGCCTTGGCATACATGGTTTCGGGCTTGGCCTGGTCCATCCAGACATCGGGCAGGACCAGCGAGCGGACCTTCAGGCCGTTGTCGAGCAGGCCCTCGTTGACGAGGAAATGCATGACATGGCTGCCGAAACCGCCGACAGCGCCCTCCTCGACGGTGACGACCACCGCATGGTGGCGGGCGAGCTGGCGGATCAGGTCGTGGTCGAGAGGCTTGGCGAAGCGGGCGTCGGCAACGGTGGTCGAGAGGCCGGCGGCATCAAGGTCTTCAGCGGCCAGCAGACAGTCGGCAAGGCGCGTGCCGAAGGAGAGAAGTGCGACCTTCGAGCCCTGCTTGACGATACGGCCGCGGCCGATCTCGAGGATTTCGCCACGTTCGGGCATGGGCACGCCAACACCTTCGCCGCGCGGGTAGCGGAAGGAGATCGGGCCTTCGTCGTAAGCCGCGGCGGTGCGAACCATATGCTTCAATTCTGCCTCGTCGGCAGCGGCCATGACCACGAAGCCCGGGAGTGCGGCGAGGAAACCGGTGTCGAAGGAGCCGGCATGGGTCGGGCCATCCGCGCCAACGAAGCCGGCGCGGTCGATCGGGAAGCGGACGGGAAGGCCCTGAATGCCGACATCATGGACGACCTGGTCGTAACCGCGCTGCAGGAAGGTCGAATAGAGCGCGCAGAAGGGCTTGAAGCCTTCGGCTGCCAGACCCGCCGCAAAGGTCACCGCATGCTGTTCAGCGATACCGACGTCGAAGGTGCGCTCGGGGAAGAGCGTCTGCAGCTTGTCGAGGCCGGTGCCAGACGGCATGGCAGCGGTGATGCCGACGATCTTTTCGTCGTGGCGGGCTTCCTCGACCAGCGCATCGGCGAAGACGGAGGTATAGGCCGGTGCATTCGGCTTGGCCTTGGCTTGGGTGCCGGTGATCACATCAAACTTGTTGACGCCGTGATACTTGTCGGCAGCGGCTTCCGCCGGCGGATAGCCCTTGCCCTTCTGAGTGACGACGTGGATGAGGACCGGGCCTTTGGCATTGTCGCGGACATTGCGCAGCACGGGCAGCAGGTGGTCGAAGGAGTGACCGTCGATCGGGCCGATATGGTAGAAGCCGAGCTCCTCGAACATGGTGCCGCCGGTGACATAACCACGGGCATGCTCGACGGCACGGGTGATGGCGCGGTCGACGGTCTTGCCGAGATAGGCGGTCAGTTTCTTGCCGAACTCGCGGAAGCCCATGTAGCTGCGGCCGGAGGCCAGACGCGCGAGATAGGCGCTCATCGCACCGGTCGGCGGGGCGATGGACATGTCGTTGTCGTTGAGGATGACGATCAGCCGGGCATCGAGCGCGCCGGCATTGTTCAATGCCTCATAGGCCATTCCGGCCGACATGGCACCGTCGCCGATGACGGCGATCACCTTCCGGTCGGTCTTCGACAGTTCGGCGGCGACCGCCATGCCGAGCCCGGCGGAAATCGAGGTCGAGGAGTGGGCAGCACCAAAGGGATCGTATTCGCTCTCGGCGCGCTTGGTAAAGCCGGACAAGCCGTCTTCCTGGCGCAGCGTGCGGATCCGCTCGCGGCGGCCAGTCAGGATCTTGTGCGGATAGCACTGGTGACCGACGTCGAAGATCAGCCGGTCGCTGGGCGTGTCGAAAACCTTGTGGATCGCAATCGTCAGCTCGACGACGCCGAGGCCGGCCCCCAGATGTCCGCCCGTCTTCGACACTGCGTCGATCATCTCGTCGCGAACCTCGCGCGCCAGCTGCGGCAGGTCGCGATCCTCGATGGTCTTCAGGTCTTTGGGGAACTTGACCTTGTCCAGGAGCGGCGTATCGGGCAGAGATGTCACGGGCTGATGCCTCTTCAGTCTGTTTGGATGCGCGATATCATCCCCCGACGATCAGGGCAATTCCACGTCATCAAGCGCTTATATAGCCGTCAACGGCCCTCCGGCAAAGGCACGAACTCTTCTTCGTCGCCGGGAACGATGTCGAAGCGGCCAGTTCTCCACTCTTCCTTGGCCTGTTCGATGCGCTCCCTGGAGGACGAAACGAAGTTCCACCAGATATGTTTCTGCGTGCCGAGTGCAGCACCGCCAAACAACATCACGTGACATCCTGCCGCGCCGCCGATGAGGGTGATCTCGTCGCCGGGTCGGAAAACCAGCAACTGGTCCTGCGCGAAACGGTCACCCGCGATCTCGATCTCACCCGACAGGATGTAAAGCGCGCGCTCCTCCTGGCCCGCATCGAAGGGGAAGCGAGCGCCGGGCTCAAGAGTGAGATCGACATACAGCGTCTCCGAGAAGGTCTTCACCTGCGAGCGCAAACCGCCCATAGAGCCAATCACGATGCGGCCGGAGGCGCCGCGATCGTTGAAGGTCGGTAATTCCGCCTTGGCCGTGTGGGCGAAAGCCGGATCGATTTCCTCGAACTGGTCCGGAAGGGCGATCCAGGTCTGCAGGCCGGACATGGAAAGCGGATGGCCGCGCAGGTTTTCCGGCGTGCGCTCGGAATGGACAATGCCGCGCCCCGCCGTCATCAGGTTGATGTCACCAGGGGAAATCACGAGTTCGGTGCCGAGACTGTCTCGGTGTTTGATCTCGCCGTCGAAGAGATAAGTGACAGTGGAGAGGCCGATATGCGGATGCGGCCGCACATCCATGGCTTCATCCGCCTTCAGGATTGCCGGTCCCATGCGGTCGAAGAAGATGAAGGGGCCAACCAGGCGACGCTTGACCGAAGGCAGCGCCCGGCGAACGGAAAAGCCGCCGATATCGCTGGAACGGGGGATGATCAGATGCTCGATGGCGTCGCAGGCGAAGGCATCACCGGGGACTGGGTCATTTCCAGGAAAGAAGGACATGGGAAACCTCCGTGTTGGATGCCTCAAGTTAACAAATCTCTCGTCGGATCATAGGTCGGATCGACGGTGGGCAGGTGACGCTGTGTCTTCAACGTCGTGGTTCAACGGTCTATCCGTCCGGCCGGCAGGCGGATAGCACGGCCTCCCTGCCCGGCGCATCCCCAAGGGTGTGACAGCCAGCGGCATGGCACAGCGTCCAACCGCCGGGCGTGGCGCCGGAAGAGGCAAGTCTGAGCTCGGAGACTGGCGCAAGCGTCGGCGTCCATCGCCACCAGCCATCTTCGAGCACCGCGCCCTCCCCCGGCTCCATCCCCGCACCGGATCCCTTGACGCTCGCCTGCTTGAGCTGCAGCCCGGAAGAGGTCACCGCCCATTCCTCCCGCCATTCGATCTTTTCGACCGAGTGGACCCAGGAAAGCGTGAAGGCCGTGGTCGGAATCGTCAGGGCGGTGGCGGCAAGGGCGATGCAGAGGCTCATGACGTCTCGATCTTGGGCGGCGCGGTGCCGACCGGCGCGGGGGCCTTGCCGGGGAACTTCCACACGAGCAGGCCGAAGAGCAGCACCAGTGCGCCGCCGATCTCGTCTGTGATTGGCAGGGCCGCCACGAGGAAGAAGGCTCCCGCGGCGGCGACCATACGGTGCAAAAGCGGCAGCGGCCGGTTGAGATAACCGATGACAGCGACACCCCAGAGACCGATCGACAGGCCGGCCTTGACGACGATGTAGAGGACGGCGAGCGGGTAGCCGATGGCCTCGGCCAGCGGGCCTCCGTCCTGCAACATCAGGGCCGGCGTGTAGACGGCCATGAAGGGAATGACAAAGCCAGCGGCCGCCACCTTGACCGCCTCGAAGGAGATGCGGAGCCCCGATTCCCGCGCAATCGGCGCTGCGGCAAAACAGGCGAGCGCCACCGGTGGCGTCAGGTCGGCGAGGATGCCGAAATAGAAGACGAACATGTGGCTGACGATCAGCGGCACGCCCAGTTCGAGCAGTGCCGGCCCGGCGATCGACGAGGTGATGATGTAGTTGGGGATCGTCGGAATGCCCATGCCAAGCACGATGCAGGTCAGCATGGTCAGGATCAGCGAGAGGAATAGGCTGTGCTCGCCGACCGCAACGACGAACTGGCCGAAGGTGTTGGCCGCACCCGTCAGCGTCATGGTGCCAACGATGATGCCGACCACCGCGCAGGCGATGCCCACGGGCAGCGCGGTCTTCGCGCCATCCGCCAGACTGTCGACGCTAAGCTTCAGCGCCTGCCGACCGCCCTTGACCAGGAAGTTCCAGGCAATCAGCACCAGGATGGCAATAAGAACAGCGCGAAAGCCATACTGGAAGAAGGAAGCACCGGCGAGGCCAATGCCGATCCAGAAGATGGTGCGGATCGCCGTATTCGACATGCCGATGGCAATCGAGCTGCCGAGGATCAAAAGCATGGTCAGGGCGAGACCGGCGGTTCCGGCGAAAAGCGGCGTGTAGCCCGAGAAGAGCAGCCAGACCAAGGCTGCGAGCGGCAGAAGCAGATACCACTGCCTGCGGATGGCGGCGGAGGCCGAAGGAAGGTCCTTCGGATCGAGACCGCTCAAGCCCCGCTTGCCGGCCTCGAGATGGACCATCCAGAAGACCGAGGCGAAATAGAGGATCGCCGGGATCAGCGCCGCCTTGACGATTTCGGCATATTCCACGCCGAGCGTCTCGGCCATGATGAAGGCGACGGCGCCCATCACGGGCGGCATGATCTGACCGCCCATGGACGAGGTTGCCTCGACGCCGCCGGCAAAGGCCGGGCGATAACCGAAACGCTTCATGAGCGGGATCGTGAACTGGCCTGTCGTCACGACGTTGGCGACGCCGGAGCCGGAGATCGTGCCCATCAAGCCCGACGAAATGACCGAAACCTTGGCGGGGCCGCCCTGCTTGTGACCGACGAGACCGAGCGAGATGTCGGTGAAGAGCTTGATCATGCCGGCGCGCTCCAGGAAGGAGCCGAACAGGATGAACAGGAAGATGTAGGACGAGGACACATAGGTCGGCACGCCGTAGATGCCTTCGGTGCCATAGGCCATGTGGTCGATGACCTGGGCGAAGTCATAGCCGCGGTGATTGAGCGGCGACGGCAGATACTGGCCGAAGAAACAATAGGCCAGGAAAAGGCCTGAGATGATCGGCAATGCGGGGCCCATGATCACCCAGGCTCCGATGAAGACGGTCGCGATGGCCACGACGCCGACATAGAGGTCCATGGTGATGAGATCGCCGGCACGCAGGATCAGCGGCTCGTATTCGACATATTGGTAGACGGCAACGGCGACACCCGCTGTCGCCAGCGCCCAGGCGCCCGCGGTGTAGAAGGCACCTTTGCGGACATTTGCTGCGACCAAAGGAAAGCCGAGAAGTAGCAGGAAGGCAACGTGGGTGGAGCGAACCAGTTGGCTCGGCATGTCGATCAGATGCGCGGCGGTCGCGATCTGGAACAGCGAGAAGGCAACCGCAATGCCGTAGAGCAGCTTGCCTTCGGCGCCGGTCGGAAAATGCTGCTCGTAGGTGTTCGGTTCATGCGACAGGGTCTGGTCCGCAATCGTGGCGCTCATAGAAATCCGTCCGAGATGGTAGGCCGAGGGCAAAGGACCGGGCGGCCTGGCAGCCGCCCGGTCCCTTCAGAAAGCTTCAGAGGCCCGCGGGCTCACAGCATGCCCTTTTCTTTGTAATAGCGCTCGGCGCCCGGATGCAGCGGGATCGGCATGCCCTTGGTGGCGTCCTCCAGCTTGATGTCCTTGGCAGCATTATGCGCAGCCTGCATCTCGGGCAGGTTTTCAAAGAGCTGCTTGGTCATCTCGTAGGCGAGATCATCCGACACCTCGGAATGGGTCACGAGGAAGTTGACGACGGCAACCGTCGGCACGTCTTCGGTCTGGCCTTCGTAGGTGCCTGCCGGAATGGTCGCGGCGATATAGGGTGCGCCCAGGGCATTGGCGACATCAGCGGGAACGGCGACCAGCGAGACCGGCAGAGAGGTCGACAGGTCCTTCAGCGACGCGACCCCGAGACCGGCGGACTGCAAAGTCGCGTCGAGCTGGCGGTTCTTGATGAGCTCGACCGATTCGGCGAAGGGCAGATATTCCGTCTTGCCGAGATCCTCGTAGCTCATGCTGGCCGCACCGAGAATGGCGCGGGCATTGAGCTCGGTGCCGGACTTGGGCGCACCGACCGACAGGCTCTTGCCCTTGAGGTCGGCCAGCGATGTGACGCCAGAATCCTTGGTGGCGACGATCTGGATATAGTTCGGATAGATCGCGGCGATGCCGCGCAGCTTGTCGAGCGGTGCCCTGAAGCCGGCATCGGCATTGCCTTCGGCCGCCAACTTGACGCTGTCGCCGAGCGAGAAGCCGATCTCGCCCTTGCCCTGCTGCAAAAGATTGAGGTTTTCCACCGAGGCCTTGGTCGCCTGCACTTGTGTGCGGACTTCCGGGATCTTCTCGCCGTAGATCTTCGACAGCGCGACACCCAGCGGATAATAGACGCCCGAGGTCCCGCCCGTCAGCACGTTGACGAACTGCTCGGCGCGCGCGCCGGATGCGCCAAATGCGACAGATGCGGCCAGAGCGGCTGCGGCCAAGGTGCTAAGTCCTGAAAAATGCATGATTGCCCTCCCAAACAATGTTTGCAATTGCGACATCATGGTGAGGCGAGACAGGGGCGTCAATCAACAAATTGACAGTTCGGGCGAATGGCCACTCTGCTCCCGGGCTGAACAGTCTGTTTTGCAACCGATATCCGCTGGGGCTGCCTGTCAGTTGGCAAATGCCAATTGTGGCTTTCTTGTGCATTTTATTGTCCAGCGCCCTTGAAACGGTCGAGCCGTATCACGATCTACCGCGAGCGGACCGGGCCCCTCTGACGACGGATTTCCCTCGTGATGTCGGACCGCATCGAGCACGCTCGATGTCATGCCCGGACCGGACCTCTCCAAGCTGAGACCGTGCGTGCATTGCATCGAGCACGGTCAATGCAACAGAGGTCATACAATTGGAACTCCTGCTCATTTTGTTTCTCGGCAAGCCGCTCTGGATGTGGCTGCTGTTCATCCTGCTGGTCGTGGCGCTACTTGCCTTCGACCTCGGCGTTCTCAACAAGGACGACCATGAAATCGGCATTGCCGAAAGTCTCAAGCTTTCGGCAATGTACATCACGCTGGGACTCGCCTTTTCCGGCTTCATCTACTGGCAGATGGATACCACCGCGACCGCCCAGTATCTGACCGCCTTCGTGGTCGAGAAGACGCTGGCGATGGACAATATCTTCGTCATCGCGCTGATCTTCAGCTTCTTCGCCATCCCGCGCGAATACCAGCACCGGGTGCTGTTCTGGGGCATTCTCGGGGTCATCATCCTGCGCGGCATCATGATCGGGCTGGGTGCCACGATCGTCGAGCAGTATCACTGGGTGCTCTACTTCTTCGCGGGCTTCCTGATCCTGACGGGCATCAAGATGCTGTTTGTCGCCGACAAGGAGCACAAGATCGAGGAGAACGGCCTCATCCGCTTCCTCAAGCGCCGGATGAACGTGACCGAAGAACTGCATGGCCATGACTTCTTCGTGAAGAAGGCCGATCCGGTCTCTGGCAAGATCCGGCGCTTCGCCACCCCGCTCTTCCTGGCGCTGATCATGATCGAGATCGCCGACCTCGTCTTTGCGGTCGACTCGGTGCCGGCGGTGTTCACCATCACCACCGACCCCTATATCGTCTACACCTCGAACATCTTCGCGATCCTGGGTCTCCGCGCCCTCTACTTCGCGCTGGATGCCATCCTGCACCGTTTCGCCTACCTGAAGTACGCCTTGTCGGTGCTGCTGATGTTCATCGGCTCGAAGATCTTCATCGCCTGGGGCATGGGCTGGGAGAAGTTCCCGCCGGAGTGGTCGCTCGGCATCACCTTCCTGATCCTCGGCGTCGGCGTCGGCTACTCTCTGTGGAAGACGGGCAGCGGCGCCAAGGGCGGCGCAAGCAAGAACATCGAGGCGCAAAATCCGGCCGAATAATCCTCAGCCTTCGAGACACGAAAACGACGAATGGCCGCGAAAGGGGCCATTTGCATTGGATGGACCGGCATGAAGACCGTTTGGCCCTGCCGCAGTCGGCAGGTCAGGCGCCGTCGAGCGGCTCGACACCTGCAGGCTTGCCAGCGCGGTCGAGGCGGATCTTTTCGATGCGGTTCTCGGCAGCCGACAGCAACTGCTCGCAATGCTTTTTCAGCAGTTCGCCGCGCTCATAGATGGCGATGGATTCGTCGAGCGCCACATCGCCGCGTTCGAGCCGGGCGACAATGCTTTCGAGTTCGGCCACAGCCTTTTCGAAGGAAGTGCCGGTGAGATCGGCGGGAACAGTGGCGTCGGACATACTCAACCCTTCATCAGTCTCAAGATGTGCAAGCCCGCCGATTCGGCGAGGCCTTCGAGATCATAGCCGCCTTCGAGCAGGCTGACGACCCGGTTATGGGCGAAACGGTCGGCGACTTCCAAGAGCCTGCCCGTCGCCCAGTCGAAATCCTCACCGACCAGATTGATCTGGGCGAGCGGATCGCGGTGATGCGCGTCGAAGCCGGCGGAGATCAGGATAAAGTCGGGCGAAAAATCCTGGAGTGCCGGCAGCACACGGCTCTTGAAGGCTTCGCGAAAATGGTCGGAGCCGACATTGGGCGAGAGCGGCGCATTGACGATGTTGCGATGCTTGCCCGTCTCGTCCCTGGCGCCGGTGCCCGGATAGAGCGGCATCTGGTGGGTCGAGCAGAAGAGCACCGACGGATCGTCCCAGAATATGTCCTGGGTGCCGTTGCCGTGATGCACATCCCAGTCGACGATGGCGACGCGCTCGACGCCATAGGCTTTCTGCACGTGGCGCGCGGCGATTGCGACCGTGTTGAACAGGCAGAAGCCCATGGCCTTCGTCTTCTCTGCATGATGGCCCGGCGGGCGCCCGGCGACGAAGGCATTGTCGGCCTTTCCGGTCATCACATCGTCGACGGCAGCAATCGCGCCACCGATCGCGGTCAGCGCAACCTGCAGGCTCTTTTGCGAGGCATAGGTATCGGCTTCCAGCTGGTTGATGCGATCCTCTTCCTCGGGGATCTCTCGCATGACTGCGAAGAGGTGCTCCTCGGGATGGGCAAGTGTCACCATATCCTCGTTCGCCTGCGTCGCCTCGATACGCTCCAGGCGGGCGAAATTGGGATGCTCCAGTGCGATGTTGAGCGAGCGCAGCCGGTCGGCCCTTTCGGGGTGGCCCTGCGGCGTGTTGTGTTCGAGGAAGATCGGGTTCTCGTAAAGACGGGTGGCCATGGGGATCCTTCCGGGGTCGGGCAGAACATAATGCTCCCGCCCGTCATCTTCTACCTCCCATCCCGGTTTTACCCAGTCCTCTGCCCGAACGATCCGACAGTACTGCCTGGTGTCCCTTGGCAAGGCGGCCCGCATGCCGTTAGATGCCGCCGATAAAGGGAATGTTAGGACGTGGGCATGGACGAAATCGAAGGGGTGGAGGTGAGCGCGCTTGTTGTCGCCTATCGCGACATTGGACCGACGGGTGAAATGCAGGCTGCGGCCTATGTCATTCATGCCGAGGAAGCCGTGCGGCATTTCTGGCGCTATCGTCCGCCGCTCGAAGACGAGCCGCTCTACAGCCCATCCAAGGTCGAACTGCGTCTACACCAGCCGCTGCGCTTCGAGGACCGGATCCGGATGACCGTGCAGGTCGACAAGATCGGCGGAAAATCCGTCGGCTTCGAGGTCCAGATGGAAAAGGACGGGCAGACGGCTGCCGAGATCGACATCACCTGGACCGCAAGGCATGCCGAAAGCGGCGAGCCAGTCGGGCTGCCCGAAGACATTCGCGACTGGCTCTATCGTTATGTTCCCTGAGACGATCAGGAAAGGGAAAGCGAGGTTCGCCGGTCAGGCGGCTGCGCTGTGTCGACCGCGCATGTGAGGAGCGCCCGCGGCTGCCGCCGATCCCGGCTCGCGAGGTGCCGCGCGGCGGTTGAGCTTGAAGATGTCGACCAGCGTCTTCATCTTTGACGCTCCAGCCGACATGACATCACTTGCCGTGCTGATGCTCGAAACCAGGCCGGCATTCTGCTGGGTGGCCTGGTCCAGCTGATTCACGGCATTGTTGATCTCGCTGAGGCTAGAGGCCTGCTCATTTGCGCCGGTCGCAATGGCATCGACGTTGTTGTTGATGTCGTTGACGAATTTCTCGATCCGCTCAAGCGAAGCGCCGGTGGCGTTGACCAGGCGGACGCCCTCGGCAACCTCGTTGGTCGAGTTTAGGATAAGGGCGGAGATTTCCCGTGCGGCGGCGGCAGAACGCTGGGCGAGCTCACGCACTTCCTGCGCCACGACTGCGAATCCCTTGCCCGCATCCCCTGCTCTCGCTGCCTCAACCCCCGCATTCAGGGCCAGAAGGTTGGTCTGGAAGGCGATCTGGTCAATCACGTCGATGATGCTGCCGATTTCCTTCGAGGCGTTCTCGATCCGGCCGATCGCCTCGACGGTCGAGCGCACCACTTCGACCGACTGGCCGGTCGCCGTCCTCGCCTCCTTGACGATGTCGCGGGTGTCGCGGGCTCTGATGGAGGCTTCCTTGACCGTCGCGGTGATCTGCTCGAGAGCGGCGGAGGCCTGCTCGAGTGCGGCGGCCTGCTGTTCGGTGCGACGCCCGAGAGACTCGGCGTCGTTCTGCAGACTTCGACTGTTTTCGCTCAGCGCACCGGTTTCACCGAGCACGCTTTCCAGTGTCTTCTGGAATTCGCCGATCGCGGTATTGAAGTCTTTACGCAGGCGTTCGAATTCGGGAATGAAGGGCTCGTCGATCGTGACACGGATATTGCATTCCGACAGGCGGGCGAGGCCGGCTGCGATCGCATCCACGGCCCGGACGCGGCCGGTCACATCGATGGCAAATTTCACCACTTTGAAGACGCGGCCGTCCTCATCGAAGATCGGATTGTAGGACGCCTGGATGTAGAGCTTGCTGCCATCCTTGCGGATGCGCGTAAACTCGCTCGACTTGAACTCGCCGTCGCGCAGCGCCTTCCAGAAGGCCTGGTAATCCGGCGAGCGTGTGTATTCGGCGTCGCAGAAGATTGAGTGATGTTTGCCGACGACCTCGTTCAGCTTGTAGCCGACGGCCGAGAGGAAGTTCTGGTTGGCGGTCAGGATCTGGCCATCCGGGGTGAATTCGATAATCGCCTGTGCGCGCGAAATCGCGTCGAGCTTGCCGGATTTCTCGAGCTCCGCCCGCTTGCGCTCGGTAATGTCGGTGGCGAACTTGATCACCTTGACCGCCTTGCCGCCCCGCATGATCGGGTTGTAGGACGCCTCGATCCAGATTTCGCGGCCATCCTTGCCGAGGCGCTTGTACTGCGCGCTGAAGAACTCCCCGCGCGACAGCTTCGCCCAGAAGTCCCGGTATTCCGCTGAAGAGGCATATTGCTTGTCCACGAACATGCTGTGGTGCTTGCCGACAATCTCGGCAAGCTTGTATCCGACGGCATCGCAGAAATTCTGGTTGGCGGTCAAAATCTTCCCGCTCACGTCGAATTCGATGACGGCCTGTGACCTGTCGAGAGCCTTGAGAATGGCACGTGGTTCGTTCTGGAGAAGTGTCAGGAGAGACATGGTTGTACCTTCAGTTTTGGATCACCTAAAGTTTATTCTGAGTTGCTATATAAACTGTTACTAAATTTGAACGGAGAGCCTTCGCATGGACATTTTTCATTCCGCCTGACCCTAGAAAACGTAGACGAATTCTGAGATGCCAAAAGAAAAAGCCCCTGCCGGAGCAGAGGCTTCTTCATGATGAGGGCTTGGCTGAAGGGTTTCAGAACTCGCTCCAGTCCTCCCTGACAGCCAGGTTGCCCTGAGCCGCCGGTGCGCGGCGAATTGCGGGCTGTGCTGCGACAGGGCGACGTTCCACTGGGGCCGAAACTGGTGCCTGCCTGCCCGACAAGGTGAACTGGCCGACCAGCGAGCGCAAGCGAGTGGCTTCCTGGGCCAGCGCCGACGAGGCCGCCGTTGACTGCTCGACCATGGCGGCGTTCTGCTGTGTCGTCTGATCCATCTGGTTGACCGCGGTGTTGACTTCGGCCAGGCCAGTCGACTGCTCACGCGCCGAGGTGGCGATGGCGTCCATCAACTGGTTGATCTGCGAGACGTAGTCGCCGATCGCCTTCAGCGCGACGCCGGTATCCCGCACAAGCTGAACACCGTTGCCCACTTCGTCGGAAGACTTCTGGATGAGGCCCTTGATCTCCTTGGCAGCGCTGGCGGAGCGCTGGGCGAGTTCACGAACTTCCTGTGCGACGACGGCAAAGCCCTTGCCGGCTTCGCCGGCACGCGCCGCCTCTACGCCTGCGTTCAGCGCGAGCAGGTTGGTCTGGAAAGCAATCTCATCGATGACGCCGATGATGTTGGAGATCTGCTGTGAGCTCTCCTCGATGCGACGCATCGCATCCTCGGCATTGGAAACAACCTCGGCCGACTTTGCTGCGTTCTGGTTGGCGAGGATGGCGACCGAGCGGGCCTCCTCCGTGCGCTTCGACGAAGTCGAGACATTGACGGTGATCTGGTCCAGCGCTGCTGCCGTCTCTTCGAGGGATGCAGCCTGCTGTTCCGTGCGCCTCGAGAGGTCGTTGGCGCCGGACGAAATTTCGCGGGTGCCGTTGTCGATGCTGGACACGCTGTGCAGGACGGCCCCGATCGTCTGGGCAAGCTGCTGGAGCGACGCGTTGAAGTTCTGGCGCAGCGGTTCGTAATCCGGGGCGAAAGGCTCCGTCAGCTGGAAGGAGATGTCACCGGCGGCCAGACGCTGCAGACCATTGCCGAGGGTTTCCGTGGCGAAGCGCAGCTTTTCCGATTCCTCCTGGATTCGCCGCTGGTTGGCGAGGCGCGTTTCCTCGGTGTGACCACGTGCGACCGCGGCTTCCTCTTCCAGCTTGCGATTGTTGATCGCGTTCTGGCGGAAGACTTCGACGGCTGCAGCCATCTGCCCGACTTCGTCGCTACGGCCGACGCCGGTAATCGTGACGTTCGTGTCGCCGTCAGCCAGAACGCGCATCGAGGTGGCGATACGGACCAGGGGAGTGACCAGGGTCTTCTGCAACAACAGAATGATGATGACAACGGCCACCGCCATGGCAGCGGCGCCCTGCAGGATGGTCATGCGCGCACCATCGGCAGCCTCGACGGCGGCGACCGACCGCTGCGTCAGCAGAGCCTGTTCGTCGCCAGCAATTTCTGCCGCCTTGGCACGGATCCCGTCCATCCACTTCTTGCCGGCGCCATCGATTTCCATCGCGCGTGCCTGCTCGATGGTAGCCGGGTCTCTCATCAAGGCGATCTCGCGGCCGGCAATCTCCTCGGTCCAGCCCTTCACCATGGCATCAAGCTCCGCCAGGCGCTTCTGCTGCGTAGCGTTGTCGGAGGTCAGCTTGACCACTTGGTCAAAAGCCTTCCGATAGTTTTCGGTGCCTGCGGTATAAGGGGCCAAAAAGCCCTCGTCTCCCGAGAGGAGAAATCCGCGAACACCGGTCTCGCGGTCCACCATAGCCGCGACGATCGCGTCCACCTGTTCCAAGACCTCATAGGTGTGAACAGTCCAGCCGTTGGTGGTTTGCTGGAATGACAGGGACGACCAGCTCAAAACGTTGACGATGACACTGATGGCGATCACCAGTGCGAAGGCGCCGATCATCTTCACGATCGTACGCAGATTGGCAAAATATTGCATTCCCGCTCTCCAAAGAGACAAATTCGTAGGCATGAGGGAAGCCGCTTCCGGCGTCCCAAGGTGAAGTCCGGCAGGTTTCAGGCAGACGTTGCCGTCTGCTGGTGCCGCGATTTTTCGATATGTGGTGGGGCAGTCCGAGGTGGCCCTGATTCAGCCGTTTTTTGATTGTCGCCTTCGGCTCTGTCTTCAGAGCCTTCAGCGTATTGATCCTTCTGCACGGTGCAGGAGACGGCCGCAGCTTTAGGGGCAGCTTCTTAACTGAATACTAAAAAAGCGGGCGCCGAGCGAGCATTTGTATGCGCTCGTGGACAATTGCTTAACCGAACACTGAAGCGTGCCACCAAATGCCGAGGTGTCTCTTAGAAAAAATGAAGCCCTCCGGGCCCGAAACCGGAGGGCTTCCATTCCCGTAGGCCTGAAGGAGGAGGAGGAGGGCCTACAGTGTTTTGTCGGAGCGCGCTGCTTGGGAGGGGGATCGCATCGCGCCGGCAAATGAACATTAGAAGGAATTGCTTAAAGTATCGCTAATGAAACCGTGAATGGATAATGCGTGAGAAACCGCAACTTCCCAGCTTCGGCAATCAACTGTCATACGGCGAGGACGCGGAAAACACTTGCGCGCGGGCGCGTCTCCGCTCATTGACGGGGCATGACACAGCTCCCAGAACCCCAGCGCCTCGACCAGCTCCTGGTCGCCCTTGGTCTCTTCGCCAGCCGATCCCGTTCCCGTGACGCCATCCAGCGCGGCACGGTGAGAGTGGACGGCAAGGTCGTGACCAAGCCCAGCCTCGTCTTTGCCGCCACACATCGGTTCGACATCGACGATCCGGCACAGGATTACGTATCCCGCGCGGCCCTGAAGCTCGTCGCCGCGCTCGACCATTTTGGCCTCTCGCCCGAAGGACGGCACTGCATGGATGTCGGCGCTTCGACCGGCGGTTTCACGGAAGTGCTTCTGAAGCGTGGCGCGGCGCATGTGACCGCCATCGATGTCGGGCATGACCAGATGCATCCCAGGCTTCTGAGCGACCCGCGCGTCACCAATCTCGAGGGCTTGAACGCGCGCTATCTGGAGCCTGAAGATTATGATGAGGAGCCTTTCGACTTCCTCGTCTCCGACGTCTCGTTCATCTCGCTGAAGCTGGCCCTGGCGCCAGCGCTGGAACAGGCCGAACCCGGCGCGCACTGCCTGCTTCTGGTCAAGCCGCAATTCGAGGCCGGGCGCGAGGCGATCAGCAAGGCTGGCCTCTTGAAAGAGCCGGAGACGGCACCGGTGGTCGCCGCCGAACTGGAGCGCTGGCTGACGGAGGACATGGGCTGGACGAGCCTCGGGCTCATCCCCTCCCCGATATCAGGTGGCGACGGCAACGAGGAATTCCTGCTCGCAGGCTTCAAGCCTGAGGATGCAGACCGGGGCGAGGACGACGACCTCGAAGATGGCGAGGACGCAGCATGAGCGCCGAAACCGTCACGATTGCAAGCCTTGGCGCAAAGGGCGACGGGGTGGTTCACGGCCCGAATGGCCCGCTCTTCGTGCCCTTCGCCCTGCCGGGCGAAACCGTGTCCATCGCACGGGTGAAGAACGAGGGTACGATCATGTCGATCGCCAACCCCTCCGCCGACCGCGTCGAGCCGCCTTGCAAGCATTTCGGCCCCGATGGCGTCGGCGGCATCTGTGGCGGCTGCTCGCTGCAGCACATCGCAAAGCCCGCCTATAATGCCTTCAAGCGGCAGGAGCTGATCGATGCGCTGAAGTCGAAGGGCATCGAGGCACCGGTGGGCGAGATCTTCGAGGCACACCCCCATCAGCGTCGGCGGCTCGTCTTCACCGTCCGGCGGCGGGACACGGGCCTCGTCATCGGCTACATGCAGGCCGAGACCCATCACGTTGTGCCGGTCGAGGAATGTCCCATCGCGTCGGACGGGCTGATCTCCCGGCTGGACGCGCTGAAGATCATCGCGAAAGCCGCCAATTCGGAGCACTTCCGGATGACCGTGACCGAGACGACCACCGGGCTCGATATCTCGCTTGACGGTTTGCGCGGGGGCCTAGGCGATCGGGAGCGGCGGGCGGTCTCGGACGCGGTGATCAAGCTCAAGGGCATCGCCCGCGTTTCGGCCAATGGCGAAATCGTCATCGAGCCGCACAAGCCGTTGCTGGATTTCGGCGGCGCGCGCGTGGTGCTGCCGCCTGGCGGCTTTACCCAGGCGACGCAGGAAGCCGAGGAACACATGGCCGCACTCGCCGTCGCCCATGTCGGCAAGGCGAAGAAGGTGGTGGATCTGTTTTCCGGCGTGGGCACCTTTGCGCTGCGGCTGGCGCGAGCATCCTCCGTGCTTGCGGTCGAAGCCGACGAGAAGGCGGTGAAGTCACTCGATTTCGCAGCCCGCAACACGCAGGGCCTGAAGCCTTTGACCGTCGAGCGGCGCGACCTCTTCCGCCGCCCGCTGATGACCTCCGAGTTCAAAGGCTTCGACGCGGTCGTCTTCGACCCGCCGCGGGCCGGCGCCGAGGCACAATGCGCGGAACTGGCAAGATCCCAGGTGAAGAAGGTCGTGGCGATCAGCTGCAATCCGCTCACCCTCGCCCGCGACCTTTCGATCCTGATCTCAGGCGGCTACCGGGTCGATCAGGTGACACCGATCGACCAGTTCTTGTGGTCGCCGCATGTCGAGGCGGTGGCAACGCTCAGCAAGGGCTGATCGGCTCCAGGCACATCCTTTATCGGACAGTGGCACGGGCGTGACCAGGCACGCCCGTGCCAGCCTTTAAAACTTAGTTAAAATGCAACCTAAGATATTTATGATATAACTATTGCTCGTTATATGAGAGTATGTCATCCTCCGGTCTCCAGTGCATTTTTGCCAACCTCAATGGTTGATTGGAGGAATCCCATGTCTGAAGTTGCCATGCACGGACACGGCGTCCGTGGGATGAACCGTGCCGCATTGCAGGCGCTTGCCGGCAATGCAGATCCTGGAAAATTTGGCCGTATCTTTCCAACCCTCAATGCCATGGAGGCGGACGAAGACGACCTCTTCGAACTCGCCGTTGCCATGAAGGACGCAATCGATTCGCAGGGCCACACCGATCCTGCGGGTGACAATCCGAACATTCCCGCCGGGTATACCTATCTCGGCCAATTCGTCGATCACGACATCACGCTCGATACGACACCGCTCGATCAGCAGCAGGCCGACCCGCTCGCGACCAGCAATTTCAGGACGCCGGCGCTGGATCTGGATTCCCTTTATGGAGACGGGCCAGGGATCCATCCCTATCTTTATGACAGGGACCCGGCGACCCACCGGGTCACGGAACGCTTCCTGATCGGCAAGGCGTCGGCGTCACAGGACAAGGCGGGAAACCCCATACCGGCCTTCCCGAACGATCTGCCGCGCAATCAGGTCGGTCATGCCCTGATCTTTGACGAGCGCAATGACGAGAACCTGCTGGTCGCCCAGTTTCACCTGCTGATGCTGAAATTCCACAACAAGGTCATCGAAAGCCTGGAGGCATCGCAACCGAGCCTGAAGGGGGGTGCGCTTTTCCGCGAGGCCCGGCGGATTGTCACATGGCACTATCAGTGGATCGTGCTGTTCGATTTCGTCGAGCGTCTCACCGAACCCGGGCTCGTGCGCAAGATCAAGCAAAACGGGCGCCGCTTCTACCGTTTCCGCAGCCGACCCTATATGCCGGCGGAGTTTGCGGCCGCCGCCTATCGACTCGGACATTCCATGGTCCGGCAGAGCTACAGCCACAACCGGGTGTTCAACCCCGGCCCCGACGCCTTCGCCGACGGGACACTGAAGCTGTTGTTCAACTTCACCGGCAAATCCGGCCAGATCGTCGGCGAGCTCGTCGACAAGCAGGCAGCCAATACCGGAGGCGGTCCTGGCCCGCTTCGCGACCTGCCGTCGAACTGGATCATCGACTGGCGACGCTTTTTCGACCTCAATACCCCGCCGGAGCCCCACTTCGTGCTCAATCCGTCGAGACGGATCGACCCGTTCATCGTACCCGAGCTGCACACACTACCGGGGCTGCGGCCGGAGACGGACAAGACCGCGGCGCGCGACTTCGTACTGCCCTTCCGCAACCTCAAGCGCGGCGTCCAGATCGGCCTGCCGTCGGGACAGGATGTCTGTCGGGCGATGGGCTTGGTGCCACTGAAGCCGGCGGACATCGCCATGGGACCGGACGGCGCGGTGGCTGCCAAGCATGGTTTCCACAAGAAGACGCCGCTTTGGTATTACGTACTGAAGGAGGCGGAGCACCACCACAAGGGGCTGCGTCTGGGGCCTGTGGGGTCGACAATCGTGGCCGAGACCTTCCTCGGCCTCGTGCACGGCGACCACGACTCTTTCCTGTGGCGGCAGGCCAACTGGGTGCCACATCTGCCGAGCGCAACGCCTGGCCACTTCACCATGGCCGACCTCCTGCGCTTCGTCGGGGACATCAACCCGATCGGGTGAACGTCGATCAGTAGGTGTACAGGGTTCCCGAGCCGGTCACGTTGGCGCAGCGGCAGCGACCGCCGACGCGGCCGGGCTTGGCCGGGCAGGACACCTGCCCGCCACCGCCGATGCTGCCGGACTGGTCGACAACGCAGATGTAGCGCTGCGGCCGCACGCGCGGGCTCTGCTGCGACGAGTTGTGGGTCTCGCTGATCACGTCGTTCGAGTCGTTGATCAGAATGAGGGGGGCACCCGTCATCGGCAGAGTATCCGCCGCCGATACGGTGACGCTGATAAGCAGGCTGAGTGCGACACAGAACAAACGCAACATGATAACCTCGATAGGGCTGCTCGAATTCGACCGCCTCACACGCATGCGATCCAGGGATCGAACGCCTGGGGCGGGACATGGTTGCAGACACTAGCGACAAAGACTGAACACAGGCTGAACCGCCGGCATCAGAAATCAGAAACGGCGCCACGCGGGCGCCGTCTCGATGCTGAGGGTGGAGGCTTGCCGGATCAGGCGGCGCGGCGCGGCGAATGCGCGGAGCCCGCCGCGCGTTCGTCGATGCGGAACTGATTGAGCAGGGCCGTCAGCGCTGCCGCTTCCTGGGCGAGACCATGGCTTGCCGCCGTCTGTTCCTCGACCATGGCGGCGTTCTGCTGGGTGCCCTGGTCCATGGTGTTGACCGCAGTGTTGATCTCCTGCAGGCCGGTCGACTGTTCACGCGAGGCCGTCACGATGGCGTTGACGTGCCCGTTGATCTCCTGGACCTCGCGAACGATGACGTCGAGCGCCTTGCCGGTTTCGTTGACGAGTTCGACGCCGTGCTTGACCTGATCGCCGGAGGCGCTGATCAGGGCCTTGATCTCCTTGGCAGCATTTGCCGAACGCTGCGCAAGCTCGCGCACTTCCTGGGCGACAACGGCGAAGCCCTTGCCGGCTTCACCGGCACGTGCGGCTTCGACACCGGCATTCAAGGCGAGCAGGTTGGTCTGGAAGGCGATCTCATCGATCACGCCGATGATGTTGGAGATCTCGCCCGAGGACTTCTCGATGCCCTGCATGGCTCCGACGGCCCTTTCGACGATCTCACCGGACTTTTCTGCACCCGCACGGGCGCGGGTCACCAGCTGGCCGACTTCCTCGGCGCGGCGGGCGCTGTCCTTGACGGTGGTGGTAATCTGCTCCAGCGCTGCGGCGGTTTCTTCGACGGAGGCTGCCTGCTGCTCGGTGCGGCGGGCGAGATTGTCGGCAGAGGAGCGGATTTCGGCGGCACCGCCATCGATGGCACGGGCATTGCGGCCGACAGTGGCGAGCGCATCATGCAGTTTTTCGACGGAGGCGTTGAAGTCGACGCGCAGACGGTCGAGGTCACCGGAGAACGGCGTCTCGATGCGCGAGACGAGGTCGCCATTGGCGAGACGGCCAAGGCCATCGGCCAGCGAGTGGACGGCGAACGAAACCTGCTCGGCTTCGCGCGCCTTGGCAGCTTCCCGCTCACGACGCTCCTGTTCGGTCATGGTGCGGGTTTCATCCGCTTCACGAGCGAGGCGACCGCGCTCGATGATGTTGTCGCGGAAGACGGCGACGGCGGCGGCCATCTGGCCGATTTCGTCCGTGCGGGAAGTGCCCGGGATTTCAGCCGAGACGTCACCGCCGGCGAGCTTGCCCATGACGCCGGTCATGTCGACGACCGGGCGGACGACGAGGCGCGAAAGGAGGGCTGCCAGCACGCCGATCATGGCGACGACACCGACGAGGGTCGCAACGGCCGCGGCCGTGCGGAATTCTCCGATGCTTGCATAGGCGAGATCGCGGTCGATCTGGACGCCGAGATACCAGTCGTCGCGCGGCAGGCCCTTGATGGGCAGGAAGGAGACGAGGACATTGGCATCGGCAAAAGTGGTTTCGGTGATCCCGGAGCCGATGGCCGGGGTGTTGGCCGGGAAGGCATCCTTCAGCGTCTTGGTGACGAGATTGCCGTCGCGATGGACGAGGATGGTGCCGTCCTGCTTGACCAGGAAGGCCGAGCCCTTGCCGCCCATGTCAACGGAGTTGACCATTTCGACAAGCGAGGTGAGCGAAAAGTCCGAAGCCGCCACACCATAGAGCTTGCCGTCCTTCTTAACCGGGATCGCGGCGCTGATGATCAGGTTGCCGGTCGAGGCGTCGGCATAGGGATCGGTCAGGACCATCTTGTCGGCCTTGACGGCATCCTGATACCAGGGGCGCTTGCGTGGATCGTAGCCTTCCGGCAGCGGTTGGTCGGGGACGCTGGTGAAGACACCCTGCTCGTCGCCGACATAGGTCGACATGAATTCGCGGATCAGTACCGGATTGTCGAAGGCAGCGACGATGGCAGCCGCATCGGGCGCCTTGGCCGCGGCATTGCCGGCCAGTTCGGTCAGAGCCACGCGGGCGGCGAGCCAGTTGGCGATACTCTGCGAGGCCTGGAGACCCGAGCTATCGATCTCGCTTTTGACGGCAGCACTCGTGGCGTTGCGCTGGAGGCTGTCGATATAGACAGAGAAACCGGACAAGGCGGCGACTACCACGAGGGAGGCGACCACCAGGATCTTGGTCATCAGGTTGGAGCTGGTCTTCACGTTACGGTCCTGCAAAAACTCTCCGCACCTCTTCGGCGCGGGGACGTCATGGGGGCATTGTGCGATCACGGCACCATCATGGTGAGGAAGCGGTGAATTTGCCGCTGCCCTATCAATAACCCGCAGGATTTAATGGGTACTTAAGCGATACCCGAAAAATAAGTAGGCCTCACATACGGCCTTATCGCCTTATCCGCGTCCCTTCATGAAAGCTTCGAAGGCGGCGCGGGCTTCGGCGCTCTTCAGCTGAGCCACGAAGTGCACGAGCTCTTCCTGCATGCGCGTGCGGACCTCCTCAGGGCTGCCCTTGACCAGAGCGCGCGCGATCTTCATCGCCGCAGGCGGCTTGGACGCGAGCGAGGAGGCGATCTTCAGGGTTTCGGTCTCGACCTGTTCAGGGGAGACAACCTTCCAGATGAGGCCGGCCTCGCGAGCCTGTTCGGCGGAAAAGCCTTCGCTGGCGGCAAGCATGGCGAAAGCGCGCTGGTGGCCCATGACGCGCGGGGCGATCAGGCTGGAAGCGGCTTCCGGGACCAGCGCCAGGTCGACGAAGGGGGTCTTGAACAGGCTGCGGTCGGAGGCGACGGTCAGGTCGCAATGCATGTGCAGCGTCGTGCCGATGCCGATCGCCAGACCATCGACCCCGGAGACCAGCGGCTTGGTGACTTCAGTCAACGCCTTCAACAGGCCGAAGGCGGCAGGTTCGCCGACGGCGCCGGCCATGGCGAAGCCCAGGAAATCGGCCATGTCGTTGCCGGCCGAGAAGCAGCCTTCAGTGCCAAGGAAGACGATGGCGCGGATCGTGTCGTCCTGCTCCCCCTCCAGCAGACCTGCGGTCAGCTTCTGGTACATGGCTTGCGTGATGGCGTTCTTCTTGTCCGGGCGGTTGAAGCGCAGGACGAGGACACCGGGATAGGCTTCCGGGCGGGTGATCTCAATATGGTCGGTCATGGGGGTTCTCCTTCTCTTCTCCCCAGCGGGGAGAAGTGCCGAGCGAATGCGAGGCGATGAGGGGGTCTTGCGAGGCTTCGCCTCCCCCTCATCCGGCCTTCGGCCACCTTCTCCCCGCTGGGGAGAAGAAGACCCGCGGCCAGCGTCTTATGCAAACAGCGCGCGTGCCGCTTCCAGACTTGCCGCACCATTGACGACACGGTCCTTGAGCGCCGCCGTCTCGGCGATCAGGTTCTCGGCGGCAAAGCGGCAGAGGGCGAGGCGGTTGTCGCGGCCGTGCTCCTCATCGGCAAGTGCCCCCTTGGCAAGGTAGACGCCGGTCAAAGCGAGGCCGAAAAGGCGCTGGTAGGGTGTTGCTCCTGCGAGCGCAGCGGCGGCATTGCCTGCGGCCAGCTGCGAGAGCAGCCACTCAGTCGTATCCTCGAGATCGGCGAGGCTCGCATCGAGGCGTATGGCGGTTTCGCCGAAACCCTCGAGGTTGGAGGCGCGGACCGCGTTTACCACCTGCTTCAGTTCGGTGATGTAGCCCCTGATATGGTTGCCGTTCGATAGCGGCAGCTTGCGGGTGACGAGGTCGGCGGCCTGGATGCCGTTGGTGCCCTCGTAGATCGGGGCAATGCGGCTGTCGCGCCAGTAGCGGGCAGCCCCCGTTTCCTCGATGAAGCCCATGCCGCCATGGGTCTGGATGCCAAGCGAGGCGACATCGACGCCGGCGTCGGTGGCAAAGGACTTGGCAATCGGCGTCAGCAGAGCTGCTCGCTCGGCCCAGTGGCGCGCCTCATCGCCTTCGGAGTGGTGGCTCATGTCGGTGGCGTGGGCGCAGACATAGCAGATGGCGCGCGAACCCTGCGTCAGCGCCTTCATCGTTACCAGCATGCGGGCGACATCGGGATGCTCGATGATCGGCGACATGCTGGAGCCGGTCCAGCCGGGGGCTTTGCCCTGGGTGCGGTCCTTGGCATATTGCACGGCCTTCTGGGTGGCGGCCTCGCAGATGGCGACCCCCTGCATTCCGACCGCGAGGCGGGCATTGTTCATCATGGTGAACATGCAGGCGAGGCCCTTGTTCTCCTCGCCGATCAGATAGCCGATTGCGCCGGGTTCGTCGCCATACTTGCCGTCGCCGTAGATCATGGTGCAGGTCGGCGAGCCGTGGATGCCGACCTTGTGCTCCAGCGAATGGCAGTGAAGGTCATTGCGAGCGCCGATCGAACCATCGTCGTTGACGAGATATTTCGGCACGAGGAAGAGCGAGATGCCGCGCGTGCCGGCGGGGGCATCGGGCAGTCGCGCGAGAACGAGATGGATGATGTTCTCGGTGATGTCGTGTTCGCCCCAGGTGATGTAGATCTTCTGGCCGAAGATGCGGTAGGTGCCATCATCGCGGCGCTCGGCGCGCGACTTCATCACGCCGAGGTCGGAACCGGCATGGGGCTCCGTCAGGTTCATGGTGCCGGTCCATTCGCCGGAGACCATCTTCGGCAGGTACTTCGCCTTCAATTCTTCAGCGCCGTGGGCCGTCAAGGCATCGACGGCACCCATGGTGAGCGTCGGGCCGAGCGCAAAGCCCATGGAGCCGGAGTTCCACATTTCGAGCGCTGCCACGTTGAGCATATGGGGGAGCCCCTGCCCGCCGAAATCTTCCGATGCCGTCAAGGAGTTCCAGCCGCCTTCGGCCCAGGCGCGGTAGAGTGTGTCCCAGCCATCGGGCACGATGACCTTGCCGTCGACCAAGCGTGCGCCCTGGCGGTCACCGATCTCGGCGAGCGGTGCGACTTCGTCACTGGCAAAACGTCCGGCTTCGGAGAGAATGGCATCGACAAGGTCGTCGCTCAATTCGCCCAGCTTGCCGTCTTCGATGGCCTTGGTCAGGCCCGCGACGTGCTTCAGGGTGAACGCGATCTCTTCAACGGGCGCCTTGTACATGACGTGCTCCTCCAACTGGCGTATGGTTCAAGGCCACGCCCAGACTCCCACCCAGGAGGCGCGGCTCATTCTCCTTCTGGCTAATTGATTTTTACGTAAACGTCAAATCTTTTGCATTGAGCAGAAGGCCTCCCCCACGGTCGGATCCAGGCTTGAACAGGGATCGGGCCAGACACGGGACAAAGCTGTGTGAACGGCAGGACACCCGCGGTGCAACGATATTCGGGGCGGCTTACCAAAGCCTGAGGCGGGCCAAGGACTTACATCTGCAAGGCGGGAAGTGACCGCTGCCAGTTCCTAATTCAGGCTTTTCACAACTAGCGCTCTGCCCGGATTTCGTCACATCACTGTTATGAGGGCTGACTAGTCGGAGGGTGGACTTCAACCAACGGAGGCTCTGCCATGACCGATACCAACACCAATCATCTCTCCTGGGACGAGTGGGACGAGCTGCACAATCCGCCGCCGGCCGTGACCGATTTCGACCGCGTGGTCGAGCGCGCCATCTCCCGTCGCGGCTTCCTCGGCGGCATCCTCGCCATGGGATCTGCTGCTGCCGCCATGGGTACGCTCGGCAACCTGATGAACTCGACCTCGGCCCAGGCTCAGGAAGCTGCCTCGCGCTTCGCTTTCAAGCCGATCCCGATCGCCACCGACAACACCGTGCATGTTCCGGAAGGCTATAGCTGGAAGCCGCTCGCCAAGTGGGGCCAGCCGCTGTTCTCCACCGCCTCCGACATCGACCCGATGAAGGGCGTTTCGCTGGAAAACTCCGACAAGGTCTTCGGTGAGAACACCGACGGCATGGAAATGTTCGTGATCGGCGACCATCAGGTCATCGCCGTCAACCACGAATACGTCAACAACGAAACCAACCTGCCGCATGCGCCGGAAGGCATGCCGCAGTCGCTCGACGACGTGAAGATCCTGCAGAACATGCAGGGCGTGACCGTCATGGAAGTGACCGAAGGCGCCGACGGCTGGCAGATCGTTGTCGACAGCCCGTTCAATCGTCGTATTCACCACAACACGCCGATGAAGCTTTCCGGCCCGGCCGCTGGCTCGGACCTGGTCAAGACCGCAGCAGATCCCAATGGCGTCGACTGTCTTGGCACCTTCAACAACTGCGGCGCCGGCAAGACGCCGTGGGGCACCTACCTCACCTGCGAAGAGAACTTCAACGGCTACTTCGGCACCACCAATTCCGAGTTCAAGCTGCCCGACGACTACAAGCGCTACGGCATCGTGGCCGAGACCCGCTACGGTTATGAAAAGTTCGACGAGCGTTTCGACGTTGCGAAGAACCCGAACGAGCCGCGCCGCGCCGGCTACGTCGTCGAGATCGATCCCTCGGATGCCTCTTCCACGCCGATCAAGCGCACGGCGCTTGGCCGCATCAAGCATGAAAACGCCGCCGTCGCCGTCGCACGCGACGGTCGTGTGGTCGTCTACATGGGCGACGACGAGCGTGGCGAGTTCCTCTACAAGTACGTCTCCAACGGCATCTATGTCCCGGGCGGCGACACGTCCAAGCTGCTCGACGAAGGCACGCTCTATGTCGCCAAGTTCTCTGACGAAGGCACCGGCGAATGGCTGGCGCTGACGCCGGAAACCACCGGAATGAAGGCCGATGAAATCGCCGTCTTCACCCGTCAGGCCGCGTCCAAGGTTGGCGCCACCACCATGGACCGTCCGGAATGGGTCGCGATCAACCCGGTTGCGATCGAAGCCTATTGCTGCCTGACCAACAACTCGAACCGCGCCGTGATGAAAGACGGCAAGATGCGGACCAATGCCGGCGGCGACGTCATGGACGTCAACGCCGTCAACCCGCGCGCCGGCAACGAGTATGGCCAGATCGTCCGTTGGTATCCGGATGCGGAAGACCACACCAGCACCACGTTCAAGTGGGACCTGTTCGCCATGGCCGGCAACCCGGTCGTGCACAAGGACGCCTATGCCGGCTCGTCCAACATCAACGAAGGCAACATGTTCAACTCGCCTGATGGCATGATGTTCGATTCGACCGGTCTCGTCTGGATCCAGACCGACGGCGAAGACTCCAACGAGGGCGACTTCGCCGGTCAGGGCAACAACCAGATGCTCGCCGGCGACCCGGTCACAGGCCGCATCGAGCGCTTCATGACCGGCCCGAAGGGTTCGGAAGTGACCGGCCTCACCTGGTCGGCCGACAAGCGCACCATGTTTGCCGGCATCCAGCATCCGGACGCTCCGTTCCCGGACGGCGAAGGCAAGCTGCCGCGCTCGACGATCGTTGCGATCAAGAAGGACGACAACGCCAAGATCGGCTGATCGTCCACAAGCCGGGCGGCAACAGCCGCCCTGCCCTATTCACAAAACAAGAGAAGGCCGCCGACCGGAGTTTCCGGCGGCGGCCTTTCTCATATCAGAGGATGGCCGGATCAGGCGGCGAGGCGCTGGGCGTTGCGCGGGATCTCGACATCGATCTCCAGGATCGAGACGTCCTCGTCGCGATCCATCTTGATCTGCACCTTGTCGCGGTCGAATTCGACATGCTTGGCGATCACGGCGAGGATCTCCTCGCGCAGGATGGCAACCAGATCGCTTTCCAGCGATGCCCGTTCATGGGCGAGCAGAACCTGCAGTCGCTCGCGCGCCATCGGGGCGGAACGCTGCTTGCGGAACAGAGAAAAAATGCTCATGCGGCCCTCCGCGCGAAGATCTTGTCGAGGAGACCACGCTTCTCGCCAGGGATGGTGATCGGAACGGTTTCGCCGGCCAGACGACGGGCTGCATCGAAATAGGCCAGCGCAGGCGCACTGCGGGAATCGGCCAGGGTCACCGGGGCACCAATGTTGGAGGCGCGCAGAACGTCCATGCTTTCCGGGATGATGCCGAGCAGCGGGATCGACAGGATCTCAAGCACGTCGTCGACCTTCAGCATGTCGCCGCGCTGGGCGCGGGCGGCGTCGTAACGGGTGAGCAGGAGATGCTTCTCCATGCGCTCGCCGCGCTCGGCCTTCAGCGTCTTGGAATCGAGCAGACCGATGATGCGGTCCGAATCGCGGACGGAGGAGACTTCCGGATTGGTGACGACGACGGCCATGTCGGCATGGCGCATGGCAAGCGTTGCACCGCGTTCGATGCCGGCCGGGCTGTCGCAGATGATCCAGTCGAAATACTTCTTCAGCTCGTTGATGACCTGCTCGACGCCTTCGGCGGTCAGGTTGTCCTTGTCGCGGGTCTGCGAGGCAGGAAGCAGGAAGAGCGTTTCCAGCCGCTTGTCGCGGATGAGGGCCTGCGGCAGCTTTGCGTCACCCTGGATCACGTTGACCAGATCGTAGACGACACGGCGTTCGGCGCCCATCACCAGATCGAGATTGCGCAGGCCCACGTCGAAATCGACGACGACGACCTTTTCATTGCGCTGCGCGAGCGCGGCACCCAGAGCGGCTGTCGACGTGGTCTTGCCGACCCCGCCCTTGCCTGATGTCACAACAATCACTTTGCCCATGTTGTTCTCCTGTCTATCCCCGCTCAGATTCACGTCATTCTTTCTGTCATGATCGCATCCCCCTCCAGCCAAAGCTGGACGGGATGCCCCTTCAATTCTGGATCCATGTCGTCGGTCATCGCGTAGACGCCGTCGATTGCAACCAGCTCGGATTCGAACTTACGACAGAAGATCCTTGCGTCGGCATTGCCAACGCAACCGGCAAGCGCTCTGCCGCGCAGCGCACCGTAGATGTGGACGGAGCCACCAGCGATCACTTCGGCGCCCGACTGGACCGAACCTATGACCGTGACATCGCCCTGGGTGTAGATGACAGACTGGCCGGAGCGGATGGTTTCGCGCACGATCAGCGACGGAGCCGAAACCGGGCTCTGCTGCACGACGACCTGCGGCGCCGCCTGTTCAGTCGGCTGCTTCTCAGCCTTGCCCTTGGGCTTCGAGGCCGAGGTATCCGGCGCTTCTTCCCGCGGCACATCGTAGTCGGCGGCCGGTTTCCCGCCTTTCAGCTGCGGCGGCATGCCGGGCTCTACGAGCGAGGGACGACCGCCTTCGATGCCCATGATCGAGACATTGCGCGCCGCGAGTTCGGCGATCAGTGCCTTCAATTGCGGACGGTCGATCTCGATGTCGGACACGTCGAGCACGACGGGACGACCGAGGAAGAACCCGGCCGAACGGGCCGCCAGATCGTCGAGCCGGACGAGCCAGTCGTCGAACGGCGGATCCGGCGTCAGGACGACGGCCAGGAAGGATCTTCCCTTGATGCGGATGGAGCGGGGTTCGGTTAGCACTTTGGTCATCTACGTAAACAAATCGTTGACCAAGGAGTACCGCCGATTTGGTTAACAAATGGTTAACGCGGCGATTTTGCCGTTAGGAAACAGGCGGATCGGGGACATGAAAAAGCCGCCCGCGGCATGGCGCCGGGGCGGCTTGATGTTAACCCTTTCCGGCTTCTTTCGGAAGCCGGATCAGACTGTGCGGTCGATCAATAATAGGGCGACAGGCACTGCTGGCGGGGGCCGTTATACGGCTGGAACGTGTTCGAATAGCTGTCATACGAACGATAGCGAGCCTGGCACCACTGGTAGTGCTGCGGGTTGAGGCCTGCTGCGCGAGGCGCCACGGGAGCGGGACGCGGCTGGGCAATCGCACCGCCGATGATGGCGCCGGCTGCAAAGGCTGCGAGCGGATACCAGTAGCCATTGTGGTAACGGTAGCCCGCGCGGCGGTCCCGGTAACCGCGATGGCCGTTCCAGTAACGAGCGCGCTCATAGCGATCGATACGGCGTTCGATGCGACGGTCGATTCGACGATCGAAGCGACGCTCATAGCGTTCCCGATACTGCACGGCGGTGGCATCGGTCGTCGCTACAATCGGTGCAACCGGGCGAATGACCTGTGCCTGAGCCGGGACCATGCCGGTGATGGCGAGGATCGACGCGAGTGCTGCTACGGCGGTCGTCTTCAATGCAGTCTTCATTGTGTTTCTCCCTGCATGTTTTCAGGGTCGTCCGGTGCGGGTGGACCCCGTCCCTCGACCTGTGAAAACCAACTTATTGGAGCCAGCCTGAACTCAGAATTAACATGCCGTTCATGGCTCGCGCTTCGCGCGTGGGGGCTTTGGGCCACTTGCGCGCGCAAGTGACCGTCAACGAGACAACAGGGAATTTGTTCCCGCTCCGCCCTCAGTAGTAAGGCGAGTAGCAACGCCGGCGGGGGCCGTGATACGGCTGGAAGCTGTTGCTGCGCCAGTGATAGGAGCGGTAACGGTCGGCGCACCAGCTATAGTGACGCGGGTTGATGCCGCCATAGTGAACGACCTGGCGTCGCGGGATGGGCACGTCGACGATGACGCCGGCCCGCATCGAGCGGGGCGAGAACCAGAGCCCGTTGTGATAGACATAACCCGGCCGGTGATACCGGTAGCCATGCACGCGGTAGCCCTTGTGGCGGGACAGCACGGTGACGCGCTCGTAATGGCGATAACTGGTGTGGCGTTCGTAGATGCGGACTTCGATGCCACCGGCTTTCGCCTCATCACCCGGTATGATGAAACCGGCAATGGTAAGGCATGCGGCAGCGAGAGCAGAAACAAGCTTCATGCGTGATCCCCCTTGGCCGGAGCCGCCCATCGACCGCCCCGGCTCTCATGGCCGAAGCCTGGCCTGACCACGACAAGCGATCGGGCAACCTCCACAAGAAGATGCTAAACGCGGTGAAATGCGGCTGCAAGTGGCAGATGCAGCGCAGCGCCTGCGTTGTAAGGCGAAAGCGCAAGATAACGAGGGCGAAACCGCTCCGGTTCCGCCCTCTTTCCACACGCAATTGATCGGAGATCGTCGGCTCAGACTTCGATCTCGATATCGCCCTTAGGCCGCGAACAGCAGGCGAGGATGTAGCCCTCCTCGATCTCGTCATCCAGGATGCCGCCATTGTGGTCCATCTCGACCTCGCCCGAGAGCTTCATGACCTTGCAGGTGCCGCACAGGCCGGACTCGCAGGCAGCGCCGATGCGCACGCCCGCGGCGCGGGCTGCTTGCAGGACCGTGTGCCCGGGCGCACAGAGGCCGTCCTTGCCCGACATGGCGAAGGTGACCTTGGTCGCCTGTTCGCCATCAGCGTGATCCGCCACCACCACCATCGGCTCCGGCTTGACCGGCTGGAAGGCTTCCTCGTGATACTGCTTCATGTCGAAGCCGGCCCCCTCGAGGGCCTCGCGGACCGTCGCCATGAAGGGCGCGGGACCGCAGCAGAAGACGGTTCTCTCGAGGAAGTCCGGCGCCAGAAGCGCGATCTTCGCCTTGTCGATGCGGCCCTTCAGGCCAGACCAGAGCTGGCCGCGGCCGAGCTGCTCGATGATGAAACCGAGCTGGAAGTTCGGCATATCGCGGGCCTTGGCCTCCAGCTCCCAGCGGAAGATGATGTCGTCAGGCGAGCGAGCGCAGTTCAAGAAAGTGATGTCGCTGTCTGGGGCCCGGTCACTCAGGTCGCGGGTCATCGACATCATGGGCGTAATGCCGGAGCCGGCCGAGATGAAGAGATACTTCTTGCCCGGATACTTGGCATAGGAGAAGTCCCCGAGCGGGCCGTAGGCCTTCAGCGCCATGCCTGGCTTCAGGTTATCGAACATCCAGCGCGTGCCGATGCTGTCCTTCTGCGCCTTGACCGTCACGGCGACCGTGTAGGGCCGCGAGGGGCTGGAGGAAAGCGTGTAGGTGCGCATGACTGCCTCGGGACCGACGGGGATCTCGAGCGTCACGAACTGGCCCGGCATGTAGCGGAACCACAGGCCCGGCTTGTTCGGCTTAAAGGTGAAGGTCATCACGTCGGCGGCTTCGGGCGTGACCGCGACGCATTCCAGAAGATGCTCCCGGTCTGACCAAGGGCGCATCTCATCGACATGGCGATACTGGGTGACGGCGATGTTCATGGTCATGCCACCGCAGAGAGGCGGGCCTTGTCGCCCTGCAGGCGGCCCGTCATGAAGTTGGAATACCACTCGACGAACTGCATGACGCCACCTTCGTGATCGACGGAATAGGGACCGGGCTCGTAGGCCGGCGAGCGGATGCCGAAGGCGTTTTCCTCGACGATCGAACGATCCTGGTCGTTGGTCATGTTCCAGACATGGGTCAGCTCTTCGAGGTCGTAATCAACGCCTTCGACCGCATCCTTGTTGACCAGCCAAGTGGTGGTGACGGCGGTTTCTTCAGCCGAGAGCGGCAGGACGCGGAAGGAGATCGCGTGGTCGCCGAGGATGTGGTTCCAGGTCGTCGGGTAGTGGAAGAGCAGCATGGTGCCGATATGGCTGATCGGCACGTCGGCGGAGAGCGGCTTCTTCACGGCGCGCTTGCCGGACATGGTGTAGCTCTCGGCATCCTGGATCAGCGGCATGCGGGCGGTGCGGAACTGGCCCGAAGGGTCCATCTTGAACTCGGACGGAAGGCCTGCGGCCTCGCAGCGTGCCCAGTGCTCGGAAATGAACGGATCATCGCCCGCACCCTGGACGCCGGTTGCAGTCGGGGCTTCCGGATAGGTGCGGCAGAGCTCAGGATGGTTGCCGGCGCAGTGGTAGCATTCGCGATTGTTTTCCCAGACGAGCTTCCAGTTGCCCTTTTCGATGATCGTATTCTTGTGGGCGACCTTGGCTTCCCACAGGCGATGCGGGCGCAGATAGGGTTCGATCGAGGCGCGCATCGGCGCGAAATCGGGGGCTTCGTTGGCCAGACAGACAAAGATATAGCCACCGACGCTTTCGCAGTGAACGGTCTTCAGGCCGAAGTCCGCCTTGTCAAAATTCTCGCCCATCTGGCGGGCGAAGACCAGCGAACCGTCGAGGTCGTAGGTCCACTGGTGATAGGGGCAGACCAGCTTGGCGGATGCGCCCTTGTCCTGGGTGCAGACGCGGTGGCCACGATGGCGACAGGTGTTGTGGAAGGCGCGGATGACCTGATCCTTGCCGCGCACGATGACAACGGGATAATCGCCGATCTGCGCGGTGAAATAGTTGCCGGCGCGCGGGATCTCGCAGTCATGGCCGATGAACAGCCAGTCGCGATACCAGATCATCTCCATGTCAAGCTTGAAGTAGTCCTGGTCGATGTAGAAGGGCTGTTCCAGGGAGAAACCGTCGCGGCGGTTTTTCAGTTGCCGCAAGACCGTGTTGTGCAAGTCCATCTCGTCCTCGTTCTTCCAAATTCGGGCGAGGAAAGAGCGCAGCCTGAGGGCACCCCGGGAGCGGGTGCGCATGGCTTTCTCCGGTCGCCCGCCGCAACCTCAAATGTCCGTCTGCCAAGGCTGGTTTCCGGGCTCAGGAGTGGTCCATTTGCGGACCGCGCCGGCGCCTTCCCAGGGTCGCCCCCAGTGGCCTTTTGCCGAAACGCATTCTCCACCACCGTTGCGGGGGCAGCGCCGGATTTTGACCGGCTTCCCGATTTCCCGCCCTCCCTAGCAGGGCGGCACCTCGAGCTTGCTTTCATCTAATCACAGGGCGCAGGCATGCGCTGCATTGCGAAACGACACGGCGGAAATCGTTTGCGACATGGCGATTGGCCATCGCAGAAGCAACAGTCTCGGAAATTCTTCAAACTTTTCCGGGAGCTGCGAGAAGACGGATGAAGCGCTTGAAACAACCGTGGCGCAAATGAGCGACTGAAGGATGTTTGCAAGATTTGCGGTGCGGCAAGCCTCGCGAAACCTCGATCATGCAGAATACCATCAAATCATGATTAACCATGCTGCGCTAAGCTCAAGCAGTCAGTCCGGGTACCGTCAGAGCGTCAAGATGCAGAAACTCAGATACTACGCGGCCCCCAAAACGGAAACCAAGACGCCGCCACCTTCCAAGGCAGTCCATTCCGAGTTCCTTCGAACCGGACGGATTTCGCGCAGCCGTGAGGACTGGCTGCCGGATGAACGCCGCTATCTCACTTATGAGGAAGTCGCCGCCCGTACCGGCCGCCGGCTGGAACGGGCCGCCGAGACGACCCATGAACGGATCAACAGCTTTCACCGCTCGATCAAGTTTCCCAAGATCATCTTTCACCGCACGCTGAACAACAGCCCGCATCTGGGCTACTGTCACGTGACGGCGGCGCGGACGAATTTTGCGCAATATGCCGATGTGAAATGGGCCTTCTACATCGCCAACTTCTTCGCCGAACTGGGCGGAGAAGAGGTGTTCTTCGAGCAGATCAAGCAGAATTACGGGCGGATGTATTTTGCCGTCGCGATCAAGGCGGAGGCGGAGGCGAAATCGATGGCCATCGATCGGTCGATCCGCGATAACGGCCTGCTGTTCCGGACCATCGATCCGAAAGAGGCGCTCAGAAACGTGCTGATGCTCGGCGCGCGAGACGCCGAGCTCAGGAAGATCATCGCAAAACTCTGAGGCTCAGGCGCCGAATCCGCCGACCGGCTTCTTCTTGTAGAGCAGCCAATCCTTCGAGACATAGTCGTTGGCGCCATAGATCGTCACGGTGTCACCACCGGCCGCCTTGGACGTCGCGAGCGCCTTTTCCGCAAAATTGGTGAAGTCGAAGGCATTCGGGGCCTGCTCGGAGAAGCAGATGCCGAAGGACATGGTCAGCTGGCCGACGCGTGCACCGCTCGAGGAGCCGACGAAATTGGTGGCCTTCAGCTTGGCGCGGACAAGATCAACCACCCGGCTGATCTCTTCCTGGTCCGAGGTGTAAAGGAGCAGACCGAAGCGACCGGCATCGAAACGGCAGGCAAGATCGCCACCGCCGGAGACGGCTTCGAGAACCTTCGCCACCTGCATCAAGAAACGTTCGGCGACGGCCGGGCCCATCTGTTCCTGGATGCGAGCGTAATCGTCAATCTCGCCGATGGCGACGCCGCAGAGAACAGGCATTTCCGGGTTCACGTAGATCTTGGCGACCGCCTTGTTGAAGGCGCGGCGGGAGGCAAGGCGGGTGACCGGATCAACAAACTTCGCAGCTTCGGCCTCTTCCGCTTCGCGCTGGAGGTCGGCAAGCGCTGCGGTCTTGTCGACAACGGCGCGCACGACATTGCTGTTCTGGTGGGCGCGCTTTTCCGTGGCCGCCTTCAGCATCTTGATCGACTGGCCGAGCGGCGTGCCTTCGAGATCGGCTTCCGTCAGGATGGTCTTCGAGGCATGGCCGATGACGCGGCCGTAGTCGGTCAGCGAGATCTTTTCTTCGTTGAGCAGGCTGATGAAGTTGCTCATCTCGGCGCGAACCTGGCCGTTCTGGCGGCTGAGCAGCCCGTCTTCATGGTGATGAGGAAGATATTTGCGTCCGAGTTCGTCAAGCGCTTCCTGTGTCTTGACCTTGCCGAGCGCGATGAACTCGCGGACCAGTTCCGGGTTGCTGCCCGAATAGGCCTCGTAGACCAGTTCGTAATTGCGCGGCAGGCCGTCGATGCCCATCTGATGCATGGCGGTCGCGACGCGAAGCGCAATGCTGGCGGCCGGATTCTTGACTTGCTGCATCTGTCCACTTCCCGAATGAGCTTTTCCGTCTCTTGTTCCTGAGCATAGGCGAACATTTCTTTCTTTCGGTTACGTCGGTAGTTAAAATTCGAACGGTTTCCGCAGCCCCTTTAAAAAATACGGGTAGAATCCGTGTCTGCCTGGGCTGAAAAAGAGGTTTGCCGCCTCGTCGACCACGCGATAAGGACGAGCGAAGGCAGACCGGAAGGCTCACGAGAATGGCGCGGATCATCGAGATCGGAACGGACGAGGACAAGGCGGAGGCGCTTGCAGCGGCCACCGATGTGCTGCTGCGGCACCGGCCTGTGGCGATCCCGACTGAGACTGTCTATGGGCTCGCCGCCGACGCCACCCATCCGGCTGCGATCACCTCTATCTACGAGACCAAGGGGCGACCGCGCTTTAACCCGCTGATCTGCCACATGGCGGATTTGGCCATGGCCGAGCGTTACGCCGAGTTCGATCCGATCTCGCGCAAGCTGGCTGCGGCCTTCTGGCCGGGGCCGCTGACGCTGGTTTTGCCGCTGAAGCCGGAGGCCGGGATCCATCCGCTGGCGACGGCGGGGCTCGATACGGTCGGCATTCGGGTGCCCGTCGGGTTCACCGCAGAGCTCATCCGCAGCCTGGAGCGCCCGCTGGCGGCTCCGAGCGCCAATTCCTCCGGCCGGGTAAGCCCGACCACGGCACAGCATGTCGAGGCCGATCTCGGGCAGAAGATCGAGGTAATCGTGGATGGCGGCCCCTGCCCCGTCGGTGTGGAGTCGACCATCGTGAAGGTGGAAGGCGGCGAGATCCGTCTCTTGCGGCCCGGCGGGATTGAGGCCGAGGCGATCGAGGCGGTGACCGGCATCGCGGTCCTGCGCCCCAAGGCATCCGGCACGGCGGCGATCGAAGCGCCGGGCATGCTCGCCTCGCATTACGCGCCCAACGCTTCGGTGCGTCTGAATGCGACAGAGGTGTCGAGCGCGGAAGCCTTGATCATCTTCGGCCCCGACGACATATCCGGAGCATCGACTGCAAAGGCTGTTTTCAACCTCAGCCCGACGGCCGACCTTGCCGAAGCCGCCAGCAATCTCTTCGACTTTCTGAAGAAGGCGGATGCCAGCGGGGCTGCGGGCATTGCCGTTGCCCCGATCCCGGACGAGGGCCTGGGCGAAGCGATCAACGACCGGCTGATGCGGGCGGCTGCACCCCGTGGGACCGAGGGATGACTGAGATGACGGTGACCATGAGCCTTGCCGAACGACTGCGCGCCTTCATCGACATCGTCGGTGAAGCCAATGCGCTGACCTCGGCCGATGAAATAAAGCCTTATCTTACGGAGAACCGCGGGCTCTATCACGGTGCCTCACCACTGGTGCTGAAGCCCGGTTCGACACAAGAGGTTTCCGGTATTCTCAAGCTTGCCTCCGAGACGGGCACATCGATCGTGCCGGTCAGCGGGCGCACCGGGCTGGTCGGCGGACAGGTACCGCGGGAGGACGGGCACGACGTGCTGCTTTCGCTCGAACGCATGAACAGGATCCGGGAAGTCGATCCGGTTGCCGACGTGATCGTCGCCGATGGCGGGGCGATCCTTGCCGACGTGCAGAAGGCGGTCGAGGCGCATGACAGGCTTTTCCCGTTATCGCTGGGGTCGGAGGGGTCGTGCCGGATCGGCGGCAATCTTGCCACCAATGCCGGCGGGACGGCCGTTCTCGCCTACGGAAACATGCGCCAGCTCTGCCTGGGCCTGGAAGTGGTGCTGCCAACGGGGGAGATCTGGGATGGCCTCAGGCGCCTGAAGAAGGACAATAGCGGCTACGACCTGCGCGATCTCTTCATCGGCGCAGAGGGCACACTCGGCGTGATCACCGGCGCCGTACTGAAAATGGTGCCGCGTCCGCGGGGGCGGCAGGTGGCTTATGTCGGGCTTGCCTCACCCGAAGCGGCGCTTGCGCTGTTCGAAAAGGCATCACAGCGATGCGGGACGGCGCTGACCGGTTTCGAGCTGATGCCACGCATCGGCATCGAATTCACGACCAAGCACATCCCCGGCGTGCGCGATCCCCTTGCCTCCATCCATCCCTGGTATGCGCTGGTCGACATCTCGACTTCGGATTCCGCCGAGACGGCGGAGACGATGATGCAGGAACTACTGGCGGAGGCCTTCGAGACCGGGCTTGTCTCGGATGCGGCGATTGCCAGCTCGCTCGCCCAGCAGGATGCCTTCTGGCACCTGCGCGAAAGCATGTCGGAGGCCCAGCGCCCCGAGGGCGGATCGATCAAGCATGACGTTTCCGTGCCGATCTCGCGTATTCCGGCGTTTTTGGCGGAAGCGGATGCGGCGGTGCATGCGCTGATGCCGGACGCCCGCATCTGCGCTTTCGGCCATCTCGGCGACGGCAATATCCATTACAACATCAGCCAGCCCGTTGGTGCCGACAAGGTCGCCTTCATCGCCCGCTGGCGCGAGGTGAATGCCGTGGTGCATGCGGTCGTTCACAAGCATACCGGCTCGATTTCGGCGGAACATGGCGTTGGGCAGTTGAAGCGCGACGAGCTTGCGGCCAGCCGACCGGCGATCGAGACGGAGCTGATGCGGCGGATCAAGCAGGCCTTCGACCCCGCCGGCATCATGAACCCCGGCAAGGTGATCGGCTGATCCGATGACCGGTTCCCCTCGCCTTTCGCTCCGGATCGATCTCGCCAATGGTGCGCGGCTCGGGCCGGGTAAGGCGCAGTTGCTGGCGCTGATCGATGAGCATGGGTCGATCCGCGCGGCGGGGGCGGCGATGGGGATGTCCTACCGGCGTGCCTGGCTTCTGGCGGACGAGATCAACCGGATGTTCAACGAACCTTCCATCTCCACCCGCCACGGGGGCAAGAGTGGTGGCGGCGCCGGACTGACCTCGTTTGGCGAGACGCTGCTCGCCACCTGCCGGCGTATGGATGCGGAGAGCCACAGGGCGCTCTCGGCGGATCTCGCCTGGCTTTCGAGCGTCGGGGCGGTGGATTTCGTGGCCGATGGGCAGAAGGCCGAAGACGAGGCGTGACTGCGAACGAGCCGCAGGTCAGCCCTGGCTCTGGCGGAACAGGGCTTCCGAGGCAATCGAAACCGTCTTGAACAGCAGATGCACCGGCTTACCGGGCTCCAGCGCCAGTTGCCGCAGGGACCGGCGCGTGACTTCGGCGACGATCGTGTGGCCATGGCAATCGACGGTGAGCGTTACGCTGCCACCGGCTCCCTCCCCGACCTGCATCACGCGACCGGACAATCGATTGAGAGCCGAAAGCCCGCCCCCCGCTTCCGTCGCCACGACGATATCGGAAACGGGCACGAAGACGCGCACGCGGGTCCCGACTGGCAGACGGGTACGACGCAGCAGGATTGGGCCGGCTTGCGACTGCGCTTCGGTCAGTCCGTCTTCGTCATGGTGGCCTGTGATGTCGGCCTCGATGAAATTGCCGGCGGGCAGGTCACCGGAGGCGCGGGCTACGGTCGCCAGCGCTTCATCCGGTTTGCCGATGGCACTCGCCCTGCCCTTGTCGAAGGTGACGACCGCCGTTGCGAGCCTCGCCACCTCCTCGACGGAGTGGCTGACATACACGATCGGCACCCCGAACTGGTCGCGGATGCGCTCGATATAGGGCAGAATCTGCGCCTTCAGCGCGCTGTCGAGGGCAGATAGCGGCTCGTCCATCAAAAGCAGTTTCGGGCTTGCCATCAGGGCCCGACCGAGGGCGACGCGCTGTTTTTCGCCGCCGGAAAGGTGGCCCGGGCGGCGGGCGAGCAAATCGGTGATGCCTAGGAGCGCGGTGATGCGGTCGAGGTTCTCGCGACGCTCGTTGCGCGGCAACAGGCGTTCGCCATAGCGGAGGTTCTGCAGGACGGTCAGGTGCGGAAAGAGCCGCCCTTCCTGGAAGACGTAGCCGATCCTGCGGCGGTGCGACGGCAGGAAGGTCGAGGTATCGCTCCAGATTTCACCGTTAAACGCGACGCGCCCCTCCTTCGGACGGATCAGGCCGGCGACGATGTTGATCAGCGTCGTCTTGCCCGAGCCGGAGGCGCCGAAGAGGGCCGTCAGCCCCTCGCCGAACACCAGATCGGCCTCGAGGGTAAAGTCGCCCTGACGATGTCGGATGGCGAGTTCCAGCATCAGGCGGCTCCCACGCGGGCGGCGATATGCCGGGAGAGGAATTCGGAGGCGATGAGGGCACTGAGCGACAGGACGATGGAAATCAGCGTCAGGCGCATGGCGGCGAGATCACCGCCAGGCACCTGGGTATAGGTATAGATCGCAGAAGCCAGTGTCTGGGTCTCGCCGGGGATATTGGAGACGAAGGTGATGGTGGCGCCGAACTCGCCCATCGACTTGGCAAAGGCGAGGATTGCGCCGGCAGTAATGCCGGGCAGGATCAGCGGCAGGGTGACGGTGAAGAAGACGTAAGGCGGCGGCGCGCCGAGTGTGGCGGCGGCGGCTTCCAGCCTGCGATCGACGGCATCGAGCGACAGGCGGATGGAGCGGACGAGAAGCGGGAAGCCCATGACGGCGGCGGCGAGTGCCGCCCCGGTCCAGCGGAAGGAGAAGACGAGGCCGAAGGTTTGCTCCAGAAAGGCGCCAACCGTGCCGCGTCTGCCGAAGGTGATCAGCAGCAGATAGCCGGTGACGACGGGCGGCAGGATGAGGGGCAGATGCACGAGGCCGTTCAGGAGCGACTTGCCCCAGAATTCCTTGCGCGAAAGCAGCCAGGCCACCAGTAGGCCCAGTGGCAGCGAGAAGGCAACAGCAACGGCCGCGACCTTCAGGCTGAGGAGCATCGCGGTCCATTCTTCGGCCGTCAGGGTCAAGAGGGGCATCCCGGATGCAGGGTCATGGCAAGGTCAGTTCGTCTTGGCCAGCACGGTGAAGCCGGCGGCGGTGAAGATGGCATGGGCATCGGCGCCCTGCAAGTAAGCGAGGAAGTCGGCTGCGCGGGGGTTCCTGCTATCCGTCGTCAGAGCTGCCGGGTAGACGATCGCAGGGTGGCTTGTCTCGGGGAAGCGATCGAGGATCTTCACCGAGGGATCAACCTTTGCATCGGTCTCGTAGACAATGCCAAGCGGCGCCTCGCCGCGCGAGACGAGCAGCAGGGCGGCACGCACATTCTCGGCTTGCGCGACCTTTTCCCTGAGACTGTCCCAGACCCCCAGGCTTTCCAGCGCTGCCTTGCCATAAGCGCCAGCGGGAACAGCATCGACATTGGCCATGGCCAGGCGCTCGTCACCGAGCAGGCCGGCAAGGGGAAAGCTTTGGGCAATCGTGACAGTCAGCGGCGAATCTTTCGGCGCGACCAGAACGAGGCGGTTGCCCAGCAGGTTGACGCGTGTTTCGCTCTTGATGCGACCGGCCTTTTCAAGGTGGTCCATCCAGTTGAGATCGGCGGACATGAAGAGATCGGCTGGTGCGCCTTGCTCGATCTGTCTTGCCAGCGCGGAGCTGCCGGCAAAGGACAGCCTCACATCCGTGCCGCCGGCGGCCTTCCAGTTGGCAGCGATCTGTTCGATAGCCTCCTTGAGGCTGGCGGCGGCAAAAACGGTAACGGGTTCCTCGGCACGCGTTTGCGCCGGAAACAAGCTCGCGATAGCGATTGTAGCCACGGCCGTCCAGGCACGCACGGACGTCTTCAGGCTGCAGATCATGGCGTGGCTCCGAGCCGATATATCTAAATGAATATATCGATAGCCAAAATCGAACCCGCCGACAAGGCGCCGGCGGGTGAGCCCCAAAGGTGACGATCAGGCCTTGAGCTGGGCCAGGCTGAACAGGAGGTCGGCGGAGATGCTGCCGCTTCCGCCGCTGAGGATCGTCAGCGCGGATGAATCGATAACGCCGCTCTCGGTGTCGTACATGGCCGTGTAGCGCTGCAGAAAACGCTCCAGCTTTTCGGGATCCTGGAGGTCGGCCAGATCCATGTTCTCCTCGATGATGCGCGCCTGCTGGTCGACATCCATGTTGGAGAATTCGTCCGAGTAGCCGAAGGTCGTCCGGAAAACCGCCATGAGGGCATCGTCGGCGATGAGGCCGTAGGCATCGGTGACCGTGGGTGCTGTGCGCTGGAAATAGAGCGCCAGGCGGACCGCTTCGTTGCTCTCGCCTTCGGCTTCTTCCAGCGTCTGGCGGAGATACTTGTTGACCGTCTCCATCACCTCGCCGCGCTGCTGCACGGTGCCGATGGTCTCGCGGGTCAGATTGCCCTCGGCATCGAAATTGAAGGACGCCACGAGCTCTGCCCAGCGGCTGTCAGACTGCAGATTGACGAAGCTCTTGGGATCGGAGAGATCCGAGGCGAAGGCCTGTTTGAGGAAGTCGTCGGTCACCTCCTCCGGATCGAAACCGAAGGCGCCGATGACGACGTCGACCACGTCGCGATCGGCGAGCAATTCGCTGACCGAATCGACCGACTGGATCTTCTCCTGATACTTCTCGGCCTTCTCGGTGGCTGTTTCCCGTACCTCGGTCCTTTCCGGATCCTCGAGGAAACGCACCTGGTTGATCACATACTGCTTGGCGATCATCGTCGCTGTCAGGCTGTTGTGCGCCTGCAACGGAACGGCCGCATTGCCCTCGCTGTCGAAGTTGAAGAGCTTCGACATCTCTATCAGGCGTGTGTCCTTCGACTTGTTGGCATAGCTGTTCGGATCGGTGAAGTCGCTGGTCAGCGCCTTCTTCAGCTCGCTCGTCGAGAATTCATTGGAATCAAAACCGAAGGTGCGCTGCAGGATCAGGCGCATCGTGGTGTCGGACAGAAGATCGTCGACATTCTCGGCTTCGGAGACGTTGGTCTTGAAGAGGTCGATCAGATCCTGCTTCTGATCCACATCGGCATCGTCGTAATAGGTGGAGAAGCCGGAATGGGTCGAGGCGAGCTGTGTCGATCCCTGCGCGGTCATGCCCGAGTCGACCGTACCGTCACTGGCGAAGTTGAACTTGCCGGCAACGGCCACCCAGGCATCACCGCCATTGGTGGCAGCGTAGCTGTTCGGATCCGAGGTGTCGCTCGTGACGATCGACTTGAAGGTGGAGGCCGACATCGAACCGAGCTCGAAGGCGGTGCGGACATATTCGAACAGGCGGGTATCGGCGGTCAGTTCGTCAACGCTGGTGATCGTCGAGATCTTCGATTCGTAATAGGCCCGCTCGCGCTGGCGGTAGTAGTCGGTGACGTAGGTCTGTTCCTCCTCGACATACAGCGAGACGGTCGCCTCCTTCTGGGCGGCCGTCTGGGCGGTGGTGCCGGCAAGAGTGCCGTCGTCATTGAAATCGAAAGCCTGGGCGAGCTTCAGGAAGCTTGCCGCGTTGGCCGCGCCGTTCGTCACGAGCTGGTTGACGTAGCTGTCCGGATCGGAGGTGTCGCTGGTCAGGATCTGGGTCAGGTGATCCTTGGTGTAATAGGTGCCGTCGATGCCATAGGCATCCAGCACGAAATTCATCAGGCGGCTGTTGTTGACGAGGCCGCTGACATTGGTGACCTTGTCGATCATCACTTCGTAGTAATAGGCCTCGGCTTCCAGCGTATCGCTTTCCGCGGCAAGCGAGGCCTCGTACTTCTCGAGAAGCTCATTCTGCTGCGCATCCGTCTGCAGATCGGTGGCCTGGGCGGAGAACTGGAAGGACGCGGCGAAGTTGCGGTAGCGCTCGTCGGTCAGCTGGTTGGCAAAGCTGGCATCGTCGGAAAGGTCGCTTTCCAGGACCTTCTTCATGAAGGCCTTGGCATAGGTCATCTCTTCGAGACCATGGGCCTTCATCGCATAGGAATAGAGCTGGTAGTCGTCGAGGAACTCCTCGAGCGTCGAGACCTTGCCGATGTTCTCCTTGAAATACTCCGTCTGGCGCGTGACGATAGGATCGGAAGCCGTCCGGTTGAGGCTCGCCTTGATGTCACGATTGACGAGATTGTAGCTCAGATAGGTCGAAACCATCAGGATTCCTTGCAGAACGGATCGCGCGCGAATCACAGTATGCCGCGAAATCCTTGCCTCAAGCTTTATGAAATCGTGAAGAAGCCGCAGGTCCGGCCGGCTTCGAAACCGTCATTTCAGCACCCCGCTCGCCGAGGCGTTCCGACCTGAAACAGGCGGAGGCGGAATTTCACCTTTTTGAAACCGTGACCGGTACGACAAAACTAACCATTTGACCGCGCAAGGTTTTCTTTACCGCATCTTTTAAGCTGTCTCCAACAGCGGCTGGCTATGTTCCATCCCACAGAGGACGAAAAGTCCCGAACAGACGAGCACATGACGCGCTCTCGGGTAAAACAAGGGTAGCATGAAGATGACGAACACCGTTTTGAAGCCAGCATGGGCCGGCGCCACTCTGCGTCTGGATCCCTCGCGGTTCCCCCAGCAGGTGACCTACGCACTGCGGGGCGCACTCGGCGACGTGACGATCACCATCGACGAGCGCGGCGCCGTCCTGCGCAAGATTCTCCCCGGCAGCGGCCTGCCACTTTCCTTCGCTCTTCCGACCCGCGCCTTCAAGGGCGTTGCCGCGCGTGCCATCGACCATGGCGACGGCGAGGTCACCGTGACGCTCGAACTGCATCACGAAGACCCGGATCTGTGCATCCCGCTGCTGGTTGCCCATGACCTCTGCGACATTGCCGCCGACTGGCGCGGCTGGGCGGACGCCTTCCGCATTCCCATGCTGATGGTCGAAGCCGACGGCGTTGCCCGACCGCTTGAAGAGCATCTCGGCGATGTCCGCACCCGCGAAACGCAGCCGCGTCGCCGCCATTCCTATTTCGCCGAGCGCCGCCCGCGATTCCTGGTGCGCCGCACGACCGGCAAGCTGGGTGTAACCATGAAGATTTCCGGCAAGGAAATCATCGCCCGCAACTGATCTTGTCCCAGGATCGGACAAGCGAGAGGCCCGGAACGCAACTTCCGGGCCTCTTCGTTTTGCGGCTCACGGGCCGGAGACGTGTCGAAACGGTGCAGGCCTCCTGTCCCTGTTAAACGGACTGAGCGCCGTTCAGGCGAAGGGAATGGCGGCTACAAGGCCGAGGAAAATGATCAGACCGACGCGGTTGTTCGACTTGAAAAGCGCCAGGCACTGGGCGCCATCATCTATGTCGAGCACCTTGATCTGCCAGGCAAACAGCCCTGCTGCAACCAGCAAGCCGATGATCGCGGGGAAAGCGGCCCCGGCGACGAGAAAGGCAGAAAAAAGCAGGACGAGCGTCAGGCCGTAGAGGCCGGTGAGCCAGATTTTGGTGTCGCGGTCGAAGAGCCGCGCCGTTGAGCGCACGCCGACGAGCGCGTCGTCCTCGCGATCCTGATGGGCGTAGATCGTGTCGTAACCGATCGTCCAGGCCACCGCGCCGACATAGACCAGGATCGCGGCCAGCGAGAGATTGCCGTGAAGTCCGGCCCAGCCCATCAGGCCACCCCAGGAAAAGGCGAGCCCGAGGAAGAATTGCGGCCAGTCGGTGAAGCGCTTGGCAAAGGGATAGATGGCGACGACGGCAAGCGAGAGAATGCCGAGCGCGATTGAGAAGGTGTTGAAGCACAGCAGCACGGCAAGGCCGACCAGCGACTGCACCACCATGAAGATCTTGGCATTGCGGCGCGAGATGCGGCCTGACGGCAGTGGGCGGGACCTCGTGCGGGCGACCAGGTTGTCGATGTCATGATCGACGAGGTCGTTATAGGTGCAGCCGGCGCCGCGCATGGCCACAGAGCCAACGAAAAACAGGAAAAGGTGGAAAACAAAGAGCCCGAGGTTCAGCCGGCCTTCTGCCGCGAGCGCATTGGCAGCGAGTGCCGAAGACCAGAAGCAGGGCCACATCAAGAGCTGCCATCCGATCGGGCGATCCCAACGGGCGAGCTGCGCATGCGGCCACAGCCATCGCGGCAGGATGCGATAGACGAAATTGTCGGAGGGCGCGTCGATGACGCGGTCGATGTTTGGATCGGCTGTGCTCATATCTCTGTTGATAGAGCATGGGCGGTTCCAAGAAAACCGCCCGCCTTCGTCCGGGCGCCAAAATCGGCTGCGGCCTTTCGTCAGTCGAAGCTGACGCCGAACTTGTAGCTGGCGGAGACACCGAACATCAGCTGGTTCTTGGAACCCCGCTCTTCGACAAGGCTTGAATCTGCGGCCGGACCGGCCAGACGCTTGTATTCGGTGAAGGCGCTCATGGCGATCTTGTCGGTGGCGTTCCAGGTGATGGCGCCGCCGGCACCATAGGAGGTGATGCCGCCGTCAGGATCATACTGGCTGAGACCCGAGGCGGCAGATTCGGCGGCGTTAACGCCGTAATAGGCATCGGTATAGCCGCTGGTCGCGAAGGTCATGCGTGGACCGGCCGAAACGCGAAGATCCGGGGCAATGTCGGTGAAGGCGTCGACGGCCACGTCTACGACAAGGCCGTCATGGGCGCGGATACCCTGGCGAACCTCGGCGCGCGCGCGCATCCAGTCTGTGACATAGACATCGGCGAAGCCACCGAGTTCTCCACCCCAGTCGACGTCGGACAGGCCGCGAAGAGCGTCGTCGTCGCCGGCATCACGGCCGCGGACAAACTTGCCGACTACACCGGCGCGCAGCACGTCGCTGCTGTAAATCGCGATTGACGGGTTGTCATTGCGCGAGGAAAAGCGCGGTGCGCCGCCACGACCGACCGAGATGATCGGCGAGAAGAACAGCTTGCGGTCCTTGGAGCCCTCGAAGGTGGGAGCCGAGATGCCGGCGCCACCGAGCGTCACGTACCAGTTGCCGGAGAAGAAGCCCTCGGCAAGCGCCGGCGAGGAGGAAACCGCTACGGATGCGGCGAGAATGGCGACGATACGCAGCTTGTTCATGAGGACCCCCAAGAAAACGCAGAACACATGACCCGCAGATCGCGATCTCAACTTCCTTCAATATTTCAGAAATGCGTTACGGGTTCTTTAACCACGGCGCCCAGTGCCCGGTGTGGCGCCGGGCGGCCATCAGCCAGGTTGATCGGTCCATCATTCAACCTTCTGAATCCATGGTGAAAACGAGCCATTTTTGCAGTCCGCGGGATGTTCCGTGAGGATTTGCGTCTCGGTGGCGTGTTTCGCCTTGACCTCGCCGCCGGCTGCGCCTTTGCTGCAGGGCAACGAGAACAGGAGACCATCATGGCCGTCGATACATCCGCCCGCACCCCCACCTTCACCTATGTCGATGGAGACTGGTTTTCCGGCAATCCGCCGCTGATCGGACCGGTGTCGCATGCCATGTGGCTGGGTTCGACAGTCTTCGACGGGGCGCGCTGGTTCGACGGCATCGCGCCGGATCTCGACCTGCATTGCCAGCGCGTCAACCGCTCCGCCGAAAACATGGGCATGAAGGCGGTGATGGATGCGGAGGAGATCGAAAGGCTTGCCTGGGAAGGGATTGCCAAGTTCGACGGCAAGACGGCGATCTACATCAAGCCGATGTATTGGGCCGAACATGGCCAGATGGGCTCGGTGGTTGCCGCCGATCCCGAATCGACCCGGTTTGCGCTTTGCCTTTTCGAGGCGCCGATGCATACGGCAAAGCCGTCCTCTCTCACCGTTTCCCCCTTCCGCCGCCCGACGCCGGAATGTGCGATGACCGACGCCAAGACCGGCAGCCTCTACCCGAATTCCGGCCGCATGATCATCGATGCGCGCAAACGCGGCTTCGACAATGCGCTGGTGCGCGACATGAACGGCAATGTGGTCGAGACGGCATCTTCCAACGTCTTCATGGTGAAGGACGGCGTCGTCTATACGCCCGCTGCCAACCGCACCTTCCTTGCCGGAATCACCCGGGCGCGCATCATGGGCCTGCTGCGCAAGGCGGGCTTCGACGTGCGCGAGGCAACGCTCTCGGTCGAGGACTTCATGAATGCCGACGAGATTTTCCAGACTGGCAATTACTCCAAGGTGGTGCCGGTGACGCGGCTCGACGACGCGCAGTTCCAGGAAGGGCCCGTCACCCGTAAGGCGCTGGAGCTCTACATGGACTGGGCGAAATCGACGGCCGGCACGGACGGCTGAGCTTCTTGCCGCGGCGCTTGATCGCGCCGCACCGCCTCTCTATCTCTCGCTGAGACCGCTGTTCCATTTCCCGGAAGGAAATCCCTTGTCCGTCTTCAAGAACCTGCCCGCTCCGCCCGTCGCCGCCAAGAAGCCCGTCACCGACACCCGCCACGGGATTGTCAGAACGGACGATTATGCCTGGCTGCGCGCCGACAACTGGCAGCAGATGTTCAAGGACACCTCGATCCTCGACCCGGAAATCCGCTCCTACCTGGAAGCGGAGAACGCCTACATGGAAGCGGCCATGGGCGACACCAAGGAACTGCAGGGCCAACTCTTTGCCGAGATGAAGGGCCGCATCAAGGAGGACGATTCATCGATCCCGATGAAGGACGGCCCCTTTGCTTATGGCTCGGCTTTCGTCACCGGTGGCGAGCAGCCGCGCTATTTCCGCATTCCGCGCGATGGCAATCCCAAGGACGAGACGATCCGCGAGCTTCTGCTCGATGGTGACAAGGAGGCCGTCGGCAAGGACTATTTCCGCCTTTCCGGCATCGATCATACGAGCGACCATGCCTTCGGCATCTGGGGCTATGACGACAAGGGTTCTGAATACTACACGCTGCGCATTCGCGATCTCGCGACCAAGCAGGATCTTGAGGATGTGCTGGAGAACACCGCCGGCGGCGGGGTCTGGGCGCCTGATGGGAAGAGCTTCCTCTACACGCTGCAGGACGAGAACCACCGGCCGTCCAAGGTCTTCCACCATATCGTGGGTCAGCCGCAGTCGTCCGACCGTCTTGTCTACGAGGAGAAGGATCCCGGCTTCTTCATGGGTGTCGGCGGCTCGCTGCTCGACGATTTCATCTTCATCGATATCCATGACCACGAGACCTCTGAATACCGGCTGCTCTCGACCAAGGACCTGATGGCCGAGCCGGTACTGGTCGCCGAGCGCGAGGAAGGTGTCGAATATTCGATGACGGAGGGCGGCGACGTCTTCTACATCCTGACGAATGCTGACGGTGCCAAGGACTTCAAGATCGTCGAGGCACCGGTCACGGCGCCGGGCAAGGCAAACTGGACCGAAGTCGTGACGCATGAGCCGGGCCGGCTGATCCTCAACCATATGGCCTTTGCCCGCCATCTCGTCTGGCTGGAACGCCGCGAGGGTCTGCCTGTCATCATGATCCGCGACCGCAAGAGCGGCGAGGAGCATTCGATCGCCTTTGCCGAGGAAGCCTATTCGCTGGGGCTGCAGGGGGCTGCCGAATACGACACCGACGTCATCCGCTTCTCCTATTCGTCGATGACGACGCCTTCCCAGCTGTTCGACTACAACATGGCGACGCGCGAGCGCACGCTTCTGAAGACGCAGGAAGTGCCGTCAGGTCATAATCCGGAAGACTATGTGACGCGCCGGGTGTTTGCCGAGGCGCATGACGGCGAGACGGTGCCGGTCACCCTGCTCTACCGCCGCGACACGAAGCTCGACGGCTCCGCCCCCTGCCTGCTCTATGGCTATGGCGCCTATGGCATCACCATTCCGGCCGGCTTCAACACCAACTGCCTGTCGCTTGCCGACCGCGGCTTCGTCTATGCGATCGCCCATATCCGCGGCGGCAAGGACAAGGGGTTCTCCTGGTACGAAGACGGCAAGATGGAAAAGAAGGTCAACACCTTCAAGGACTTCATCTCTGCCGCCGACCACCTGGTGAAGGAGGGCTTCACCGCTTATGACCGGATCATCGCCGAAGGCGGCTCTGCCGGCGGCATGCTGATGGGGGCGGTTGCCAACATGGCGCCGGAGAAATTTGCCGGCATCATCGCCGCCGTGCCCTTTGTCGATGTACTGAACACCATGCTCGACGACACGCTGCCGCTGACGCCTCCGGAATGGCCGGAATGGGGAAACCCGATCGAGTCGGAAGAGGAATATCGCTGGATTGCGGCCTATAGCCCCTACGACAATGTCGAGAAAAAAGCCTACCCGCCGATCATCGCGCTCTCCGGCCTCACCGACCCGCGCGTGACCTATTGGGAGCCGACCAAGTGGATCGCGCGCCTGCGTGCCACGGCACCGGACGCGGGGCCATTCCTGCTCAAAACCAACATGGCCGCGGGCCATGGCGGCAAGTCGGGACGTTTCCAGCGGCTGGAAGAGATCGCGTTCGAATACGCCTATGCGATCAAGGTGGCGGGCAAGATGTGAGGTCGGTGACCACCGTCACATTCTCTAAGCAATGACGGGTATGTTTTGGGCATTGCTTCGGCAATGCCTGAAACAGCGATGCGCGAAACGGCTGATTCGCGGCGCGTACTTTCAGTCGCGCAGTTTCGCAAGGGCCAATCGTCATAATGCGGTGCGGGACGCAAGCTTCGCGCAAGGTTGAAAAGTTAACAAAAGGTTAATTTCGCAACTGAGGTCTCCGCCATGAGGATCGAAAGCGGCCTAAGCAGCTACTCCTATCAAAGCCGTCACGTGCCAAGCACAGCGGCTGCAGAGGATGCTGCGCCCGAAACGGCAGCCACGCCCACCGGTCGCGCGACCGGAGCCAGCACCTTTTCCAGCACGCTTCTCTCAACCCAGCTCGCCACGGCGCTCTGGACCGTGGAGGGTTCGCGCAGCAAGGGCAGCGTGCAGATCGGCAACGGCCAGAACAGTGAGAGTTTCGAGGATGTCTCGCGGATGAAAATGGTCGAAGCGGCCTATCGCGAATACGAGATTGCCGCGCCGTACGAAGAATTCTGATCGATCTGATATCAATGAAAAGGCTGGCCCGGCATGATGCCCGGCCAGCCTTCTTTTTGCGTTCTCGACTGTCGTTCAGACGTGGTGATGGCCGTGACCCGCATGCTCATGGCCGCCTTCGCAGGCGGGCTTTTCGGCGTCAGCCGCACCACAGCAGGAGGATGAAAGCGTGATTGCTTCACCCGCCCGCCATTCCCGGAAGCTCTGCGAGAGGATCTGCCCGGAGGAGTTAAGGAAGAGGCCTGCCATGATGCCGGCGACAATCAGGTCCGGCCAGGCGGTTGCCGTTCCCCAGACGCCAACCGCCGCAATCATCACGATGACATTCCCGATGGCGTCATTGCGCGAGCACAGCCAGACGGAGCGGACGTTCGCGTCACCATCCTTGTAGGACATCAGGAGCAGTACGCTGGCGACATTGGCGGCAAGCGCGAGAAACCCGATCACCCCCATGACCGGCGCCTCGGGAACCCCGCCCTGAAACACCCGCCAGATGGTGGAGCCGAAGACCCAGACGCCCATCAGGAAAAGGCTTACCCCCTTCGCGGCGGCGGCCATGCTGCGGGTTTTCAGCGAAGCGCCGATGACGGCGAGCGAGATGCCATAGGTCACCGCATCGGCGAAGAAATCCAGCGCATCGGCCTGCAGCGCCTGGGAGCGGGCAAGCTGACCCGCCGTCATCTCGACGGCAAACATGGCGGCATTGATGGCGATCACAAGCCAGAGCCGGCGCTTGTAGGTGTCGGACATGCCGTCGAAAGGGGCGTGGTCATGGCCGCAGGCAGCACTCATCTCAATCATCCTTCAGGTCTTGATGTGGTCACGCCGGCAATCTAGGATCTCTAGTGACTAGAGGTTCAAGAGGTATTTTTGATGTTTTCGATCGGGGATCTGTCGCGGCGCGCCGGAGTGAAGGTGCCGACCATCCGCTATTATGAGCAGATGGGTCTGATCTCTGCGCCAGATCGCACGGAGGGCAACCAGCGGCGATACGACAAGAGCGACCTCGACCGGCTGACCTTCATCCGCCATGCCCGGGATCTCGGCTTTCCGATCGAGGCGATCCGGGAGCTACTGACCCTCAGCCGCCATCCCGAAGAGCCCTGCGAGCGGGCGGATCAGATCGCACGTGAGCAACTGGAGGAGGTGCAGGAGAAGATCGCGCGGCTGAAGAAGCTGGAAGCGGAGCTTGCCCGTATCGTCTCGCATGGCGAATGCCATACGGTGGGAGATTGCTACGTGATCCGGGCACTCTCCGACCACGGGCTTTGCGAAAACGAGCATTGAGTGGCGGGGCAGATGATCCCGAGCGACTGGTTGGAGTTGAATTACCAGACTGAATCGACGGTCCCTCCTCAAGCGGCCAACTCGATTTAGAACTCGAAGTGAATCCGGTCATAGGGGAAGACCACGCCGCTCGCCCCACGGTCCGTGATGGATCCTACGCCATCGGCCAGGCTTGGCAAATATCTCCGTTGACAATCGATTTAAACTGGCGCATCAAACGCGCCATGATCGACATCCGCGCAAACATCACCTGCACGTATTTTTGGGCCTACCGGTAACCGGCGGCCCGACAAGATCACATTGTCAACAGGCCGCCGTCAGGCGGCCTTGTTGTTTTCCGGACGACTTTCCCCCTGACGGCACGAAACGAGACCAAGGGAAAGTGACATGACCGAAGATACTGACCTCACCCTGCCCCGCCCGCCGATCGTGGCAATCCGCCATGCCAAGCCGCGCGACCTGCCGCAACTCAACGAGATGATCGCGCTCCTCTCCACGCATCTCGGCGATGCCTCGGCGATGACGCCGGAAGCGCTGGAGCGCGACCTGTTCGGCCCGATCCCCTGGATCCAGGCGCTGGTGGCCGACAGCGGCGAAGAGGGACTGATCGGCTACGCCATCCTCGTCCCGCTCTACAAGGCACAGGAAGGCAAGCGCGGCATGGAACTGCATCATCTCTTCGTTCGCGACGGCCAGCGCGGCAACGGCATCGGCCAGCATCTCGTCGACCGCGCCAAGCAGATCGCCCGCGCCTCGGGCTGCGACTTCCTTTCCGTTTCCGCCGCCACCGGCAATTTCGCCGCGCATCGCTTCTACGAGAACATGGACTTCATTCCACGCCCGGTCACCGGCATGCGTTACCTGCAGGCGCTGAGCTGAGCTTTTCACCACAGACACGAGGAGAGACCTGATGCCCCGTATCGTGATTGCGCTTCAGAACGACTATGCCGACTGGGAGCCTGCGCTGCTGATGGCAGCGACACGCACCTGGCTTGAGTGTGAGGTGGTTACCGCAAGCCCGGATGGCAAACCCGTCGTTTCGATGGGCGGGCTGAAGGTAACGCCTGACATCGGTTTCGATGTCATCGATGCCGATGAATTCGATGCGCTGATCGTCCCCGGCGGTTACGCCTGGGAAAAGGGCGTAGCGCATGACTTCACGGCGCTGGCGACGGCATTTCGAGACAAGGGCAAGGTCCTGGGCGGGATCTGCGCTGCAGCGAGTGCATTGGCTGCGACAGGCGTGCTCGACGACGTCACGCATACCGGAAACTCGCTTACGTCGCACAAGAAGTATCCCGGCTATCGCGGGGACGCCCATTATCTGGACCAGCCACAGGCAGCCCGCGACGGAAAGATCGTGACGGCAGCTGGCTCCGCGCCGGACACCTTTACCATCGAAGTGCTGAAGGCGCTCGATCTCTACGGGCCGGAAGCCGAGGAAGAACTGGCAATCTTTGCGGCTGAACACCGCCGATAGAGCAGAAACCGCTTCGGCTCAGTGCCTGACGGGCGGATTCTCCGACCATTTCTGCAGGGTCGTCTTGATCAGGATGAGGGCTGCCTGCTGGGCGTGATCGCGCTCGCGCGGATCAACGATAGCGGAAAGGCGCTTTTCGAAGGCCCGGACGGTCTCGTCCACCCAGCGATGCAGGGCCGGATCGGGATAGTTGTCGAGCAAGGACCGGAGCGCATTCTCCATCCGCCGGCGTTCGATGCTCATGTCCCCTCCGAAGTCATTTCGACGACGGTAAGATGACAGGCAAGGCTTGCGCGATGCTGAACAAGGCCGAGCGGCCTTTACTGCACCGCCGGGATTGCCTTCAGATAGGCGGCGATCGCCTCGCGGTCGGCGGCCGTAAGTTCGGCCATGTTCTTCTGGACTTCGACCATGGAGCCGCCGACGCTGTCATAGTCGGGGGTAAAGCCGGTCTCCAGATAGGTAACGATGTCCCCCTCGCTCCAGGAGCCCATGCTCTTGGACCCCGGTGTGATGTTCGGGATGGTGCCCTCGCCCTCCGGGTTCGGGCCGCCGGCCAGCCACTGGCCGGAAAGGAACCCGCCGAGTGCATTGCGTGGCGTATGACATTCGCCGCAATGGCCCGGCCCCTCAACCAGATACTGGCCACGCTTCACCATATCGGAGGCATCGGCCATTTCCACCCGAGGCGCGTCGGTGAAGTAGAGGAATTTCCAGCCACCGAGCACCAGACGCTGATTGAAGGGGAAGCCGAGTTCATGCGGCGGTGCCACGGCATCGCTGGCGGGCAGCGTCTTCATGAAACCGTAGAGGTCGTTGATATCTTTGGGCGTCATGCGCACATAGGAGCCATAGGGGAAGGACGGGTAGAGATGCTCGCCCTCGCGGCCCACGCCACGGGTCATGGCATCGCCGAATTCGGCCAGCGTCCACGCACCGATGCCGGCCTCCGGATGGCTTGAGATGTTCGGGGCGTGGAAGGTGCCGAAATCGCTCTTCAGTGGTGCCCCTCCGGAGAGGATCAGCCGCGCGTCGCCCGTGGCGCCAGCCGGAGCATGGCAACTCGTGCAACCGCCGGCGAAGAACACTTCGCGACCATGGGCAAGGTCAGGCTCACCGAGATTTGCCCAGACGGAAGCGTCCTGTCGTGCCGGCGCCGTGATGAACAGGAACGCGCCAAAACCGGCAACGCCGATCACTGCCAGCCCCGCCAGCCCCTTGACCCATGTCGATGCCATCCTGGCCTCCATCAAATTCATGCAGCGCCCGACGGGCGCAATTCGGCGGGCGGTCCGGATGACCGGCGACCGCCCGCCGCGAAGGCCTTACTTCTTCAGACGATAGGTCTGGTGGCAATCGCCGCAGGTGGCGCCGACAGCCTGCATGGCAGCGCCGACTGCTGCCTGATCCGCCGGGAGGGCTGCGAGCTGTGCCTCGGCGGCGGCCGTGAGCTTGGCGGACTTGGCCTTGAAGTCATCCATGTTCTGCCAGATTGCCGGCGCGGCTTCGCTATCCATGCCGGTCTCGCTGCCAGCGGGGAAGTGATTAGGGAAAGTCTTGCTGACCTCGGCCAGCGTGGTGAGGGCTGCCTTCACGGCTTCCGCATCATAGGGCTTTTCGCCTTTGGCGATGCCGCCGAGCGTGCCCATGGCGCCGCCGACCTTCTTCATCTCTTCCTGACGGACGACTTGCGGTTCGCCCGCAGCGATGGCTGCAGACACGCCAAGACAGATCGCCGCCGCAGCGGACAGAACGACTTTCAACTTCATCAGCTATTCTCCAAGAGCTCGGCCGGGCGCACCGGCGATCGTTAGCAGGCAATGCATGTTTGCAGCCTGAAAACTTGCGAATGAAGTCACAAAGGAGTGATAAGTGAAGCCTCAGGCAACTTTCGGATATTTATGACGAATTCGCGTCAGCCGCCTGTCAGCGATTTGTCAGAAAAGGGGCCGCAGACGGCGCTTGTGCGGCGCAAGTTCGAGACGCCGATCCGGCTCGCGACCGTGTCCCGAGATCTCGATACGGGCCTCGAAAACGGAGAGGACCGCGAAGGCATTATCATGTTGCGTATCGACCATGCCGCAGAAGTTGACGAAGTGAACACCCTGGTGCTCGGCGTAGTTTCCGACGTGATGGTGGCCGCAGAGATAAGCGAGCGCGGCGGGCGACGAGGCGACGAGCCGAGCCAGGTCTTCAGCATCCCAGAGCGTGTGATCGGAGGGCGGATAGATCGGATAGTGCCCGAGCAGGATGACGTCATCGCCGTTCGCCTCGGCTGCCGCGAGCCGATCGGCGATCCAGTCTGCCTGGCGGGCGGATATGCCTGCGTTCCAGTCATGGGCGTTGGCAGCCCCCTTCTCCTTCAGGGCGGCGAGCCGGTTCTGCGCCTCCGTGCGCCTCGGATCCCCTGGCGGCGGCGCAAAGAGCGAGATCTCGTTGCCATCGGTCACCAGCAATCGCAAACCCTTTATCCGTAGCTCGTGATAGGGCGCCGGCATGCCGAGTGCGGCGTGCACCTCAAAGAGGCGATCGGGCTCGACCAGGAAATCGTGATTGCCCGGCAGGAGAACCCGCGGCATATGGAGGCCATCAAGCACTTCGAGCACTGGCGCGAGATTGTCCCAGCCGCGGTCAATCAGATCACCCAGCACCACGACAGCGTCGACAGACTGCGCATTAAAATGCTCAACGGCTTCGCGCAGCTTGGGAAGCGACTGTCGAAAATGGCGGTCCCGCTTGGGATCGGGGTCCCGATCGGCATATTGAGGATCGGCAATGATGCCAAGCCTGAGGCGGGGAAGTTCAGTCGTCATGGATTGCACCGCTCGTGGTTCGAGCGGTGCATAGGGCGTGTCAATGACGGTCGGATGACAATCGGTCTAGCCCGGCAGGTTCGGCTGGATCCTCGTCTGCGGCATGATGCCCGCATAGAGCGTCATGCAGATCAGGGTCAGGGGCACCGCGAGCATGGCGCCGACTGCACCCCAGAGCCATGTCCAGAAGACGATTGCACCAAAGAGCATGAAGGCGTTCATTTCGAGCCTCCGTCCCATGACGGCAGGTATCAGCAGGTTTTCCAGAAATCCATCGAGCACGAAGAAGACAATGGCAGGCAGAAGGCCCAGGAACAGGCTTTCGTGGACCAGCAGGCCGCCGATGGCCATGGCGACGGTGACCATGGCAATCCCGAGGAACGGGATGAAACTCAGGAGGAAGGCTGCCACGCCCCAGAGCGCGGGCGTGCCGAGGCCGCCCAGCCAGGCGACGACAGCGGCGGCGACACCGAACAAGCCGTAGACGATAACGGCGGTCGCAAAGTAATAGCCTAGCGCCTCCTCCACCTCGTTGAACAGGCGGATTGCCTTCAGGCGGCGCGCGCGGTCGGAAAAGGCGCGGATCAGTTCCCGGCGAAGGGCAAGCCGGCAGGACAGGAAGAGCAGCAGACCCGCGATGAAGATGAAAACCTGAACTAGCGCCGGCGTCACGCCCGATGCGACCGTCGAAAGGATCGCGCCGGAATTCTCCATCATCGCCTCCACCGAATCCGGACCTCGCGTCAAAATGGCCAATGGCCGTTGCATCCAGGGGATCTGTTCGAGGTAGGTTATAACCCGGTTGAGCATGTCCGGGCCATTCTCGATCAGCATGTTGATCGGTGCCCAGATAATGCCGACGAAAATGAGCAGCACGACCAGGAAGAGGCCAGAGAGGATCACGGCGGTCAGCGTGGGCGGGATGCCGAGCTTGCCCATGCGGTCTGCCGCGATGCCCAATATCAGGCCCACGACGACTGCCATTGTCAGCGGGATCAGGATGAACGAGGCGAGATGCAGCGCAATCAGCGCGAAGATCAGAAAAAGGCCGATCACTGACCAGGACACGACGTAATCGAGGCCGGTCTTCTTGAAACGCACCTTGCGCGCCGGCTTCTGCCGATGACTCACTTGCAGGTTCACCGGATGCACTCCGATGGCAGTTGAATGTGCAGGCTTGATGGTGTCATGGCGTGGTTCCCCTGGCGACGTCCTTCAACGTGCGGGAACAACTTCCGTTCCATCCGGGAACCGGCGCCTGTCAGCGCCGCTTCGGGGTCAAGCAGCGGGCGACAGAAGGGTGAGGCCGATACCCCAGGGATCCTGCAGCCGGAAGCCACGCGCGGTCCGTTCGACCTTGATCTCCTGCCCCTCCAACGTGGCAAGCACACGATCGAGGACCGTCCCGTCATTGAAGGCGAGCTCATAGTCCTGCAGGCCTGTCATGGCGCCCGTACGCGCCGGTGCGTTCCGGCTGTTCCAGACGTTGGCGGCGACATGGTGGTGATAGGCGCCGGAGGCAAAGAAACTGGCACCGGGATAGCTCGCCATTTTCTTCAGGCCGAGCACACCTTCGTAAAAGCGGTCCGCCTCCGGGACATTTCCGACCTGGAGATGAATGTGGCCAAGAGCGGCATTCGGCGCCATGCCGGCCCATGGGGTCTTCGCCGCGCTGTCATAGAGAGCCTGGAGATCGAGACGGCGGGTGTCCATCTCAACCGTGCCATCGGCGTGGTAGGTCCATTCTGTCGGCTTGCGGTCGCGATAGACTTCGATGCCGTTACCTTCCGGGTCGGAGAGGTAGATCGCTTCGCTGACCAGATGGTCGCTCGCGCCCTCAAACTGGATGCCAAGATGGGCGGCATGCGACAGCCAATGGGCGAGTTCGGCGCGATCCGGCATCAGGAAGGCGTTGTGAAAGAGACCAGCGGCATTGCGCGGGGCCGGCGCAGCATCGCCGCGCGTCGTGAGCGTCAGAAGGACGCGGTCGCCGGCGCCCAGTTCAACGCCGCTTTCGCTCGCCTCGAGCCGCTTCAGGCCAAGTGCCTGCTCATAAAAGCCCGCCATCATATCCAGGTCGCGGACAACCAGATGGGCGCGCCCGACATGCACCGGGCGGCTCAACGCGAAAGATGCGGTTTCTTCAGTAGTGACGGTCATCAGATTTCTCCTGCTGCCTCGAAAGGCGCTTTCAGCAGATATGGCGCAGAACTCACGTTCACAAAAGCCAGCAATCACTCGAAAGATTGTTCGACAAAAGTTGACGATACATCACGTCTCAAAGTTGATCCTGATCAATGCGGCGCTTGCCGGTGAGACGCATTCTCTCGCCATAAAGAGGAAACACCCAGCGGGTGACAAAGGAGACAGAGATGTACAAGAAGATCATCGTTCCGGTCGATCCGGCTGCCGTCGAGATTGGTGAAAAGATCCTGACCAAGGCCAAGTCGCTGCTCGATGCAGGCGGCGAGATCGTGCTCCTGACCATCATCGAGGACATCCCCGGCTACCTCGCCATCGACGTTCCTGTCGATCTGATCGAAGGTGCGATCAACGACGCAAAGGCCAAGCTCGTTACGCTCAAGGAAAAGACGGGCGTGGCAGCGCATATCGAGATCCGGTCCGGCGCCCCGGCCCGCGAAATCCTGGCCACGGCCGAAGAGCACAAGGCGGACCTCATCATCGTCGGCTCGCATGTGCCCGACTTCTCCAACTACTTCATCGGCGCGACGGCCGACCGCGTGGTCCGCCATTCGAAGATTTCCGTTCTGGTCGACAGGTGAAATCATGGATAATCCCGTACAGGCCATGGACACGGCGCATTTCGAGCGCATCCTGCTCGCCCGGAAGGACGAAATCGAACGGCGGCTGAAGAAGATCGATGCCGATCTCGGCACGCTGAAAAGCGCCGACAGCGCCGAACGCGCCACCGAGGCAGAGAATGACGAGGTGCTGGAGGAATTCGGCCAGGTCGGGGAAGAGGAACTGCGGGCCATCGATGCAGCACTGGACCGGATCGCCAAGGGGCGGTATGGTCAATGCGTCAAATGCGGCGAGGCAATTTCGATGGAACGGCTGAAGGCCGTGCCGCATACGCCATTTTGCCAGGACTGTGCAGCCTCCCATTGAGAGGCGCCTTTTGAGGGGCGATGGGCAGGCCGGAGTGATGAGCTCCGGCCTGTTTCTTTTTGGCTTTACTTCTTGCGCATGGCCTCGGCGAGCGCAGCACCGAGACCGCCCATTGCCGGCTGTTCCGGCTTCGGCGGACGGGCGTTCGAATGCTTCATCGCATTGGCATTGCCGCGGGCATCGCCGCGCATCGAGGGCTGTTGCGCCTCGCCGCCATCTTTCCGCATGGTAAGTGCAATGCGCTTACGCTTGACGTCGACCTCGACGACGCGGACCTTTACCACATCGCCGGCCTTCACCACCTCATGCGGATCCTTCACGAACCGATCGGCAAGCTGGGAGACGTGGACAAGGCCATCCTGATGCACGCCGATATCGACGAAGGCGCCGAAGGCCGCAACGTTGGTCACCGTGCCCTCGAGCGTCATGCCGACCTTGAGATCGGTGATCTCCTCGACGCCTTCGGCAAAGGTCGCGGTCTTGAAGGACGGGCGCGGGTCGCGGCCCGGCTTTTCGAGTTCGGCGAGAATGTCCTTGACCGTCGGCAGACCGAACTGCTCGTCGATGAAGCGCTTGGGATCGAGGCTCTTCAGCGTCGCGCTGTCGCCCATCAGCGAGCGCAAGTCGCGGCCGCAGGCGGCGACGATCTTCTTCGCCACGCCGTAAGCTTCCGGGTGCACCGAGGAGGCATCCAGCGGCTCCTTGCCGTTCGGGATGCGCAGGAAGCCGGCGCATTGTTCGAAGGTGCGGGCGCCGAGGCGCGGAACTTTGAGAAGATCCTTGCGGCTTTCGAAGGCGCCGGTGGCATCACGATGGGCAACGATGGCTTCCGCCGTCGTCTTGCCAAGACCCGAGACGCGCGCGAGCAGCGGGACGGATGCTGTGTTGAGGTCAACGCCGACGGCGTTCACGGCATCTTCGACGACGGCATCCAGCGAGCGGCCGAGTTTGCCCTGGTCGACATCGTGCTGGTACTGGCCGACGCCGATCGATTTCGGCTCAATCTTGACGAGTTCGGCCAGCGGATCCTGCAGGCGACGCGCAATCGAGACGGCTCCGCGGAGCGACACGTCGAGATTGGGGAATTCCTTGGCGGCGTTTTCCGAGGCCGAATAGACCGAGGCGCCGGCTTCCGAGACGATGACCTTGGTCGGCTTCGGTGCGGTCACCGGGAACTGGGCGAGCATGTCGGCCACCAGTTTTTCTGTCTCGCGGCTGCCCGTGCCGTTGCCGATCGAGATCAGCTCGACCTTGTGTTTGCGGATCAGTGAAGCCAGTTCAGCCTGGGTGCCGCGGATATCGTTCTTCGGCGGGAAGGGATAGACGGTCGTCGTCTCTACCACCTTGCCGGTGCCATCGACCACGGCGACCTTGACGCCGGTGCGGATGCCTGGGTCGAGCCCCATGGTCGGACGCGAGCCTGCGGGGGCCGCGAGCAGCAGGTCTTTCAGGTTGCGGGCGAAGACATGGATTGCTTCTTCCTCGGCACGCTCGCGCAGTTCGCGCATCAGGTCGAGCGACAGCGAGACGGAGAGCTTGACGCGCCAGGTCCAGCCGGCGACTTCGAGCAGCCACTGGTCGGCGGGGCCCTTGCCCGCGACCTGATAGGCGCTAGCGATCATGCGCTGGCTGGGCTTGACCGGGGCGGTGTCGTCGCGATCGACTTCGATCGAGAGCGACAGGAACTCCTCGTTCCAGCCGCGCAGCATGGCGAGCGCCCGGTGGCCGGGCACGGTTGCCCAGCGTTCGGAGTGGTCAAAATAGTCGGCAAACTTGGCGCCGGCCTCCGCCTTGCCGTCGACGAGCTTCGAATAAAGGATCGCGCGATCCTTCATGTCGTTGCGCAGGCGGCCGATCAGGTCGGCATTCTCGGAAATCTGCTCGGCGATGATGTCGCGCGCACCTTCGAGCGCCGTCTTCACGTCCGGCACCTCTTCGGTGATGTAACCGGCTGCAAGCTGCTGCGGGTCGCTCGTGCGGTCGGCAAGGATCGCATCGGCGAGTGGCTGTAGCCCCTTCTCGCGGGCGATCTCGGCGCGGGTGCGGCGCTTGGGCTTGTAGGGCAGATAGATGTCTTCGAGCTCAGCCTTTGTCGTCACCAAGGCGATCTTGCGGGCAAGCTCATCCGTCATCTTGCCCTGACCTTCGATGCTTTCGAAGATCGATTTGCGGCGGGCGGCGAGCTCGCGCAGATAGATCAGCCGTTCGGCGAGATTGCGCAGCTGGGTATCATCAAGACCGCCGGTCACTTCCTTGCGGTAACGGGCGATGAAGGGGACCGTCGCGCCTTCGTCGAGCAGGCCGACAGCCGCCGTCACCTGCTCGGGACGGGCGTTGATCTCGGTGGCAATGAGGGCAGCAATGGATCTGATGTCGTCGGCCATGGGATTTCCGTCTGATCGTTGAGGGGCGGACCATAGCGAGCGAATGCGGCAAGGCAACGGGGATGCGGTCCACTTCACAGGAAAGCAAGGCCTTGAAGGTTCAATTCGGCTTGACCTTTCGCCTCCCTCCCCTTAACCGCCGGACATTCCCCTGTGGCACTGGAGGCTGGTAATGAAGGTTTTGTTGATCGGGTCGGGTGGACGCGAACATGCACTGGCCTGGAAGATCGCCCAGTCGCCGCTTCTGACGAAGCTCTATGCTGCGCCCGGCAATCCCGGCATCGCGGAAGAGGCGGAACTCGTCTCCCTCGACACCGAGGATCACGGCGCGGTCGTCCAGTTCTGCCAGGACAAGGGGATCGATTTCGTGGTCGTGGGACCCGAAGCTCCGCTGGTCGCCGGTATCGCCGACCGTTTGCGCGAGGCCGGTATCGCGGTCTTCGGGCCGTCGGCAGCTGCCGCCCAGCTCGAGGGATCCAAGGGTTTCACCAAGGATGTCTGCGCCCGCTTCAACATCCCGACCGGGGCGTACCAGCGCTTCAACAATGCGCCGAAGGCCAAGGCCTATGTGCGTGAACAGGGTGCGCCGATCGTCATCAAGGCCGATGGCCTTGCCGCTGGCAAGGGGGTCACGGTTGCCATGACGCTGGACGAGGCGCTGGCGGCCATCGACGACTGCTTCGAAGGCGCATTCGGGGCGGCCGGTGCGGAAGTCGTGGTCGAAGCCTATCTCGATGGTGAGGAAGCGAGCTTCTTCTGTCTGTCCGACGGCAAGTCGCTGCTGCCGCTTGCAACCGCCCAGGACCACAAGCGCGTCGGCGACGGCGACACCGGCCCGAACACCGGCGGCATGGGCGCCTATTCTCCGGCACCTGTCATGACAGCTGAGATGGTCGAGCGGACGATGAAGGAAATCATCGAGCCGACCATGCGCGGCATGGCGGAGATGGGCCACCCGTTCCAGGGCGTGTTCTTCGCGGGTCTGATGATCACCGAAAAGGGTCCCGAACTCATCGAATACAATGTCCGCTTCGGCGATCCGGAATGCCAGGTGCTGATGATGCGGCTGAAGAGCGATCTCTTGGCCATCCTCCATGCGTCTGCCACCGGCACGCTGGATCAGGTGACCGCAGAATGGAGCGACGACCCGGCGCTGACGGTTGTCCTCGCCTCCAAGGGCTATCCTGGGTCTTACGACAAGGCGACGCCGATTGCCTCCCTTCCGGAGGCCGGCGAGAGCGCCAAGGTCTTTCATGCCGGCACGGCTCTGAAGGACGGACAGCTAGTCGCGACCGGCGGGCGCGTGCTGAACGCCACGGCGCGCGGCGCGACGGTCGGCGAAGCCCAGGCCGCTGCCTACCGGCTGGTCGACGCCGTCCAGTGGAACAACGGCTTCTGCCGGCGTGACATCGGTTGGCGGGCGATCTCGCGCGAGAAGGCCTGATCTGCAGGGCTTCTTGTCCGCTTCTCCCTCAAATTTCGCCACTTCATTCAAATTTTACAGAAGCTTCTGACCGGATCGAAAGAAACGGCTGCTAACGTTCTTCCCAACAATGGGGAAAACACGTGATGCGCCGTATCGTTTCGACATCCATGATCCTTGCAGCAGCGATGGTCGCCATGCCCGCCATGGCGGGCTCAATCTCGACCGTGACGGGGCTTTCGGCGAGCCAGCCGAGCATCCTTGAGATCAATTGCGCCCACTGCCCTGCACCAGAGCAGAAGGTCGGCAAGTCGCATTACGAGGTGCCCGCGATCGCAAGCGGCTACCAGGCCGCCGAAGTGGTGGAGATCGACGGCGAGAAAAAGCTGAAGCGGGTTGAGCGCTGGTTCGGCGGCTCGCCCGTCGTCGTCTACAGTTCCGCCGCAGGCTGGGCCACCGACGGCTCGACGGTCGTAGCCGGAGCGCTGCCGACGCCGAACGAAATCGACCACGCCACAACGACCGCTGCGGTCGATGCGCCCGCCGATGGCAAGGCGGCGCCGGCACTCGCAGGCTTCGAGCTGCGCCTGAACTGATCCCATCCGCCCGCCAAACGATCCGGGCGCGGCGGTTTCTCGTGGTCGACACGGACATAACGCCCGGCCCAGTCCCGGGCGTTATGCCGTTGACTGCCATAAATTACCCGTAAATCCTGATAGGCCCATATTGCGATGCACTTAAGTGCATCTCAATCTTTGGCGATGAGACTCTGTCCCAAATCTTCGGGACATGATGTGCCGATCCGTTCGACTGATCCACTTCACCGGCGCCCGAACCGCTCTTCCGACGAAAGCTCTCCCGCTCATGAAAAACCTCCGGATATCCCTGCAACTGATCGTGCTGATCGGCGGCCTTATGGCGGCCTTCGCAGCCGCGACCTACTTCCAGGTGCGCTCGTCCACAGCGACGATCTACCAGCAGCGCTATGAACTGCTGCGCACCCAGGTCGAGACCGCGCTCTCCGTGCTCAAGGACTACAACGACCGCGCCGTCGCCGGCGAGTTCACGGTCGAGGAGGCCAAGACCCGCGCCTATGACATGCTGAACAAGATGCGCTTCGAGCCGGACGGCTATTTCTTCGGCTATGACTACGACGTGGTGATGGTCTTCCATCCGACCTCCAAGGACGTCGGCAAGAGCAACAAGGGCAAACCCGACGCAAACGGCTTCGCCTATCGTGACGAACTGGTTCGTCTCGGACAGCTGGGCGGCGGTTTCGTCGAATTCATCGGCCCGAAGCCGGGCAAGGATCCGGAAGACCGCTCCTATCCCAAGGCTTCCTACGGAAAGGCGTTCGAGCCCTGGAAGGTGGTCATCGTCACCGGCCTTTATACCGATGACCTGAAGGCCGAAATACGCGCCAGCGTGATCAAGACCATCAGCTGGTCTGCCGGCATCTTCGTTCTGGCTCTGGTCGCCGCTTTCTTCGTCATCCGCAACATCACCGGGCCGCTCAAGGCCATCCATGATGCCCTGGAGGCCGTGGCTGACGAGAATGTCAGCATCGCCATTCCGCATACGGACATGAGCAACGAGATCGGCATGATGGCGCAGGCGACCAAGAGCCTGCAGGACAAGGTGCGCGAGCGCCACGCGCTGGCCGCCCGTCAGGAAGAGCAGCAGCGCGAGCTCGACGGCGAGCGTAGCCAGAACGCCGAGGCGCAGCTTGCCGAGGCGCGCCAGCAGGCGCATGTCGTCTCCACCATCGGACAGTCGCTGGAACAGCTTGCCCATGGCGACCTCACCGTACGCTGCGCGGATCTCGGGCCGAAATACGCCGGTCTGCGCGACAACTTCAACGATGCGCTCGCGCGTCTCGAAGAGGCCATGGCCCGCGTCAACCTGAAGGGCAACGACATCGCCGTTTCGAAGGAAGAAATCCGCCGCGCTTCCGGCGAGCTTGCCACCCGCACCGAACGCCAGGCCGCCAATCTTGAAGAAACCTCGGCGGCTCTCGACGAGCTCACCGTCGCGGTTCGCCAGACGGCGGACGGTGCGCGTGAAGCCGCCAACCGCGTCGGCACTGTCAGCGCGGAAGCCCGCCAGAGCGACGAGATCGTCACCCGTGCCATCAATGCGATGAGCGGCATCGAACAGTCCTCGGCCGAGATCACCAAGATCATCGGCGTGATCGACGAAATCGCCTTCCAGACCAACCTGCTGGCGCTCAACGCCGGTGTCGAGGCGGCGCGAGCCGGCGAAAGCGGCAAGGGCTTTGCCGTTGTTGCCCAGGAAGTCCGAGAACTCGCCCAGCGTTCGGCTGCGGCCGCCAAGGAGATCAAGGACCAGATCGCCCGCTCCTCGCAGCAGGTCGAACAGGGCGTGCAGCTCGTCGGTCAGGCCGGCGAGGCGCTGAAGCGTATCTCCGACCAGATCGCCAGCGCCAACGACATCGTCTCGAAGATCTCGCACAGCGCCCAAGAGCAGGACACGACCCTGCGCTCGATCTCTTCTTCCATGAACCAGCTGGACCAGGCCACCCAGCAGAATGCCGCGATGGCGGAAGAGACCACGGCCTCGGCCGAGGTTCTGGCCAACGACACCGGCGACCTCCTGAACCTGATCCGCAGCTTCAAGACCAGCCAAACAGGCTCTGGCCAGCAGCAGTACCGCATGGCGAGCTGAGACCCGCTCAGTCTGCACCAGTCAGTGAGAAGGCCGCCGGAGCGATCCGGCGGCCTTTTTCGTGCGTTCAACATGCTAAACAGCGAATAGATAGTATGATTCATACACAATATTTTAATATGCAGTTTTCCATATTGGTTGCGCTACCAAATCCCCCGAGCGCATGAAGCGCAGCCTCCGCCATTTTCAATCGACTGCCCGGCCCCGCCTCAGCGGGCCGCTCGGTTACGCGCGCACTGTTTTCAGGGAAACTTATCGTGAAAAATCTTCGAATTTCGGCACAACTGATCATCCTGGTGGCGGGCCTCATGGCCGCTTTCGCCATTGCCACCGTCTTCCAGATCCGCTCCGCATCGGACGCTCTTCACAACGAACGCTACGACATGCTTCGGACCCAGGTCGAAGCCGGTATTGCCATCATGAAATCCTATGACGCTCGGGCAAAGGCGGGCGAAATGAGCCTTGAGCAGGCACAGGCGGAGGCGTTCAAGGTTTTGACCGCCGTCAGCTACGAACCGAACGGCTATTTGTTCGGGATGGATTTCGACGTCACCATGGTCTTCCACCCCGTGCAGAAGCAGGTCGGGCTTTCCCAGAAAGGGCAGCCGGACAAGAAGGGCAACCTTTTTAGGGAAGAACTGATCAAGCAGGCCCGCAACGGCGGTGGCATCACGGAGTATTTCTGGGAAAAGCCGGGCGATCCGAGTGGCCCCGTCTTCCTGAAGGCAGCCTACAGCCGCGTCTTTGAGCCCTGGAAGATCGTGGTTGGCACCGGCGTTTATGTCGACGATCTGCAGGTCAAGATCAATGCCATGGTCTGGAAAGCCGTGGTGATCGGCGGAACCATTGCCCTGCTGGGCATGCTCGCCGCCATCTACACGATCCGCGGTATCACCAAGCCACTGTCCTCCATCCACGATGCCATTGAAGCCGTGGCCGACGAGAATGTCGACATCGCCATCCCGCATACGGACATGAGCAACGAGATCGGGCAGATGGCCAATGCCACCAAAAGCCTGCAGGACAAGGTGCGGGAGCGCCATGCACTGGCCGCCCGTCAGGAAGAGCAGCAGCGCGAGCTCGACAGCGAGCGCAGCCAGAACGCCGAGGCGCAGCTTGCCGAGGCGCGCCAGCAGGCGCATGTCGTCTCCACCATCGGACAGTCGCTGGAACAGCTTGCCCATGGCGACCTCACCGTACGCTGCGCGGATCTCGGACCGAAATACGCCGGTCTGCGCGACAACTTCAACGATGCGCTCGCGCGTCTCGAAGAGGCCATGGCCCGCGTCAACCTGAAGGGCAACGACATCGCCGTCTCGAAGGAAGAAATCAGACGGGCGTCGAACGAGCTTGCTCAGCGGACCGAGCGGCAAGCTGCCAACCTCGAAGAAACCTCCGCGGCGCTGGATGAGCTGACGGTTGCCGTGCGCCAGACGGCAGAAGGTGCACGAGAAGCGGCAGGCAGGGTCAATTCGGTGAGCTCCGACGCCCGCCAGAGCGACGAGATCGTCACCCGCGCCATCAATGCGATGAGCGGCATCGAGCAGTCCTCGGCCGAGATCACCAAGATCATCGGCGTGATCGACGAAATCGCCTTCCAGACCAACCTGCTGGCGCTGAATGCCGGTGTCGAGGCGGCGCGAGCCGGCGAAAGCGGCAAGGGCTTTGCCGTTGTTGCCCAGGAAGTCCGCGAACTCGCCCAGCGTTCGGCCGCAGCCGCCAAGGAGATCAAGGACCAGATCGCCCGCTCCTCGCAGCAGGTCGAACAGGGCGTGCAGCTCGTCGGCCAGGCCGGCGAGGCGCTGAAGCGCATCTCCGACCAGATCGCCAGCGCCAACGACATCGTCTCGAAGATCTCGCACAGCGCCCAGGAGCAGGACACGACCCTGCGCTCGATCTCTTCCTCCATGAACCAGCTGGACCAGGCGACACAGCAGAATGCCGCGATGGCCGAGGAAACCACGGCCTCGGCAGAGGTTCTGGCCAACGACACCGGCGACCTCCTGAACCTGATCCGCAGCTTCAAGACCAGCCAAACAGGCTCTGGCCAGCAGCAGTACCGCATGGCGAGCTGAGACCCGCTCAGTCTGCACCAGTCAGTGAGAAGGCCGCCGGAGCGATCCGGCGGCCTTTTTCGTATCAGCCCAAAGTGTCGATGTGCGCTGCAAGGCGCTGGACTTCGCGATCGGAGAAGACCTGTATGCCCGCCTGGCGCATCAGGGCTGCCGTGACGCCGAAGCCCGGATGGCGATTGCCGGAAAACGAGCCGTCATAGATGAAGCCGGAACCGCAGGAGGGGCTTCCGTCGATGAGAAGTGCAACCGAGCAGCCCTGCTCGCGGGCGAAGGCGACGGCCTTCTTTCCGCCCTCGACGAATTCGGCGGTGACATCGCCGCCCGTCACCTCCATGACCCGGGCCCGACCGGCCAGCACGTCCTCGCCATTCATGCCGCTTTCGATTTCCGCTGGCGGACGCGGCGTGGGCAGGCCACCGGCCTGTTCTGGACAGTAACCGACGAGGCGCCCCTCGGCCTTCCAACGGTCGATCAACGGATCAGCGAGCAGCTTGCCCTTGCCGTCATAGCGGACGGGGCGGCCGAGCAGGCAGGCGCTGATGAAGATTTTGTGTGGGTTGACGGTCATTCGTGCAGTTTGCCCGCAAGGTCAGCTCGATCATGGATCATGCAAATGACTTCGATCATGCCATCCTCCGGAACAAGATAGAATGGCAAGCTGTCATAGGGCTCAGTGATCGTCACCTAGACGGGTTTGAGCCATGGCTTGCACCTAGCTGCGTAATTCCACTCGCGTCAGACTATCACAGCTACCGGGAGGAGACAAAACCTGTCGGCGCGACGATTCCAGACTCGGAGGTGAGATTTGACATGGCACGGTGATTTCGTACATAGGTACCCATGTACCAAGATGATGATGAGCCTATCATGCCCCTTTCCGCGAACAAAAAGGTGGAGCGCATCCAGACGGGGATTCGCCTGGAGAAACGCCTTGTGAAAGTTCTTAAGGCCCTGGCCGAACACCAGGACATGACGCTTGGCGATCTGGTCGAAGGCATCGTCCTGCACGCTTTCGAGGGCAAGAGCCCGTTTGGCGGAGACACGATTCGAGTGATCGATCGCCTGCGCGAGATCTACGATCTCGACCTGACAGCCACCGACAGCCACCGTCTCGCGGACCGGAAGGGAGAATAGCGCCACCATCAGTCCTGTGTCCCGGAAAGACAATCCAACAGAGGACAGAATATGTTCACACCACACCATGATGATCAGCAATACAGATTTTGCCTTTCCATGCCGCCGTCGCAGAGTTTCGGCTTCTTCACTCCCGAAGGCGAGCGCCTCTGGGTCGATGGCTGGAATCCCACCTATTACCACCGTCCCGAGGGCGAGGGCCTTGAAGGTACTGTGTTTTCGACCGACCATGAGGGCGTCATCACTTGGTGGACAATTGTCTGCCACGATCCCCAGCGCCACAGCGTTCGGTACAGCCGGCTGACGCCTGGCATCCGCGCGGCCATTGTCGATGTCGGATGCCGAGCCTTGGGAGACGGCAGCGAAGTAACCGTGCGGTACCGGCAGGTGGGACTTGCAGAGGACGGGAACAAACTGGTTCAGCAGATGGCCGGCGCAGCCTTCCGGTCGATGATCGAGACGTGGGCGACCCGTATCTCAGGCCTCGCAAGCGGAGCAGACCAGCCCTAAGACTGAAAGACCCCGCCGGAGCGGGGTCTCACATCATCAGCCTGTGATCCTGGAGAAGTCGGCGACCGTGCCGGTCGCCTCGCGGATCGCCTTCAGAAGCGCCAGGCGGTTGGCGCGGATCGCGGCATCCTCGTCATTGACCAGGACGTCCTCGAAGAATTTGTCGACCGGGCCGCGCAGGGTCGAGAGTGCCTGCATGGCGGAGCGGAAGTCTTCCGATGCCACGGCCTCAGCCGCCGATTTCGAGGCGGACTGGATGGCGGCGAAGAGGGACTTTTCCGCGTCGAGCTTCAACAGCGCTTCCGAGACGCCATCTGCGACGACGGTGCCCTTCTTCTCTTCGGCTGCCAGCAGCTGGGTGGCGCGCTTGGTGCCGGCCAGCAGGTTCAGGCCGTCTTCCGAGGTGATGAAGGCGGTCAAGGCTTCGGCCTTGCGGGCGACCATCAGGAGGTCGTCGGCCTCCGGCGTCAGCACGGCATCGATGATGTCGTGGCGGGCGCCCTGGTCGCGGAGGTAGACCTTTAAGCGGTCGTGGAAGAAGGAGAGAAGGTCGGGCTTGTAGGTGCGCTCGGCAACTTCCTCGGCAGAACTCGCCGCCATGGAATAAAGCGACGGGTCATATGCCGCTTCAAAGGTCTGGCTGAGTCCTACGCGCAATCCCCGTTCCAGGATCATCCGCACCACACCCAACGCCGCGCGACGCAGCGCATAAGGATCCTTCGAACCGGTCGGCTTTTCGTCGATGGCCCAGAAGCCAGCGAGCGTGTCAAGCTTGTCGGCGAGCGCGACGGTCAGGCCGACCTTGTCTTCCGGCAGGCGGTCCGAGGGGCCATTCGGCTTCCAGTGGTCTTCGATCGCGGCGGCAACAGAGGCGTTCTCACCCTGCAGGAGCGCGTATTTGCGGCCCATGGCGCCCTGGAGTTCGGGGAATTCGCCGACGGCTTCGGTGCGCAGGTCGGCTTTCGCCAGCACCACGGCGCGGTCTACGAGGGCGGCATCGGCGCCGACGACAGGTGCCAGTTCTTTGGCCAATGCACGAATGCGCGCCACGCGCTCACCCTGCGTGCCAAGCTTGGCATGGAAGGTAACATTCAGCGCGTCGAGCTTGGCCATGCGCTGGTCGAGCGGCTTCTTCAGGTCGAGGTCGAACTTGGCTGCCGAGGCCTTCAGCGTGTCGAGGTCCGGCAGGTCGCCCTGGTCGCGCTTCCAGAAATGCAGCGCATCCGACAGGCGGGCGCGCACGACCTTGCCATTGCCATGCATGATTTCCTTGCCACCATCGGTGGCCTGGATGTTGGAGATCAGGATGAAGTGGTTGGAGAGCTTGTCGGTGTCACCCTGCGGGCGCACGACGAAGCACTTCTGGTTGGTCTTGATCGTCAGGCGGATGATTTCTGCCGGGATCGAGAGATAGTCCTCCTCGAACGTGCCGAGCAGGACCTGCGGCCATTCAACGAGGCCGGAGACTTCCTCCAGCAGACCCTCGTCCTCGACCAGTTCCAGCCCATTGGCAAAGGCGATGTCGCGGGCGTCGTGCAGGATCATGTCCTTGCGACGCTCGGCATCGAGGATGACCTTGGCGCGTTCCAGGCTGGAGACGTAATCGTCGAAGCGCTTGACGGTGATGGCGTCAGGCGCGTGGAAACGATGGCCATAGGTGACGTTGGAAGCGACGATGCCGTCGATCTCGAAGGGGATGACCTGGACTTCGTCGTGCTCGGGGCCGAAGGTGCAGACGATCGACTGCAGCGGGCGCACCCACCGCAAGCTTTCCATGCCCTTGCCCTCGATGCCGCCATAGCCGGAGCCCTTGGGCATCGAGGCAAAGCCGGAGCGCATCGACTTCGGCCAGGGGAAGGCCCTGATGATGCCGGGCATGATATCGGCAATGATCTCTTCGGCCGCACGGCCGGGCTTTTCCATGTAGGCGACGTAGAAGTCGCCCTTCTTCGGATCGGTCTTTATGATGGCCTGGTCGATCGAGGTAAGGCCCGCGCCGCGCAGAAAGCCGTCGATGGCACCTTGAGGCGCGGAGACGCTCGGGCCCTTTTTCTCTTCCTTGATATCGGCCGACCGGGCCGTGAGGCCCCGGATATCCAGCGTCAGGCGGCGCGGCGTCCAGTATTCGCGCGCACCCTCATAGGTCAGACCTGCATCGACAAGCGCATCGGTGACCATCTTCTTCAGATCGCCAGCCGCCTTGCGCTGCATGCGGGCCGGGATTTCTTCGGAGCGGAGTTCGAGCAGGAGATCGGGCATCGGGTCTGACTTTTTGAGCTGTTGCAAAGGGCTGCGGCGGACTTAGCAAGCCGCGCGGCAAAAGTCATCCATGGATACGTGCAAAATGGCGAGGGATCAGGCGGCGCAGAGTCGGATGACCTGCGCTCTGACACGGGGTCCCCCCACCCGCGCGTTCCGCGCGACCTCCCCCCTCAAAGGGGGAGGTGGGTGGCTACCACCCTCCCCCGCCACCGCCGCCGCCGCCGCCGCCGGAGGAGCCGCCGGAGAAGCCTGAGGAGGACGAGGAGCTGGAAGGGGGCGGGGTCGGGATGGTGGAGGCGATCGTCGAGGCCATGGAGGAGGAGAAGCCACCGATGCGGTCACCGAAGCCGCCGGGATTGCTGCCGTGATACCAGCCAGGGCTGTAGGCGGCGGCCGCGGCGCCGGCTGCTGCCGTGGCAAGCCAGGTTTCGAAGGCTTGCGACCAGGGCTTTTCGACGCCGAGGGCAACCGCGTAAGGCAGGAGCTTTTCGAAGTGGCTGGGGGACATGGTCGGGGCGCCGGCCATGTTCATCCGGTCCTTTTCGGCGAGCGTCAGATAGATGCGCAGGCCCTCGATGCCGTCCATCAGCTTGCGGCCGAGCGGTGTCGGCGCGCCCATCAGGAAGAAGAAGAGCATGTTGATCAGAAGGATGCCCCCGAAGGCAATGAGGACCGGGAACTGGTGGGTCGCCTCAAGATCCATCCACATCGAGATCAGCATTAGCCCGAGGGTCGAAAGCGCGACGAAACCGATCAGTGCGAGTGCGAGTACGGCGATGATCTTGCTGAACAGCGAGCGACCGCCGCGGAACATGTTGACGAGGCCGATGGTAAAGGTGCCGAAGAAGATGGAGAAGAAGGTCGGGACGAAGATCAGCGCGTAGACGTCCTCGCTCAGGTCGCCGAAGATGAAAAGCGAGGCGACGACGGCGATCGAGAGGCCGATGCCGAGCGAGGTATAGCCGGCATTGCCTTTGTAATACTTGTTCCGATGTTCCTTCTCGATGGCCTGACGGAAGCGGTTGCCAACCGATTGCACCTTCTTGCCGTTGGCCTTGTCGATGACGAGCGCGTCCCCGGCAGAAGGTATCTCTGCCACGAGGGCGGCTTCGCCGGCCTGCAGCTTGCCGGTAATGGCCTTGCCCGTGCGGCGGATCGTGATGCTGCTGTCGAGATCGTCGAGCTCGACAAAACCCTTGACTGCGAGATCGAGCGCGGCTGCGGACAGAGCCGTCCAGCCGGCACCAGAGAAACCCTTGTTGTCGATGTAGTTGACGAGCGCCGGCGAGATGCCATCCGGTGGGTCCCAGCGCGGCACGACCACGCCCTTCGGCGGATCGCGGCCGACCGTCGCCCACGAGCGCAGGTAGTAGAGGAAGATGACGGCCAGCCCACCGAAACCGATGATGGTGTTGAGGTTGTCGCGGATGAACCACCAGGCGCTGTCTTCCGACGAGGGGGCTGCAACCACGCCCTTGTCGAAGGCGAGCACAATGGTCAGGCCTTCGCCGGGGCCGAGCGGCCGTGTCGTCTGAAACTCAAGGCCATCCGATCCAGGAACCTCACGGGCATTCTGAGCCTGCGAGCCTGATGGACCGGTGAAGAAGGTCGTCTTTGTCGGCACCGCGTCGCCCGGCAGTGACACCGTGGCGCTCGCCTCTTCGATCGGGAAGAGCCAGCCATTGCCGGTGACGTTCCAGTACAGTTCGTCGTGATCGTCGAAATAACGGATCTGACGCCCCGTGCGATAGGTGATGGTGTAGGTGTATTCACCCGGCGACAGGAGGACATCGCCCGAGCCAGCATAGATGCGGATGCCGCCCGTCACGGATTCGGTATGATTGGCTTCCGGCTGGCCGTCACGCTCGACCGAGACGAGTTCAAAATCGACCTTCTGACGAAATCCGCGCGCGTCCTGCGCATAAAGGGGGAAATCGCGGAAAATGCCGCGCCTGATCTCGTTGCCCTCGGCATTGACGGTGATCGTTTCCGTCACCTCGATCGTGGCGTCGGGAAGGACGGTGATATCGGCGTGGTAGTCGCGTATGACTTCCTCGGCCTGCGCGCCGGATGCCGTCCAGATGAGGAGAAGGAAGGCAGAGCACAGGCGGAGGAGCGTGGTCATTTCGGATCGTTCCTGACGAGTTCGACGCCGAGGGAGGCGAGTGCATCCCAGTAGGCGGGATAGGTCTTGGCCACGCAGCCGGGGTCGAGAATGGTGATGTCGCGGATCTTGAGGCCCGCCAGCGCGAAGCTCATGGCGATGCGGTGATCGGCGAAGGTGTCGATGGAGGCCGGCAGCGACTGGCCTGCAAGCGATGGATCGGAGAAGACGAGCAGATCGTCGCCCTCTTCCTTGGCAAGGCCCTCGCGGATGTTGTTGAGGCCAGTGGAGACGGCGCGGATGCGGTCGCATTCCTTGACGCGCAGGTTCTCGATGCCGACGAAACGCACCGGCGTCTCGTTGAAGGCGGCGAGCACGGCAATTGTCGGGATCGCATCCTGCATCTGGCTGCCGTCGATGACAGCCGGCATGTTCGGAAACTGGGCGATCACGTCATAGGCCTTGGCATCCGGCTGGGTGAAAGCGTCAGACGGCGTGCCGATGTCGATCTGGCCCTTGGTCAGGACTTCCGCGCCCCAGAGATAGGTGGCGGCAGATGCATCCGGCTCGATGTGGAAATCGGTCGCGGTATAGCCGGTTGGCTGGATGACCCAGGACGATGATGTCGGCTGCTCGACCTTGGCGCCGAAGGCGCGCATGGCCGACATCGTCAGGTCGATGTAGCCGCGGGCGCCGATATCGGCACCGGCAAGCTCGATGGTGAACGGCTCCGAACCGCAAGCCGCGGCCATCTGAAGAGCCGAGACATATTGGCTGGAGAGGCCAGCATCGATGACGACATGGTTCTTCTCGAAACGGCCGGTCGCATCGATTGTCACAGGCGGGCAGCCGGTGGGGGACTCGATCGTCACGCCAAGCGATTTCAAGGCTTCGACCAGCGGCTTGATCGGGCGCTTGCGCATGTGCTCGTCGCCATCGACGACGTACCGACCATGGCCGAGGGCAAGAGCGGCCGTGAGGAAGCGGGTCGCGGTCCCGGCATTGCCGAGGAAGAGCGGGGCTGACGGGGCCTTGAGTTCACCGGAGCTCGTGACGACGAAGCTGGTTGCATCCGGCTCTTCGACGGTCACGCCCATCTGGCGCAGCGCCTCGGCCATGTAACGGGTGTCGTCGCTCTTCAGCGCGCCGGTCAACCGGCTGGTGCCCTTGGCAAGACCCGCCAGGAGCAGAGCGCGGTTGGTAATGGATTTCGAACCCGGAGGGCTCACCTTGCCGGTCAGGGCATGGGTGGGCGGAAGAATGGTCACACTGTCAGTCGTCATTGATCTCAGTCTCTAAAGGGACATCCGCCGAAGGACGTCAGAACTTGACCGTCGGTACCGCACGGTCGGCCTCGTTGGCAATCTCGAAATAGGGTTTCTTCGAGAAGCCGAACTGGCCGGCAACCAGGTTGTTGGGGAAGCTCTCGACCTTGACGTTCAGATCGCGGGCCGCACCGTTGTAGTAACGTCGCGACATCTGGATTTCGCCTTCGACAGTCTCCAGCGACTTCTGCAGTTCAAGGAAGTTCTCATTGGCCTTGAGATCCGGATAGGCTTCGGCGAGCGCGATGACCTTGCCCAGCGCCGCACCGAGCAGTCCCTCCGCCTGGGCGCGGCCGGTCACGTCGCCGGCCGGCACGGCCTGGGCCTTGTTGCGCAGCTCGACAACGCTTTCGAGCGTGCCCTTTTCGTGGCCGGCATAACCCTTCACCGTCTCGATCAGGTTGGGGATCAGATCGGCGCGGCGCTTCAGCTGCACGTCGATGCCCGACCAGGCTTCCTCGGCCATCTGCCGAGCCTTCACCAAGCCGTTGTAGATAAAGACGAGATAGGCGCCGATGGCGGCAAGGATGGCAAGTGTCGTGAACATGATGCGGCAGGCTCCCAGCTGAATTGGCCGCACGTTAGCGGCTCATCGATGCAAAGTCATGATGCAAGTTTCATTCGATCTCAGCCAAAAGCGTGCGGAAACGACAGTACCGATGGTTCAAATTGAGGGGAATCGGGAACAGCTCCATTAATCCGCAAACACTAATATGAATTTCAATGAGGTTTTGCAGCGGAGCTGTCGCATGCAAGCAACGACCTGGAACAACCAGCCCATTTGGGCGCTGCTCGCAAGCAGAGATATTCTCAAGGCGGCGATCCCCGAACGACGGCTCAGCGATACGCTGAAAAGCATTCTTAACGTGCTCACCTCGCTACCGCAGCTCGATCTCTCCGACATGGCCGCCATCTATATCCGCGACGCAGGACAGGACCGGCAGAGGCTCTTTCACAACAACGCGGCAGACCAGCTGGAACTGCCGCTCGATTTGCCGTCGGGTGCGCGTATGCCAGAGTGCATCGCCGAGCGCGAGGACCTCATCCCTTATTGGATACCCATCTCTGTTGCCGGCGATCCTGATTTCGGCACGGCAGTCTTCTTCAGCCGCAGTGAAAGGCCGATCAACGTCGAGAGCCTCTCTGCGCTACGGGTGCTCGCCCAGGAATTCGGCCCGATCATCCAGCAGCGCATCGGCTGCACCGCCTCTCTGATCGACATGGTGGAGTTGTCGACCGACGAGATCTACATCTTCGATCCGCTGCGCTTCACGATCAGCCGGACGAATGCGACGGCCAGCGTGCGCACGGGCTACTCGGCGGAGGCGCTCTGCGGCATGACGCCTGCCTCGCTGAAGGTCGGCCTATCGGAGCTGGACTATCGCGCCAAGCTGATGCCGCTGGTCGACGGGAGCGCCCGCAGCATCAGTTTCGACGCGATCCAGCGGCGTCGCAACGGCACGGTCTATCCAGTCAAGGTGCATGTCTGGCGCATCCGCGGCCCCTCCTCCGACCTGTTTGCCGAGGTGGCGATCGCGACCGCGGACCAGCGCAAGGCCTTCGGGCTGCTGGAGCAGGTCTTCGACGCCATCCCGGGCGGCATCGGTGTCTTCGACAATCGGTCGCGGCTTTTGATGGCGAACCGGCGTCTCTATGACCTGATGAACATTCCGCCCGAGATGTTCCCGCCCGGCTCCAAGTTCGAAGACATCCTGCGCTACAATGCCAGCCGCGGCGAATGGGGCGACGGCGACCCGGAAGCAATGGTGCGCGAGCGGGTCGAACAGTCAGCCCTCGGCCTGCCTTACAGCTTCGAACGCGAACGCAAGAGCGGCAAGGTGCTAACGGTGCGCTCGGAACCGCTCTCCAATGGCGGCTATGTGCTGAGCTACACCGATATTACGCTGCGCAAGCGGGCGGAGAAGGAGCTGATCCGCAATCGCGACGAGCTGGAAAAGACAGTTCGCCAGCGCACGGCAGAGATCGCCGCCCAAGCGGCGGCGCTGGAAGAGGCGCTGCAGCAGGAAAAGAACATCAATGCCATGCAGCGACAGTTCGTGGCGATGACCAGCCACGAATTCCGCACTCCCCTTGCCATTATCGACGGTGCGGCCCAGCGCATCCAGCGCAAGAAGGGCGAGATGGAAGCCGCCTTCCTCACCGACAAGACGCAGCAGATCCGCTCTGCGGTGGCGCGCATGGTCGAACTGATGGAAAGCTTCCTGTCTGCCGGGCGGATCGATACGGGCAAGATCGAACTCTCACTTGTGGACTGCTCGCTGCACAAGCTGATCGAGCAGGCGATCAAGCGGCAGAAGCTCTCCTCCCAGCACCATCGTTTCGATTCCGAAATCGAGGCGCTGCCGCCGGTCATCCGCTGCGATGCGCTGGCAATCTCCCAGGTGCTGACCAACCTCCTGTCGAATGCGGTGAAATACGCGCCCCGTGCACCCGACATCACCATCCGCGGCTGGGAGGAGGACGGCTTCGTCTTCCTCTCGGTCAAGGACGAAGGTGTCGGCATCGACGCCGAGGATGTGCCGAAACTCTTCCAACCCTATTTTCGCGCCCGCACCTCCACCGGCATTGCCGGCACAGGCATCGGCCTGTCGCTCGTGAAGCAGATCGTCACCCTGCATGACGGCGACATCTTCGTCGAAAGCGAACGCGGCAAGGGCACCTGCTTCACCCTCGTGCTGCCGGTCCAGGGGCCGGCGATCCCAGAAGCCACCGAACCGGCGCCGGAGGTCAGCGCCGCCTGATCCCTCAACCCAAAACGGGAGAATGACATGATCACAGTGCTTTGCGTCGAAGACGAAAGAGACGTCCGGGAACTCATTGTCGAGGAGTTGGAAGATGCTGGCATCCGGGTGCTGCAAGCCGAAAACGGCAAGGAGGGGCTCGACAAGATCCTCAGCCAGCGACCCGACATCGTGATCTCGGACATCACCATGCCAGAGATGGACGGCATCTCCATGCTCGGCGAATTGCAGATCAACCACCCGCAATTCTCCAACATGCCCTTCCTCTTCCTCACGGCGCTTGCCGACCGGGAAAAGATGATCGAAGGCCTGGGCGCCGGGGCCGAAAGCTATCTGACCAAGCCGATCGACTTCGACGTGCTGATGGCGAAGATACACGGCCTGGTCGTCCGGATCGAGAACCGGGTGGCGGCGGGGCTGGAGTTTTAAGAGGGCGACTTTCGGCGCGCATCAACCGTCTGGCCATGCGCGCCGGTATGGTGTCACTTCTCGTTGTAGACGGTGCAGAACAGGCGCAATCCCGACTTGGCGCGCTTGAACACGGTATAGGAGGCCAGCTCGAAGCCTCTGCTTGCCCAGTATTTCTTGTTCTCTTCGAGATTATTCCAGCCATCAATGCGCCAGTCGATGTTCTGACTGTTCTGCTGGTAATGCAGCCGGACCAGAGCGCTTTCCACGCCTAGGCCGCGCTCGCCGCTATCCTTGCATTCCATCTTGGTCACGATCATGCCGTTACTGCCCAGCTTGTCTGCGTAACCGAACACGACATTGCCCGACATCCACTCAGACATTTCTGCACGCGCTGGGCCGACCGCTCCCAGCAAGGCTGAAACCACTGCGCAGACCACAAAAGAACGACGAATTTGCATCAAAGCCCCCTTCAACATGAGCGAGGGATCCTAACAAACAGCAACTTCAATTCAAGGTTGCGCTTCGCGGGCGATCCACAAAACGGTGAATAACCTCTAGGCCGCCCTGCCGAAGTTCGCGCCGCCTGCATCGGTCAGCAAAAACGCCTCGCCGCAGCTTTTTGCGAGTGCCCGCACGCGGCCGATATAGGCCTGGCGCTCGGTCACCGAAATGACGCCGCGGGCGTCGAGCAGGTTGAAGATGTGGCTGGCCTTGATGCACTGGTCATAGGCCGGGAAGACGCATTTGTGCAGGCGCTGGTTTTCCGAGTCCGAAGGCGCGCCGGCGGCAAGCAAAGCCTGGCATTCCTTCTCGGCATCGATGAAATGGCGATGCAGCATCTCGGTGTTGGCGAATTCGAAGTTGTGGCGGGAATATTCCTGCTCGGCCTGCAGGAAGACGTCGCCGTAGGAGATCTTCTCTTCGCCTTCGCTGCCGTTGAAGTTGAGGTCGTAGACGTTGTCGACGCCCTGGACATACATGGCCAGACGCTCGAGACCGTAGGTGAGTTCGCCCGAAACCGGCGAGCAGTCGATGCCGCAGACGGCCTGGAAGTAGGTGAACTGCGAGACTTCCATGCCGTCGCACCAGCATTCCCAGCCGAGACCCCAGGCGCCCAGCGTCGGGCTTTCCCAGTCGTCCTCGACGAAGCGGATGTCATGCAGCAGTGGGTCGAGACCGATCGCCTTCAGCGAGCCGAGATAGAGCTCCTGCAGGTTGGACGGGTTCGGCTTCAGGATGACCTGATACTGGTAATAATGCTGCAGGCGGTTCGGGTTTTCGCCGTAGCGGCCATCCGAGGGACGGCGCGAAGGCTGAACGTATGCGGCGCGCCAGGGCTTGGGGCCGAGCGCGCGCAGCGTCGTTGCCGGATGGAAGGTGCCGGCGCCGACTTCCATGTCGTAGGGCTGCAGCACCGCGCACCCCTTGTCCGCCCAGTAGGCATGCAGCGTCAGGATCAGCGCCTGAAAGGAGCGCTTGGGGTCCATGTGCGGGGCAAGGGGCGTGTTCATCGGGCTATCCATCGGCTTGGCTCATGTTGCGGCCCGTCTGGTGCCATGAGCGGAGGGAAGGGTCAAGCGTCTCGGCTCGCGGGATCCTGTCCTTGGCCACTCAGCGGTCGAGGTCATCGGCATTGTGCAGCTTGCCGACCAGGGAGAAGGCGACACCCGCTGGATGGAACAGGATCGCCGCCTGTCCCTGGAAAAGATCGGACACGACACGCTCCGTCAGCCGCGAACCAAAACCGCGACGGGTCGGTTCGGTCACGGGCGGACCGTCGCTTTCGCGCCAGTCGAAGGTGAAGCCATTGTCGGCCAACTTGTCCCAGGTCATTGCAACGCGGCCTTCCGGGCGCGAGAGCGCGCCATATTTGGTAGCGTTGGTGGCGAGTTCGTGAATGGCCAGGGAGAGACCGAGCGCCTGCTGGGCGGAGAGATAGACCTGCGGTCCGTTGATTGCGATGCGATTGTCGCCGTCGACATGGGCCGCAACCGCCATCCTGGCGATCGCCGAGATCTCGGCTGCCGTGACGCTCATGCCGGTCAGCACATCCTGCGCCTTGGCCAATGTCTGGATACGCGCGCCGATCGTGGCTGCGGCCTCGGGAATCGAGGTGGCGCCGCGCAGGCTCTGGCTGATGATCGACTGGACCATTGCCAGCGTGTTCTTCATCCGGTGCGCAAGCTCGCGGTTGAGAAGCTTCAGTTCCTCTTCATGCTGCTCGCGCTCGCCGAGATGCTTTTGCGCCTGAACATAGGCCTCCTGCAGCCCCCGACGGTCATGCACGGCCTCGGTGGTCTCGGTGACCACGTTCAGCAGTCCCGCGATGGCACCTTGATCGTCACGAAGGGGGCTGTAGGAGAAGGTCCAAAAACTGTCCTGCAGGCTGCCATTGCGCAGGATCTGGAGCGGCAGGTCTTCCATCCAGGTTCCCTCCCCTGCCAGCGCACGATGCACGAAGGGTTCGACGCCTTCCCACACATCGGCCCAATACTCATGGAAGGGCTGCCCAAGCGCATTGGATTCGCGACCGGCGAGGATCGGGAGATATGCGTCATTGTGAAACTGGACCAGCTCCGCCCCCCACCAAAAGCACATGGGCTGGCGTGTTGCGAGAACGAGCCGCAGCGTGGTCACTAGCGCCGGCGGCCAGGTTTCGAGCGGTCCCAGGGACGTGGCTGTCCAGTCGAAAGCGCGGATGTCCGCAGCCATTCTCCCCGTCATGCCCTGAAGCGGTGTCATATCGTTTGCTGGACTCCAGATTCAGCGGCCGACGCAGCACCATGGTGCCCGGACGGTGTCGGCGCAACTTTATCGTTTCAATTGTGGTAATTCAACTCGCTGAAGGCGATTGGAAACCAGCAGGGGTCTTCACGGATCATCCTCGCGGCGAGGGCGGTATTCGCCAGTCTCCGGGTCCTCGATCAACGTGCCGATCGCCTGGTTCTGGCGTTCCTTCTCCTCCGCGCGGGATTTGGCCGCCAGCTTTTCGGCGTCGGCCACAAAGCGGCGATAGAGCAGCCAGGCGCCGCCCACCAGGATCGTCAGAAATATCAGCTGCGCCATGTCCCCTCGCCTGTCAGACGCCGAACCCTGCTTCGGTCAGAGACCGTAGCGGCCCCATAGTGCCTTTTCTTCGAGCGTCTCGGCAAGACCGGCGACAGCCTGAGCGGCGATCTGATCCGGAGCAGCAAAGGCGCCGATGCCAGGGGCGCGGCGGCCGAAGAGGCCCTTCTGGGCGCCGACGAGTTCGAGGCGGGCATCCTTGCCATAACGCGTCTTGATTTCCTCGCGCAGGCTGCCGAGACGGTCGACGAGACCGAGTTCAAGACCCTTGCGACCAGTCCAGAAGAGGCCGGAGAAGAGGGCCGGGTCGTCGGCAAGCAGCGTGCCCCGGCGTGCCTTGACCATGTCGATGAAGATCTCGTGGATCTCATGCTGCAGGGTCTTCAGGTATTCGATGTCGCTTTCCTTTTCCGGCTGGAAAGGATCGAGGATCACCTTGTTTTCGCCGGAGGTATAGACGCGGCGCTCGACGCCAATCTTCTTCAGGAGTTCGGGAAAGCCGAAGCCGCCGGAGACGACGCCGATCGAGCCGACGATGGAGGTGGCATCTGCGATGATCTCGTCGCCGGCGATCGCGATCATGTAACCGCCTGAGGCTGCGACATCCTCGACGAAGACCAGAACGCGCTTGTTCTTTTCTTCAGCGAGCGCGCGGATGCGGTCATAGATCATGCGTGACTGGACGGGCGAACCGCCCGGCGAATTGATCGACAGCGCCACGGCGGGGCTGTCCTTCATGGCGAAGGCCTTTTCCAGCTGGCCGGCAACCGAAGAGAGATTGAGCGCGGGGCGAAAGCGGGAGCCGCCGCTCATGATGGGGCCATGCAGCCGGACGACCGGAATGACGGTGCCCTTTTTCCGGAAGCGCTTGGGAACCAGCCGTTTCAGAAAGTCTGCCATGGTCGCGTTTCAACTCCTCACGATCTTCAATCTGACCGAGATGTAAGGAGCCGCGGACCGAACACAATGGCGCTGCCAAAAAATCAGCCTTTTCAACGCAGGCGCGGATATCCGGCACGACCGTTGTTGAGATCGTCGACAAAGGGTGCGAAGGCATGGCTGTGGGGATTGTCGTGCATCAGAAGCGGTGCGCGCATCTGCAGGCGGGCGCGGGAGCCCTTGATCGCAGTGACCAGAATGCGGGTCGCATTCTCACCCTGTCTGGGGTGGATCGCGGTGATCTCGATGCCTCCGAAACGCTTGCCACAGGCGGCGATGATTTCGGCGATCGACTGGGGTCTTGCGATCAGCGACAGCTGGCCGCCGGGGATCGTGATGGCACCGGCAGTGCGGATCCAGCGGTCGAAAAGGTTCTCGGTCATGGCATGGGCTTCGGCCTTCAGGGCATCCGGCGTCTTGCGATCGCCGGGATCGTTGAAGGGCGGGTTCATGATGACGTGGTGGAAGCTGTCATCGGCGAGGCCGGCTGCGACACGTGCCTTTCCAGTCAGCGTGACATCGGCCTTGAGGACTTCGGTTCGCGCGGCAAGCTCGGCATTTTCCTTGAGCGCAAGGCTCTTGCGCGCAAAGGCGGCCATGTCAGCCGAGCGCTCGACCAGCACGACGGTGGCAGTTGGCAGGCGGGCAGCGACGGCGAGGCCTGCGGCACCTGCCCCGGCCCCGAGATCGGCCACCCGGACCGCTCGGTCGTCCACGACCAGCGAGGCGAGCAGCATGGCATCCATGCCGGCGCGATGCCCTCGTCCCACTGGTTGAACGAGGTGGAAGCGGCCGCGATGGAAGGCGTCGACCGTCTCGGACACGGGCTTGTCAAAGATGGGCTCTGCGCTTGCCGCCATGGCGCTCTCACATCTCGCGGTCGCGCAGTTCCGCACCCAGCCCGGCATCGGTCAGGATGCGGCGGGCCTGGTCGACGCAGTCGGAATCCACCAGAAGGCGACGCTGCAGCATGCCAAGCGAGCCTTCGAGGATGCTCATCGACTGGTCGGCGATCATGGCGGCGATGCCGGCGTCGCGCATCAGGCTTTCAGCGAAGGAGAGCAGGACGACGTCGTTGCTGCGAATGATCTCATGCATGGATTTCAGAACTCACTGTTAACGGCAAAACCGTGTTCAAGCCTGCAACCGAGGCAATTCGCCCCTTGCCGTGGCGGTCCCGGCTTTTTATTGTCGGCCACCAAACTGAACAGGAGTCCGGTGCGTTGGGCGTAGTCATACCGCTTGAGGAAAGCAAAAACAAACAGGCATCCGTCAAGCCTCTGGTGGACCTGACGAAAAGCGGCATGGAGCGCGTCAACCAGCTGATCCTGTCGAAGGCAGGCTCCGATGTGCAGATGATCCCGGAAGTCGCCAACCACCTGATCTCGTCCGGCGGCAAGCGCTTGCGCCCGATGCTGACCCTCGCGACGGCGGCAATGTTCGGCTACGAGGGTGATCATCACATCAAGCTCGCGACCTCTGTCGAGTTCATGCACACGGCGACGCTTCTGCATGACGACGTGGTGGACGAAAGCGACCTGCGCCGCGGCAAGTCGACGGCGCGCACGATCTGGGGCAACCAGGCGAGCGTGCTGGTCGGCGACTTCCTGCTCGGCCAGGCCTTCCGCATGATGGTCGAGGTCGGCTCGCTCGACGCGCTCGACGTGCTCTCGACGGCGGCCTGCGTGATTGCCGAAGGCGAGGTGCTGCAGCTTTCGGTCGCCAAAAACATGGAAACGACGGAAGACGACTATCTTGCCGTCATTCGCGCCAAGACCGCGGCGCTTTTTGCAGCGGCGGCCGAGGTGGGGCCGATCGTGGCCGGCACGGACAAGGCGACCCGCAGTGCGCTGAAATCCTACGGCATGAATCTGGGCCTGGCTTTCCAGCTGGTAGACGACGTGCTGGACTACGGCGGCAAGGCTGCCGAAACGGGCAAGAATGTCGGCGATGATTTCCGCGAAGGCAAGATCACCCTGCCGGTCATCCTGTCCTATCGCCGTGGCACGGCTGCCGAGCGGGAATTCTGGAAGGAAGCCATCGAAGGCGGGCAGAACGACGACGCGCGGCTTGAGAAGGCTCTCGGCCTGATCACCAAGTATGGCGCGCTCTCCGACACAACCCAGCGGGCGCAGCATTACGGCACGATCGCGCGGGACGCGCTTGCTCCCCTGCCGGAGACGCCATGGAAGAGCGCGCTGAACGACGTCATCGACTTCTGCATCTCCCGCGTCAATTGACCCTTCACGGTCGATTGCCTTGCGGGGCTGCTTCAAAAAAGCCATTCTGTCAGTGAATCATCGCGTATCGTCCGTGCGCGGGCGCCACGCGCTCGTCTTCGGTTCTTGAAAGGCTCTTTCATGCGGCAAAGCTCCGCCCTTCGCTATCTCGCCGGCACAGCGCTCGTGCTGCTCCTCAGCCTCTCGCAGGGTCCGATGGCGGTTGCTGCGGCTTCCTCGCAACCGGAAGCGGCCGAGAGCTTCGACATCGAGAGCGTCGATTCGTTCGCAGGCGCCTTTCTGGCTGCCCGCACGGCTGAAACCGATCGGGACTATGCGAATGCGGTGAAGCTCTACAAGAAGGCCCTGGAATTCACGCCCAACGAACTGGAGCTGCAGCAGCGCCTGATGATCGCGCTGATCATGGACGGCCAGTTCGACGAGGGAGCCGATCTCGCCAAGGTGCTGGAGAAGGACCCGGCGGTGGAGCGGGTCACCTCGGTGGCGCTCGGCTTCCGTGCGATCCGCGACGGCGACTATGCCGAAGCGCTCAATCACTTCAAGTACCAGGGGCCGAACGATCTCGACCGGTTGATGAACCAGTTGCTGATCGCCTGGACCAAGGTCGGCGAAGGCAAGGGCAAGGAAGCACTGAAGCTGGTGCAGGACCTTGACGGCCCGAGCTGGTACGGCATTTTCCGCAACTACAGTCTGGGCGTCATGGCCGCCATGACCGGTGATACGGAGACGGCGCGCAAGGCGCTGACTGAGACCGTCACCGACCGCAATGGCGGTGCGACGGCGCCCGACACCTTTGCACGGGCGGTGATCGCGCTGGCAACGCTCGAGGCGCAGGCCGGCAACAAGCAGAAGGCGCTCGATGCGCTGGCCGCAGGCGACGAGCTGATCACCAATTTTGCGCCCTTCAAGGCGTTGCGTGACGAGATCGAGGCCGGCCGTCAGCCGAAGCCGGTGGTCGCGACGGCGGCTCAAGGAGCAGCCGGTGTGCTCTTCTCGATCGGTGGAGCGCTGAACCGGGAGGGTGCTGAAGACACCGTCATGCTCTATCTCCAGCTCTCGCATGCGCTGGACAAGGAAGCTGCCGACACGCTGATCCTGCTCGGCGGGATCGCCGAGAACGCCAAGCAGCCGGAAAAGGCGATCGCCTTCTACCGGCAGGTTCCGGAAAGCTCGCCGATGCGGCGCATCTCCGAACTGCAGCTCGGCCTGACGCTGGCCGAGACCGGCAAGGTGACGGAAGCGCGCGAGCATCTGCAGGCGCTGATTGCCTCCGACCCCAAGGATATCAGAAGCTACCTCGCCTATGGCAGCGTGCTTTCCGATGCCAAGGACTATGCGGCCATGGCGGAGAATTACGACAAGGCCGTGGAGGTCATCGGGCAGACGCCGGCGCGGAACCACTGGTCGGTCTTCTTCCAGCGCGGCATTGCCTATGAGCGGCTGAAGAAGTGGGACAAGGCGGAGCCGAACTTCAACAAGGCGCTCGAACTCAATCCCGACCAGCCGCAGGTTCTGAACTATCTCGGCTATTCCTGGGTCGATATGAACCGCAATCTCCAGGAAGGCCTGGAGATGATCAAGAAGGCGGTCGAGTTGCGCCCTGATGATGGTTACATCGTCGACTCGCTCGGCTGGGCCTACTATCGCCTCGGACGCTTCGAGGAAGCGGTCGTAGAGCTGGAGCGGGCCGTCGAGCTGCGCGCCGGCGATGCGACGATCAACGACCATCTGGGCGACGCCTACTGGCGTGTGGGCCGCAAGCTGGAAGCCAAGTATCAGTGGAAGCGGGCGCTTGCCTCCGAGCCGGAGGAAGCCGAAGTTCCGAAGATCCAGGCGAAGATCGAGAAGGGCCTGCCGCCGATCGAGGCGGATGCGGCCAAGGTTGATGCCAAGCCGGTTGAAGAGCCCAAGAAAGACGACAAGAAGACCTGATCCGCATGACATCCCCTGCAGAGCGCCGGCCGGAGCGTACCGTCGAGACGGCTCCGGCCAAGATCAACCTTGCTTTGCATGTGACGGGTCGGCGGGATGACGGTTATCATCTGCTCGACAGCCTGGTGACCTTTGCCGAGGACGGCGACGAACTGGCCTTCGAGCAGGCAGACAGCGACAGCTTTCGCGTTGTCGGGCGCTTCGGCACCGAGCTTTCTCAGGACGACAATCTGGTTCTGAAGGCTCGCGACCTGCTGCGGGCAGCGCTTCTAGACCACAAGCAGCCGCACGGCCCCGTCTCCATCACGCTCGACAAGAGCCTGCCGATCGCGTCCGGCATTGGCGGCGGATCGGCGGATGCGGCAGCGACGCTGCGTGGCCTCATGAGGCTCTGGCAGGCGGAACTGCCTTCGGAGACCTTGCAGCAGATCGCATTGAAGCTCGGGGCGGATGTGCCGATGTGCCTCGCCTCAGCGCCTTTGCGAGCGCGCGGGATCGGCGAGGCGATCGAAAGGGCCACGATGCCATCGGTACCGCTGGTGCTGGTCAATCCGCTGAAACCGGTAGCTACGTCGGAGATCTTCCGCAACCTGACCCGGCGCGACAATCCGCCGATCGGTGAGATGGCGACGGCGAGCGACACGGCAAGCTGGATGCGCTCGCTCTCCACTTTACGCAATGACCTGCAGCCGCCGGCGGAGGCGCTGGTGCCGGAAATCGCCGAGGCCTGCGATCTGCTTCGCCAAAGCCTGGCCGGCTTCGTGCGCATGTCCGGCTCTGGCGCCACCTGCTTCGGGCTCTACGAGACCGAGGCTGCTGCCATGAAGGCCGGCCTTGCGCTTTCCGCCTATCGGCCCAACTGGTATGTGCTGCTGACACGCACCGTTTCGGGAGAGAGCTGATGAGCCGCATCGACGAGAGCCGCCCCTTCATCCCCGTTGGCATCGCCGTGCTGACCGTGTCGGATACCCGCAGCCTTGCGGACGACAAATCCGGCGACACCCTGGTGGACCGCATCGAGGAGGCCGGTCACCGGCTGGTTGCCCGCGCGATCGTCAAGGACGACAAGGCGGCAATCCGGGACCATGTGGAGGCCTGGACGAAGCAGCCAGAGATCGATGTCGTCATCACCACGGGCGGAACAGGCTTTACAGGGCGAGACGTGACACCGGAGGCACTCGAGCCGCTGTTTGAAAAGCGAATGGACGGCTTCTCGGAAGTCTTCCACCGCATCTCCTATGACAAGATCGGCACGTCGACGATCCAGTCCCGCGCGACGGGCGGTGTTGCCAATGCCACATTCATCTTCGTGCTGCCGGGTTCGCCCGGTGCCTGCAAGGATGCCTGGGACGGGATCATCAAGCCGCAACTCGACTACCGCCATATGCCGTGCAATTTCGTGGAAATCATGCCGAGGCTCGACGAGCACCTGAGGCGCGGTCAGGGCTGATCAGCGGCGGGTTTCGCGGGCGACCCAGGAGGGGATAATCTCGCAGGCCAGGCGACGCGGCTTGTGGCCCTTCGCCAGCTGCAGAAGCTCCCTGCCCTCGCCCGCCAGTCCCTGCGCCTGACGCTTGGGGATCAACAGACCATTTTCCAGCAAGGGCCGGCTGCGGGTGAGCCTGCGATAAAAGGGCAGCCGGTACAGCCGTGATTCGGAAAAACGTGCCGGCGCCTTGTTGAGCGACACGTATTCGGCAACCTCATCCACCCACCCTGGTCCGAGTCGGGCGCCGGGTTCGATCAGCAGCAGCCACTCGCCGCGCGCCGTGGCAAGCAGATCCTTCATGTCCCATTGCTGATAAAAGCGGCAACCGGCCGCATCCGCCACGAAGGACGAACCGTCCGTCGAGCCGTGATCCAGCACGATGACATCGCTGACAAGACCCTCGACAGCACCGGCAACCAGCACCGACAGGGTCTGTGCAAGCTCGGGTTCCTGGTCGTGGCATTCCATGATCACTGTCAGCATTGCCTATATCTATCGCATTGCACAAAGTTTTGCCACATACAGTTTGTTGAAGTTTGTTCTTGCAATGTTCTCTTTTTCCGACTAGGAATAAAGTCATCAAGCGGGGCGGAAAACCTGCGAGGAGCACACATGAACGAGTTGTCTCTTGTGAGCCAGGCTGCATTCCAGCCCGGCAATACGGCCGATATTGCCGACGCGCTGATGAGCGCTTCGGGCATGCGGATCGAGATCGATCGGCGGCGGGGACGTGCGGCCGGCATCAACCCCGCCGGCCGGTTCGAGACCCAGGAGCGCGTCGCCTTCGACGACGGCTGGCACACTCTCGAGGACATGCCGCCCTTCCGCACCGAGGTGCAGGTGGAAAAGCCGCGTACGGTGATTACCCGCAACGACTCGCCCGACATTCCCTTCGACCGCTCGATCAATCCGTACCGCGGCTGCGAGCACGGCTGCATCTATTGCTTCGCCCGCCCGACCCACAGCTATATGGGCCTGTCGGCCGGACTGGACTTCGAAGCGAAGCTGTTCGCCAAGCCGGACGCACCGCGTCTCCTTGAGCGGGAACTGTCGAAGCCGGGTTACAAGGTGAAGCCGATCGCGATCGGGACCAATACCGATCCCTACCAGCCGATCGAGCGGGAATGGCGCATCATGCGGCAGATCCTGGAAATCCTCGACAAGGCGAACCATCCCGTGGTGATCGTGACGAAGTCGGCGCTCATCCTGCGCGATATCGACATTCTCAAGTCCATGGCCGAGCGCGGTCTGGTCAAGGTCGGGATCTCGGTGACGACGCTCGACCGGAAGCTGGCGCGGACCATGGAGCCGCGGGCCTCGACGCCGGCGAAGCGTCTGGAGGCAATCAAGACGCTGTCGGACGCCGGTATTCCCGTGGCCATCATGATGGCGCCGGTCATTCCGGCCCTTAACGATCACGAGATCGAGCGGATCCTCGACAGCGGCAAGGCTGCCGGTGCGTCGGAGGCGAGTTACGTGCTTCTCCGCCTGCCGCTGGAAGTGAGCCCGCTGTTCCGAGATTGGCTGCTGCAGAACTATCCGGACCGCTATCGGCACGTGATGTCGCTGGTGCGCTCGATGCGCGACGGCAAGGATTACGACGCCGAGTTCGGCAAGCGGATGAAGGGGGCCGGTCCCTATGCCTGGCAGATCAGCCGCCGCTTCGAGATGGCGACCAAGCGGCTCGGCCTGATGCGGCGCAGCCTGCATCTGAGGGAAGACCTGTTCGTCTCGCCGAACAGCGACGGGGTTCAGCTCTCGCTGCTATGACTTGTTCTTTTCGTATTCCGGTGCGGTTGTCCGCCGCCTCGCACCGGATGTAGTCCCTGGTAAGCCGCCCCTGTCGCCATGAACGGCGATCGGGACCGGGGACTTGCAGGAGGTCGGGTGCGCGTGCGATTTCTGCCGCATGAAACGTCGCACGCCACCCGATTCTCCTGGTCTCTTTCCCGACCTGCCGCTGGTGCCGGATTTCTCGCTGGAGAGCCGTGCCAAGCGCCGGGGCATCTGGCCAGTGGCCGGAACGGATGAAGCAGGCCGCGGGCCTCTGGCGGGCCCTGTGGTGGCGGCTGCCGTGATCCTCGACCCGAAGCGCATTCCCAGCGGCCTCAACGATTCAAAGAAACTCTCGGCCTCCCAGCGCGAGGCGCTCTACGAAGTCATCCTCTCGGAAGCCACGGTTTCGATCGCATCCTCCTCGCCGAGACGCATCGATCTCATCGATATCCGCAAGGCGAGCCTCGACGCGATGCGCCGGGCAGTGGCGGGCCTCGACCTGGAGGCACGGCATGTGCTGGCTGACGGCCGCGATGTGCCGATGGGGCTCATCTGCAGCGGCGAGGCGGTCGTGAAGGGCGACGGCCGCTCGGTCTCGATCGCGGCGGCCTCGATCGTCGCCAAGGTGATGCGCGACCGGATGATGGTCCGGGCGGGCCTCGTCTATCCCGACTACGGCTTCGAAATACATGCCGGCTATGGCACCGACCGCCATCGCAGCGCCATCGTCACCCATGGCCCGTGCCCCCTGCACCGGATGAGTTTCCGGCCCTTGAAGGTGGAAACATCAGAAGAAACTCGCGTCCTTCAGGACTGACCGAGGAAGAGGATCTTCGCGTTTGCGAATCAGCCTTCGCAACTCCCTCGCCAGTCGACGACAGGAATTGCGTCCTTGCGCAGACATTGGGGGATGCTGCAAACACAAACGCCCCGACCGCAAGCGATCGGGGCGTCAGATTTCAAGGTGGCCTTTGCAGGCAGCCGGCAGAACTCAGTTCAGGCGCGCCTTCACTTCACCGATCGAGGCATTGAACAGTGCCTGCTGAACGCCTTCGTCGGTCTTCTTCGCCAGCACCTTTTCGGCAGCGGCGATCGCAAGATCGACGGCAGCGGCACGAACGGCGTTCACGGCTTCGGTCTCGGCCTGCTTGATCTTCTGCTCCGAGAGGGCGTTGCGGCGAGCAACGAATTCCTCGGTCTTCTGCTTGGCTTCAGCCGTCAGGGCAGCAGCTTCGCGTTCGGCAGCAGCAACGATGGCAGCGGCCTCGGCTTCGGCTTCCTTGCGCTTGCGCTGGTATTCGGCCAGCAGGTGCTGGGCCTCTTCGCGCAGGCGCTTGGCTTCGGCGAGTTCGTCGCGGATCTTGTCCGCGCGCTCGTCGAGCGCCTTGGCCATCATGCCCGGAACCTTGAGGTAGGCGATGAGGACGAAGAAGAGAACGAGCGCAACAAGTGCCCAGAATGTAGCGTCCATGGTGCTCAGGCTCCCTGCTTGGCGATGCCGGAGACGGCGGCCTTAATGTCGGCTGCGGTCGACTTGGCACCGATGAGTTGCTCAACGATCGTGCCGACGGTGTCGATGGCGATCGTGTCAACTTCAGCGAACGCTCGGGCCTTGATGTCGGCGATGCGGCTTTCGGCTGCAGCGATCTTGGCGGAGAGTTCCGCTTCGATGGCGGCACGTTCAGCGTCGGCCTTGGCCTTGGATGCGTCACGAGCGGCAGACGCGATCTGGCCGGCTTTCGCCTTGGCCGCGGTCAGTTCACGCTCATAGGTTTCGATGGCAGCATCGGCTTCGGACTTCAGACGAGCAGCCTCGTCGAGATCCTGGGCAATGCGGTCGTGGCGGTTTTCGAGGATACCGCCGACGCGGGGCACGATGACCTTCTGCATGAGCATGTAGAACACGCCGAACGTGATCACCAGCCACAGAAGCTGCGACGGATATGTCGAGAAATCGAACGGCGGGAACACGCCGCCGCCATGAGCCTCGTCGTGGGCCACGCCGGTCTCGGTGTGAAGCTGGCCTTCTGCCGGGGTTTCCTGGGCAAAGGCGGGGGTCACAAACATGCTCACCTCCAGGTGTATGCTCAAATGCGCGAGATCACGGCTGCCTCGTCGGCGCGCCGTGATCCCAAACTCCAGCCGTTATTAGACGGCGAACAGGAGAAGGAGAGCGATGAGCAGCGAGAAGATGCCCAGAGCTTCCGTAACGGCGAAGCCGAATACCAGACGGCCGAACTGGCTGTCGGCAGCCGACGGGTTGCGCAGAGCGCCCGTCAGGTAGTCACCGAAGATACGGCCGAGAGCGAGGGAGGTACCAGCCATGCCGAGGCATGCGAGACCCGCGCCGATGTACTTTGCTGCTTCCGCTTCCATATGGATACTCCTTCGAATGGGTTGTTGCGGCTGTTTTTGACACCCGGGTGGCCGGGGCCAGCGACTTTATTCTCAGTGACCACCATGCACGGCGTCGTTCAGGTACATGCAAGTCAGTACCGCGAAGACGTAGGCCTGCAGGAAGGCAACGAGAAATTCGAGAGCGGTCATGGCGACCGTCATGATGAGGGGCAGGATCGAACCCGCGACGCCAACAGCACCGGCGGCGCTCATCGACACGACAAAGCCTGCGAAGACCTTGAGCGTGATGTGACCGGCCAGCATGTTGGCGAAAAGACGAACCGAGAGGCTGATCGGACGGGACAGGAAGGACACGACCTCGATGGCAGACACGAGCGGCAGGAGCGCGCCCGGCACGCCCGACGGGGCGAAGATCGAGAGGAAGTGCAGACCGTGCTTGTAGAAGCCGTAGATCAGAACCGTCAGGATGACAAAAAGCGCCAGAGCGAATGTGACGATGATCTGGCTGGTGATCGTGAAGAAATACGGGAACATGCCGAGCAGGTTTGCCGTCAGCACGAACATGAACAGCGAGAAGACCATGGGGAAGAAATGCATGCCCTTGGCGCCAGCGCCTTCGCGCAGCATCGAGGCGATGAATTCATATGCCATCTCGGCGACCGACTGCATGCGCGTCGGGATCAGGCCGCGATTGGCGGTCGAGAAGTAGAGGAAGCTGGAAGCGGCAGCGACAGTCGCAACCATGAACAGCGAGGCATTGGTGAACGAGAAATCAATTCCGCCGATTTCGATCGGGACAATCTTCTGAACCAGGAACTGATGCGTAGGATCGTTTGCCACGTTCTGCTCTTTCGCTTTCGCCGCCGAAGCGGTCCATTCTCATTCGGGCCGGCGCGTCAGCGACCGTCGCCCTTGTCCTTGAAGTCCATCCTGCGATCGGCCGGATGCGGCGAGGCCACGATCCCGACGACGCGCATGACGTTCAACACGCCGGCACAGAAGCCGATCAGAAGCAGGACAATCATGCCCCACGGCCCCGTACCCACAAAGTAGTCGAAAAGATAGCCCAGAAGTGCACCGACGATGATGGCGGAGATGAACTCGCTCGAGATCTTCATCGCCATGCCATAACCCTTGCGGGTCTGATCGGCGTTGATCTCGGCGCGTTCCTCATCCCTGGCCTTGCCGTCGCGTACTGCGAGCTCGGCGGCCAGACGTCTGCGGCGCTCTTCCAGATCTTCTTCCCGGTGGTCCGTCATGGCTCTCTCCGTCCGTCGCCCGTATCAAGGGCCGTTCATGCGCCCGATTTGAATGCAGAAACGGCGAGATAGAAAGCCTTCTGGCCCGCTTTGAAGTCGGGCGCACCATAATTTTGAGGCCCTGCATAGTCAAGGCGTGACAGCGCCAAGTTTCACCACAAATTAACCCCGAAAAATCATAGACTTAAGTCCAAGATGCGGAATCGTCGCAGATGACGGACGACAAATCCGGTCAATTGGCCGCAATGCGCTGCCAGAATCTGCCACATTCACGGCGAGGTGTGGCGGATGTCACCGGCGGCCCACCCACGGCCGGGCGGGACGGTTGCCGAAGGGCTGCCGACATGGGAGGCTCTCCTTCTTCGAGGGGCACGAGAGCACCATGGCGCGATTCTTTCTCCGCATCCTGATCAGCATCGTGCTTGGCTGGATGATCGGCGTGCAGGCGGCCTTTGCCTTCGGGCCCGAGGGCAACCTGACGCCGATGCTCTACATCTTCGTGACGGTGCCGCTCACCTATGCCATGTCTTTCCTGATCGTGCCGCTGCTCTCGAACTGGCTCGACCGGCTGCGCTAGTGTGTCAGCTCCAGCCGCCGCCATAGGTGCGGTAGAAGATGTGTTTGCCGATCTTCTCCACGCGCTTCATCGTCGGGCCCCAGTTCGGGCGGACATAGGTCGCGTGATAGTGGGTGGCTGAGCCCACGTCTTTGAACCAGATCTTGCCGGCGGTCACAGCCATGGCGATTTCCTTGGCGATCTTCCAGTGGCGCGGCGAGGTGACGAGATCGGGGATGCGATCGCAGGCGAAGGAGAACTGGCAGCGGTTGCGCCAGTCTTCGTTCTGATAGACGACACCGCAGATCGTATCGGGATAATGCGGGTTGCGCACGCGATTGAGGATGACCTGGGCGACGGCCGCCTGGCCTTTTACCGATTCTCCCCGCGCTTCGAAGTAAATGCCCTCGGCCAGGCACTTCTGCTCCTTCTCGGAGAAGACGCCTGCGGGCAGCGGGGTCGCAGCCCAGGCATGATCCAGCGGGTCGATGTCGGGGATAAAGCGGCCCTGGTCCGGCTGCTTGTCGGTCAGGATGCTGTCGAAGGGCGAGACACTGGCGTAATCCGGTGGCGGCGGGGCATAGGCAGTCGCCAGAACGTCCGGCACGGGATTGGTGACGAGATCGGCGATCATCGGCGGCAGCGAGGGGTCAACCGCCGGCTTCTCCCGCTTGAAGTAGAAGCTGGCAAGCTCTACCGGCGTTACCTTATCTTCCTCGCGGGCAAAGACCGAGGGCGTCTTCAGTTCCGGCTCCATCAGCGAGCTGGTGCGCTGCAGGATCGAACCGGCGGAGAAGGCCCGTGGCGGCAGCATGGGTTCAACCGCAACCACCCTGCCCTTCTTCTGATCGCGGGTGACGCGCATTTCGTCAGGCAGCGAATCGGGATCCGCCTTGCCGCCGTCGAAGGCGATGCGGCGACCGTCAGGCAGGATCAGGCCTGCACCACCGGAGAGGGCCTCGGTGGCCTCGCTCTCTGAAAAGGCCAGATTGGCCTGATGGATTGAGCCGGCCGGGGTGGTCGTCATCACCATGCGCCAGTTGCTGGTGCCGCGATCAAGACCCGTAAGGAGACCCGCCATGTCGGCCTGGGCCGCGACGGACGGGAAGATCAGCCAGGACGCAAGGCCGAAGACCAGGGGAGAGGTCCAATTCTCCAGGCGGGAGAGGACCTTCTTCGAAGGACGAAACTTGAGACGCAAGGCCACACTCCAACTCATACTATACGGGCCGGCACAGCCGATCCCGACAGGATTACATTAGAGAAATATCTCTCGTTAACCTTGATGCTTGGTTAACGCGCGATCACAGCTACGGGAGTTCGGCCGACAAACACGAGAAAGCCGCCGGGCGCGCCGGCGGCCTTGCCTTGTTTCGCTTGATCCTGCGATCAGATGATGACGTGGGAGCCGAGTTCAATTACCCGGTTGGCCGGCAGACGGAAGTAATCCGAGGGGTCGGCTGCGGCCTCGGCGAGCGCAATATACAGTCGGTCCTGCCAGTGGGGCATGCCCATGCCGGGACCGGCCACAAGCTTGCGACGACCGAGATAGAAGGACGTCGACATGATGTCGAACTTCAGGCCGCCACGACGCAGGCTCGCCAGCGTCTTGGAAACGTTCTGGGTCTCCATGAAGCCGAAGCGGATTTCGACGCGCGAGAAGCGATCGGACAGTTCCTCCACTTCGAAGCGATCCTCCTCGGCCACACGCGGACGCCCGAGCGTGCGGATGGTCAGGATGATGTTGCGCTCGTGGATGACATGGTTGTGCTTCAGATTGTGCATCAGCGCCGCCGGCGCCCGGGTTGGATCGCTGGTCAGGAAGATTGCTGTGCCGGCGACACAGGCAGGCCCGTGCTCGCCCTTCTTTTCGATCATGGAAATGAAGGCATCGAGCGGAATGTCGTCGCGGCGGGTCTTCTGGAAGATGATCGCCGAACCACGGCGCCAGGTCCACATGACGATGGTGAAGGCGGCCGCGAAGAGAACGGGGATGTAGCCGCCATCATGGATCTTCAGGAGATTGGCACCGAGGAACACCAGTTCGAGGGCTAGGAGTGGCGTCAGCACCGCGACGGCGAGCGGCAGGCTCCAGTTCCATTTCTTGCGGACGAACTCGAAGGCCATGATCGTGGTCACGACCATCGCACCGGTGACCGAAATGCCATAGGCGGTCGCGAGCGCTTCCGAGCTTTCGAAGAGCAGGACGAGGGACAGCACGCCGACGAGCAGCAGCGTGTTGACCGAAGGCAGATAGATCTGGCCGGTCTGGGTCTCCGAGGTGAAGAGGATCTGCATGCGCGGCAGGAAGCCGAGATGGATGGCCTGCCGGACCAGCGAGAAGGCGCCGGTGATGACAGCCTGGCTGGCAATGATCGTGGCGAAGGTTGCGAGGATCACGATCGGCAGAAGCGCCCAGGACGGAAACATCAGGAAGAACGGATCGGAGGCCGTCGTGGGATCGCTGAGAACCAAGGCGCCCTGCCCCAGATAGTTCAGCACGAGCGCCGGAAAGATCAGAACGAACCAGGCGAGCTGGATCGGCTTGCGACCGAAATGCCCGAGGTCGGCATAAAGAGCCTCCGCGCCGGTGACCGTGAGGAACACGGCGCCAAGGACGACAATGCCGAGGAAGCCTTCCCGCAGCAGGAAGCTCACGGCATACCAGGGATTGAAAGCCGCGAAGATGCCGACGTCATCGAAGATATGAAGAATGCCGCCAGCGGCCATGACGATGAACCACAATGCGGTGATCGGTCCGAAAAAGCGGGCGACCGCGCCCGTGCCGCGGGACTGGACGGCGAAGAGGCCGATCAGGATGGCAAGCGAAATCGGCACGATGAACTCGGACAGATCGGGGGCCACCAACTTGAGACCCTCAACGGCAGAGAGAACCGACAGTGCCGGCGTGATCATGGAATCGCCGAGGAAGAGGGCGGCTCCGATCAGGCCGAGCACCATCAGGATTGGTCCATGGCCATTGGCGGTCTTGGACAAGAGCGCCAGCAGCGACAGCGTTCCGCCTTCGCCGTCATTGTCGGCGCGCAGCAGGAAGAGGACATACTTCAGGGTCACGATGATGGTCAGCGACCAGATCATCAAAGAGATGAGGCCGATGATCTCGACGCGGGTGATGCCGTCGATGCCGATCGGCTTCAGGGCCTCGCGAAAGGCGTAGAGCGGACTCGTGCCGATGTCGCCATAGACGACACCGACCGAACCAAGCGCGAGAAGAAAAAGACTGCGTACATCCTTCGGGCCAGCCACCGGCTGGTGATCGATCTGTTGCATGGGATTACAGGCTCTTCAGAGCCAGCCTTTCCAACGGAAAAACAAGAAGGGGATGATGGCGGACAACAGCATGGCGAAAAGCGCCAGCGGATATCCGAAGGTCCATCCAAGTTCCGGCATGAATTGAAAGTTCATGCCGTAGATCGACGCGACAAGGGTCGGTGGCAGAAAGACCACGGAGGCGATCGAGAAGATCTTGATGATGGCATTCTGCTCGACGTTGATCAGGCCGAGCGAGGCATCGAGCATGAATGTGATGTTGTTGCCGACAAATGCCGTGTGCTCGCCGAGCGACTGAACGTCGCGAGCAACGATCCCGCAGATTTCGGCGGCATCCTCCTCGCGGCGCACGATCGGCTGCGATTGCAGGAAGGTGACGAGGCGCGACAGCGACACGAGACTGTCGCGCACCTTGCTGACCAGCTGATGATGGCCGGCGATATCCAGGAGCTTGTCCTCCAGGAAGCGTGGTGGGCGGCGCTTGGCCGCCTTGCGATTGACGAAGATGGTGATGGAGAGCGAGTCGAGGCGGGAGGCCACCGTCTCCAGGATTTCTGCCGTCCGGTCGACGACCGTTTCCAGCAGATGGCCGAGCAGCTTGGCGCCTGTGTCGCACTGGCCATTGAGGCGCAGCAGGCTGGCGCTGAAGAGCGAGAAGGCCTTCGGCTCGGCATAGCGAATGGTGATCAGGCGGCCGCGATAGAGAATGAAGGCCACATCGGTCAGCAGCGGATGGGAGGAATCGGCCCGATAGATCAGCGAGGCCGTCATATAGACCGCTTCGTTCTCGACATAGAGACGGCTCGACGGCTCGATGTCCTTCAGCTCCTCCGGTGTCGGGAGCTGAATGCCGATCTGGCCTTCTACGAAGTGTTCCTCCTCGCGGCTCGGCTTGATCAGGTCGATCCAGATGATGTCTTCGGAAAAGTTGTCGGGTGCCGGCTCGATGCCGATGACTTCGGCACTTCCGTCTCTTCGATAGGCCCTTATCAAGGACTGGTCACCTTCATGGCACGCCGCGCGGTTGAAGTTCCAGACACAATCATAGACCCGGAACGAAAGCCAAAGCAATTGTTGCACGACAGCAATGCAGCCCGTGCACGCCTTTGACGCCAGTTTCCCGTTTCAGCCTTACTCGAAGACGATGGCCGGAGCCGCGCGGCCCGAGCGGAGCTTGACCTGCTCCCAGACGCGGGTGGCGATGTCGCGATAGGTCTTTGCCTGTGGGCCGTCCGGCTCGCTGACGACGACCGGCGTGCCGGCATCGGAGGTCTCGCGAATGGAAATCGTCAGCGGCACCTCGCCGAGGAAGGGCACCCCGATCTTCTCGGCTTCTGCCTTGGCGCCGCCATGGCCGAAGATGTCGTAGCGATTGCCGGTGTCCGGCGCGATGAAATAGCTCATGTTCTCGACGATGCCGAGGACGGGGACCTCGACCTTGTTGAACATGTTAAGGCCCTTGCGGGCATCAATGAGAGCCAGATCCTGCGGCGTGGAGACGATGACGGCGCCGGACAGCGGCACCTGCTGGGCCATGGTCAGCTGGGCGTCACCCGTGCCGGGCGGCATGTCGACCACGAGTACGTCGAGATCGCCCCAGGCCACCTCGCGCAGCATCTGCATCAGAGCCGACTGAACCATCGGGCCGCGCCAGATCATCGCCGTGCCTTCGTCGACGAGGAAGCCCATCGACATGACCTTGATGCCGAAATTCTCCATCGGCACGATGATGCGGTTCTCGATCTGCTGGGGGCGTCCGGAAATGCCGAGAAGCCGCGGCATGGAGGGACCGTAGACATCGGCGTCGAGAATGCCGACGCGCAGGCCATTGGCCTTCAAGGCGAGAGCGAGGTTAACGGATGTCGTAGACTTGCCGACGCCGCCCTTGCCAGACGCGACGGCGACGATGGCCTCGATACCCGGAAGGCCGGCTTTGGTCCGCTGAGTGCCGCTCGGAGCCGGGCCGTGATTGTGGGCGTGGCCATGCGCGGGTGCTGTCGGCTGCGGACGCGGCGGCGGTGCGGAGCCCTGCTTGCGCTCGGCGGTCAGGCTGACGACGGCGCCGCGGACGCCGGGCAGCGCCTTCACCACCCGTTCGGCCGCCTGGCGTAGCGGCTCCAACTCCTGGGCGCGCTCGGCCGGCACGTTGATCGAGAAATAGACCTTTCCATCGGAAATGAAGACATCCGACAGCATGCCGAGTTCGACAATGTTGCGATCGAGATCCGGACCGCGGATCCCCTTCAGCGCCTCAACCACAAGGTCACGCGACAACTCGGTCATATCGATCTTCTTTCCGCTCGGCTTTCACTTCACGGAAAGCAGATAATGGAGCGGGAGGCATTCGCCAACTGCAAATGCGGCGTGGGGGTGCGACCTTTGCGGCAGAAACAGACAAGCCGCCTGCGGAGAGCACCCCCCGCGGCGGCTTGTCAGGCTGCACCCTTTGACGGGTGTCGTGCAACGTCCCCTCTGGACTGCCATTAGCAATGCAGGAAGCGTGCCAGATGCAGATGCGCGGGGAAAGCGCGATTTGCGGGACCGGAGGATGTACGAAATGGCGCTCGATGCGGGGAAAACAGGCGGCCCGGCTGACCGGTGCACAAAAATGCACCAGCGTTTACTTTTACTTGATCAAACCGAGACGCAATGCCTTGGCCACGGCCTGGGTGCGGTTCACCGCATCCAGCTTCTTGGTGGCGCGGTTCAGGTAGTGGTTGATCGTATGCTCCGAGAGCGTCAGGATCTCGGCGATCTCAACGCTGGTCTTGCCAGCCGCCGTCCAGTTGAGGCAGTCGAGCTCGCGTTCGGTCAGCATGTCACTGTTGCGACTGTCCATTTCGCGGATCTCGGCGAGACGGTTGAAGATATGGGAGGCGATATAGGCGAGCTGCATCATCTCCAGCGTGTCGAAGGGATCCCGGTCGCCAATGAAGGAGACAGCGCCGCGGGCACCGGTGGCATCGTGGACGGGGAAATAGGCCCCACGGTTCATGCGAAAGCGGGCGAACAGTGCCTTGGATACCTCACCGGTCCGCGGGTCACGCTGGGTCGCCAGATCGTCCATGTCGAACCGAAGCGGGATCGACGCGCGGCGCAGGTGGGCAAGCACCGGACTGCCCGACAACAGGGCCACCTGATCGAACTCCGTGAGGAGATCAGCGGGCCAGTTGGTGATGATCGAGCTGCTGCTGAGTTCCTGCGCTGTCGCACCCGGCATGTTCAGCACCATGAAGGCGCGGGCACCAAAGAGCTCCGTCACGCGTTTCATGAAACGGAAAACGTCGAACTGGGTCTTGAACCCCTTCACATCGGCGATCAAGCCTTCCATGCGTGCTGCGGTTGCCGTGTCCTGGTTCGTCATCACACACACGTCCATACCGGCTTCACCGGCCATGATCATCGAAAGAAATTGTCCAAGACGTATACGTCAATTGCTATTCACCTGCCATTTGCCAAGGTTGGGATCAGCTGGCAAAGCCCGAGCTTCAGCTAATCGCTCCAACAACCTGCATGGGTACCTTTTCTCCGGACATGCAAAGAGAATGAGTGAGGAACACCCAAAGTCGATACCAACGCCGAATCTGTTCCCTTGGGTTGCCGAAGCATAGACTTGTAAAGCGCCGAGGGTCCAGATACCCCATCGATTTTACCGTAAACCCCTGTCTGCAACGTTAGTCGCACGACATGCTCAAGACACATACCGACAAGGAGGACGCGCGTGATCGCCACGGAAAGCTTCAACGGCAGGACACTCACCGAAGAGCGCATGGAACTGGGGGAAGGCCCGACCTATGATCCGGCATCGGACTCGGTCTTCTGGTTCGACATCCTCGGCAAGACACTGTGCGAACTCGGGGTCGAGGGCGGGCAGCTCAAGAAGCACCCCCTGCCCTTCCTCGGCAGCGTGCTTGCCGTCGTCGATGAGACACGACAGTTGATCGCCTCCGACCAGGGGCTCTTCCTGCGCGACAGCGCGACCGGCACGCTGACCTCCTATGCGACCATCGAGGACAAGCCGCAGAACCGATCGAATGACGGGCGTGTGCATCCGAGCGGCGCGCTGTGGATCGGCACGATGAGCCGGACGGCGGAGACCGGGGTCGGGGCGATCTATCATGTGGCCGGCACGCGCGTGACCAAGATCTTCGACGCCGTCAGCATTCCGAACGGCATCTGCTTCTCGCCGGACGGCGCCGTCGGCTACTTCAACGATTCGAAGGTCAACCACATGATGCGGGTCGCACTCGACCCGGCGACGGGGCTGCCTGTCTCCGCACCGACGGTGTTGATCGACCAGTCTCAACGCCAGGGCGTCATCGACGGCTCGGTCGTCGATCTCGAAGGGACGATCTGGAACGCGAACTGGGACGGCGGCGCCGTGGATCGCTACGCCCCGGATGGACGGCACATTGCCCGCTATGCCGCACCCGTCCGGAGACCCACCTGCCCCGCCTTCTATGGCAAGGGCCTCGACCGGCTCGCTGTCACTTCCTGCTGGGAGGGGCTCACAGACGAGGAGAGGGCCGAAGACAGGCTGGCCGGCGTGACCTTCGACCTGGGCGTCAGCGTCAAGGGCAAGCCTGAGCCGTGCTTCAAGCTGTAACCTGCCTTCCGGGCTGCAAAATGCGGGGCCGAGAGCGGCCCCGCAAACAATTCTTGCGGCGTTTTGTTCCTTCGGATCCCCTGAAATAATCCGGGAAGCACGCATGGAACGATACCGCCCGCCGGACATTTTCCTCTCGAACCGACGCCGCCCGCACAGATTGGCGAGGCAGCGTCAGTCGCAGACCATCTCAGAGGAAAGGTAGGTCCACCATGAACAAGTCCTTCAAGACGCTCGCCGCCGCAGTACTGCTCGGCTCGACCGCAATCGCCCCGTTCGCCATCGCCCAGGATGCCGGCACCGGCGCCACCACGACCCCGCCGGCCGCCACGGACGGCAGTGCAGGCACGACCGGTGGCATGGCTCCTTCGGGCACCATGAGCCCCGACGCCAACAGCGGCGGCGCTGCAGGCACCACGGGCACGACCGCTCAGGACACGACCGGTGCTGCCTCCGGCAACGCCACCTACCTGACCGAGCAGGCCGAGAACCACATCTCCGTGAACGACTTCATGGGCCAGGCGATCTATACCGCCGATGACCAGTCGATCGGTGATATCAACGACCTGCTCGTCGAGAAGGACGGCGGTATCGTCGCTGCCGTAGTCGGCGTTGGCGGCTTCCTCGGCATCGGCGAGAAGAATGTCGCGATCCCGTTCGAAAACATCACGATCACTCGTGAAATGGACGACGAGACGGCGGCCACGACCGGCACCGGTACCGAAGGTACGGCTACGACAGGCACGACGGGCACCACCGCGACGACTGACACCACCGAAAGCAACGCCGAACAGGTTGCCGATGCTGAAGTTCGTCTGACGACGACCGAGACTGCGGAAAGCCTGCGCAATGCTCCGGAATTCCGTACCCTGGACGACCAGGCCGCTGATGCCGGTTCCACGGGCACGGGCATGACCCCGACCGACGACACCACCACCTCGTCGACGGATAACTAATCCCGGAACGAGGGACGTGTTAAGGTCCTGACGGGCGGCGCTTCGGCGCCGCCTTTTCTTTTGCCCGCTGTGATAACGGATCAGGCAGACGCGCGATCGACGAGCGCGAAGTCGTGGTGGTTCTCGGCGAGGTAGCGCAGCGTCGCCGCGGCATCGACGGGCTTGCCGAAATAGTAGCCCTGCCCCATTCCGCAGCCCAGTTCGCGCAGCTTCTGAGCTTCGGCATCCGTCTCGATGCCTTCCGCCACGACTTCAAGATCGAGCCCCTCACACATGCTGACGATCGCCTTGATGATGTGTTCGGAGGTGCGGTCGGTGGTGATCGCGGAAACGAAGGCACGGTCGATCTTCACCTTGTCGAAGGTGAATTCGCGCAGACGCCCGAGGCTCGACTGGCCTGTGCCGAAATCATCCAGGGAGATACGGATGCCGGCGTCCTTCAGTTCCTTGATGATCCGTCGGGCGGTGTCGGCCGAGGACATGACAGCCGTCTCAGTGATTTCCAACTCGAGGCGGCGCGGATCAAAACCGACGCTGTTCAAGATCGACAGGGTGTTGAACGAGGTTCTCAGATCCATCAGCTGGACCGAGGAGAGATTGAAGGACAGGAAGAGGTCGCGCGGCCAGGCGAGCGTGGCTTCGGCTGCCTTGCGCAGCAAGGTTTCCGAAAGCGTGTCGATGAAACCGCGCTCCTCGGCCAGCGGCACGAAGACGGCGGGCGAGACGAAACCAAGATCCGGATCGATCCAGCGGGCAAGGGCTTCAAAGCCGACGATGCGGTTGTCGCGCAGACGCACGATGGGCTGGAAATGCACATCGACCGTGTCGTTGATGATGGCATTGCGCAGGGCCTGCTCGAGCTGCGTCGCCTGCTTCATCTCCTGGGCAATCTCCCGGGAATAGACGGTGATCTGGCCACGGCCGCGGCGCTTGGAGCGATAGAGGGCCGTTTCGGCGCTCTTCATAAGCTCTTCGAAGTCTTCTCCGGCGAAGGGATAGACGGCAAAACCGAGCGAGGCCGAGAGGCGCACATTGCGGTCGCCGAGATCATAAGGGGCAGACAGAACGTCCTTGATCAGCTGGCCGGCGCGCTCGGCGCCCATGCGCTCGAAGACCAGCGGCAGGACGATCGCGAACTCGTCACCGTCATGCCGGGTGACGATTGCTCCATCCGGCACACAAGCCTTCAGGCGGTGCGCGACCTGACAGAGGATCTCGTCGCCGGCGGCCTGGCCGAATAGGTCGTTGATCGGCTTGAAGCCATCAAGATTGACGATGCCGACGGTGAAGGGTGCGGGGTCGGCGGCGCGGTCGGCGGCGAGCTGGCGCACTTTGTCGCCCAGCCTGTGGCGATTGCCAAGGCCGGTCAAGCGATCGGTATAACCTGTCGTCTTCTGGTCGCCCTGGCCATGCAGCTCAGGCGCTCGTCCGGCGGGACCCATTCATGCTTCCTGGTACGGTTCCTTCCACGCGTGCCAGAATGGGTCTAAAACATTAAAATTATCATATCGATACGTTGGAGGAGTGCCGCTCTCCCTCCCCATAAATCGGGGATCAGGCCGTCGAGGCGAGCCGCGTGATGTCGGGAACGAGGCGGCGGATCGCCTGCTCGATCACGTCAGGGCTAAGCGGCTTGAGGATGACCTCGTTCATTCCGGAGGCAAAACAGGCTTCCCGGTCCCGGTCAAAGGCCTGGGCGAGCACGCCGATGATCGGGGTGGGTATCACGGCCTCTTCGGGCAACTGGCGGATCCGGCGTGCGGCCTCGAACCCGTTGATTCCGGGCAAGGTAACATCCATGAGGATGATTGCCGGGCTGAGTTCGGCCCGCAGGCGCACGGCCGTCTCGCCGTCTGCGCAGAGCCGGTAGGCATAACCAAGGCCTTCCAGAATTTGCGAGAAGACGATCTGGTTGATTTCGTTGTCCTCGGCGACGAGAACGAGCGACGGCAACGGCGGCGCGGGGGCCGCAGCGGGCACAGGAGACGCTGCCTTGGGTGAAGATCCCTGCCCGACCTCTTCAGGCTCTGCGGGCGCGTCTTCGGTCGTTATCTCCCAGTCATCCGTCGGCACCGGCGGCGGCTGCAGGGCCGTCAGCCGATCCAGTACGCTGAAGGCGAGATCGCTCGAAATCTCGAAGAGTGGCAGCGTGATGTAGTCGACATCGACCGCCTGCAGGAGTTCCAGGCACCGGATATCGAGGTCGACATCGACGATGGCGAGGTCGATCACGACGCCCACCGACCGGGCCACAGTCAGGAAGGCGTCGAGCTCTGCCTCGTCTCGCACACAGCAACTATCGAGACCAAGAAGCTGCAGGATTTCCAGCGCCCGCGCCTCGAATTCGCGATCAGCCGTCACGAGCAGGGCCTTGCGTCCGTTCAGGCGTCCGTCGATCGAGGCGTAGCCGACGCTTGCCTCGCGGGAGGGAACGTCAGGCGCCTCCTGGGGAATGGCTAGATCGGCTGAACCGCCCACCTCGCCGAGGCTTGCCACCACAAGGTAGCGGCCCGGCGTGCCGACGCGCTGGACATGAACGAGGATCGGGCGCGGCGGGTCGCCATAAAGGCGCATCGGCAGGGTCAGCGACGACGTGACGCCAGTGTCCAGGACATGGCGGGAGACAGTGCCGAGCCTTTCGGCGACGTCCTCATCGAACAGGCTGGAGATGGTGCCGCCTAGCGCATTGTCGGCACCGACCGAGATGGCCGAGCAGAAAACCTTGTTTACCGCAACCAGTTGAAGGTTCCGGTCCTGGACGAAAACCGGATGAGCCAGATTGTCGAGGATTTCCTCGGTCAGCTGGACGCGCTCGACATCGGCGCGCCATTGTTCCTCCCGGCGCTTCTGCTCGGTGATGTCGGTCATCACGCAGAAGCCGAAGCCGGACGAAAGGCGACGCTTGGAATACCGGGTCCAGCGCTTGCCGTCGTCGCAGGACTGGACCTCGTAGCGCTCCTTCCAGTGGGCAGCGATCTGGCGGGTCAGCCATTCCTCTCGGCTGAGCGCTGCGCCGCCGGACTGACCACTTGCGGCATGGCGCAGACCCAAATCATAGGCCGCACCCAAAATGTCCCTCAAACGGGAACCGGGCTCGAAGAAGTGTGGGGGCAGCGGCATGAACTGCCGGGCGCTGCGGCTTGCAAAAATGAGGTGGTCGTTGCGGTCATAGACGATGAAGGCCGAGGAGAAGGCCTCCGACACGGCGTCCAGCAGGGCGGTGTCGAGCGCGGTGTCGGCCGACGGATTATCGGGCCCCTGCCGTCTCTTGTCCTGGCCGGGGGCCGGTGGAAACTCGCTCACACTGCTGCCTCTAGGAATCCCGCCCAAGGAATGAGCGGGAATTGGGGGGCTGACGCCATGATGGAGACATGCCGGACCGCACTTCAGGCAGGGAGACATGCGAGGAATACTCCGGCCCGTATCCTCATTCCACCGCCAGCAGACTTGCTGCAGAGACATTGCAAGTCATTGTTCAAACTAGAGACATTCCGTTAAGGCCGGCTTAATGATGGGCATGACGGCCGTCTGCATGCGATTTCGTCTTTCGCCGGAGGCGCGAATCCGGGAAAATGGACTGATGATCATCAAGCAACTCTCCGAGACCCTCATCAACCAGATCGCTGCCGGCGAGGTCATCGAACGACCGGCCAGTGCGGCGAAGGAATTGATCGAGAATGCGATCGACGCAGGGGCAACCCGGATCGAGGTGGCGACGGCCGGCGGTGGCAAGACGCTGCTGCGCGTCATAGACAATGGCTGCGGCATGGGGCCGGAGGATCTGGCGCTGGCCATCCGCCGGCATTGCACATCGAAACTCAGCGAGACGCTGTTCGACATCCGCTCGCTCGGCTTTCGCGGCGAGGCCCTGCCCTCCATCGGCTCCGTCGCGAAGCTGACGATCACCAGCCGACCCGCCGGCGCCGACAGTGGCGCGGAGATCGCCGTTGTCGGTGGAAAGGTGGGCGAGGTTCGTCCGGCTGCGGCCAATCCCGGCACGACGGTCGAAGTGCGCGACCTGTTCTTCGCCACGCCCGCCCGGCTCAAGTTCATGAAGACGGAGAAGGCGGAAGCGGGTGCGATCACGGAGATCGTCAAGCGCATGGCGATCGCCTTTCCGGCAATCCGGTTCGTGCTATCAGGAACCGACCGATCGACGCTCGAGTTTCCCGGCACCGGTGACGACCACCTGGCGCGCATCGCGCAGGTGCTGGGCGCCGACTTCAAGGACAATGCGATCGAGCTCGATGCCGAGCGCGAGGACGTGCGGCTGACCGGTTTCGCCGGCGTACCCACCTTCAACCGGGGCAACTCAGCTCACCAATATGCCTTCGTCAACGGGCGGCCCGTGCAGGACAAGCAGATCCTGTCGGCGATCCGCGGTGCCTATGCCGAAACCATCCCGCAGGGTCGTTATCCCGTGGCCGTATTGTCGCTGACACTTGATCCGGCATTGGTCGACGTCAACGTGCATCCGGCGAAATCGGATGTCCGCTTCCGCGACCCGGCGCTGGTGCGAGGACTGATCGTCGGCGCCATCCGCCAGTCCCTGCAGCGGGAGGGCGACCGGGCTGCGACGACGGGTGCCGGCGGCATGTTGCGCGCCTTCCGTCCGGGCTTCTCGCCACAACCGGCGCAAGCCTGGTCACCGGCGACTTCCCCATCGCGCCCCCTCTACGGCAACGCGCCCAACTACGGTGGCGGGCTTGCGGCAGCCGCCGCACCGGCTGCGCGCAGTTTTGGCGAGGCGGCGCAGGCAGCGTTCGACAGCCTCTCCGTGCCGACGGCAAGGAGCGAGCCCATGGCGAACTCCCCTTCCCCCGCGGGTGCCACGGTTGAAGCGATCGCGAGCTATCCGCTGGGTGCTGCGCGGGCGCAGGTGCATGCCAACTATATCGTGGCGCAGACGGAAGACGGTCTCGTCATCGTTGACCAGCATGCCGCCCATGAGCGGCTCGTCTTCGAGCAGATGCGCAAGGCGCTGACCGGGCGCAGGCTTCCCTCGCAGGGGTTGCTGATCCCCGAAATCGTCGATCTGCCGGAAGAGGATTGCGACCGGCTGATGACGCATGCCACAAGCCTGGAGCAGCTGGGGCTTGCGATCGAACGATTTGGCCCGGGGGCGATCGCCGTGCGCGAAACGCCGGCGATGCTCGGCGAGATGGATGCGACGCAGCTGGTGCGCGACCTTGCCGACGAGATCGCCGAGTGGGATACGGCCGACCGGCTGTCGGCCAAGCTCGAACATGTCGCGGCGACGATGGCCTGCCACGGCTCGGTGCGCTCCGGGCGACGGCTGAGGGTCGAGGAGATGAATGCGCTTCTGCGGCAAATGGAGCAGACGCCGGGATCTGGTCAGTGCAATCACGGGCGGCCGACCTATGTGGAGCTGAAGCTGTCTGATATCGAACGACTGTTCGGGCGCAGTTAGCCACCTTCCCTCGAGTTTTGGGATGGAGCATCTTTCATTCGCCGGGAGGGCGCTGTATTGCAGTTCCGTGACACGCGGCGCAGGAGAAGAGTGATGAACCGTTTCGAAGGCAGCGGCAACCGCGAAGCCAAGATCCGCTATCTCGATGCCGATTTTCAGATCCTGACGCCGGGGACCTTCGTCACCTGCGCAATCACCGGACGCCCGGTGCTGGTCGACGAACTGAAGTATTGGAGCGTGGCGCGGCAGGAAGCCTATGCAGATGCGGCGGCCTCACTGGAAGCGGAAAAGCGCGCCGGCGCACTGCCCAACCAGCGGCGCTGAACTTTACGCCTTCTTGTCGAGGCGCCTGCGGCGGCAGGCTTCGATCGCACGATCGATGATCAGGTCCGGCGCCTTCGGGTCGTCGAAGACCATGTCGACATCCACGACCCTCGATTTTTCCTGAAGCTCGGCGGCGCGGCCATGCCCGCCCGACAGGCGGACGCTGTCCTTTGCCGTTGTCACCAGCTGGAGGCCTTGACGCTCGGCACGGGCGAGCAGGTCAGCTATTTCGTCGTCGGCCAGGTGGTGGTGGTCGGGAAAGTCCTGCCGGTCGACAATGACGGCACCGAGCTCTTCGAGCGTGCGGTAAAATTTCCTCGGATCGGCAATGCCGGCAAAGGCGAGCACCGACTTACCCGACAGGTCGTGCGCTGCCTGCGGCATGACGCTGGCGACCAGGACCGGCTTGCCACTGCGGGATGCCTGGCGGACAAAGCGGTCGGCAGCATCGCCCTTGCCAACCTTGAGGATCGCGTCGAGCAGGCGCATCTGGACCGCGATCGGCGCGCGCACGGGACCAGAGGGCACAACCCAGCCATTGCCGATGCCGCGCAGGCTGTCGACGACGATCAGCGCGTAATCCACCAGAAGCCGGGCACTCTGGAAGCCGTCGTCCATGATGATGAGATCCACGCCCTCCGACACCAGTTTTTCAGCGCCAGCGACCCTGCGGCGGGAAATGACCGTGAGCGCCTCGCGCGCAAGCAGCAGCGGCTCGTCTCCGACGGCCGTCGAGCGATGATGATGCGGGTCAACGACGGTGGTGACGTCAAGCGAGCCGCCATAACCGCGGCTGAGAAACCCGGGCTTCAGCCCCCTCGCCTTCGCGGCGCGGGCGATCGCAATTGCCGTCGGCGTCTTGCCGGCACCGCCAACGGTAAAATTGCCGATGCAGATGACCGGCACGGGCAAGGCGTGGCGCCGGCGATGCCGCATGATGGCGCCGGAGATCCGGCCATAAACGAAGGAGAGCGGATAGAGGCAGATCGCCTGCCAGCCGGTCTTGGTCCACCAGAAGGGTGGTGCCTCGGATACCATTCTCGTCCCTGTCGTGACCACGGCGCCCCTCTGGCGCCGTCCCATGCGCGCAACAAGAACCATTGCAACGCATAATGGTCAAGCACGGCCGTGCCAAATTGGCACAAGGGCTGTCAGTGGAGAATGGCTTCCAGCTCGGTGATATCGGCGAGCACCATGTCGGAATGCAGCGTCAGCGTCTCGCGCGACCCGGTGCCTGAGAGCACGCCGATCTTCAGGCCGGCGCCGGCGTTCTTGCCCATGTGCAGGTCATGATTGCTATCGCCGACGACGGCGACCTCTTGTGGTGCAAGGCCGGTCGCTTTGCAGAAGCCGAGAACCATGCCGGCCTCCGGCTTGCTGCCATGGCCGCTGTCATAGCCGGCGATGAAATCGATATAGCGCAGGATGCCCAAGCGTTCGGCCGCGACCCTGATCGAGCGCTCATTGTCGCTGGAGGCGATGCCGAGACGAAAGCCCTTGCCGTGCAGCCGGGCAAAAAGCGGCTCAAGCTCTGTCACAGGCACCGAAGATTCCGCGGCCCTCGCGAAGCAGTCGTCGATCTTTGGCACGAGTGCTTCCAGCATGAAGGGCGAGCCGGCATTGATCATGCCTTCGGCGATCTCGAGCGTATTGCCGGCGGCAAACAGGCTGTCCGGCACAATGGCACCGCTTACCGGATCCATCCCGCAGATGAGCAGCAGGCGGTCGGCAAGTGCCTGGTCGCCATCGGCGGCCATCAGCGCCACTTCGCGGTTGACGGGACCCCAACTCGCGTCGAAGTCGAGCAGCGTCCCGTCCTTGTCGAACAGGATGCCGGCGATCCGGGGCTTATGCTGCATGAGATTTGTCCTGGTTCGAGATCTCAGCTCTGGCCGGCGGCACGCGGCTCGAGCTTGGCCTTGACAGAGAGCGGGCTGATATAGGGCTCGAGCCCCTTGAGCGTTGCGCTCAAGGCGCCACGCATCTCCTGCATGCTTTCCAGGCCGGCATCGATCATCTTCGACCGGGCCACCTCGTTGCTGAGGAGGAAGTGCACCGCTTTGGCCAGCATTTCGGCATCGCGGACGATGCGGGCCGATCCCTTGCGGACCAGACGCTGGTAACTTTCGCGGAAATTGCTGACCTGCGGGCCTGACAGAACCGCGCAGCCGAGCATGGCAGGCTCCAGCGGGTTCTGCCCGCCATCGGCAGACAGCGAGCGACCGACGAAGGCGACTTCCGTCAGGCGCAGGTAGAGGCCCATCTCACCGATCGTATCGCCGAGGAAGACATCCGTCTCCGGCGTGATGACGTCCCCGCGCGTCCGACGAGCGACCACGAGGCCCTTCTCGAGGAGCATGGCCTCGATCTCGTCGCTGCGCTCGGGATGGCGCGGCACGAGCACGGTCAGCATTCCGGTATGCGCCTTCAGCGCCCGATGCACCATGGAGGCAATCTTTTCTTCACCCTCGAAGGTGGAGATGGCCGCCCAGGTCTTGCGAGTGCCGATCTGCTGGCGGTAGCGCTCCAGCACCTGTTCGTCACAAGGAGGCGCGTCGCTGTCGACCTTTATATTGCCGGAAACGCTGACAGGCCAGGCGCCGAGGTCGCGGAAGCGCTCGGCATCGAGGTCGGACTGGGCGATTACCAGGGCCAGCTTGCCGAACAACGCCTCGGCGATCGACGGATGCCGCTTCCAGCGATCGAAGGAGCGATCGGACATGCGGGCGTTCACGAGGATCTGCGGAATGTGACGGCGATGCAGCTCTGCGAGTGTCGTCGGCCAGATTTCCGATTCCACGCCGATCGCGATGTCCGGCTGCCAGTAGTCGAGGAAGCGGCGGATCGACGGCAGGAGGTCGAGCGGCACATACTGGTGGAGAACCATGTCGCCAAGACGGTTCTTGGCGACTTCGGCCGATGTCACGGTGCCGGTGGTCAACAACACATGAATGTCGCGGCGGCGCAGCTCCCGCATCAGGGCAACGACGGCGGTCGTCTCGCCGACGCTGGCTGCATGGATCCAGACGAGCGGGCCCACCGGCCTTGCGAGGCTCGCATGGCCAAAGCGTTCGGCGCGGCGGGCGCGGTCTTCCTTGCCCTTGGCAGCCCGATAGGCGAGCAGAGGCCGAGACAGCGGGTAGGCGGCGAGACCCAGCCAGCCATAGGATGTCAAGGCGAAGGAGGCTAGGCCGTCGCTCAGTGCCATCGATCGAACCTGCTCATCTTCATCGAGAATGCCATTCTGCCCTTTTCGGAGGCGGCGCTACGCACAATAGAGATGCAAGAAGACTGAGTTCAAAACGTGACCCTTGCGGGTCGCGAACAGCGGTCTTGGGAGAACCGCCGACCTTCGGTTCACTTGTCCGAAGGGTTCAGCAGTCGGTGCATGTGAACGATGAAATAGCGCATATGCGCGTTGTCAACCGTCGCCTGGGCCTTCGCCTTCCAGGCCACCAGCGCGCTGGCGTAATCGGGGAAGATGCCGACGATGTCGAGGGCGTTCAGATCGCGAAACTGGACCTCTTCGAGGCTCGACAGTTCACCGCCAAAAACCAGATGGAGAAGCTGCTTGTTTTCTTTGGTTTCCGTCATGTTTGCGGCCTTTTCTCATTCCTAGTCTGTGGGCAACCATCTGCGCGATTTCGCTCCAAAGGTCAACTCCGCGGAATTCGCGTGATGTTCTTGAGCAATGCCGGAAGAAGCTCCGATGATGCTGCACACAGCACCGGATGGGTCACTTCCCGGCGATTGTATACCAGCGCCTTTCCTTCCAGGTCCGTGATCGCGCCCCCGGCGCGGCTCAGGATCAGGTCGGCGGCTGCGAGGTCCCAGTCGTGCGAGCTCTTCTTGACCAGCGTCGCGTCGATGCGTCCGTCGGCCACGAGCGCCAGCCGATAGGCAAGCGAGGGGATGTGCTCGACCCGCTCGATGCGGGGCCTCAATACGGGGCTGAAGCTCGCGACCATATCCTGGGCCGATGCAAGCTTGAGGCTGTCTTCGATGCCCGCCGTAGAGACTGCAATATTCTGGCCGTTGCGGCAGGCGGGACCATCGACCGTTGCGGTGAACTCCTCGCCGAGCGACGGCGCGACCAGGATGCCGGCCACCGGTGATCCCTTGTGGACGACGGCAACAGAAACACACCAGGTGTCCTTGCCGGCGAGAAAGGCGCGCGTGCCGTCAATTGGATCGATGACGAAGAGCGTGTCGCAGGAGAGTCGCGCCGGATCGTCATCCGTCTCTTCCGACAACCAGCCATAGTTCGGGCGCGCGTGGCGGAGGATTTCCTCCAGGATGCGATTGGCGGCATAGTCGGCAGCGCTGACCGGCGAGCGGCCCTCGTTTTTCCACCAGACTTCCGGCGACTGGCCGAAATGGGCAAGCGCCACCTTGCCGGCCTCGCGCGCGGCATCCGTTATCAGCCCAAGATCCGCCTGCCAGTCGAAACGCGGAGCGGCCGGGGGCTGTTGATCAGAGCCCGGCAAGGGTCATGCCTTCGATGGCGAGTGTCGGGGCGGCTACACCGAACTTGCGGTCAATGTCGTTGGCAACCGTGATCCGCATGAACATGTCCTTGAGGTTCGACGCGATGGTGATCTCGGAGACCGGATAGGTGAGTTCTCCATTCTCGATCCAGAAGCCGCTCGCACCGCGGCTGTACTCGCCGGTGATCATGTCAACGCCCTGGCCGATCATGTCGGTAACGTAAAGACCCGTGCCCACATTGCGGATCAGCTCCTCCGGCGAGATATCCCCCGGCTCGAGTGCAAGATTTGTGGAGGACGGCGAAACCGAGGTGCCGCCGCGCACGCCACGACCATTGGTCTTGAGGCCGAGTTCGCGGGCAGCCGATGACGACAGGAACCAGTGCTTCAGCACACCATCCTCGATCATGGTCATCGGCTTGCCTGAAACCCCTTCGCCATCGAAGGGACGCGAGGAGGAACCCCGCACCTTGAGCGGATCATCGGTAATGTTGAGGCCCGCCTTCAGCACCTGCTGGCCCATCTTCTCGCGCAGGAACGAGGTCTTGCGGGCGACGGAGGCGCCATTGATTGCACCAGCAATCGTCCCGACAAAACCACGGGCGACGCGGGGATCGAAAACGACCGTCAGGTTGGAGGCCGTCGGGATCTGGCGCGGGTTCAAGCGGCGGATCGCGCGTTCGGCGGCGCGGCGGCCGATCTCTTCCGCGCTGTCGAGCTCGGCAAAGTACAGGCGGCTGTCGAAGTCGTGGTCGCGCTCCATCTTCGTGCCCTCGCCCGCAATGACGCCGACCGAGCGGGAAAAGCGGGAGCCGGCATAGCTGCCGGAGAAGCCGTGGGAGGTGACGAGCACCAGGCCGCCCATGCCGGCGGAGGCGCCGGCACCCAGAGAATTGCTGACGCCGTTCACGGCACGGGCCGCTTCCTCCATGGCAAGCGCGCTTTCGCGCAGCTCATCGCTCGAGACTTCGGTGTCATCGAAGAGTTGCAGGTCCGGAATATCTCGGGCGAGATCGCTCTCATCGGCGAGGCCGGCGAAGGGATCCTCCGGCGAGACCCTGGCCATGGCGACCGCGCGTTCGGCAAGCGCCTTCAGGTCGAAGCCGGGATTGGCAGACACGCTCGCCACCTGGCGGCCGATGAAGACGCGGAGCGAGAAGTCGTCGCTTTCGGAGGCCTCGGTCGACTCGACCTTGCCGAGCCGGACGCTGACGCCCTTCGACCGGGAGCGGACAACAACGGCATCCGCCTTGTCGGCACCGGCCTTGATGGCCAGGTCGACAAGCTGTTCTGCGCGGTCAAGGAGGTTGGCGGAATCGATTTGATTGGGCATGGGTTGGCCTTTCCTTCCCGCTCCATTTATTGTGCCTGAGTAGGTGCATCAAGGGCGGTTCGGGCTTTTCCGATCACGAGCCCGGCATGGCATGAGATGAGCAGGCTCGGCGAACGCCGGCAGACGAGGAGAATTGAATTGGCAGGCGCGAGCGAAGCTCTTTTCACCCAACCCCTGTTGTTGCTCGGCGGTGCCGTGATCGCAGCCCCGATCTTCCGGAAGCTGGGGCTGGGCACCGTTCTCGGCTATCTCGCCGCCGGCGTCGTCATCGGCCCCATCCTGCACCTGATCGGCGGGTCTGGCGAGATCCTCGCCGTGGCCGAGCTCGGTGTGGTCCTGCTGCTCTTCATCATCGGGCTGGAGCTCAAGCCCAGCCGATTGTGGCACATGCGGCGTGACATTTTCGGGTTGGGGGCCAGCCAGGTCGTGCTGACGGGTCTTGCGCTGACGGCGCTGGTCTATGCCGCCGGCCTTCTGGACTGGCGCGGGGCGCTTGTTGCCGGCTTTGGTCTGGCGCTGTCCTCCACCGCCTTTGCGCTGCAACTGCTCGAAGACTACGGCGACATGAACAGCCGCTACGGGCAGCGCTCCTTCTCCATCCTGCTCTTCCAGGATCTCGCCATCGTGCCCCTGCTGGCCATGGTCACGGTCCTCGGCTCCCAGGGCGGTGAGGCGCAGCAGTCACCGATCCTCGAGGTCGGAATTGCCGTGGGCGCAGTGATCGCAATGATCCTTGCCGGGCGTTATCTGCTTACCCCGATGTTCCAGATCATCGCCCGGACGGGTGCGCGCGAGGTGATGATCGCGGCGGCTCTCTTCGTCGTTCTAGGATCGGCCTATCTTATGCAGGTGGCCGGGCTTTCGATGGCCATGGGCGCCTTCCTCGCCGGCGTCATGCTGGCCGAATCCTCCTATCGTCACGAACTGGAGGCGGATATCGAGCCTTTCCGCGGGTTGTTGCTCGCGCTGTTCTTCATCGCCGTCGGTCTGTCGATGGAGCTACAGGTGATCATCGACAACCTGCTCCTGATTGCGATTGCCGTGCCGGTGCTGATGGCGGCGAAGGCGCTGATAATCTATGCGATCTGCCGCATTGCCGGATCCTCGCGCAATGACGCGATCCGTATCGGCATGCTGCTGCCCCAAGGCGGCGAGTTCGGATTCGTTCTCTTCACGACGGCGGCCGCAGCCGGGCTGTTCAGCGGCGCGCAATCCTCGCTGCTGATCTCCATCGTTACGCTGTCCATGGCGCTTACGCCCCTTACCGCGCTGATCGGCCAACGCCTGCTGTCCCGGGAGACGACGGAGAAAGAGGAGATGGAAGAGGATTTCGAAGGGGCAGGCTCGGACGTCCTGATGATCGGCTTCTCCCGCTTCGGCCAGATCGCCGCGCAGATCCTGCTTGCCAGCGGACGCGACGTGACCATTCTCGATGACAGCCCCGACCGCATCCGCCAGGCCGCGACTTTCGGGTTCCGGATCTATTTTGGCGACGGCACCCGGCTCGACATGCTGCGGGCTGCCGGCATCGAGAAGGCCAAGATCGTTGCGGTCTGCACGCACAAGAAGGAGATCACCGACAAGATCGTCGATCTCATCCGCTCCGAATATCCCGACGTCCGTCTCTTCGTGCGCGCCTATGACCGCGTTCACAGTCTGGAGCTGCGGGCCCGCGACGTGGAATACGAACTGCGCGAAACCTTCGAGTCCGGCCTGCTCTTCGGGCGCCGCACCCTGGAAGGTCTCGGCGTCACCGAAGACGAGGCCTATGACATCGGTGAGGACATTCGCCGCCGGGACGAGGAGCGTCTGCGGCTGCAGGCACAGGAGGGCATTCTTGCGGGCCGGGAACTGATGCACCAGAGACCGGTGAAGCCCGAGCCTCTGATCAAGCCGAAGAAGCCGATACAGACCGTGGAAACCGAGTCGGAAGTGCCCGCCGCCTGATCGATCAGCGGCGGACGAAATCCTCGATGCGGGCGGCGAGCTCGCGCTTCAGCGGTTCCTTGAGGCGGTCGGAGGCCTCGAGGATCTGGCGCGCCTTGAAGAAGTCGAGCACCTTGTAGCTGTTGACCTCCGGGCGCAGATAGATGTCCGGCTGGCAGATCTTCATCTTCAATGCGATGTGCGACTGCATCATCAGCTGCGAGGCACCAAACAGGCTGTCGATGCGGTTTGGCACCAGCGAACCGTCGCCTTCGGGGGCACCGATGACGTCAACGGCGACCAGTATATCGACCTTGCCGACCAGGTGATCATACGGCACGGGATTGAAGATGCCGCCATCGATCATCAGCCGGCCGTCGATGGTGACCGGTGCGAAGAGCGCCGGGATTGCGGCAGAGGCCGAGAGGGCCTCGTAAAGATCGCCCTCGGTCCGGACCATTTCGCATTGGCCGTAATAGTCGGTGGCGATGACGGTCACCGGCAGCGTCAGTTCGGCGAAGGTCTCCGGGATCTGGGGCGGCAGGAAGGCGCGCAGAAGGCGCGGGAGATTGAACTGGCCAAGCCGGAAGCCGCCGAGAGCACGGATGCTGGCGGGGCGCAGGCTCCAGAACCGGTTCAGAACCAGGGCCCGGTTGTCGGCGAGTTCCAGCGTATAGTCGCGGATGTCGCGGCCGCTCATGCCGGCGGCGTAACCGGCAGCCAGGATCGCGCCCATGGAGGAGCCGGCGATCTGCGCCGGCTTGATGCCGAGTTCATCGAAGACTTCCAGCACCGCAATATGGGAGAAACCGCGTGCGCCGCCTGCCCCGAGCGCCAGACCGATGGTCGGATCGGCCTTGACGGCCGTGGACGGGATGGGGGTTTCAGCGACGAGATCCATGAGCAGGCCTTTCTCCATGTCGGGGATCAGGACGGCCTATAGGAAAAGAAGTACATTTTCGTGTCACCGAAGCTACGCTCCTCGATGAAGGAGAAGACCGGATCGACGGAGACCTGAACATCGCCGCGCTCTTCGAGGATGACGAGCGCATCCTTGGCGAGCCAGCCGCCCTGATGGGCCGACAACAGCGCCTTTTCACCGAGACCCTTGCCGTATGGCGGATCGGCGAAGAGCAGCTCGAAAGGCTCGATGTTGTTCGAGGGACCAAGGCTGGTGGCGTCCCGCCTCAGGATGCGGGCGCGGCCATGCAGGCCGAGCGCATCGATGTTTTCCCAGAGCAGGCTGCGGCCTTCGACGCTGTTTTCGACGAAAAGCGCCGACTTGCAGCCGCGCGACAGGGCCTCGATGCCGACGGCGCCCGTGCCGGCGAAGAGGTCGAGAATGCGGGTTCCGTCGAGCACGCCCGGATGGGCGTGCGCGAGGATGTTGAACAGGCTCTCGCGCGTCCGGTCGATGGTCGGCCGGATGTCATTCGACTTCGGCGTAGCCAGTGTCCGGCCACGAAACTCACCGCCGACGATGCGCATGGCGGATTACCTCTTGCCCTTGGGCGCGCTGCGGCTACCGCCGGAGGGCTTGCCCCCAGGACCACCCGAGCGTGGACCACCGGCAGGACGCCCACCGGGCTTGCCGCCGAAGGATTTGCCGCCACCGGGCTTGCCGCCAAAGCTCTTTCCGGCAGGCTTGCCCGAAGGCTTGCCGCCGAATGACTTGCCTGCCGGCTTGTCTCCAAACGGCCGATCGCCAAAGGACTTCCCCGCCGGCTTGCCGCTGCGGGGCTTGTCGCCGAAGGGGCGCTCGCCGCGGGGTCTGTCGTCGCGGGGGCGATCATCACGGGGGCGGTCGCCGCGTGGGGGGCGATCCCCGAAGTCTCGCTTCGGTCCACGATCCGAGAACTCGCGGCGCGGACCGCGGTCTTCACCTTCACGACGGGGCGCGCGCTCGGCACGGTCGCCGAAGTCGCGCTTCGGGCCGCGGTCTGCGCCTTCACGCCGTGGAGCTTGGTCATCGCCGTCGCGGCGGGCCGGACGGGCGCCGAAACCGCCACGCTTGTCGTCACGGCCGCCATCGCGACCGCCGGGCTTCTTGTCGGGGCCGTCGGCGCGGATCCACTCACCCTCTTCGTCTCGGGCGCGGGTGATCTGGACGGTCGAGGTCGGGCGGTCGTCAAAGCGGTCTGGAGGCTTTGCGCCGCGCGGATCGGGCTTGCGACGGGCGGCGGCGGCAGCTGCCTTTTCGCCGAGCGGCCGGGCACCGGGCGCCATCCAGACATTGGCGGTGCGGCCCTTGGTGTTGCCAGCCGGGCGCTTCGGCTTGTCGGAAAACTTGTCGCCGGGCTTGCCATCGTCGCGACGGGTGTCGAGGCGACCCAGAGCACGCTCGCGGCGGTCGCCCTTGTCGGCCCAGTCCTTCGGCGCGGCGCGCTTCCTGTCCGCCGGGCGCTCGTCACGACGCCAGTCGGCCTTCGTTTCGCGGCTGGGCTTCTTGGCCGGTGCAGAAGGCTCTTCCTCATCGGTCTCGACGCCATGGGTATAAATGGGGGCGTCGAAATTGGCCTTGGCCTCCTCGATCAGGCGAGGACCGAGCTGGTCGCGCAGCATGCGGCCACGGACCTCGAGAACCTTGCCTTCCGGCAGGTCGCCTAGCTGGAAGGGACCATAGGAAATGCGGATCAGGCGATTGACCTCGAGGCCGAGCGCGCCGAGCACGTTCTTGATCTCGCGGTTCTTGCCTTCGCGAAGACCCATGGTGATCCAGACGTTGTGGCCCTGCTTGCGGTCCAGCGTCGCATCAATCGCGCCATAGAGCACGCCGTCGACGGCGATGCCTTCCTTCAGCGCATCGAGCGCCGGCTGGTCGACTTCGCCATAGGCGCGCACGCGGTAGCGACGCAGCCAGCCGGTGGTCGGCAGTTCCAGCACACGTGCGAGCCCACCGTCATTGGTGAGCAGCAGCAGGCCTTCGGTGTTGATGTCGAGACGACCGATCGACATGACGCGCGGCAGTTCTTCCGGCAGGTTCTCGAAGACGGTCGGGCGGCCTTCGGGATCGGCGTTGGTGGTCACCAGGCCGGCGGGCTTGTGATAGAGCCACAGACGCGTGCGCTCGATGCCGCGGATCGGCTGGCCATCGACCTCGATCTTGTCGGCGAGCGTCGCATTGACGACCGGGGTTTCGAGCACCTTGCCGTTCAGCACGACCCGGCCTTCCATGATCATGCGCTCGATATCGCGGCGGGACGCAACGCCGGCACGCGCCAGCAGCTTGGAAATGCGCTCGGGCTTCACCGTATCGTCGGCCACGGAGGCTTCGGCGCGCGGAGCGCGGGCGGGCTTCGACGCGGGCTTGTCTGCGAGCTTGTCAGCCGGTTTGCCGGCAAGTTTTCTGGTTTGCGGCTTGCCGCTGCGGTCGGAGGACTTTGCCCCCGGACGCCTGGACTTGTCTTTGAATGTCATTTGCTGTTTGCCTGTGGTTTGGGCTGTCGTATCAGGTCGCGCGGCTCTGGTTAAGTGGAAAGTTCAGGCATGGCGCAGACAAACGGCTTCATGGAGGCGGCCTTCGAAGAGGCCCGCGCCGCAGGCGAGCGCGGCGAGGTTCCAATCGGTGCCGTGGTCGTGCGCGACGGAAGGGTTATCGGACGCGCCGGCAACGAGACGCGGGCGCTGAACGATGTCACGGCGCATGCCGAGGTTCTTGCGATCAGGCGCGCGGCCGCGACCGTCGGCGATGAGCGGCTTGTCGAGGCCGACCTCTATGTGACGCTCGAACCCTGCACCATGTGTGCCGCGGCAATCTCCTTTGCCCGGATCCGGCGACTCTACTATGCTGCCGGCGATGCCAAAGGGGGCGCGGTTGAAAACGGCGTACGCTTTTACCAGCAACCGACCTGCCATCATGTTCCGGAAGTCTATTCCGGCATTCGTGAAAGCGAAGCCGCCGAGATGCTGAAGGGCTTCTTCCAGGACAGGAGAGACTGATGATCTTTATTGCGCTCGTCTTGTCGGTCGCCGGCATGGCCGCGATCGCGATCTGGGCCTATCGCAACGTGGCGCCGGACCTCGCCCGTCTGCCGATGCAGTGGTCACCCAATGGGACCGTCAACTGGCGGGCTCCGCGTCTGGTCGCCATTGGCGCCACACCGGTTCTGATGCTGACGCTGATCGGGCTGATCTTCTTCTTTTCACGTCACGACCATGCCGAACGGGACATGGCGCTCCTCTGGATCTCCTTCATCGGCCCGGCCCTGCAGGCGTTGCACATGGCGCTGGTGGCGCGCACTGTGGAGAACGAGGACTAGCCCTGCGGTCTACTCTTCGGCGGCGAAGGCCTTCAACCCGTCGCCCGCCAGCCGATAACGGATCCACTCGTTCTGTGGCTCGGCACCGATCGCATCGTAGACACGGATCGCTGGCTCGTTCCAATTCAGAACGCTCCATTCGAAGCGGCCGCAACCCTTTTCGACCGCGACCCGGGCGAGGTGCTTGAGAAGCAGCTTGCCACCGCCTGAACCACGATGATCGGGCGAGACGTAGAGATCTTCGAGATAGAGGCCGTTCTTCGCCTGCCAGGTGGAATAGCTGTAGAACCAGACGGCAAAACCCGCCGGTCGGCCATCATACTCAAGGATCGCGGCCTCGGTGACAGAAGCTTCGCCGAAAATCGTCGCGCGGATTGTCTCTTCGGTCGCTTCCACCTCATGGCCCGCCTTTTCGTAGACGGCGAGTTCGGTGATGAAGCCGAGGATGGTGCCGGCGTCTGCGGGCGTTGCCGGGCGGATGGTGAAGGGCATCTTTTAGACCTCAAGCAAAAGGGCAGGTCGTTTCCGCCCTGCCCTGGAGAATTTGAAATCGAAATTCGCTTATTGGAAGGGCATCCACCAGGAGCTGGTCTGCTGGGCAGCCTTGGCTTCCTTCTTGCGGCGCTTTTCCTTCTTCTGTTCCGGCTCGCCGAGATCGGTAAGCGCCACGTCCTGAGTCTGACGGTATTCGGCCGGCGGATCGGAGAGCAGGCGGCGCTGGTCGAGATAGGCGCCCTTCTGCAGTGCGCGGGCATCGCGGAACGCCTGCCACTTCTGCGTCTCGGTCATGGTGCCGGCCGTGCCGTAGCCGGCAAGGAGCGGCGAACGGTAGCGCGGGTTGTCGGCATTGGCGTCGGCTTCGGCCACAAGACGTTCGCGGGCCTCTTCCGGCGATTCCACCCATTCCGGATTGTTCTCACGGCTGGCGACGGATGCCTGCGGCGCAACGAGCGCTGCCGTCTGGGTGCCGCCCGGCGGCAGCACCAGATCAGGGCGCGGGTTGTACTTGGTGCCCTTGTTGGCGGCTTCGCGCGGGGCAATCGACACGGCCGAGCCGACGTCATCCACCAGCTGCTCCATTGCCGTCTTGTCCGTGCCGTAGGTGGGGCCACCGACGCAGCCGGACAGACCGGTTGTGACGCCGAAAAGACCAACCAGACCGAGGCCAACTCTGAACAGATATGCCGATTTCATGAATGCCTACCAGCCTCGCCGCAGTTACATCAGTCGTGCCGAATACTCTCGACCAGCCCTGCCGGTCGATTTCGGCCAATTTCAGGCAGTTTTACCGGATGACCCGCGAAAGCGCAAATCATCCGGTCATATTTCCTCAAGGCAGGCTTCAGCGAACCGCTGCCTTCAGCTCACGCAGCGCCTGGGCGTCGCGGGCGGACACATCCGGATAGTCCGGATCGGAGCCCACATCCTTCGTAATCTTCCACGAGCGCGCACATTTGGTGCCTTCCGCCAGCTTCGGCTCGACCGCGACCTTGGTGCCATCGTCGAGACGGAAGGCTTCATCAGGGCCTTCGCCCGAGACAACAGTGATATCCGAAGTGATGCAGATCTCGGCGAAGTCGAGGCCTTCGAGCGCCTTGAGGAGCTCGGCATCTGCCACATGCACGACCGGGGCCGCTTCCAGCGAGGAGCCGATACGCTTTTCCTTGCGCTCGATTTCCAGGGCACCGGTGACGGCACGGCGGACGGTGCGCACACCCTTCCACTTCTCGGCGACCGCCTCGTTCGACCAGTCGGCAGGGATGACGGGGAACTGTTCGAGGTGAACAGACTCGGCCGAGGGATCACGCGACAGCCAGGCCTCTTCGGTGGTGAAGGGCATCATCGGCGCGAACCACAGGACCAGGCAGTCGAAGAGCTTGCGGATGACGAAGAGGGCCGAGCGGCGCTTCAGGCTCGACGGGGCGTCGCAGTAGAGCGTGTCCTTGCGGATGTCGAAGTAGAAGGCCGAGAGTTCGACATTGGCGAAATCCGAGAGCGCGCGGACGATGCGCTTGAAGTCGAATTCGTCGTAAGCCTTACGCACCAGCTGATCGAGTTCGCTCAGGCGGTGCAGCATCAGCTTTTCGAGTTCCGGCAGATCGGCATAGGCGATCTCCTCGCCCGTGTCATGAGCGAGCGTGCCGAGCATCCAGCGGATCGTGTTGCGGATCTTGCGATAGGCGTCGATGTTGGTCTGGATGATCGTCTTGCCGAGGCGCTGGTCCTCGGCATAGTCGGTCGACATGACCCAGAGGCGCAGGATATCGGCTCCGGATTCCTTCATCACGTCCTGCGGCGTCACGGTGTTGCCGAGCGACTTCGACATCTTGCGACCGTCTTCTGCCATGGTGAAGCCATGGGTGATGACGGCGTTGTAGGGCGCGCGGCCGCGGGTGGCGCAGCTTTCGAGCAGCGAGGAATGGAACCAGCCGCGATGCTGGTCGGAACCTTCCAGATAAACGTCGGCCGGCCATTTCAGATCCGGGCGGTCTTCGAGCGTGAAGGTGTGGGTCGAGCCACTGTCGAACCAGACGTCGAGGATGTCGGTGACCATCTGCCACTTGTCGCCGTCATGCTCGTTTCCGAGGAAACGCTCCTTGGCGCCTTCGGCGAACCAGGCGTCGGCGCCTTCCTTCTCGAAGGCTTCAAGGATGCGGGCATTGACCTTCTCATCCTTCAGCACATTGCCTTCCGCATCGGCGAAGACGCAGATAGGTACGCCCCAGGCGCGCTGACGCGACAGCACCCAGTCCGGGCGCTGCTCGATCATGGCGCGCAGGCGGTTCTGACCGCCGGCGGGGACGAAGCGGGTCTGGTCGATGGCGGAGAGCGCACGGGTGCGCAGCGTCGTGCCATCGCCGAGCTCCTTGTCCATATAGACGAACCACTGCGGCGTGTTGCGGAAGATGACCGGCTTCTTCGAGCGCCAGGAATGCGGGTATTCGTGCTTGATGCGGCCACGGGCGAAGAGGTTGTTGGCCGCAATCAGGGCGTCCATGACGCGCTTGTTGGCGTCGCCCTTCTTGCCGTTGTCGTCGAGCACCCGGGCGGCACCACCTTCGGCCGAGGGGCCGAAGCCGGGGGCGTCTTCCGTGTAGAAGCCGGCGTCGTCGACCGGGAACGGGATTTTCGTATCGATGCCGCGGGCTTCGAGGGCGCGGACATTTGCCATCCAGGCTTCGAAGTCTTCGCGACCGTGAGACGGCGCGGTGTGGACGAAACCGGTACCGGCGTCGTCGGTGACGTGGTCGCCATCGAGCATCGGGACGGCGAAGGTGTAGCCAAGGTCCTTCAGCGGGTGGGCGCAGGTGATGGCGCCGAGTTCGGCACCGGTCACGTCGCGGACGAGCTTGAACGTCACCTTGGCCTTGGTGGCGGCATCTTCGGCGAGGCGCTTGGCGAAGATGAGCTTCTCGCCCGGCTGCGGGCCGAAGTCATTGGTAGCTTCGGTGATCTCGTAGAGGCCGTATTCGATCTTCGACGAATAGGAGATCGCACGGTTGCCCGGGATGGTCCAGGGTGTGGTCGTCCAGATGACGACGGAGGCACTCCAAAGGTCCTGCGCAGTCCGCTCAGACGAAGTGGATGGTGTCGTCGCACCGGTCACACGGTCCACGACGATATTCTGCGGAACCACCGGGAACTTCACCCAGATCGTGTCGCTCTCGACCTCGGCATATTCCACTTCGGCCTCGGCGAGTGCGGTGCGCTCGACGACCGACCACATGATCGGCTTGGAGCCGCGATAGAGCTGGCCGGACATGGCGATCTTCAGGAGTTCGCCGGCGATGCGGGCTTCCGCATGGAAGGCCATGGTCGTGTAGGGATTGTCGAAGTCGCCCTCAATGCCGAGGCGGCGGAATTCTTCCGACTGGATGTTGATCCAGCCCTGCGCGAAGTCGCGGCATTCCTGGCGAAACTCGTTGACCGGGACCTCGTTCTTGTCCTTGCCCTTCTCGCGATACTTTTCCTCGATCTTCCACTCGATCGGCAGGCCGTGGCAGTCCCAGCCGGGTACGTAATTCGAGTCGTAGCCGCGCATCTGGAAGGAGCGGGTGATGACGTCTTTCAGCACCTTGTTCAGCGCGTGGCCGATATGGATGTTGCCGTTGGCGTAAGGAGGGCCGTCATGCAGGACGAACTTCTCGCGGCCAGCGGCCGACGCGCGCAGGCGCTTGTAGAGGTTCATCTCCTTCCACTTCTTCGCCATTTCCGGCTCCTTCTGAGGAAGGCCGGCGCGCATCGGGAACTCCGTCTGCGGCAGGTAAAGGGTGGAGGAGTAATCGTTCTTTTCAGCAGTGTCGGTCATGGATCAACCATCGAATGGGGCGACCTCAGCAGTCGCGGGCTATGTCATGGATTGGCGGCAAGCGGGCGTCGGGCTTGAAAACCCCACGCCAAAAACCCGGACCTTCCCGCAGCTCTTCAAGCCGCCGGGAGGGCCGGGCCAATAATTCGAATGATCCGGGCCGCCGAAAGATACGTCATGTCGCCGCGTTCTTTAGGGGTTTTTCGCGCCGAAAGGAAGGGGCAAGATGGGGTGTCGCATGACCCTATTCTACTCTCCGCCTTCCGCCTCGACCGCCTTCCGCAAGGCGTCATTGATACGGTCCTGCCAGCCGGGGCCGTCCTTCTGGAAATGGGCGAGGACTGCGCTGTCGAGTTTGATCGAGACCATTTCCTTGACCTCGGGCGGCGCACGGCGCTCGATGACCGGGGCTGCCGGCTTTTTCACCGGCTTGAACAGAGCCTCGGCGGCATCCTTCGGGTTCAGGGGTCTGCGCGGCGTCATGGCCATGGGGTGCCTTTCGAGCTGTCTTTAGTGATTTGCTGGCCGCACTAGGCGGTAATGCGGCCAAGGCGTCAAGCAGCAACGATCCGACGAATGGTGGAGCCGATCAGGCCGAGAGACGTGTGGCGTCGTCCCAGGTGTTCAGGACTGCGGCTTCCATATCTGCGGCGGCGCGCTCGCCTTTCAGCGGCGGCGGCTCTTGAAGGACGACACGGTTGCGGCCCTCGTCCTTAGCCACATACAGCGCAGCATCTGCCTCAGCCATCCAGGCTTCGAGGCTGCGTGGAGGACCTTGCGTGACCACAAGCCCGCAGGAGAATGTCAGGTGGACACGGTGCTCCCCGGATCGAATGTCCTCGGCTGCGACCGCGAGGCGAATGGCATTGATCGTGTCCCAGGCGGAAGCGCGGTCCTTGTTTGGCAGGCAGACGCCGAATTCCTCCCCGCCCAGGCGACCGAAGACTGCATCGGGCGGCAGGAGCACCGATACCCGCTCGGCAAACTGCACCAAGGCGTCATCGCCACCCTTGTGGCCATAAGTATCGTTGATACGCTTGAAGTGATCGAGATCGAGGACGGCAATGGCGGTACCGCTGTCGGAGGCGAGTCGCGCCGCATGAAGCAGGAACATGCGGCGATTGACGAGGCCCGTCAGGTGGTCGCGTTCGGCCAACTGACGCTGGATCTCGCCGCCGCGCTCAAGCTTCAGGACCATCGCCATCAGGAAAGCGAGCAGGTTGAATATCAAAAGCAGCATGCTGGTATAGGCCAGCCACTCCGAGACCGGCGTTCGTCCGACGAACTGGACTGGATAGAGGATGGGGAGCGGAGCGATCAGCAGGGTCGAGAGCGCATAGCCTGCATAGACCATGGCGGCAAGCCGGCCGGACGGAAGCCGTTCACCCGGCTTGCCCTGCCATAGGTCCCGGGCACAGAGCGCGACATTGACGGCCGATCCGACATAGATCAGGCAAATGCGGACGGGTGTGGGATCGTCAAGCCCTTCGGCCAAGACCATACCGACGCAGACCAGCAGCGCTATGCTGAATGCCTGCCAGAGCCGATAAGGCTGGCCGTAGAATTCCTTGAAGCCGAGACGGATCAGGCCGGTTCGGGCGACATAGATCACGCCGCCGGTATACCCCAATGTATTGTAAGGAACGTGTTCTGTCAGGCTTGAGCAGATGGTGCCGATCACCATGGCCCAGCCCGAAAGTGCCCAGAAGATGATTTCCTTCTGGTGCGGATTGCGCGCCCAAGCGATCGTCGCGACGAGAATGACCGCGAGGTTGATTACCGCATTGTAGGTGAGGACGGTCACCACGTCTAACATCGGCTCAACACACCTTCGCTCAATGATGCGGTGAATGAATCACGATTTGCCAATATATGGATTAAATTGCGTCACCTACGCGCAGAAACATGCCGGATAGGGTTAAGCCTGCGTAAAATCTCGGCTTCCCGCGAACAGCCTCATTACGGCGACCGCGCTGCGTCGGCGAAGAAATCGGCCTTTGCGAGTCTGCGGGCAATCAAAATGCCGATGAGCAGGGCGGCCACGAAAATGGCGGCCGAGGCGTGGCCCAACCCAAGCGCGGGGATGGAGGCGCCAGGGCAAAAGCCGGCAATGCCCCAGCCGATGCCAAACACAGCCGAGCCGCCGATCAGCTTCGCATCGATGGCGCTCGCTTTCGGCAGGCGGAATGTCTGGTCGAAGAGCGGTTGCTTGCGGGCGCGGAACAGCAGTGCGTAGCCGGGTGCGGCAACAGCAAGCGCACCAGCCATGACAAAGGCGAGGCTGGGGTCGAAGCTGCCGGCGAGATCAAAGAAATTCAGGACCTTGGCCGGGTTTGCCATGCCCGAAAGCACGATGCCGGTTCCGAAGAGGGCGCCGATCAGGAAGACGATGAGGAAGCGCATCAGACTGACGCTCCGAAAATGTGGCGGATGACGAACACCGTGGCGATCGCAAAAGCCATGAAGGTTGCGGTGGCGGCGATCGAGCGGCGCGACAGGCGCGCGATGCCGCAGATGCCGTGGCCTGAGGTGCAGCCGGAGCCGAAGGTGACACCAATGCCGGCGATCAGGCCACCGACGACGAGCGCCGTGGTGGAGACAGGAACGGCATATTCGACCGTGTATCCCGACATCGACAGGGCGAACGGTGCGAGGATCGCGCCGGCGAGAAAGGCAGCCTTCCACGACCAGTCGGCACCGAGCGGCGGCAGGATGCCACCGATGATCGCGGTCATGCCGGCGATGCGGCCCCAGGTGAGCATCAGCAGCAGTGCAGACAGCCCGATCAGAAGGCCGCCGGCGAAGGACATCAAAGGGGTGAATTCGGTCAAGGCGATCTCCAGCGGCACCCGCGCGTCGACGGGCTTCTGTCACATGCACCCATCCATATGTGACGATCGGCAAATCGGCAACTCACATCGCCGCGGGGAAAATCGCCTTCAAAAGGCGATGGCTTCGTCCAGCGGGCCGAGGGGCGTCACGCCCGAGAGCAGCGCCCTCGCCTCTTCTGCATCCTTGCGGATCTGGGCGACAAGCGGATCGAGACCGTCGAACTTCCATTCGTCACGCAGGAAGCCGAAGAGCGAGACCGAACAGATTTCGCCGTAGAGATCGCCGGAGAAATCGAAGACGAAGGTCTCGAGCCAGGGATCGCCATTGCTGGTGACGGTCGGGCGATAGCCGAAGCTTGCGACGCCATCGCGGATGATGCCGTCGGGGCGGCGGAAGCGCACGGCATAGATGCCGGGGCGCAGCGTCGCTTCCGGCGGCAGGTGCATGTTGGCGGTCGGGAAACCGAGCGTTCTGCCCAACTGCTGGCCCTTCATCACCTCGGCTTCGATCGTGTAGCGATAGCCGAGCAGCCCGGCAGCCTGGGTGACGTCGCCTTCGGCGATCAGGCCACGAATGCGGCTCGACGAGATGACCTCGGCTCCCTCGTCGCGAAAGGCGTCCACGAGGCTGACGCCAAAGCCGTAGCGGCTGCCGGCCTGCATGAGATAGGCGGGGCCGCCTTCCCTGCCTTTGCCGAAGTGGAAGTCGAAGCCGGTGACAACTTCCTTCGCACCGAGCCAATCGCGCAGGATGGTGACGACGAAATCCTCTGCCGAGCGCTGGGAAAACTCGCGGTCGAACGGATATTCGATCACCGAATGAAAGCCCATGGCCTCCAGGATCCGGGCGCGCAAGGGAGGTGGCGTGAGCCGGAATACCGGCTTGTCGGGATTGAAGACGGTGCGCGGATGCGGCTCGAAGGTCAGCACCAGCGCCGGCACGCCGAGCGCTTCGGCCCGCTCCAGGGCGCGGGTCAGCACTGCGCGATGGCCGCGGTGCACGCCGTCGAAGTTGCCGATTGCCACGACACCGCCGCGCAGCGCAGCGGGCAGCGGTTCTTTCTTTTCGTTACGGTGGAAGACGGTCATCGCGGGTCCCGCCTCATGCCAGCCTGTGCATCCAGTATTGCGGCGCGACCTTTTCCCGGTCGAGGAAGACACGCAGCTTGCCTTCGTCCGTCAGGCCGTTGGCCGTGTAGTCGGCTGCGTGAATGCCGCCGGAAATGTAGAGAAGGTCGAGGCCGGCATCGACGGCGCCCTTGACGTCGGTCGGCATGCCGTCGCCGATGGCAAGCACGCGCGACTGGTCGAAATCGCCGCGCGCCTCGCGGGCGGCAGCCAGTGTCGCGGCATAGATCGGCGCATGGGGCTTGCCGGCGATACGGGTTTCTCCGCCGAGCGCGGTGTAGAAGGCGGCGACCGCGCCGGCGCAGGGGATGATGCGGTGACCGCGCTCGACCACGAGATCGGGATTGGCGCAGATCAAGGGCACCTTGCGGCCGACGAAATCGGTGAGCATCTCACGGTAGTCTTCCGGCTGCTCCACTTCATCGTCGAAGAAGCCGGTGCAGACGACGCAGTCCGCCTCTTCCTTTGAAACGACATCGACATCGAGACCATCGAAAAGCGGCAGGTCGCGTTCGGGGCCGAGCAGAAAGACCTTCTTCGGGCCGGCGGCGATCAGGGTGCGGGTGACATCGCCCGAGGTGACGATACGGTCATAGGCGCTATCGGGAACACCGATGGCGCGCAGCTGCGGAATGACGCCGATGGCCGGTCGGGGCGAGTTGGTGATCAGCACCACCGTCAGGCCCTTTTCGCGGGCGGCGGTCAGCGCTTCGCCGGCAAGCGGGAAGGCGTCGATGCCGTTGTGCAGCACACCCCAGACATCGCAAAGAATGACGTCGTAAGCGTCGGTCACGTCGCCGAGGGTGGAAATGCTGCGGGTCATCATCTGTCCTGACTGCTCGAAGTGTGTCCGGTGACATGGCAAAGGACGGGCGGCAAGGCAAGGGGCAAGCGTGCCAGAGACGGAAATTGCCGAGTTCGAGACCGCATGGGCTCAGAGCAGGAGGCGGGCAGCAAGACCGAGCGCACCCGCTGTCAACAGCGTCTTGCCGATCCCCAGATGGAAACGAAAGATCATGACGGCCGCGATGACGGCGATGATCAGCGCCTGCCAATCCAGGGACGACCAGACGGGTTGCGGCACGGAGAGGGTGAGCGGCCCGACGCTGCCGAGGTCGACCGGTTCGACGCGGGTGAAGATCACATGCAGCGCGAACCAGACGGCGAGGTTGAGTATGACGCCAACGACGGCGGCGGTGATGGCGGACAGGGCGGCACTCAGCAGACGGTTGCCGCGCAACCGCTCGATATAGGGGGCGCCCGCGAAGATCCAGATAAAGCTCGGGATGAAAGTGGCCCAGGCAGCGATGAGACCGCCGAGCAATCCTGCAACGAGTGGATCCAGGCCGCCACTCTCCCGGAAGCCGGCGAGGAAACCGACATAGGAGAGCACGAGAACCAGCGGTCCCGGCGTCGTTTCCGCCAGCGCCAGACCATCCAGCATTTCACCGGGCTTGAGCCAGGCATAATGATCGACGGCAACTTGGGCAACATAGGCGAGTACGGCATAGGCACCGCCAAAGGTGACGAGTGCCATTTTCGAGAAGAAGCTCTGCACCTCGGGAAGTGCTGTTTCCGGCAGCGCCAGCCACAACAGCGGCAGGGGGGCGAGCCAGACGGCGATCCAAAACAGAAGTGCGGCGAGCTGACTGAGGAAGGGCGGGCGGGCGCGGACCTCCTGCGAGATCTCGGCTGCCGCTGAGGTCATGCCGCGGGAATGGAGCAGGCCAAACAAAGCTGCCGCGAGCACGACGAGGGGGAACGGCACCGCGAACAGGAAGAGCGCAAAAAAGGCGGCTGCAGCCAGCCCGCGATGGAAGCCGCTCTTCAGCGCCCGCTTGCCGATCCGGATGACGGCTTCGACGACGATTGCCAGCACTGCTGCCTTCAGGCCGAAGAAGAGGCCAGCGACGAGGCTGGTCTCCTGATAGAGCGCATAAAGGGTCGACAGGCCGAGGATGACTGCAAGGCCGGGCAGGACGAAGAGCAGCCCGGCGACGATACCACCACGCACGCCATGCAGGAGCCAGCCGATATAGGTGGCGAGCTGCTGGGCCTCGGGCCCCGGCAGCAGCATGCAATAGTTGAGCGCATGCAGATAGCGGTCTTCATCGATCCAGCGCTTTTCCTCGACGCAGATCCGGTGCATCAGCGCGATCTGCGCGGCCGGGCCACCGAAGGATAGGCAGCCGATACGGGCGAAGGCGGCGACGAGCTCGGCGAAGCTGGGCTGGGTGTCGCCGGCTCGTGCGGGAGAGCCAGCTGCGATGCTCATGCCGTTGCCTCGTTTCGCGGACCGCGGGGGATCCAGTCATGCTTTTCGTCCATGGCATCCCGTGCCCATCTGTAGAGAGCATCATAGATCACGAGGCCCTGCTCCAACTGTTGCAGATCATTCTGATGCAGCCGTGACAGGCCAAGCGAAACTGCGAGAAGACCGGCAGCCTCCGGCGCAAGATCGAGCCTGTTGGTGTCGGCGCCGCGGACGATGCGTGCCAGCGTCGTCAGAGCAGGAATTTCCAGCTGAAACTCGGCGAGCATTGCATCAAACGTGCAGAAGTCGCCGCGGTGGCTCCAGAAACCTCCCTCCATGTCGAAGGGGATCGCGTCGAACCTTTCAGCGACGGCCTCGACCTCGGAGGACGAGACGAACAGGAACCGCGCAAAGGGATCGACGAAGCGGCGGATCAGCCATGGGCAGGCAATGCGATCGATCTTCGGCCGGTTGCGGGTGACCCAGAGCGTCCCGCCCTTGTCGGTTGGAAGGCGCGCCATCGGCAGGCGCGGAAGCCTCGCCTCAGCCCAGGCAACGGCACCTCCCTCCAGCACCTCTGCCGAAATTCCGCGGAGGCGAAGATGGGCCGCAACACCTTCCGAGAGCTTTCGCCCCTTGTGGCAGATGACAATCACCGAGTGGGCCTGGATATCGGCAGCCCAGCGCTCGACGGTCCGGTGGTCGCGGCGCACGGATGCGGGCAGGAGGAAGGGATCGGCTTCCACATCCTCGTCGACTCGCACGTCGACAAGCAGAGGGGACTGGGAAGAACCCAGCAAGCGAAGGAGTTTGTCTGCGGAAATTGCGCCAAAGGGTGCCATGTTCGGGTCCGTGGTCTGGAGAATGACGGATGCGAAATTCCGGCATGGCGCCTCATGGAGGTTTCGCGCACTCCACAACCCAACATTTTCAGATCCGGATGGCGCTGTCAAACACTTCAACGGCTTGGACTTCCGACGCGGTTGCGCCGGACGATGAGGTTTCGCTCTCTTGCCGTTTCAGCCGGGAAAAGCCGTGCGAGAAGGGGTCGATGCCTGGATGTTTTTTGCGAGCACGCTTGACTCGTCGGAAGGCTGTTCTTATCTCAGCCTCGCTGGCACTCCCCGAGGGAGAGTGCTAACAAATTCCGATGTGGTCCCGTCCGGGATCGCGAATGTCATTTGATCGAGGGATTAGACAATGGCAAGCACCAACTTCCGTCCTCTGCACGATCGCGTTGTCGTTAAGCGCGTTGAGTCCGAAGAAAAGACCAAGGGCGGCATCATCATTCCCGACACCGCCAAGGAAAAGCCGGCTGAAGGCGAAGTCATCGCCGTAGGTCCTGGCGCCCGCGACGAAAGCGGCAAGCAGGTTGCCCTCGACGTGAAGGTCGGCGACCGCGTCCTGTTCGGCAAGTGGTCCGGCACCGAGGTCAAGCTCGACGGCGTCGACCTGCTGATCATGAAGGAAGCCGACATCATGGGCATCATCGGCTGAGTTCAGCCTGGTTCCCCAACTTCCTTTTTAACCAAGTCAACAATGGGCTAGACGCCCGGGAGTTTGAACATGGCTGCTAAAGAAATCAAGTTTGGCCGCACCGCGCGCGAAAAGATGCTGCATGGCGTCGACATCCTCGCTGACGCCGTGAAGGTTACCCTCGGCCCGAAGGGTCGTAACGTCATCATCGACAAGTCCTTCGGCGCTCCGCGCATCACCAAGGACGGTGTATCGGTCGCCAAGGAAATCGAACTGGAAGACAAGTTCGAGAACATGGGCGCACAGATGGTCCGCGAAGTTGCTTCGAAGACCAACGACATCGCCGGTGACGGCACCACGACCGCAACCGTTCTTGCCCAGGCTATCGTTCGCGAAGGCAACAAGGCCGTTGCTGCCGGCATGAACCCGATGGACCTGAAGCGCGGTATCGATCTGGCCGTTGCTGAAGTCGTCAAGGACCTCCAGGCCAAGGCCAAGAAGATCTCGACTTCGGAAGAAGTTGCCCAGGTCGGCACGATCTCGGCAAACGGCGACACGCAGGTCGGCAAGGACATTGCCGAAGCCATGCAGAAGGTCGGCAACGAAGGTGTCATCACTGTCGAAGAAGCCAAGACCGCTGAAACCGAACTCGAAGTCGTCGAAGGCATGCAGTTCGACCGCGGCTACCTGTCGCCCTACTTCGTGACCAACCCGGAAAAGATGGTCGCCGATCTCGACGACGCCTACATCCTCCTGCACGAAAAGAAGCTCTCGAACCTCCAGGCCATGCTGCCGGTTCTCGAAGCCGTCGTTCAGACCGGCAAGCCGCTCGTCATCATCGCTGAAGACGTCGAAGGCGAAGCCCTTGCTACGCTCGTCGTCAACAAGCTGCGTGGCGGCCTGAAGATCGCTGCCGTCAAGGCTCCTGGCTTCGGCGATCGCCGCAAGGCCATGCTGGAAGACATCGCCATCCTGTCGGGCGGCACTGTCATCTCGGAAGACCTCGGCATCAAGCTCGAGTCTGTCACCCTCGACATGCTCGGCCGCGCCAAGAAGGTCTCGATCACCAAGGAAAACACCACCATCGTTGATGGTGCTGGCCAGAAGTCCGACATCGAAGGCCGCGTTGCCCAGATCAAGGCGCAGATCGAAGAAACCTCTTCGGACTACGACCGCGAGAAGCTGCAGGAACGTCTTGCCAAGCTCGCTGGTGGCGTTGCCGTCATCCGCGTTGGCGGCTCGACCGAAATCGAAGTCAAGGAACGCAAGGACCGCATCGACGACGCGCTGAACGCAACGCGCGCCGCCGTTCAGGAAGGCATCGTACCGGGCGGTGGTACCGCTCTGCTGCGCTCGTCGACCAAGATCACCGCAAAGGGTGCAAACGACGACCAGGAAGCCGGCATCAACATCGTTCGCCGCGCTCTCCAGTCGCTGGTTCGCCAGATCGCTACCAACGCTGGTGACGAAGCTTCGATCATCGTCGGCCGTATCCTCGACAAGAACGAAGAGAACTACGGCTACAACGCCCAGACCGGCGAATTCGGCGACATGATCGCCATGGGTATCGTCGATCCGGTCAAGGTTGTCCGCACTGCCCTGCAGAACGCAGCTTCGGTTGCCTCGCTGCTGATCACCACCGAAGCCATGATCGCCGAACTTCCGAAGAAGGAAGCTGCTGGCGGCATGCCGGGCGGCATGGGCGGCATGGGCGGTATGGACATGATGTAAGACCTTCGAGTCTTACCATCAGGTCCATAAAAGCCGCCCATCACCTAAAGTGGTTCGGCGCGTCAAGCGCGCGGAACAGGCGGTATGGACATGATGTAAGACCTTCGGGTTCTTCATCTGGACCAGTCGGTTCAATCAGGAAGGGCGGCCCTCGGGTCGCCCTTTTTCGCTGAGCGGGTGGTGCGCCCAAACTTGGTGGCATCTGCTCTCGCCCAGGCAATTGACATAAAACTCCCTAATATTCCAATCTATGAAGAATCACGCGCAAGAAGCGAGCTGAAGTCGTTACAACAGCCAGCGCGGCAGTTTTATTTTATTTATCTCTAATATTGTGCAGTACTGCACACGGAAGAGTTCTGTACCAAATCGAGACATCAACCGTTTTCAGGCCGAATAAATCATGGTATCCAATTTATTAATTCCGGCGTGCTGACAGTGTTCATCTTCAGCCTTCTTGTGGGGGGAGGCTGAAAGCCAGGCTGGTGTTCGATGCACTGCCTTGGTGACAGGGATCACCGCGGTCGGAGCAATACGCGGCGATTACGATCGTCCAGATCTGTCAGTCGGATCGGCTGCCGGGTCTGGCGCACAGTGCTGTGCTTCATCGGCCATGGGCGAGGGAGCGCGGCGACAGCGGTGTCTGCGCCAACCGCTGAAGAACCCGGCGGACGCGAGTCCGGACGCCGGGCGGATGCCGGCCTAGCCGGATGGGGGTTCGGTCAAGGGGTAGCAAATCCCTGGCTGTAGGAATTGGGGCCAGTTCTGGCTATCGACTTGGGGAAAGCCTTGTTCAAAATAGCAAATGCTGATCTTGCGACCACCTTCAGGGTGAGCGAACAGGATGAAGACGGCCTGCAGGGGCAGCATGACTGCCGCTTCGGCCTGTCGGAAGACTGGACGGGCGACCTGACCAACGGGCTCTTGAAGCTCGGCAACAACGCCAAGACTTTGCACGGGCTGGACAACCACGAATGCGGTCTGCTGACGGTGATGCGCTGCTACGATCCGGCGGATCGCGGCCATATCCTCCGGCTGTTCGAGCAGGCCGCCACGCAGCCCTCCCGCTTTTGCTACTCGACCACCATCGTGGCGGGCGGACAGCACCGCCAGCCCGTCTTCTGCATCGGTGAATCCTCGGGCTTTGAGGGCAGCGGCGGCAATATGGTCGGGCTTTTCATCTTTCCGCGCTTTCAGTTGCCCACCACAGTTTCCGTGTCGCCTGTGTGACAGTGGCCGGCGCTTGGGCTGCGGCAATCTGCCGGAAGGCGCCCCGGCGGGCGCCTCCCTCGCAACCGATCAGCTGCGTGCCGGGATGTTGAGCCCCTTCTGGCTTGCGGGACGCGCTTCTGCCCGCGCCCACCAATCCAGAACGCGCGGAAAATCGGCAAGGCCGAGATCCTTCTCACCGTCGTAGAAGACCTTCAGGCAGCGGACCCAGGGCCAGGTGGCGATGTCGGCGATGGTATACGCGTCGCCGGCAAGCCAGGGCCCCTTCTCAAGCTGTCCCTCCAGAACGCCGAGCAGGCGGCGTGCCTCGTCGCGATAACGCTGCGCCGGATAGGGATTGTTCTCAACCTTGTCGGCTGCAAACTTGTGGAAATGGCCATACTGGCCGAACATCGGTCCGACGCCCCCCATCTGAAACATCAGCCACTGCAGGACCTGCATGCGGCCGCGCCCGTCACCGGGCATCAGCCTGCCGGTCTTCTCGGCGAGATAGATGAGGATGGCACCGGACTCAAAGAGGCCGATCGGCTGGCCGTCGGGCCCTTCCGGATCGATGAGCGCGGGGATGCGACCGTTCGGATTGAGCGAGATGAATTCGGGACTTTTCTGGGCATTGGTACCGAAATCGACGAGATGCGGCTCATAGGCGAGGCCGAGTTCCTCCAGTGCGATGGAGACCTTCACACCGTTGGGGGTCGGCAGGGAGTAGAGCTGGATGATATCGGGATTGGCGGCAGGCCACTTGGCCGTGATCGGAAATGCGGAGAGATCAGCCATCGGAAGCTCCTTTGCTGGGCGGACGCCATCCAAGGTAGGCATAGCCTTAGCCGGAAAGAAGAGGCCTGCAGCGAGCAGGGCGCCGAACAGCGTTTCATTTTTGTGAACGATCAGTCAAAGACTGTTAACCTATGCCTGCGACAAAAATGCAGGCATCAAGGCGGCAGTTACTGGAACCGCCATGGCTGGGGTTTCAGCGTCAACGCTAAACGGAGTTCCCCCAATGTCCGCCACCAACAACGGCCTTCTCGTTCTCGTTCGCATCCTTCTCTCGTTCATGTTCATCATGTCCGGCTTCAACAAGCTCGTCGACCCGACCGGCACTGCCGGCATGATTTCCGGCGCTGGCCTGCCTGCTGCCGACCTCCTCGCCTACGCCGCCGGCCTCTACGAACTCGTTGCCGGCCTCTTCATCCTTGTCGGCTTCCAGACCAAGGTGACTGCCTGGACCGTCGCGCTGTTCTGCGTCTTCACCGGTCTCGTCTTCCATTCCGGCACCGTTGCCATCGAAGGCTGGCCGGAAGGCGCGCTTGGCTGGATCAACACGCTGAACCAGATCATGCTGATGAAGAACATCACGCTGGCTGGCGGCTACATCGCTCTCGCAATCGTCGGTGCCGGCGCCTACTCGCTCGACGCCCGCCGCGGTTCGGCTTCCGCCGTAGCTGCCTGATATCCCTGCCTGATATCCCTGCCCCACCAGGCAAAAAGAAACCCGCTGGAGCGATCCGGCGGGTTTCTTCGTGTCTAATCTTGCCGCAAAGCCTTTTGTGCCAACCAGACGGTAGCGCCACCGCATGTGGGGTCTTCCACCACATGCTGCAGGACCACGAAGCCGTTTTCCGCCAGGAGGGCGCGATATTCCTCGGGGTCGAGGCTCGCGTGATACAGCGGCTCGCCCTCGAACTCACCGACGGCCACACCGGCAGCCGGCCCGGACGTGAACATCAAGGTGGCACCGCTGGCGGCATGTGATGCAAACCGCGGAAACATCGCCCGCTGCGCTTCAGGGGTGAGATGGAAAAAGCTGTGCCAGGCGACAATCGCCTCGAAGGTCCGGCCCAGGGACAGATCCCGCATATCGCCGACATGCCAGTCGAATCTGGGAAACCTCTCACGGCAGAGGCGGATGAGAGGTTCAGAAACGTCAAGCCCGGTGACGACGAAGCCCCGGCCAATCAGCTGCGCCGCGATTGGTTCGCCAGAGCCGCATCCGATGTCGAGCACATGGGCACCGGCAGGCAATGGCGCGACGAGCCGGTCGAGCCAGGGACGCTCGAAGCCATTCTTCCCCCGCACGCGGTCAAAGGCTTCGGCGTGACGCGCATACAATCCGGGAATGGTATCCGCGTGGGACATGGGACCCTCAGAGCACGCTTCGCACGGCCTCAATGATGCGGCCGATCATGGGGTTGCCGTCATGCTCCGTCTTCCTGGCCCGCACAAGGCAGGCCTCAGAGCGCAGGATCACGCCGTCCGACAGAACCTTCAGGTGGTTGGCCCTCAGGGTTGAGCCGGTCGAGGTGATGTCGACGATGATATCCGCCTGGCCGGCGGCAGGGGCGCCTTCGGTCGCGCCCAGGCTCTCGACGATGCGATAGAGCTGGATGCCGTGGCTGCCGGAAAAATGCTGCTGCGTCAGGCGCCAGTATTTGGTGGCGATCGCCAGCCGCCGGCCATGGCGGGTGCGGAATTCGGCGGCGACGTCGCCGAGGTCGGCCATGGTGTCGACGTCGTACCAGATCTCCGGGACGGCGACGACGACATCGGCGTGACCGAAGCCGAGGCGAGCGGCGATCTCGACGCGGGCATCGGCTTCCGCCAGCCCTTCACGGATCAGGTCTTCGCCGGTGACCCCGAAATCGACCGTGCCATTGCCGATCTCGCGCGAGATCTCGGAAGCCGAGAGATAGGCGATCTCGACATCGTCGAAACCTTCGACGCGGCCGCGATAGGACCGGTCGTTGCCGACGGCGACGATCTTCATGCCGGCCTTTTCGAAGATGGCGGAGGCATCATCCTTCATGCGGCCCTTGGAGGGCAGAGCGATGGTAATGGTCATTTGGCGCTCCTTTCCGCATCGATGCGATCCAGCCAGAGCGAGAAGCCGACGGCCGGTATGTGGCTTTCAGCACCGAGCAGGGTCAGCAGCCGATCGAAGCGACCGCCACCGGCAAGCACCGCGGGCTTGCCCCTGACCGCCACCTCAAAGACGAGGCCGGTGTAATAATCGAGCGGACGGCCGAAGGCTGCACGATAGGTAATCTGGCCGAGATCGACGCCGGTACTGGCAAGGGCGGCGACGCGCTGGTCAAAAAGGCTGAGCGCCTGCCCGAGCTTCAGGCCTGCGGCATCGGCAAAGCCTGCAAGGGCCGCCGAAGCATCGCCAAGCGGCAGTTCGAGCGAGAGGAATTCGCGCAACAGAAGCAGCGCCGCGCCGTCGAGACGGGTCTCCGAGAGCTCGAGCTTTTCCTTCAGGCGGCGGGCGATCTCGGCAGGCGTCCGGCTGGCATTGGTGAGATAGCCGGTCTCCTGCATGGTCGCATCGATATGGGCGATCAGGGCGTTTTGGTCTCCCTTGGCCAGAAGACCCGAGACCTCCGGCGCAAGCCCCGGCACCGGCGTCGGGGTGGCGAGGGTGCGCAGCAACTGCTCGATCTGGACCGGGTTGCCGAAGGCCTGGATCAGACGCTTCTGCCAACCGGCGGGAAGGCCGAGCGCCTTGACGACGGCTTCGAAAACCGACTGGTCGCCCAGGGTAACGGAAAGCGGCTTGGTCGGCAGGAGACGGGTGAGTATGGCGACGCTATCGGCAATCGCGCGGGCATCGGCTGCGGCGGTTGCAATGTCACCCAGGTCCTCGATGCCGGCCTGATAGAATTCCTGCGGGCCTTCGCGGCGCTGGCGGAAGACCTCGCCAAGATAGGCATAACGCTTCGGCGTGCCGGTCGCGGTCTCGATGTGGCGGAGACAGACGGGAATGGTGAATTCGGGCCTGAGGCAGAGGCTTTCACCGCGCTCGTTTTCCGTCAGGAAGATGCGCCGACGCAAATCCTCGCCCGCCATGTCGAGGAACGGCGCGGCCGGCTGGATCACGGGCGTGTCGACCCGTGTCGTGCCGCGCGAGACGAATTCCTGCAGGATGGTGCCGGCGAAATCCGGCATGTCGGTCAGGGGCATTTCAGCCGCCCTTCGCCCGACGGCGATCTTCCGCCTGAGCGGCCAGGATTTCCTTGACCTTGGCGACCAGCTCGGCCTCGGCCACGACTTCCTGCGCCACACGGGCCTCGCGCCATTCGGCGTTGTCGGTGATCTCGCCGGAGAGGCGCTTGCCCTCGATCAGGTCCTTGATCTGCACGACGCCTTGAGCGCGCTCGTCGCCGCCCTGGATGATGGCGATCGGGGCGCCACGGCGGTCGGCATATTTCAGCTGGTTGCCGAACTTCTTCCAGTTGCCCTGGTACATTTCCGCGCGGATGCCCTCGGCGCGCAGCTGCTGCGTGAAGCGCTGGTAGCGGCCCATGCTCTCGACATCGCCATCCATGACGGTGACGAGGACGGGGCCAAGTACGTCATCCTGGCCGAGCTTGCCGAGGTTCTTCAAGGCCGTCATGAGGCGCGAGACGCCGATGGAGAAGCCCGTGGCCGGGACCGGCTGGCCCATGAAGCGCGAGACGAGGCCATCATAACGCCCGCCGCCGCCGACCGAGCCGAAGACGACCTTTTCACCTTTTTCATTGGTGACGTCGAAGGTGAGTTCGGCTTCGTAGACAGGGCCGGTGTAGTATTCGAGGCCGCGGACGACGGAGGGGTCGATCTTGATGCGATCGGGACCGTAACCCGCGGAAGTTACCAAGCTGCGGATCAGATCGAGTTCTGCAAAGCCGTCTGCGAAGCTGACGCTTCGCTTGTTGGCTTCATTGAAAGCCATTTCTTCTTCACCATCGACGAAGCGTTCGTTGGTGACGACCTTCAAAATAAAGCTGATCTGGCGTTCATTCAGCCCCGCACCCTTGGTGAAGTCACCGGACTCATCTTTGCGGCCTTCGCCTAGCAACAAGCGCACGCCTTCGGGGCCGAACTTGTCGAGCTTGTCGATAGCACGCAGCACGTTCAGCCGCCGTCCGGCATTCTCCTCGCCGCCGAGGCCGATCGCTTCCATGACGCCGTCGAGAACCTTGCGGTTGTTGACCCGGATCACATAGTCGCCGCGCTTGATGCCCAGCGCTTCCAGCGTGTCGGCCATCATCATGCACATTTCGGCATCGGCCTGGACGCCCGGCGCGCCAACGGTGTCGGCATCGAACTGCATGAACTGGCGGAAGCGGCCCGGACCCGGTTTCTCGTTGCGGAAGACATAGCCCGCGCGATAGGTGCGGTAGGGCAGCTGGATTTCCTGGAAATTCTCCGCGACATGGCGCGCCATGGGTGCCGTCAGGTCGTAGCGCAGCGACATCCACTGTTCGTCATCGTCCTGCAGCGAGAAGACGCCTTCGTTCGGTCGGTCGCTGTCAGGCAGGAACTTGCCCAGCGCATCGGTGTACTCGAAAAGCGGGGTCTCGATCGGATCGAAGCCGTAGCGCTCATAGACCTCGCGGATGGTCTCCATCATCTGATTGGCAGCACGGATATCGGCAGCCTCGCGATCGACGAAGCCGCGCGGCAGGCGGGCCTTCAGCTTCTGGGGCTTCTTGTTCTTATCGCTCATGATGACAACCGGAATTTCGTTTCAAAAAGGTGCCGGTGTCTTAGAGGATCAAGGATTTGGCGGCAAGGGCGAAGGCGGGCGGGGGTGAGGCCGGATGCTGGAAAATGAGTGTGTTCGGTGGTATGTTTGCATGCGAAACTAGAGGTTGGACCGATGAACAAGCGCGTCACGCTCGAGATGCCGGAAGAAATGCATCAGTTGGTGGTCAAATATGCCGCAGAAGCCGGCGCAGCACCGGATGCTTATCTACTCGAAATGATCGAGGAGCAGCTGGAGGACGCCTACTTCCTGCGGCGAGCGCAGGAAGTCATGGAAGCGCGTGCGCGCGGCGAAAGCCGCACCTACTCACTGGATGAAGTGAAGCGCGAACTTGGCCTGGACGATTGAACTCGAGGAGTCGGCCAAAAAGCAGCTTGCCAAAATCGGCAAGCCCGCTGCTGCGCGCATAATTTCTTATCTTGAGCAGCGAGTTGCGCCGCTTGATGACGCCCGGCAGCAAGGTCGTCCGCTGCGGGGGCAGGAATTGAATGGTCTCTGGCGTTACCGTGTAGGCGACTACCGCATCATCTGCGATATCCAGGATGGCAAGCTCATCGTGCTCGTGGTCGAGATCGGCCATCGCAGCTCCGTCTATCGGTAAGACATGATCCTCGAAGTCCTGAACTATGCCGCGACATGGCCGCTGACCTCGGCCGCGCATCGTCCTTTCATCCGCTCGTCCGTCAATCTCTGGGCGCGGGCGAACCGTTGTGCTTCGGCCTGGGCCGAGCATGAGCGACGGACGAAGGCGGCCATTCTCGCTGCAGCTGACGGATGCCGACAACGGCGGACGGTCGTGGTGCTTGGCTCCGGATTGTTGCGCGACGTGCCGATCCACGAGCTTTCGCGACTGTTCGACACGGTCGTGCTGGTGGATCTCGTACATCTTGCCAGCGTGCAAGCCTGGCTTGCGGCAAAAGGACTGAAAAATATCCGGTTGATCGAGCGCGATCTCTCGGGTCTTCAGGCGCTGCTCGCCGGAGAGGCTTTTGAACCGCTCTCCTTTCTTCGGCAGGTGCCTTATCTCGATCTCGTCGTCTCGGCCAATCTGCTGTCGCAGATCGGCATCGGCGCCAGCTGGCGGTTGGAAGGTCATGCGGAGAAGGTAACGCTCGTTCGTCAGGTGATCGCCGCGCATGTCGAAGGGCTGGGTCAAGTCGCGGCGCAGACCTGCCTCGTCACCGATGTTGGCTATCGGGTGTTGGACCGCAATGGCGGACAGCACGAGACGGTAGATCTGATGCACGGTGTCAATCCCGGTGCGGCGCGGGAGGGCTGGGACTGGCCGGTCATTCCCTTCGGCGAAGAGAGCCGCGACTACCAGATCGTCCATCACGTGATTGCGCGGTAAACCCGGCAAGTCGGCCTTGCTTTCGGCTCAATGGCGCATCATCTTCTTCTCATGCAAGTGCTCGCCCGTCTTCTGCTGCTGATTGCAGCCCTCGCTTATGGCGTCATGCCGATGACCGGCATGGCGGCTGCGGCAATGCCGACACATGTCATTGATGGCAGCGGCATGCACGGGACGGCCTCTGCGAGCGCAGTTCCAGCCATGGCCGATTTCGATTGTCCACATTCCAGCATCCGCATGACGGTTGCCGATGCTGGCGATGGTGCGGAGCACAGCCCCAAGCCGTTGAAGACGACCTGGCATTGCTCCGCTTGTCTCACCCTGCCCGCGCTTCCCGTGCTTGCCGACAGCGGCAAACCCGCGCGCGCCGCCGAAGCGGACCTTGTTGTGTCGAGGCTCGTGTCACAGCTGGGTGCACCGGCGACACCTCCTCCCCGCGCGTGATCCGATGACGCCGCGCAGGCTCTCGCCCGCGCTATTCCATCATCGATCAGCACAGGAGATTTTTATGCTGAAGACCATTCTCGTTGTGGCGTCGCTTGCGACCGCGCTTTCCGCCCCTGCCGTTTTCGCCCAGGACAACAGCATGCACCAGGGACATGACATGTCGGCCATGGACCATGGCATGATGGGTGACAGCCCCTCATCCAAGGCTTTTGCCGAGGCCAATGCCAAGATGCACAAGGACATGGCCGTGCCTCTGACCGGCAATGCCGATGTCGACTTCGTGCAGGGCATGATCCCGCACCATCAGGGTGCGATCGACATGGCGAAAATCGTTCTGGAGCACGGCAAGGATCCCGAAATCCGCAAGCTCGCCGAAGAGGTGATCGCTGCCCAGGAAGGCGAGATTGCCATTATGAAGGCGTGGCTGGCCAAGAACGGTCAGTAAGGCCTGCCAAGCGGAAACTGCAATGGCGCTTCGGGCGCCATTGCTTTGCCCGAGAGACGGATTAGTCTCACGCTCCCTTGATCGATAAGGAGGCGTCATGTCCAACCGCCCTGTCTCCGTGATCGGCTTCGATGCCGACGACACGCTCTGGCAGAACGAGCAGTATTACAAGCTGACGGAGAGTCATTTCCGCAGCCTGCTTTCGGACTATGCCGAGGGCGAGCATGTATCCGAGCGCCTCCTGGAGGCGGAGAAGCGCAACCTCGCCCATTACGGTTTCGGCATCAAAGGCTTCACGCTGTCGATGATCGAGACGGCTCTCGATATCACTGAGGGACGGGCGCCCTCCTCCGTGATCAGCGAGATCCTGGCGATCGGGCGGGACCTGCTCAGTCATCCCGTCGAGTGCCTGCCGCATGCTCGCGATGCCCTGGAGGCGCTGGCGGGCAAATATTTTCTCGTGCTGATCACCAAGGGCGACCTGTTCGACCAGGAACGGAAGCTCGCGCAATCGGGGCTTGGCGACTATTTCGATGCGGTCGAAATTGTCTCGGACAAGACGGCCACGACCTATCGGCGGATCTTCGGCAAACATGGCGAAGGACCCGAGCGGTCGATGATGATCGGCAACTCGCTGAAATCCGACATCGTGCCGGCGATCGCTGCCGGCGCCTGGGGCGTGTTCGTGCCGCATGAACTGACCTGGGTGCTCGAACATGTCGACAAGCCCGAGGAGGCGCCACGCTTTCGCGAGATCCCGGATCTCGGGCATGTGCCCGATCTCGTTGCCAACCTTCAACATTGAGGCCCCATGCGATCCTTCGATAAGATTTATGCGCTCGCGGTTGCCCGCAAAGGCGAGGCCGGTGTGCTCGAGAGCCTTCAGCATCCAAAGCCACAGGCCGAGATCGCGGCCATGCCGGATGACCGCTTCCCGTCTCTGATGACCAGATGCATCTTCCAGTCGGGCTTCAACTGGAAGGTCGTCGAGGCCATGTGGCCCGGTTTCGAAGCGGCTTTCGACGGCTTCGACATCGGGCATTGTGCAATGTTGCACGACGAGGATTTTGCGCGGCTCGTCTCGGACACACGCGTCGTGCGGCATGGTCCGAAGATCCGGGCGGTGCAGGAAAACGCCGTGTTTCTCTCCGGGATTGCCCGGGAGCATGGCTCAGCTGGCGCGTTCTTTGCCGGCTGGCCGACGGAGAATTATGTCGGGCTGCTCGACCTGCTCCAGAAGAAGGGCTCGCGACTCGGGGGCAATACGGGGCAGTACTTCCTGCGCTTCGCCGGAATCGCCAGCTTCATCCTGTCACAGAGTGTGGTGAACCGTCTCATCGCCGAGGGCGTGGTGGATAAGGCCCCGACATCGGCGAAGGACAAGGCTGCGGTGCAGGCAGCGTTCAATACCTGGCGACAACAGTCGGGGCGGTCTCTCACCGAGATCAGCCGCATCCTCGCCGTCAGCATCGACTGATCCTCAAGGGCGCACCAGGCGGGCGCGCAGCTCTTCCGTCGGCGCACGGCAGCAGCAGCCTTCAATGTGGTCGTTGACGAGGCCCATGGCCTGCATGAAGGCATAGACCGTGGTCGGGCCGACAAAGGTCCACCCGCGCTTCTTCAGGTCCTTCGACAGCCGGACCGAGGTGGGCGAGGTCGGATTGGCCTTGAGCGTCGCATAGTCCATGCGCGGCGGGCGTTCCGAGGTATCGGGTTCGTAACTCCAGAAGTAATGGGAGAGCGAGCCGAATTCCGCCTGCAGGTCAACGGCGCAGCGGGCGTTGTTGATGGTCGAGACGATCTTGCCGCGATGGCGGATGATGCCAGCATCGGCGAGGCATCGCGCAATATCTTCGTCATCGAAGCCGGCGACCTGATGGAAGTCGAAACCCGCAAAGGCGGCGCGGAAGTTTTCCCGCTTTCTCAGGATCGTCAGCCAAGATAGGCCGGACTGGAAACCTTCGAGGCAGATCTTCTCGAAAAGCCTGACATCATCCGTGACCGGCCGGCCCCACTCCTCGTCATGGTAGCGGCGATAGTCATCGAGGCCGCCATGCCAGAAGCAACGGTCGAGACCATCTTCTCCCCGGATCAGGCCTTCCGCGATCATGTCCATGCGATTCTCCCCGATTGGGGAAGCGTTTACCATTTGTTCACGAGTTTTCCAAACCGGGCGCTAACCCTTCCGAAAGGTTTACGGCCTCGATCGCATTTTCATGAACGGCTCTTTACCAATTGGGGGGCTGGCTCTGGCACGATCCGGTGGAATTGGTGGCATGTCCTGCTGCTGCATCCGGTCCCAAGTTCATGAGTTGTCCGATGTCGAAGAAATCTCTGCTGTTGGCCGTTTTGGCCTGCCTGCCGCTTGCCCTGCCCGCTTATGCCAACGACCGCTACCAGCGCCGCCCGCCGGTGATGGTGAGCCCGGACCTGCAGGCCTCCTGGGTGTTGCAGCTCGGCGGCGTTCCGGCGCAGACGCGAGGCTATGCCACGCCGCAGCGCATGCGCCAGGCTGTTCCCGCCGGCCGCCAGCGGGTGGTCCAGCCGCAGCAGGTGCTTCGTCAGCAGCCCGTGCAGCAGCGCCGCCTCGTGCAGCAACGGCGCGTGCTCTTCCCGCAGCAGCAGCCGACACCGCAACAAGTGGCGATGCGACCGGACAAGCCGGTGCGCACCCAGATCGAACCCAAATTCTTGCCGCAGATGGTCGCCTATCAGACCGAGCAGAAGCCGGGCACGATCGTCATCGATACGCGTGAACGCTTCCTCTATCTCGTGATGGAAGACGGCATGGCCAAGCGCTACGGCGTCGGCGTCGGCAAACCGGGCTTCGAATGGGCCGGCACGCACAAGGTGACCGCCAAGCGCGAATGGCCGGACTGGCGTCCGCCGCAGGAGATGATCGCCCGCGAGGCGGCCAAGGGCCATTTCCTGCCCGCACATATGCCGGGTGGTCCTGAAAATCCGCTGGGCGCCCGTGCACTCTATCTCGGCTCGACGCTCTACCGCATCCATGGCACGAACGCGCCGTGGTCGATCGGCAGCGGCGTGTCCTCCGGCTGCATCCGCATGCGCAACGAAGATGTCAGCGATCTCTATGAGCGGGTAAAGGTCGGCACGAAGGTGATTGTGATCTGAAGCACTCCTCACATCACAAAATCCCGATTAGCCCTTGCTTTGCAAAAGGAAGAAGCTAGGCTTCAAACCCTGCAAATTCAGGGGACAGAATATGCTCAAGACTATCACGAAGAGCGTCACCGCGGCCATGCTGGCGGTGACGTTTGCCATGCCGCTGCCGGCGTCGGCCATCAGCCTCAATCGCATGCAGACCACCAGTGACGTGACGCTTATTGCGCAGCAGCGCAAGGAAGTTCCGGAGAAGTTCAAGCGCAAGGTCGTGCGCCTGACGACGGACGAAAAGCCCGGCACGATCATCATCGATACCAACAACAAGTTTCTCTACTATGTCGAGGGCAACAATCGCGCGACCCGCTACGGCGTCGGCGTCGGTCGTGAAGGCTTCGGTTGGTCGGGCGTGGTGAAGATCGGCCGCAAGGCGGAATGGCCGGAATGGCGTCCGCCGGCAGAGATGCGCCGCCGCGAAGCCGCCAAGGGCCATATCCTGCCGGTGGTGCAGGAAGGTGGACCGGACAATCCGCTCGGCGCCCGCGCCATGTATCTCTACAAGGGCGGCCGCGACACGATCTTCCGCATCCATGGCACCAACCAGCCCTGGACGATCGGCCTCAACATGTCGTCCGGCTGCATCCGCATGATGAACAAGGATGTGGAGCATCTCTATGATCGCGCCGATATCGGCTCCAAGGTGATTGTCATCGGACCAGGCAACCGTCAGGGCGATGTTTCCTTCGACGACAAGGGCGTCGATATCCTGCGCACGATTTTCGGCGGCTGAGACCCGTTACATAACTGCTTTCGCATTGACGGCCGTGCCCCGAAGCGCGGCCGCTTTCGTGTCATGATATTGTTGTCTCCACGGTGCAGTCTCCGCAGATGTCGGGGCTCGGGGGCCCCGAAGTCGATACGCATCGTTTTCTCGGGGACCCATTGATGATCACTCGTTCGCTTGCGCTCGCCCTCGCCGGTGCGTGCCTTACCACGCTCGCCACCTTGCCGGCACAGGCCGAGATGGGGCTCTCGGTCTATGGCGGCTTCCAGACCGCACCGCACAGCGACATCGAGGTGTCTGACGGACCGGATTTCCGCGCGGGCTGGGAAGGCAAGTCCTTCCAGATGCCGCCCTATTATGGCGTTCGCGGCACATGGTGGATGGACAATCTGGGCAAGCCCAATCTCGGTCTGTCGGTCGATTTCACCCATGCCAAGGTCTATGCCGACAGCGAGACGCTCGCCTCGTCCGGCTGGTCGCATTTCGAGTTTTCGGACGGTATCAACCTTTTGACGCTGAACGCACTCTACCGCATGCCGATCGAGGGCACGAAGTTCGTGCCATATGTCGGCGCTGGCGCCGGCATCAACGTGCCGCATGTCGAGGTCACGCGCGGCTCGGGCCGCATATTCGAATACCAGCTGGGTGGCGCAACCGTGCAGGCGCAGGTGGGTGTCGCCTACGACTTCACCAAGAACTGGTCAGCCTTCGTCGAATACAAGGGCAACTATTCCTGGGTGGACGTGGATATCGATTCTGGCGCATCGCTGAAGACCAACATCCTGACGAATGCCGTCAATGTCGGTGTCAGCTACCGGTTCTGAGGCTCAACGCGCCTTGATATCGCAGAAGATCGCGGATGTGTGGGACACGAGGATATCGGCGCCCACCGTGCTGCCCATCTTGAGCTTCTCGACCTTCAGTTCGTAACGGCCATCGAACCGCGTCGCAGTCTGCGAACTGCGCGCGGTGCGCATGGACATCGTCACGCGGTAGACCGGCTGGCTTGGCGGCGTGAAGGTCTGGATGCTGAAGCGCAGGTCACTGTCGTCGATCCAGTACTGCCGCAGCATGTCCGAGTTGATCTGGAAGCGCCGAAATTCGCGGGGGGCCGCAGCATCCTTGACCCCAGCCATGCCGCGAAAATGCACCAGTTTCTCCTGATCCTTGCTGCTGAAACCGCTCTCCAGCGACATATCGACGGTCTTGTCGGAGCTTGCGCAATAAATGCGCTCCGCCGCCTGCGCTGCAGAGGTCAGGGGACACAGAAACAGCAACGCTACGAACAGGATCTTACTTGCCATGATGGCCTCCCAGGATGCCCCATCCTGGAACAGGTTCTAGCAGAGATCGCTTAACAATTCGCTCAGGCTGCGGGCCGGCTGGCGAGTGCTCTTGGGCGTGGGCCGCCATAGGCCCAGTTCAACAATTCGACCGTGTGCACGACCGGAATGCCTGTGGCCGAGCCGATCTGGGTCATGCAGCCGATATTGCCGGCGGCGATGACATCAGGCTTCGTCGACTCGATGTTCTTCACCTTGCGCGCCTTCAGCCTCGCCGAAATCTCGGGCTGCATGATGTTGTAAGTGCCGGCGGAGCCACAGCAAAGATGGCCTTCCGGTGGGTCCTTGACGGCAAAGCCGGCCGCCTTCAAGAGCAGTTTCGGCGCCATCGTCACCTTCTGGCCGTGCTGCAGGGAGCAGGCGGAGTGATAGGCAACGATCATTCCCCTGGATTCCGCGATCGGCAGGTCGAGGGTGGAGAGATATTCGGTGACGTCCTTCGCGAGCGCCGAGACCCGAGCCGCCTTTTCCGCATAGGCAGGGTCGAGACGCAGCATGTGGCCGTAGTCCTTGATGGTCGTGCCGCAGCCCGAGGTCGTGACGATGATAGCATCCAGACCACCGTCTTCGATCGCGCGGGTCCAGACATCGACATTGCGGCGGGCGCTGTCGAGCGCCTGTTCCTCACGTCCCATGTGGTGAACGAGAGCGCCACAGCAGCCCTCACCCCGGGGCACCACGACTTCCACGCTAAGACGCGTGAGAAGGGAGATCGCGGCTTCGTTGATGCCGGGATCAAGAACCGGCTGGGCGCAGCCGGTGAGGATCGCGACGCGGCCACGGCGCGCAGTGGTCGCCGCATGAGTGGCGGGCTTGGCGAAGTCCGAGGGTGGCGCGACCTTGGAAGGTGCAAGCCTCAACATGGCGGCCATGGGCTTGAGCGACTTCACCTGATCGAAGAGGCCGGCGAAGGGGCGGCCGAGGGCGGCCAGTTTGAGCGCCAGGCGGAAGCGGCCCGGATAGGGCAAGACCATCGCCAGCATGTTGCGCGTTAGCCGGTTCATCAGCGGTCGGCGATAGGTCTTTTCGATATGGGTGCGGGCATGGTCGACCAGATGCATGTAGTCGACGCCCGAGGGACAGGTCGTCGTGCAGGCAAGACACGAGAGGCAGCGGTCGATATGGGTAACGATCTGCTCGTCGGCCGGGCGGCCGTTTTCCAGCATGTCCTTGATCAGGTAGATGCGGCCGCGCGGACTGTCGAGCTCGTTGCCGAGTGTCACATAGGTGGGACAGGTGGCGGTGCAGAAGCCGCAATGCACGCATTTGCGCAGGATGCTTTCGGCCTCGGCGACATGGGGATCGGCGAGCTGTTCGGCGGTGAAATTGGTCTGCACGCGTTTCCTCCCCTAGAGCGGCCGACATGGCCGCTCCTGTGACTTCAACTCAGATCCACCAGCTGGTGGGGCGGGCGATCGGCTCACCGGCCGAAGCCTTCTGCAGGCCGATGACGCAGCGGACGACGATCCAGATGGCGACGCCGAAGATCAGGATGACGCCGATGGCCACGAGCATCAGGATGGAGGCGATCAGCGCATAGAGCAGGCCGATCCAGAACGTCCTGATGGCATAGGTGTAATGCGTATCGATCCAGGCCGGGCCCTTGCCGCGGTTCACATAGGCCATGATCAGCCCGACGATGCCGGTCAGGCCGACAACGAAGCTGACGAGATAAAGAACATAGACCACCTGGACGTTGAGGCGGCCGGGGGAGAACCAGCCCTCACCGCCGGAGCCCGCCGGTGGCTGGTAATTCGGATCAGTCATGACAAAACTCCTTCACGTCATCAGGCCGGGATTGAAGATCCCCTGCGGGTCGAGTTTTGCCCTGACTCGGGCAGAAAGCAAAGCGACAGCCGGTGCCTGCGGCTGGAAGACTGGAACTTCAGCACGGATCTGCGGTGCTGCCCTGAGCAGGGTTGCATGGCCTCCACCCAGGGTGCGGATGCCGTGGCGCAGGACCTCGGCCTCCGGGTCGGCCTCGGCGCGCATCCAGACAAGTCCGCCCTGCCAGTCGTAATAGGCATCGATGCCGGCTCGGAGCCTGAGACCCGCCACCAGTTTCCACGCTACCGAGGGCGCCATCGAAACACGCCAGAGCGGACGGGCCGTGCCATCGGCATAGGGCATGACATCGCGGATTTCGCGCCAGAGGGTCCTCGTGTACCCCGCGTCGAGGCGGCTGACCGGGCCGAAGCCCACCATGGCCGCCATCAGCTTTTCGGCTCGCACGGCGATCGAGGCTTCCAGGCCTTCGAGGCGCATGACGGTGGCAGCACCCTCGGGGAGCTGACCGCCAATGAACCGGCCGCGCACGCTTTCCGGCAGATGGGCAGCACCGGAGACTTCGACGGAAAGCGACATGGCAGCAGCGAGCGCCTTCATGGCCTCTTCATCTTCAAGGCCGGAGATCACGATCGTGACCGCCGTCTTCGGCACGGGCAGGACCTTGAAGGTGACTTCGGTGAGGAACCCAAGCGTGCCGTGAGAGCCGGCGAGCAGCTTGACGAGATCAAGCCCGGTGACGTTCTTCATCACCTTGCCCCCAGCCTTGACGACATCGCCTGCGCCGTTGACGAAGCGGACACCGAGCAGATGGTCACGGGCAGCGCCTGCCGTGAAACGGCGCGGGCCTGAACTGTTGACGGCAAAGAGGCCGCCGATGGTGGGCGTGCCCGAGGTGCCCATGGCGCCACGATGGTCCATGGGTTCGAAAGCCATGCCTTGCCCGTTTTCGGCCAGAGCTGCCTCGATCTCTGCAACCGGCGTTCCGGCGCGCGCGGTGATGACCATTTCGGCAGGATTGTATTCGACGATGCCCGTGAGGCCGGCGGAGGAGAGCATGGCGTCCGCGGCGACGGGATTACCGAAGCCTGCGCGACTGCCACCGCCGCGAATCTGGAGCGGGGCCTTGCGGGCGGCGTGGTCGCGGATGAGTTCGGAGGCTTCGGTTTCGGTCGAGGGGGTCAGCAGACTCGGCATCATTCCCTCCCCTCCAGCGGAAAGACCTTCGACGGATTGAGGATCCAGTCGGCATCAAAGGCGGAGCGCACGGCCATCTGCTGATCGAGATCGACCTGGGTGAACTGGTGCAGCATCAGATCGCGCTTTTCGATGCCAACACCATGTTCGCCGGTGAGGCAGCCGCCGGCGTCGACGCAGAGTTTCAGGATCTCCATGCCGGCGGCTTCCGCCCTCGCTGCATCTTCCGGGTCGTTGATGTTGTAGAGGATCAGCGGGTGCATGTTGCCGTCGCCGGCGTGGAAGACATTGGCGACGCGCAAGCCGTAGCGGTCGATGATCTCGGAGGTCTTGCGCAGGACGTAAGCGAGCTGGCTGAGCGGCACGGTTCCGTCCATGCAGATGTAATCGGCGATGCGGCCGGTGGCGCCGAAGGCGGATTTGCGGCCTTTCCAGATGAGGGCGGCCTCCGTCGCCGTCTGGCTTTCGCGCACGGTCTTCACGCCATGCCGTTTGGCGATCTCGACGATGGCGGCGAGCATGGCGTCCATCTCGGCCTCGGAGCCCTCGACTTCGACGATCAGCAGCGCCTCAACGTCGAGCGGATACCCGGCCTTGGCGAAGGCCTCGCAGATCTCGATCGCGGGCTTGTCCATGAATTCGATGGCGACGGGAATGATGCCGGCGCCGATGACGTCGGCGACGCAGGAGCCGGCGGCCTCCGCGCTATCAAAGCCGAAAAGCACGGGACGCGCTCCTTCCGGCTTGGCGAGCAGGCGGACGGTCGCCTCTGTGACCACGCCGAGCTGGCCTTCCGATCCACAGACGAGGCCGAGCAGGTCATAACCTTCGGCATCCAGATGCTTGCCGCCGAGATCGACAATCGTGCCGTCGACGAGAACCATTTTCACGCCGAGCAGATTGTTGGTGGTGACACCGTATTTCAGACAGTGGGCGCCGCCGGAATTCATGGCGATGTTGCCGCCGATCGTGCAGGCGAGCTGGGAACTCGGATCTGGGGCGTAGAAATAGCCATCGGCGCCGACCGCATCGGAGATGGCGAGATTGGTGACGCCGGCCTGGACCGTGGCGCAGCGATTGGCGTAGTCGATGTCGATGATGCGGGTCATGGCGGAGAGGCCGAGCACGACGGCATCCTCCTGCGGGATGGCGCCGCCCGACAGCGACGTGCCGGCGCCGCGGGGTACGACGGGAATGCCGTAGCGATGACAGTATTTCATGACGGCTGCGACCTGGGCTGTCGTCTCTGGCAGGACGACGGCGAGCGGGCGGCGGCGATAGGCGATGAAGCCGTCTGTCTCGAAGGGCACCAGCGCCGTCTCTTCGGCGACGAGCCGGCCAGCTGGCACCAATTCTTTTAGATCGGCGAGGATCTCGGCGCGGCGTGACAGGACCTGTGCCCTCGGCGGCAAAAAGGCGATGGCCTCGCTCATGACGGTCTCCTCCCAAGTTGCCGAGATCCTAGCTGCATCGAGGCCCGCACTCAATTGGTCAAATTTTCTTACCACTATGACTTTCGCAGGGCAAATGCTATGGACTTATGACCAAATCGGAAAAAGTAGCATTCACTCATGACCAATCTCGGTGACCTCGAAGTCTTTGTGCGCGTCATTGCGGCCGGCAGCATGTCGACAGCGGCGCGTGATCTCGGCCTGTCGCCCGCCGTCGTTTCGAAGCGAATCAAGCGGCTTGAGGACAAGCTCGGCACGCGGCTCCTGCAGCGCACGACGCGGCAGATCTCCCTGACCGAGGCCGGTCAGGGATTTCACGAGCGGGTACTGACGGTGCTTGGCGGGCTGGAAGAGGCAGAGGCCTTCGCGACCGGCCGCTCCTCGGAGGTCAACGGCACGCTGAAGATCTCAGCGCCGACCTCCTTTGGTCGCATGCATGTCGCGCCGCATCTCAAGCCCTTCATGGAGGCGCATCCGGAGCTCGCGATCCATCTGGTGCTGTCGGACGAATTCACCGACATCGTCGGGGGCGGCTTCGATCTGGCGATCCGGATCGCGGAGTTGAACGATTCCTCACTGGTGGCGCGCCGGCTCGCGCCGGTGCGCCGCGTGCTCTGCGCAGCGCCGAGCTATCTTGCCGAACATGGGGCACCAACGACGCTGGAAGACCTCAAGAAGCATCGCTGCCTGCCTGCGCACAACCACGATTCCTGGCGTCTGGAGGGCCCGACCGGGCCGGTAACAATCAGGCCTGAGGGCATGCTGATCACCAATTCGAGCGAGGTCATTCGCGAGGCCGTGATAGCCGGTCTCGGGATCGCGCTGCGCTCCACCTGGGATGTCGGCGCGGAACTGAAGAATGGCCAGCTCGTGCAGGTGCTGCCGCAGTATGAAAGCTCGCGCAATGTGGCGCTGTCTGCCGTCTATCCGAGCCGCCAGTTCCTGCCGGCCAAGGTTCGGCTGTTCATCGACTATCTGGCCGAGCTTTACGGGCCTGTGCCCTATTGGGAGCGTTAGGCGGGTCCGGACAGCCCGCCCGGCACCGAACTCCAAAAACCGTATTTCTTCGAATGATTGCGGCGGAGTTCCGCAAGAAAAGCGGCATGCGTCGAGAGGCCGTGGCCCTCGGGCAGGTTCGGCATCAGGCGTGCGAGTTCGCCGACGTATCGGCCGGCATGGGGATAGGCCATACCGATGCCGCGTCTCAGGATATCCTCGACCAGCACGCGATAAAGCACGACGGCGGCCAGTGGCTGTTTCGCGGAAAGCGCTTCGGCAGCGGGGGCGAGGTCGTCGTAGTGGCGGCCTTCCCAATCATGACTGTGGCGCAGCACATGGGCGGCGGCGAGATCGAGGCGTGGCCAGGCCAGGAAGAAATCGAGAGCGAGGTAGATGTCCTCATGCTCCCTAGCCAGCGCCAAGGCACGGTCGAGTTCATCGAATTCGGCGAAATCGTCGAGCTTCGACAGGTATAGCTTGAGGACCTCGGGATCGAGGGTTTCGGAAAATTCCCGCCAGCGCAATTCCTGGGCGTCCTCGCGGCGCTTCAGCCTTTCGAGGATTTCAGCCTCGAGCAGACGGCGTTCATGGGCGCCGTAGTCTGGACCGACCGACGCCAGCACGCCGTTGACCGGGATGAGGCGCACGCCGCGCGGGCGCTCGCGCACCCATTCCAGCGCATCCTCGTGGCGTCCGGCCTGGTGCAGCATGCTGGCCACGGCGAGCGTGTCGCGGCGGTTGTCCGGCTTCTGGCGCTCCAGGGCGAGAAAATCGTCGATATCGCCCTGATGCAGAGCCAGCGACTGCAGGAGATCGAGAGCGCCGAGCTTTAAGGGTTCGGAGGGCAGAACTTCCGCCAGCACCTTGCGCCACGCCTTTGCTGCCGGCCCAGAGACGACGCCGGTCAGCGCGCGCAGGAAACCGGTATGCTCGCCATAGCGGTCGCGCAGACGCAGGCGCTCCAGATGCGGCACGAGCAGCGGCTGCTCCTCCGCGCCGACAGTCTTGATCAGCTCAAGGGTGGCGAGCTCGGTGTCGTCGAAGACTTTCCAGAGACGGGCATTGTCGGTCGCCATGCGGGCGGAAACGGGAAAACGGAGACCGAGGAAGCGCAGGATACGCTCGGCAGCAGCCTGAGGATCGGCAGCGCCGAGTTCGGAGAGGATGTTGCGGGCCAAGGCTGCAAACTCGCCGGCAAGATCGCGCGCGCGGACCCGGTTGATGCGGGTCGTTGCCTGATCGATTGCATCGAGCCGCTTATCGATCAGCCGAGCCATTTCGTCCGGGCCGGTTTCGCCGGCCAGCGCTGTCTGCAGCCGGGCCTTCAGCGCCTTGTTGGCGGCGGCCTCTTCCAGAAGGATATCGACCAGTTTCTCGATCCCGAGGCCCGTCAGCCCCTTCTTGTCGAGTTTCGCCTTGGTCTGCTTCGCCATTCTGCCTGTCACCTGCCGCTGTCTGCGGTCTTATATCGACCAGGAAGGCGCACCAGCAAGGGCTGATCAACCCTGCCGTTCGTGGCTGCGACGGATCCGCCGGACGACCCACCAGACACCGAGGACCGCGATCGGCACCGAGATGCCAGTGATGATTGCGGGATCGAAGGGCAGGAGATCGTGCGGGATGGCTTTTGCCGCATACCCGACAAGGCCGACGACGTAATAGGAAATGGCAGCGACCGAGAGACCTTCGACCGTCTGCTGCAGGCGCAACTGCATTTCGGCGCGGCTGTTCATGGCGGTCAGCAGGTCGGAATTCTGCCGTTCCAGCTCGACATCGATCCAGGAGCGGACAAGCGCCGTGGCGCGGGAGAGTTTTCGCGAAAGGTTCGCCTGGCGCTCTTCGATCGACTGGCAGGTGCGCATGGCGGGCGCCAGGCGACGTTCGAGGAAAGCACCCAGGGTTTCGTGACCCGGCACTGGCGTTTCGTCGAGCGTCTTGATGCGCTCGCGCACGATGCCGTCATAGGCGCGGCTGGCGCCAAAGCGATAGAGGCTGAGCGCGGCGTTCGCTTCGAGTTCGGCGGCAAGACGCGTCAGTTCAGAAAGCATCTCGTCGGACTCGTCGCGGGCATGCGCCTTCATCCGCTGGGTGACGGCAGTCAAGCCGTCCTCGATGCGGCGAATCTCCGGCGATAGCGTCTGGGCAAGAGGCAGACCGAGCATGGCCATGGTGCGGTAGGTCTCGATGTCGAGCAGGCGCTGGACCACGGCGCCGCGGCCGGCTTCGGTCATGCCGCGATCGATGACGAGGATCTGGGTGAGACCGTGGCCGTCCTGGCGGAAGTCGGTGAGGACGGCGGCCTGGCCGTTCTTCAGCTCGCTGTAACAAAGACTTGCGGGATCGAAGGCGGCGCGGGCGTCGGCGATCTCAGGCCCATCGGGTCGCAGTTCGAGGCGGATCCCCGAAATCAGCGGACCCGGGGCTGTAAAACCGTCTCCGAACGGGTGGATCGGCACGTCGCCACCGAAGGTCTCCGGCAGCGGGCCGTCCCAGAACCAGGTGGAAAACTCGGTATGGCGCTCCCAGCGCAGGGTCCCCTGCCCCCAGGCCAGCGCATGGTGGCGGGCCTGCTTTTCGGGTGGAGCGACACCGCGGGAACGCGACAGCTCGGAGATCGCCGCATGATGCACGGCCGAGCCGCCATCCATCATGAAGGCAAGCTGGAAAATGACACGGCCGGACTTGACCAGCGCGTAAGGTCGCGCGTGGATTTCCCCGAGCGCCAGCGCGCGCTCCGGTGCCATAGGAAATGCAAAATCACCCTTTGCCACGCAATGTCTCCCTTGCCCATCGTCAAGCTAGCAGCGGTGCGTTGCCGGCGCAAAGGCACAAACGTCACAGTGCGGCATCCTATGCCCCTCGACGCATGGCAGAAGTGGACAATAAAATTGGCCAATTATCGCTCCGCTTGTTATGACGGTTTACGGAGAGCATGATGACCGACGATGCCGACAGCTTGTTTTCAGGCGTGAGCCATAGCCGGACCGCCGACGAGGTGGTGCAGCAGATCGAACTCCTGATCCTCGATGGCGTTCTGCGCGATGGGGACCGGCTACCCGGCGAACGCGAGCTTTCACAATCGCTGGAGGTCTCGCGGCCGATCCTGCGGGATGCGCTGAAGGAACTGGAAAACCGCGGGCTGCTGGTCAGTCATCACGGCGGAGGCACCTTCGTGGCCGATATCATCGGCCAGGTCTTTTCCAAGCCAATCACGGATCTCATTTCGCGACATGCGCGGGCAACGCGAGACTATCTCGAATATCGCCGCGAACTCGAGGGGCTGACTGCGGGGCTTGCGGCGCAAAGGGCGACCGAGACCGATAAGGCCCTGCTCTCGCGGATCATCGAGGACATGCGACGCGCGCATTCAGCCCAGGAACCTGAGGAGGAACTGGCGGCCGATGTGGAGTTCCACAATGCCGTGGGCGAGGCGGCGCACAACATCATCCTCCTGCACACCATGCGCGCGTGCTACCGGCTTCTCTCCGAAGGCATCTTCTTCAATCGCAAGGCCGTCTTCTCCCTGCCAAATGCGCGCGAGCGGCTGCTGGAGCAGCATGTCGCCATCCATGACGCCATTCTTGCCGGGGACCCGGAAGTAGCCAAGGCGGCAGCGCAGGCGCATATCGACTTCGTCATGCGGGCGGCGGACGAAAGCGCACGGGCCGGCGAATGGGGCCGGGTGGCGAAACTGCGGCTGATCCGACGTGACGGCGGTCGCGGCAACCGGACCGGCGGAAACTCCAGGTCAGAGACGTAAACCGAGCTCCCCCGCTCTCGCGGATGCGCCTCCACCGAGCGGATCAGCTGGACCAGCAACTGGTCACGCGACACGCTGCCGGCACGTCAGCCCGTTTGCGACAAAATCATCTTATCTTGAAAATTTCATCCCACCCACGAAACATATCCCCGGTTCGAGCGTTATCATTCCCGCTTCTTAAGAACGAAATTTTCAAGAGTGGGGATTATGGCACTTCCAACGGATCCGCATGAGACGCCGCGCATTGCGCTCGTTTCCACGCATGGCTACGTGGCTGCACAGCCGCCTCTCGGGGCCGCCGATACCGGCGGTCAGGTCGTCTATGTGCTCGAACTGGCGAAGAAACTGGCGCAACTTGGGCACAAGGTCGACATCTTCACGCGCCGGTTCGAAGATCAACCCGAGATCGACGAGGTGGACGAGAATGTACGCGTGGTCCGCATCCCCTGTGGCGGGCCCGACTTCGTTCCAAAGGAATATCTCCATCGCCATCTGAACGAGTGGAATGAAAAGGCGCTGCGCTGGATCAAGCGCGAGGGGCTCAGCTATCTCTTCATCAACAGTCACTACTGGGATGCAGGGGTCGCCGGACAGAGGCTTTCTGAGGCGCTGCGCGTGCCGCATATTCATACGCCGCATTCGCTCGGCCTGTGGAAGAAGCGGCAGATGGAGACGGATTATCCCGAACAGGCAGACAAGTTCGAACAGGAGTTCAACTTCAAGGAACGCATCCAGCACGAGCTGATCGTCTATCGCAGCTGCCAGCTCGTCATCGCCACCACGCCAATCCAGCTGGACATGCTGACGGACGATTACGGCCTGCCACGCAATCGCGTGCACATGATCCCGCCGGGTTATGACGACAACCGCTTCTATCCAGTGTCAGAATCCTCCCGCCGGATGGTGCGACAGCGCTTCGGCTTCGAAGGCACGACAATTCTGGCGCTTGGGCGGCTTGCAACGAACAAGGGCTATGATCTCCTGATCGACGGTTTTTCGGTGCTGGCCGAGCGCCTCCCGGAGGCGCGGCTGCGGCTGGCGCTCGGCGGCGAGAACCTCGATGCGCAGGAAGAGACGATCCTTGCGCAGCTAAAGCAGCAAGTCGTCGACCTTGGGCTCACGGAGAAGGTCGATTTTTCTGGCTTCATTCCCGACGAAGACCTGCCGGACATGTATCGCGCCGCCGACATGTTTGTGCTCTCGAGCCGCTACGAACCTTTCGGCATGACCGCAATCGAGGCCATGGCCAGCGGTACGCCAACGATCGTCACGATCCATGGCGGCCTGTTCCGCGCCGTCAGCTACGGCCGCCATGCGCTGTTTGCCGATCCCTTCGACAAGTATGATCTGGGGATCACCATGATGAAGCCGCTCAAGCATCCGCGGCTTTACGGACGGCTGTCGCGCATGGGCGCCCACAAGGCGCGCAGCCTCTTCACCTGGACCGGGATCGCTCAGCAACTCGTGGCTCTTGTCGAAGGCCGTCCTGTGGCGCAAGCTCTAGAGGAAAGCGACTGGGCCGAACCATGGAACGACGGGGATTGAAACCGGTACGCCTCTTTTCGTCGGATCTCGACGGCACGCTCGCGGGTGACCGCGCGGCGTCGCTCGAGTTTGCCAGGCTTTGGCAGGCGATCCCTTATGGCGAGCGGCCCCTGCTCGTCTACAACAGCGGCCGGCTGATCGAGGACATGCTGGACTTCACCGTGGAAGAAGGACTGCCACCTGCAGATTTTCTGATCGGCGGTGTCGGCACCATGGTGCATTCGCAGACCCATCCACATCTGAGCTCGCACTACCAGGCACTGATCGGCGAAGGTTTCGACATTGACCTGATCGAGGCCGAACTGGTGATGATGGAGCGCCTGACACGGCAACCGGCACAATACCAGCACGACTACAAGTCCAGCTGGTACCTCCATGATGCGACCGCGGAAGATATTCTGGAACTGGAACAGATGCTCGCGAGTTCGGGCCACCGAGCGCGCGTGGTCTATTCCAGCGGTCGCGATCTGGATGTGTTGCCGGAGATCGCCGACAAAGGGCAGGCGCTGAGCTGGCTTTGCCAAACGCTCGACATCGGCCTTGATGAGGTGGTCGTCGCCGGCGATACCGGCAATGACCGCGCCATGTTCGAACTGAGCGAGGTGCGCGGCATTCTGCCAGGCAATGCACTACCTGAACTTTCCAGCCTGGCGCAGGCAAGGACGGGCATCATTGCAACCGAAGGGATTGCTGCCCGCGGCGTGATCGAGGGGCTGCAAAAGCTCGGCGTGTTTGCGACATCCTAAAGTGATCGGATGTCGGAAAAAGGCGAAGTCCGCCTCACCGATGTCGCATTGAAATGAACGCTGGCGGCCCACACCTGCTAGGCAATGATAACCATCGCGTGAAAAGCGTTCCGACGCGGCAGAAGTCACCATACCGCAGCGGCTTTTGGCGTATTCTAATCAACGAATCGAGGTGCAAGTTAATTGGGTATCATTGGCCGTATCACATCCGATCTCAAGCTCATGCTGCAGCGCCCGCCGCGGCAGCAATTCGCCGCGATCTGCTATCGCCGGAAAAAGAAGACGGGCGAGCTCGAGGTCCTGCTGATCACGAGCCGGGATACGGGCCGATGGGTCATCCCCAAGGGCTGGCACATGCCGGGCAAGCAGCCTCACGCCATCGCCGAGCGTGAAGCGTTCGAGGAAGCCGGCATCAAGGGCAAGGCAGTCCCCGAGCCCATAGGCTTCTACACCTACATGAAGAAGATGCGCGGCGGCCACAAGGTCCCGACCCGCGTGCAGGTCCACGCGCTCGACGTGAAGGGTGTCGTGAAGGAATTCCCGGAGAAGGGCGTGCGTCGCCTCGAATGGGTGAGCTGCCAGGAAGCCGCCGCCAGGGTGGAAGAGCCCGAACTGAAAGCGCTGTTCCTCGCGTTTCCGAAGCTGACACAGTTTGCAGCGCCAGAGACAAAAAAGGCTGCAGAACGCGCCTGAACGCACCTGTCACAAAACTGTCATATTGCAGCCGGGCGCCTTTGAAGATAGGGGCTTCTGCCATCCGATGAGATAGTCCGCCAGAGGTCCGATGCCCACGGTCTAGCCTTCATCATCCGCCGCTACAAAAAAAGAATGAGGAACCGGACAGGGAACCTCTTCCGGAGACATCCGCCATGGGCAAGACCAAGCCGAAACTCGTCAAGCCGACACTGGACAAGGATCTCGACAAGATCGCTCATGTCGAGGAAGCCGCGCATCATGTGTCGCGCGGCTTTGCGCCGCTGGGTATCGCGTTGATCTTCCTGGTGGTGGCCACGGTGCTTGCCGGCGCGGTCGTCATGGACCGACCCGGCGCTGCGATCATCATCGCGGCCGCGGCGATCGGTGCCTATATGGCGATGAACATCGGCGCCAACGACGTGACGAACAATGTCGGGCCTGCGGTTGGTTCGCGCGCCATGACCATGGGGGTGGCGCTGGCGATCGCCGTGGTGTTCGAGACATCGGGTGCCATGATCGCCGGCGGCGACGTGGTGTCCACTATTTCCCGCGGCATCGTCGACCCCGCCAAGATGCCGAACGCGGACGTCTTCATCTGGGCGATGATGGCATCGCTTCTGTCTTCTGCCCTGTGGGTCAACCTTGCGACCTGGATCGGTGCACCCGTTTCGACGACCCATGCCGTAGTGGGTGGCGTCCTCGGCGCAGGCGTCGCGGCGGCGGGCATGTCCGCAGTCGACTGGGGCGTCATGGGAGGCATTGCTGCAAGCTGGGTGATCTCGCCCGTGCTCGGAGGCATCATAGCCGCACTCTTCCTTGCCTTCATCAAGGAATTCATCATCTACCGCGAGGAAAAGATCGAGGCGGCGCAGCGCTGGGTACCGGTGCTGATCGGCATCATGACTGGCTCCTTCATTGCCTATCTCGCGCTCAAGGGCCTCAACAAGCTCGTATCAATCAGCCTGCTTCAGGCCTGCCTGATCGGGCTCGCCTTCGGGCTGCTGTCCTGGTGGCTCAGCGTTCCCCTGATCCGCAGGCAGTCGCAAGGGCTTGAGAACCGCAACCAGTCCCTGCGCAAGCTCTTCAAGCTGCCGCTCATCTTTGCGGCTGCCCTGCTCTCCTTCGCGCATGGTGCCAATGACGTGGCCAATGCGATCGGGCCGCTGTCGGCCATCGTGCATGCCGCGCAGGCACACGAGATCTCGGGCGAGGTGGTCGTGCCGCTCTGGGTCATGGTGATTGGCGCCGCCGGCATCTCGCTCGGCCTGCTGCTGTTTGGTCCACGCCTCATCCGCCTCGTCGGCGAGCAGATCACCAAGCTCAACCCGATGCGCGCCTTCTGCGTATCCCTTTCGGCAGCGATCACGGTCATCGTCGCTTCGGCGCTCGGCCTGCCGGTCAGTTCCACCCATATCGCCGTCGGCGCGGTGTTTGGTGTCGGCTTCTTCCGTGAGTGGTACACGCGCAACTCCAAGCGGCGCATGGAATACATGCGCAACAAGGCGGAGCGGTTCGAGATCGAGCCCAAGCCGGAGCGTAATCCGGAAGAGATCCGCCGCCGCTACCTGGTGCGCCGCTCGCATTTCATGACGATCGTTGCCGCATGGATCATTACGGTTCCGGCATCTGCCGGGCTTGCCGCCGTCCTGTATTGGGTTATGTCTCTGCTCGCTCTTTGATCGCGGAGACGAAACTACCATGCGCGCCAATTACCGGATGCAGCGGCTCCATGTGACCGCCGACCTTGCCCTGAACCAGGCCTTCGAGGCGACGGCCGAGCAGTTCAACTACCTTGCCAATGTCCTTCGCTTCGAGGAAGGAGCGGAACTGCTCGTCTTTAATGGCCGGCAAGGCGAGTGGAAGGCGGCGGTGCATTTTCCGACGCGCAAGAAGATCCTGCTCACCCCCATGAAAGAAACCCGTCCGCAGCCTGATGACTGCGATCTGCATTTCCTCTTCGCGCCGCTCAAGGTGGGGCGGATGGACTATCTGGTGCAGAAGGCCGTGGAGATGGGCGCCGGCGTGCTGCAGCCGGTCATGACCCAGCACGTCCAAGGCAAGATCGGCAGCATCGACAGGCTGCAGGCCAATGCGGTGGAGGCTGCCGAGCAATGCGGCATCCTCGCCATTCCCAAGGTCCTTGAACCGGTGAAGCTGCGCGACCTGCTCGAGCGCTGGCCGGCAGACCGGCGTATCATCTATTGTGACGAGGACAGCGCGACGCAAAATCCGATGCCTGCCCTGTCCCGCATCGAGGAACGATCGCTGGCGCTGCTCGTCGGGCCCGAGGGCGGCTTTTCGGACGAGGAACGGGTGCTCTTGCGCTCCCTGTCCTTCGTGACTGCCATTCCACTTGGACCACGCATCCTTCGCGCGGATACAGCCGCAGTCGCCGCGATGGCCGTTGTTCAGGCCGCGATCGGCGACTGGCGATAGGCCCTCTTCCCAGCTTCTCGTTGTTCCAGTTTTTTGAGCCGTGCTTGAGAGAATTTCACTTGCACGGCACATAAATCCGGTTCAATCAGCCAGAGTGATGGGCCCGCTCGTGCCCACCTGCGACGCCCAGCAAGGTAGCTTTCATGGCCCGTGACACCACCGACCAGACCCCCCTCGGCACTCTCGACGACATGGCAGCCTATATGGCCGCCGGGGCCAAGCCGAAGGAGCAGTTCCGGATCGGCACCGAGCACGAGAAGTTCGCGTTTTTCCGCGCCGACAACAGCCCCGTTCCCTATTTCGGCGAAGCCAGTATCTCTGCCCTGTTGAAGGGTATGCAGGCCAAGCTCGGCTGGGAGCCGATCATGGACGGCGAAAACATCATCGGGCTTGGCGAGCAGCATGGCATGGGCGCAATCTCGATCGAGCCGGGTGGGCAGTTCGAGCTTTCCGGCGCGCCGGTCGAGACGCTGCACCAGACCTGCAAGGAATCCAACCAGCACCTCGCCGTGCTGCGTGAGGTGGCGGAACCGATGGGTATCCGTTTCCTCGGTATTGGCGGCAGCCCGAAATGGTCGCTGGCCGAGACGCCCCGCATGCCGAAATCGCGCTACGAGATCATGACCCGCTACATGCCGAAGGTCGGCAGCCAGGGTCTCGACATGATGTACCGGACCTGCACGATCCAGGTGAATCTCGACTTCTCGTCCGAGGCCGACATGCGCCAGAAGATGCGCGTGTCCATGAAGCTGCAGTCGCTGGCGACCGCACTCTTCGCTTCCTCGCCGTTCACCGAAGGCAAGCCGAACGGGCTACTCTCCTGGCGTGGCGACATCTGGCGCGATACCGACAATCGCCGTGCCGGCGTTTTGCCTTTCACCTTCTCGAAGGACTTCTGCTTCGGCGACTACGTCAACTGGGCGATCGATGCGCCAATGTATTTCATCGTTCGTGACGGGCGCTATCACGACTGTACCCACATCACCTTCCGCCAGTTCATGGACGGGGCGCTCAAGGGCGAGATCGCCGACTGGGCACCACAGCAAGGCGACTGGACGAACCATCTCTCGACGCTCTTCCCCGACGTGCGCCTGAAGCGGTTCCTCGAGATGCGTGGCGCCGATGGCGGCCCATGGCGGCGTATCTGTGCGCTTCCCGCCCTTTGGGTCGGCCTGCTTTATGACGACACCGCGCTTGCCGCCGCGGACGACCTCACCGCCGACTGGACGGTCGAGGACGTGACCGCCATGCGCGACGCGGTTCCGGCTCAGGGCCTCAAGGCGTCGGTCGCCGGCCGGCCGCTGATGGAAGTGGCGCGCGAGGTAGTCGAGCTTTCGCGTTCCGGCTTGAAGGCTCGCGCGCGTCTCAATTCCGAAGGCCAGGACGAGAGCGTCTTCCTCAACACGCTGGACGAGGTACTCGCCAAGCGCACGACGCTGGCCGATGACATGCTGGCGCTCTATCACGGCCGCTGGAGCGGCTCGGTGGAACCGGTCTTCGAGGAATATCAGTACTGAAGCATGGTCCGCGACGTCTTGCACAATTCAGCAAGGCGGCAAAAAGCGGTTTGCCTGAAAGGCTTTCCGGATATAGTGCGGAATCATCTGCACGCATCCGGGGAGATTTGCCATGCTGCCACTGTTCGACATGATGCTGCAGGCCCAGAACGGGATGGCGATGGACGCCATGGCCAAGCAGTATGGCCTGGCCCAGGAACAGGCGGCCAAGGCGGTGGCAGCGCTGATGCCGGCCTTCGCCACAGGCTTCAAGCGCAACACGACTAACCCTTACGACTTTTCGGCGCTCCTGCAGGCGATGACGTCGGGCAATTATGCCAAGTATTTCGAAGACATGAGCTCTGCTTTCACGCCGCAGGGGATTGCCGACGGGAACCAGGTGCTGCAGCAGCTTTTCGGCTCGAAGGAAGTCTCGCGGGCGATCGCGGCGCAGGCAGCGCAGCTTACGGGTATCGGTCAGGATATCCTCAAGCAGATGATGCCGGTCATGGCCGATACGCTGATGGGGGGTCTCTTCAAGCAGACCACGGGCCAGTTTCCGGGCGCCAATGCGTTCACAAATTCGCCGATGGGGGCGATGATGCAGCAATGGCTGGAGAGCACCGGCCTGCAGCCGAAGCCGCAGCCCCAGACCGCAACGATGTTCGACAACCCGTTCACACGTGCATTCCAGGAGATGATGGGCGGCCAGAAGAAGGCGGAACCGCAGGCGACGGCCAATTCCTTCCTCGACAATCCATTCACCAAGGCGTTCCAGGACATGGCAGCGGCCTATACGGCGCAGATGACCGGCCAGCCGGCAGAGGCGCCCAAGCCCGCACCGGAGCCGGCAAAGTCGCCGGAAAAGGAAGCGCAGGAAGGCTTCGCCGCGATGATGAACACCATGTTCGACAGCGGGCTTGAAGTGCAGAAGAGCTACCAGAAGAGCATGGAGCAGATCTTCGATAGCTATCTCTCCGCTTCCCGGCAGGCGGGCACTGCACCGGATGAGGCTGCGCCCGACACGAAGGGCTGACGGCCGCTTTTGCGAAGGGCAGAACGGAAAACGGCGCGGTCTCCCGCGCCGTTTCGCGTTTCAGATGTGCGTGAAGCTCAGAATTCTTCCCACTCGCCGTCGGACTTGCTGTCCTTCGCCTGGGTCAGCTTGGCGCCAAGCCCGATGGAGATCTTGTCCATCAGAGAGCGGGCCGGAGAGGCGACGGCGCGGTTGCCGGCTTCCGCCGGGGCGACCTTGGGCTTGAGGAAGGACCGCGAGGCCGGTTTGGCCGCGCCCGGTGCGGGTTGCGATGGCGCAGGCTGAACCGGACGGCTGAAAGCCGTGTCGCGCTGATCGGCGAAGCGGTTCTGGATTGTCGAGGCATTGGCCTCCAGCGTGAACTGACCGACGAGGCCCGACAGCATTTCGGCGTCGCGGGTCAGACCAGACATTTCGGCATTCGTCTGTTCGGCGGCCCGAGCGTTCTGCTGGGTGACGTTCTCCATGCGGGCCACGGCATCGTTGATCTCGTTGAGGCTCGCCGATTGCTGCTTGGAGGTCGAAGCGATCGAATGGATATGGTCGCCGATCTGGACGACCTGGCCGGCGATCGACGAGAGCACGGTTCCGGTTTCGCGGACCAGACCGACGCCGCTTGCAACTTCCTCGCCCGACTTGGTGATGAGCGCCTTGATATCCTTGGCAGCGGTGGCGGAGCGCTGGGCGAGTTCGCGCACTTCCTGGGCAACGACGGCAAACCCCTTGCCGGCCTCGCCGGCACGGGCCGCCTCGACGCCGGCATTCAGGGCGAGCAGGTTGGTCTGGAAGGCGATTTCGTCGATGACGTTGATGATCTTGGAGATCTCGCTCGAGGCGTTCTCGATGCGCTGCATGGCATCGATGGCACCGCCGACGATTTCGCCGGAGCGATCGGAATTGGCGCGGGCCTCGCGGGCGAGACGCGACGCGTTTTCAGCGCGCTCCGAGGAATGCCGGATCGCTTCCATGATCTGGCGGATCGCTGCCGAGGTTTCGACCAGCGCCGCGGCCTGCTGTTCGGTACGCTGGCTGAGGTCAGCCGTGGCGGAACTCACGGTGCCGCTCTTGCGGTTGATTTCCGAAACATTGCCATGGACGGCGGCAACCGTGCCCGAGAGGCGCTCGAGAGAAGCGTTGAAGTCGAGGCGCAGCCGATCGAGATTGCCGGCCAGCGGCTTGCGGATGGTGCCCGTCAGATCGCCGTTGGCCAGGCGTTGCAGGCCGGCGCCCAGCACCTCGATGGCTTCGGTGAGCTCGGCTTGAGCTGCCGCGCGTTCTGCCTCGCGCTGCTGGCGCTCGCTTTCGGTGGCCGATCGGCGGCTTTCGTTTTCAGCCTCAAGGTCCCGCTTGTCGATTTCAGCCTTGCGGAAGACGGCGACGGAGCGGACCATGTCACCAATTTCGTCGGAGCGGTCGATGCCCTTCAGATCGATGTCGGTGTTTCCGTCGGCGAGTTGGCCCATTGACGAGACGAGGTCGGAGATCGGTCGCGTAAGGCTGCGAGAGAAGACAAAGCCGACGAGCGAGCCAATGAGAACGAGAATGACGCCGATACCAACCGATTTGAGGCCGGCGGAGATCAGTTGCGCCATGACCTCCTCTTCGCCGATGAGGGCGATGACCGACCAGCGGACGTCACCGAAATCAAGCGGCACGGCGGCTGCCTGGCTGACGATGCCGCGATAGCCTTCGATGTCGCCATTCGCGTCCTGACCGCCCATAACTGTGCCAATCAGCGGCGTGTCGATGCTGACCTTCAGGCTGTCCGGATCCGGGGTGCGCACACTGTCCGAGATCAGCAGGCCGGTCTTGTCGACGAGCAGTGTCTCGCCGGTCTGACCAAGGCCGCGGGTGTTTGCGAAGATGCCGTTGAGCTGATCGTTCGGCATCTGGTAGGCGAGCACGCCGAGCTTGCGTTCGTTCATGATGATCGGCACGGCGACGAATGCTGCCGGCGCGCCGTTGGACGGCTCATAGGCTTCGAAGTCGGAATTGGCGAAAGCCTCGGGGTCGTCGCTCTCGATGACCTTGCGGAAGACCTGTGCCAATCCGGTATCCTTGTAGGGGCCGGAAAGCAGGTTTGTGCCGAAGTCGCGTTCCTTCTGAACGGTATAGACGATGTTGCCGTCGGCATCGATCAGGAAGATGTCGTAGTAGCCCTGCGCCTTCAGGTGCTTGAGGAAGGTGACATGACCCTGGCGATGCGCACGGTCGTAGCTGTCCTTCTTGGCACTATCGAGATTGTATTTTTCGCCGACCGGGTTCGGGTTCTCGTCGATATAGCGTTTGTGCAGTTCGGCCGCGGGGTTGTCGCCCAGCTTGGGCCAGGCGCCGGTGATGCCGAACAGCGCCTGTTGCGTCATCATGTCGGCGGCCGTCCCGCGGGCATCGAGCCTGATGGCTTCGAGGAAGCGGCGAGCCTCATTGCGACGGCCGTCAGCAGTCGCCTCCAGCTTCTGATAGACCTGCTCATCCAGGATCCGTGCCTGCTGCACGAGCCCGATGGCCACGGAGGCACTGAGGATCACGAGGGCGAATAGCGTGGCGGCCAGGGGCAGCTTGGTCGATATACGCATGATTGGTCTCCGCAAGAGGTAGCACGTCAGGCGCCTTCATCGCTGACATATCGCCGTTAGCAACAGGTTACTTCCCGCCGCTTTTCCCTTCGAATTCCACAACAGGATTCGTTATTTTAGCGTTTACAAAAAAGCCCGGTCCACACGAGGGGACCGGGCAAGATGCAGGGCTATTGGCTGTCACCCTGCGGGGATGGGAGGTTTACTCAGTCGCTCTTCTGGCCGCGCAGGGATCGCTCGGCGCGGCGGCGCGCCAGGCGGGTCAGTTGCAGCGAAGGATCGTCAGCGAAGCCGTGGCGGCGCAGCACGTCCCGGACTTCCCCCCGGCTGAGGCCGAGGTCATTCAGGAGGCGCTCGTCGAGGTCGGCAAGGCTGTTCGCCGCGAGACGATTGCGCAACGCAACGCGAAGGGATCGGAGCCAGCCATTCAGGCGGGCCAGACGCGCGGCAATCGTCCGGCTCGGCCGTTCAGGGGCGAGGTCGAGGTCAAAGTCGAGGATCCGATCGTTCGTGCGCATGGCTATCTTCCTTTCAGCAGGCACGAGAAGGCGAACCCGCCTGCACATGCAGACAGGTGACGAGGGTTGGAGGTGAATGCTTGGCCGGAGACCGGTCGGTGAGGCTTACACTGGCGAAGATGCCGAAAGCATATTGATCAGTCCAACGAATGTTTCTAATAGTAATCATCAACACTTCTGATGGACCATTGCCATGTCGGCTCCTCTCGATATCGATCAGCTTCAGACCTTCATCGCCATTGTCGACACGGGCAGCTTCACCAAGGCTGCGGGACGTGTGTTCAAGACCCAATCCGCCGTTTCCATGCAGATGCGCAGGCTCGAAGAGCGGGTCGGCAAGCAGCTCTTCATCAAGGACGGCCGCGGCAACCGCCTGACGGCCGACGGCGACAAGCTGCTCAACTATGCGCGGCGCATCATCCGGCTCAATTCGGAAGCGATCGCAGCCTTCGACGATAACCGGCTGGAAGGTACGCTGCGGATCGGGACCCCTGATGATTATGCCGACCGCTACATGCCCGAAATCATCGGCCGGTTTGCCAAGACACATCCGAATGTCGAGCTCTACATCGTCTGCGAACCATCGATGGACCTCGCCGACAAGATGGCAAAGGGCGAGCTGGACATCGCACTCGTGACGCACAATCCGCTGCTCCGGCAGTCGGATGTCGTGCGCACGGAACCGCTCTGCTGGGTCGGCTCCGCGAACCATCCGCTGAGGGATGACGCGCCGGTGCCGCTGGCCGTCGGCCGCCGCGACTGCCAGTGGCGGCAGCTCGCCTGTTCGGCGCTCGATGCCGACGGGCGCGACTACCAGATCCTTTTCACCAGCTGGTCGTCGACCGTTGTCGCTGCTGCAGTTCTCGCGGGCATGGCTGTGTCGATCCTGCCTGAATCGGCACTTCGCACGGGCATGAAGGTGTTGACGGCGAACGACGGTTTTCCGCCGCTGCCGCCGGTGCAGATCGGTCTGATGAAACGTCCCGGGCTTTCGACCTCGCTGGTCAACGCGATCACCGATCACATCACCGCCTGCCTCGACAACATCACGCCGGCGCAGGTGGAGGATGACATGGACGGCGAGCCGAAGACCTATTCGCGCTACTATCCGCGTCTTCGTGCGGGCAACATGATCCCCGGCTGGTGAGCTCTCCGCTCAGTATGCGAAGACCGACGCCTTGATGATGCGGCGCCACTGATCGAGGTGATTGCGTGCGATGTGATCCGGTTGCTGGGTGGCGAAACGGATGACCTCGCCGGTCGCGAGGATCATCAGCTTCAGGTTGACGCGGAAACGCTCGAAATCATGCTGCGGAATGATGTGCGACAGGTCGCGATAGAAGCTCGCGATGATCTGCTCGTGGAAATCTCCCGAGAGCTGGGACAGATCCCGGTCCGTCACGATCGCCTTCCACAGCGCCATATAGATCCGCTGCCGGCGGAACAGGGCATGCAGCTCGATCAGGCTTTCGGCAGCCCGATCCGCGGCCTGGTCGAGCGTCTGTACACCTGCAAAAATCTGGCGGATGAAGTCTTCCAGCTGCCCAGAGAAGCGGTCGTGCACCGCCTTGATCACTGCCGCCTTCTGCGGAAAGAACTGGTAGAGCGAGCCGATGGAGATACCTGCGCGCTGCGCGATCTCACTCATCGTGGTTTCGGCGATACCCTTTTCGACGAAAAGTTCGATGGCCGCCTCAAGGATCGCCTCCAGCCGCTGGATGCTTCTTTCCTGTTGCGGCTTCTTTCGCAGCTGTAGCCGCCCCTCCACCACCTGATCGCTCATCGCACTCCCCCATCGAGACAACCCTCATGGCTGTTTGACGCTTGTCCATCGCAATAGGTCAGCCTTCTGGCAAAAGCGTTAACGGCGCCGAGCCAGTTGATCATTGTCTCTATTCACACAAAAAAGGTCGCTTTCTCGCGTCACCCGCCTACGCGCAGATGACGCTCTCGCGCCAGATCGAAGATCTGGATGCCGTCTTTCGGGCGACCCCGACGGCGCCATTTCGGGTGCTTGAGCGTATAGACTGCATCGTCGTAACCCGCCTTCCAGTGCTCCTCGATAGAGCGGCGTGAAAACTCCGTATCCATTGCGTGGGTGGCATGCGAAGCGCGGCGATGGATGAGGTGGACGATGGTGACGTCGTATTCGTGGCCAATGGAGCGCAGGATCTTGGCATCCTCGTCGTCGCGGAATTCCGGCGGCAGCTTCTCGAGAAGACGCTTGGCCGCGCGGCGGACGATCTGGCGCCGGGCGAAATCATCGGTGTTCATGCGGGTGCGGCTGGAGTAGCGGATCTCCTTGATCCGGCTCTCCACCTCGAACTGGTCGCGGGGCATGTCGCCGCGGGCGTTGAACAGGTCCACCTGGAAAATCTCCAGATCGCGCGAGGCGTCATTGACGTTGAGAACATGCTGCAGCGGCGTGTTGGAGACCAGGCCACCGTCCCAATAGTAGCGCCCGTCGATCTCGATCGGCGGGAAGCCCGGCGGCAAGGCCCCAGAGGCAGCAATGTGGCGGGCATCGAGCCGGGTCGTGCGGTTGTCGAAATAGGCGAAATTGCCCGAGCGGATTTCGACGGCACCCAGGCTCAGCCGTGTCTGGCAGTCGTTGAGGAGGTCGAAGTCGATCAGTCTCTCCAGCGTCTTCATCAGAGGCTCGGTATCATAGACGCTGATGCGAAGGTCCGGATTGGCGAACAGCTGGTGGAGTGTCGGCAGGCGCGGCGAGAAGAAGCCGGGAACCCCGAAGGCGGTTGCCGCCAGAGCCGCGGCATCGTTCTGAATGCGGCGAAGGGCGTTGTCCTTCGCGGTCCAGCCAAAAACGAGGCTCGAGGAGACGGTGTGCCAGAAGTCGCGAAGGTTGGCGATCCGCCGCTCGCGGGGGCTACCCGCAATGATGGCGGCATTGATCGCACCGATCGAGATGCCGGCCAGCCAATCCGGCTCGACCTCATTCTCGTGAAGGGCCTCGTAGGCACCGGCCTGATAGGCGCCGAGGGCACCGCCGCCCTGGAAAACGAAGATACGGTCTGTCGCCGCGTTCGTGCCGGTGTCTGCGCTTACGTCTTCCATATGCCTGCCTTTACATTGCTGCATCGCAACATATAGGCCGACCTACCGTCCGTTGCCAGTCGTACCAGCTTCACTCTGTGTTCACTTTTGCAGCGTTTCCTTCGCATTGATCCCAAAAGTAATTCGAGGCGCGGCTTCATTTTCGAATTATGCAGGGGGGCAGATCATTCTCCTGAAGGAAAGTCGATGAAGCGTCTCCTCTCCCCCTTCGCCGCCCTGCTGTGCGCGGCCCTCTTCCTCCCTGCGACCGGTCATGCGGATGAAGCCTCGGTCGATGAACAGATCGAGACGCTGCTTGGCCCGGCTTCGGACTACAAGGAACTGTTCTATGCCTTCAAGGTCGGCCTTGAAGAGGGCAAGTCGGACATTGTCGTCAGCCTCGTCAACTACCCGATCACGGTGCGGATCGACGGCAGCGAGGAGACATATGCTTCCGAGGAGGAACTGCTCGCGGCCTATGACGATGTCTTCACCGACGCCATCATGGAGGCCGTCGCCAATCAGGACTATGGCGATCTCTTCGTCAATTCCGAGGGCGTGATGATCGGCAATGGTGAAGTGTGGATCACAGGGGTCTGCGACGACAGCGCCTGCACGACCGCCCTGCCCCGCATCATGACGATCCAGTCCGGCAACTGACGGCTGGGCGTCCTGGCCTTTCATGCGAGGAAGGGCGGCATCCGAGATGCCGCCCTTGTTGACTGAACTCGGCTCAGGCTGCGAGATCGAGAACGATGCGGCCGTCGATCTTGCCCTGTTCCATGCGGTGGAAGATGTCGTTGATGTTTTCCAGCTTGTCCCAGCTGAAATGCGAGGCGACCTTGCCTTCGCCGGCGAACTGCAGGCTTTCCTCAAGATCCTGCCTCGTCCCGACAATCGAGCCGCGTACCGTGATGCGCTTGAGGACGGTTTCGAAGACCGGCAGCGAGATGAAGCCGGGCGGCAGTCCGACGAGGGACATCGTGCCCTTGGAGCGAAGGAAGCCATAGGCCTGTTCCATGGCCTTCGGCGAGACCGCCGTGACCAGAGCACCATGGGCGCCGCCGGTGGCCTTCTGCACCTGCTCCACGGCATCGGCCGCCTTGCCGTTGACAACCACATCGGCGCCGAGATCCTTGGCGAGCTTCAGCTTGTCGTCGAAGATGTCGGCGGCGACCACATGCATGCCCATGGCCTTGGCATATTGCACGGCCATGTGGCCAAGACCGCCGATGCCGGAGATGACGACCCATTCACCGGGCTTCACCTCGGTTTCCTTGAGACCCTTGTAGACCGTCACGCCGGCGCACAGCACGGGAGCTGCAGGGCCGAATTCGAGATTGTCCGGCAGACGGCCGACGAAGTCAGGGTCGGCCAATCCATATTGCGCGAAGGTGCCGTTGACCGAGTAACCGGTGTTCTGCTGGCTGCCGCAGAGCGTTTCCCAGCCTGTGCGGCAGGGCGAGCAGCAGCCGCAAGCGGTGTGCAGCCACGGCACGCCGACGCGATCGCCTTCCTTGATGCGGGAGACGCCGGAGCCGAGCTTGGCAACATAACCGACGCCCTCATGGCCGGGAATGAAGGGGGGCTTGGGCTTGACCGGCCAATCGCCATTGGCGGCATGCAGGTCGGTGTGGCAAACACCCGTCGCCTCGTATTTCACCAGAATCTGGCCGGGACCCGGATCCGGGATCGCCATCTCCTCGATCACGAGCGGCTTGCCGAATTCTCGGACAACCGCGGCCTTCATTGTCGATGCCATGTCACTCTCCCTCGCTTGATTGCGCGCGGCGCGTGTGCCGACGGGCATGACGGGACGTTATGCCCGGATGACGCGTAGGGATTTGATCGGTGTCAAACGCCTGGAGATTTCATCGAAATGTCATGGACGCGGGGAGCGAGGACACTCCCCGCGTTCCGATCATGCAAGGTTCTTCTTCAAGAACTCGACCGTGCGTGACCAGGCAAGATCGGCTGCCGCCTTGTCGTAGCGGGCCGAGGAGGTGTCATTGTTGAAGGCATGATTAACGCCCTCATACATGTGCAGCTCGTAGCTCTTGCCGTTAGCGTCGAGCGCAGCCTTGTAGGCGTCGATGCCGGCATTGATGCGCTCGTCGAGGCTTGCATAATGCAACATCAGCGGGGCCTTGATCGAGGGCACCTGATCGGCCGGCACCTGTGAGCCGTAGTAGGCGACACCAGCGCCGAGCTCGGGGGATGCCACCGCCATGCGGTTGACCATGCCGCCACCCCAGCAGAAGCCGATCGCGCCGACCTTGCCATTGGTCTTCTCGTGACCCGCCAGGAAGGCCCGCGTCGCCTCGCCATTGGCGACGGCGGCGGCAATGTCCAGCGACTGGAACATCGCGCGCGCTTCATCCTCATTGGCCGGCGTGCCGCCGTTGGGCGAGAGGAAGTCCGGGGCAAGGGCGACGAAGCCTTCCAGGGCCATACGGCGGGCGATGTCGCGGATGTGCGGATTGAGACCGCGGTTCTCGTGAATCACGATGACGGCCGGCAGTTTGCCGGCTGCGTCTTTCGGGATTGCGAGATAGCCCTTCATCTCGCCCGAAGCGCCTGGATAGGTTACATCCTCGGCATCGAGGCGGGCGTCGCCTTCCTCGACCATGGCAGCACTTGCCTGGTTGGCAGCAAGCATCGGCATGATGGCGGCAGCAGCAGCACCGGAGCCTGCGAGCGCCGTCAGCTTCTGCATGAAGCCGCGGCGGTCGAGGGTAAGGTGGGTGTATTCGTCATAGGCATCGATCATGGCCTGGGTGATTTCGGGCTTCGACATGACACTCTCCTTGGCGAGACGGATGGGATGCCATCGCAAGATAGGGCCGCGGCCGACACCGCCCAGACACGTTGCCGTGATGGCCTCAGCTGATCGTCATCCAGACGACGAGCCACAGCCACATCAGGAAGAGTGCCACGAACCCGACCATGAAGAACAGGCGGCGCAGCGGCAAGTTGCCGGTCAGCTGCATGGCGGCCTGCGCGTAGCGCGCCGCGACGAAGATCCAGGCGAGTACGACGGCGACAAGATTGTCGGCCTCGGTCATGAAGAGCAGCAAGGACACGGCATAGAAGAGGACGGGCAGTTCGAACTGGTTGGCGATCGCCCGGTTGACCACCCGGCTTTCCTGCGGCTCGGCAAGGTTGTCGCGAAAGGCGATGCGTTCGACTTTGCCGGCGCGCACCACGGCCGCGCGCCGGACAACCAGCAGAGCGTAAAGGCAGAAGACGAGGAAGGCATGGGCCACCAGCGGCCAGAACATCTCGAAACCGGTCATTGAAAAACACATCCTCAAATAGACAGCAGTGACAAAATCATACAGTGTTCGTCGGCTTCGGGCCCAAGGCCAGCCGCAGGATCAGGATGCCGGCAATGACCAGGGCAACGAACTTCAAACGGGTGAGCCAGGCAAGTGCCTCGGCCAGCACGTTTGCCGTCCCCGGTGCGGGCAAGGCCGGCGGAAAGAGCATGAGGCTAACAATGTTCTCGGCGTAGTCGATAAAGACGTAAGCGATCGGCAGCGTCAGCAGCATGGGCAGCAGACGTTCGGCGGGCCGGCCATAAAGACCGGTACCGGGTACGACGCGTCGCATCAGCAAAAACAGAAACAGGCCAAGGGTCGCCGGCAGCAGTAGGTCGGGACCGAGATGCATGGCACGCAGAAGCCCGCCTGCTTCCGGTCTTGCTTCCAGCAGTGACTTCAACGAGAGAAGCCCCTGCGCCGTGCCTTCGATATCGAGGTCGGGCATCGCCCTTCCGCCGGTCAAGTCGGCGAAAGGCGACGCAAAGCTCAGGTTCATCCAGGCGAGGAGCGCGGCCGAAAGGACGCCGCTCGCCCAGAGGAGCGGCGCCTTGATCGGTCCGGGCAACTGCCCCAGGATCATGCAGCGCCCGGATAGTTCGGGCTTTCGCGGGTGATCGTCACGCCATGCGGATGGCTTTCGCGCAGGCCGGCACCGGAAATCCGCACGAAGGTCGCCTTTTCCTGGAAGTCCTTGATGTCCTTGCCACCGACATAACCCATGGCCGCCTTGAGACCACCGGCGAGCTGGTGCAGAACGGCCGAGACCGGACCCTTGTAGGGAACCTGGCCTTCGATGCCTTCCGGCACGAGCTTCAGCGTATCGCGCACTTCCGCCTGGAAGTAACGATCGGCCGAGCCGCGGGCCATGGCACCCACGGAACCCATGCCGCGATAGGCCTTGAAGGAGCGACCCTGGTAGAGATAGACCTCGCCCGGGCTTTCATCCGTACCGGCGAGCAGCGAGCCGACCATGACGGCGGACGCGCCGGCTGCAATCGCCTTAGCGACGTCGCCCGAGAACTTCAGGCCACCATCGGCGATGACGGGAATGTCGTGCTTGTTGGCTTCCTCGACGGCAGCCATGACGGCTGCGAGCTGGGGAACGCCGACGCCCGCGACGACGCGGGTGGTGCAGATGGAGCCGGGGCCGATGCCGACCTTGACGCAGTCAGCGCCCGCGTCGATCAGAGCGCGTGTACCCTCGCCCGTTGCCACATTGCCCGCGATGATGCGGATGGCGTTCGACATCTTCTTCACATGGGTGACGGCATCGAGGACCTTCTGGCTGTGGCCATGGGCCGTGTCGACAACGATCACGTCGCAACCGGCATCGATCAGGCGCTCGGCCCGTTCAACACCATCGTCACCGGTCGAAATTGCGGCAGCAACGCGCAGGCGGCCCTGGGCATCCTTTGCAGCGTGCGGGTTGAGCTGCGACTTCTCGATGTCCTTGACAGTGATCAGGCCGATGCAGCGGCCGTCGTTGTCGATGACCAGGAGCTTTTCGATGCGATGCGCATGCAGCAGGCGCTTGGCTTCCTGCTGTTCGACGCCGTCCTTGACCGTCACGAGGTTTTCGCGGGTCATCAGTTCGTAGATCTTCTGGTTCGGATCGGAGGCGAAGCGAACGTCGCGATTGGTCAGAATGCCGACGAGGCGGCCGGGGCGGCTCGCCCCCTCGACGACCGGAATGCCGGAAATGCCATGGGCGCTCATCAGCGCCTTGGCTTCGGCGAGCGTGGCATCCGGGCCGATGGTGACCGGATTGACGACCATGCCGCTTTCGAACTTCTTCACCTGGCGGACTTCTTCGGCCTGCTGGATCGGGGTCAGATTGCGGTGGATGACGCCGATGCCGCCGGACTGGGCCATGGCGATCGCAAGACGGCTTTCGGTGACGGTATCCATGGCCGAGGAGAGGATCGGAAGGGACAGCTCGATGTCCTTGGCAATCCGGGTCGCGATGTTCGTCTGCCCCGGCATCACTTCGGAATGCCCCGGCTGCAGGAGGACGTCGTCAAAGGTGAGCGCTTCTGCGCCGGTTGCCGACATTACGATGCGTGCCATTGCCAATTCCTTCGTTTGAATAGGCAGAATCCGCCCGGAAAACGGGGAATCCCGTTCGGTCGCTTCTGCAAGAAATGCTTGGAAGTTGGCGAGGGCTGGTAACACGTTCATGACAGGAAGGGAATAGCAAAACGCGGCCGGCACCCGGCTTTGCTTGCGCCGCAGGGGCGGCCCACAGAAAAACACCCAAATCATTCGAATTTTAGGCGTGACTTATACGGTCCCTGAATGCCTTCCCGATATAACCATGCCTGCTCTCGGGGCTGGGGGCACAACAAAAACAAGAAACCAGGGGATCCATCATGACCGCATTGAAGACGCGTGCGCAGGCACTCGAAAACCAGTTCGCCCGCCAGGCCGAAATCCAGTTCAAGGCTCGCGTCCGTGGCAGCAAGATGATCGGCCGCTGGGCCGCCTATGCCATGGGCCTTGATGATGTCGAAGCCTATGCACGGACCGTCGCCGGCAAACAGGTGGTAGAACCGCATCGCCTCCTGGAACAGCTGCGCCAGGATTTCACGAAGGCTGGCGTCGAAGTGAGCGAAGCCGACATCGACAGCCGCATGCACCACTTCATCGAACAGGCGACCGAAGAGATCTACGCCGGCCGCTGAGGGGGCGGACGGGGACCATGCCATCGCACGGTCCCCTTCCTCGATCAGATCTCGAACTGGTAGGCCTTGGGCACGAAGCGATAGCCCTGATCGACCTTTTCCACGAAGCCGACGGCCGGGAACGGCATATGATAGCCGAGGAAGGCAAGTTTGTCGGTCGCCAGCATGTCGAAGACCTTGGTGCGGGTTGCGGCCGCCGCAGCCTTATCCATGTCGAATCGCACTTCCCAATCCGGACGCTGCAGGGACAGCACGAAGTGGTTTGCCGTGTCGGCGGTCAGCACCAGCTGACGGCCCTCCGACTCGATGCGATAGATCATATGGCCCGGGGAGTGGCCGAAGGCCGCCATGCCTGTGATGCCGGAGACGACCTCGCCGCCGTCACCGATGAAGGTCATCTTCTCGGCCATGGGCTTTACATTGGCGAGCACGCCCTTCTGGCCGCTCTCGGCCGGCGTGCCGACGCGAGCCGGATCCACCCAGAAGTCATATTCCGCCTGTCCGGTGACATAACGCGCATTCGGGAAGGTCGGCTGCCCGCCCTCCATGAGCCCGCCGATATGGTCACCATGCATGTGGGTGATGACGACGGTCGTCACGTCCTCGCGCTTGTAGCCGGCAGCGGTCAGACCTTCGACGAGACGGCCGAGACCGTTTGCACGACCACCTTCACCCAGACCGGTATCGAAGAGGATGACGTCGGAGCCGGTGTTGACCAGCACTGGTGCAAAGCTGTTGACGAACTTGTCGGCCGGGAGGAAGTTTGCCTCGAGCAGCGCGCCGACTGTTTCGGGTGACTGGTTGGTACCGAATGTTTCCTGCGGATTGTCAGAGGCGCGCGCACCGTCCTTCACCACGACCACTTCGAACTTGCCGACGTTGAAACGATGGGTTTCGGGTGGCATGGCATGATCAATATCCATCGAGGTCTCCGCACCGGACTGCTGCGCCACCGCCGCGCGCGTCATGATCATCGGTGCGGCCAGTGCTACACCGGCGCTCCCGAGCAGCATACGTCTTTTCATCGAAACCATTCCAATCTCCTCAATCAAATCAAATCACCTCGCCCCTGCACGGGCTGAGTGCGACATAGGGGAAAGGCGGACAACGGGTAGCGCTCTCACACCATCGTGATGCCGTCTCCCGCCGAATGCGGGAACCGCGTTGCGGCTTCCCCCGCAACATCTGCGGTTTCAACCAAGGTGCGTTTGGGCTATGAGAACCGGTCTCAGCCGCGCCTGCGGTCCTGCCCGGAATGCCGATGAACCGCATCACTCCCCTGATTCTTGCCGTCGCGCTCTTCATGGAGCAGATGGACTCGACCGTGATCGCGACGGCCTTGCCAACGATCGCAACCGACCTCGGCGTCGGGCCGATCACCCTGAAGCTCGCACTTACCTCCTACATGGTCGCGCTCGCGATCTTCATTCCCGTGAGCGGATGGATGGCCGACCGCTATGGGGCCAAAAGAGTGTTTCGCGCGGCAATCGTGGTATTCATGCTGGGCTCCATTTTCTGTGCGATATCGGACTCCCTGCTCACCTTCGTCGCGGCCCGTTTTCTGCAGGGCATGGGCGGGGCGATGATGACGCCGGTCGGACGGCTGGTCCTCTTGCGAACGACGAAGAAGAGTGAGCTCGTTTCGGCCATGGCGCTCCTGACGATCCCTGCCCTGCTCGGACCGATCACCGGCCCGCCGGTGGGTGGCTTCATCACCACCTTCTTCAGCTGGCACTGGATCTTTCTGATCAACATTCCGATCGGTCTCCCCGGCCTCTGGCTCTCCAGCCTCTATCTGCCCGAGATCGAACCGATCGAGACGGCGCGGATCGACTGGCGGGGTTTCCTGCTCAGCGCCGCGGCCGCTTCCGGCCTTGTCTTCGGGCTCTCGGTGATAAGCCTGCCGGCGCTGCCCGTTTCTGTCGGCGTCACTGCGACCCTGGCCGGCATCGTCGCGCTTGCGCTCTATGTCCTCCATGCCCGCCGGCACTCTGCCCCGCTGCTCGATCTCACGCTCTTTGCCAACAAAAGCTTTCGAGCCTCGATCATCGGCGGCACGCTGTTTCGCATCGCGGCCGGGGCAACACCCTTTCTGCTGCCGCTGATGCTGCAACTCGGCTTCGGCATGACCCCCTTCGAGTCCGGCATGACCACCTTCATCGCCGCCGTTGGCGCCATCTCGACCAAATTCATCGCAAGGCGCGCCTTTGCCGCTGCCGGTTTTCGCAACGTCCTGATCCTGGCTGGCATGTTCGGCGCCCTGACAACGGCTGCGAACGCCTTCTTCACGCCGGCAACGCCGATCGTCCTGATCATGGCGATCCTGCTGATCGGCGGATTTTGCCGCTCGTTCTTCTTCACCGGGGTGAATACGCTGGGTTACGCAGAGATCGAGGACCGCGCCGCATCGCAAGCGACCTCGCTGACATCGGTGCTGCAGCAGGTGAGCCTGGCGCTTGGCGTGGCCGCGGCAGCCTCGATCCTGGAGGCGAGCACGCGGATCACGGGCGAGACGCTGTCGCTTGGGGATTTCCACCTCGCCTTTGCCGTGGTCGGTGGCCTTTCGCTCTTCGCCATCGCGCCCTTCCTCGGACTGCCGCGCGATGTGGGCTCGGCCGTATCCGGCTACAGACGGGCGAGCGACGACGAGACAATCAGCGTGAAGTGATCATTCCGGCCGCTCGCAGAGCGCCGAGAGCTTGTTGCCATCGGGATCGCGTACATAACAGGCATAGAAATTCGGATGGAAATGCCGAAGACCAGGAGGGCCCTCGTCCGTACCGCCAGTCGCAAGGGCTGCGGCGTGAAAGGCATCGACCGCTGCGCGAGACGGTGCTTCGAAGGCCGGCATGGAGCCATTGCCGACACTGGCCGGCTTTCCGTCGAAGGGATGGGTGATCCAGAAGCGGCAACGGACATCATCCGGCAGCCCGTAGCCTGCCTCGGCCTCCACCGTCACCCGGCGCTCGATGCCGAGCGTTGCAAGGACGGCGTCGTAGAAGCGGATGGCGCGGGGCAGATCATTGATGCCGACCGTGATATAGGTAAACATGACGGATGCTCCCTTCGCCTGGCCCGAGCCCCTCAGTCCTTATCCAGATCCTCGGTGGCGGGGATATCCTCGCGCGGATCACGGGCGAAACCTTCCGCGTCGAGTTCGACCACGCCGGGGCCATTGCGACCCCTGAAGCCCTTGGCCAGCAGGAACATCTCGACCGATTCCTGTCGCGACGACGCCGGCTTGATGTGCAGGACCTGACGAAAATTCTGCTTCAACATGTTGAGCAGGTCCTTCTCCGTGCCGCCCTGGAAGGTCTTGGCCAGGAAATGCCCGCCCTCGGCCAGAACCTCCACGGCAAAGTGTGCCGCGACTTCGCAGAGATGCATCGTGCGAATGTGGTCGGTCTTCTGGTGCCCGGTGGTGGGGGCCGCCATATCCGACAATACGAGATTGGGTGTGCCGCCGACGGCCTCGATCAGCTGGCGCGGGGCGTCCGGGTCGAGGAAGTCGAGCTGCAGGATCTTCACGCCCGGGATCTGCGCCATTTCCAGGAAGTCGATCGCGGCGACGCGAATGTCGTCGTCGGTCGAATCGGTGACCTTGGCGGCGATCTGCGACCAGCTGCCGGGTGCAGCGCCCAGGTCGATGATGCGCTTGGCACCTTTCAGGACCTGATGCTTCTCGTCGATCTCCAACAGCTTGAAGGCCGCGCGGGCGCGGTAGCCCTCGAGCTTGGCGCGCTGGACATAGGGGTCGTTGATGTGGCGCTCGAGCCAGCGCCTGGACGAGGCCTTGAGCTTGCCCTTCTTGACCTTCTGGCCGAGTTTGCGGCCGGTTCTGTTACCGCCGATGGGGGGTTTTGCCATGGTCAGCGCTCCCTGGAAACTGGAGGACGGCGATTTCGGCCGCGACGCCAGACGCCGTCATCAGCCATCATGTCGGTAAGCAGACCTTCGCGCAGGCCGCGATCGGCAACGCGCATGCGGCTCGACGGCCAGCGACGACGGATCGCCTCGAGGATGGCGCAGCCGGCGAGCACAAGATCGGCGCGATCAGGGCCGATGCAAGGATTTGCGGCGCGGCCGGCATAATCCCAGGAGAGGAGCTTGGCCTGCATTGCTGTGACCTCGGCATCGGAGAGCCAGAGGCCGTCGACCTTGCGGCGGTCGTAGCGCGGCAGGTCGAGATGCACGCCAGCCAGCGTGGTGACCGTGCCCGAGGTACCGATCAGATGGAAATCATCCATGCTGCGGGGAATGTCAGGGCAATCGAACTTCGCCAACATGCTCTCGACCTCGCGGGTCATGGCCTCGAAGATATCGGGCGTCACGTCGCGACCGCCATGGCGCTCGGACAGTGTGACCACGCCGACCGGCAGGGATGTCCAGTGGGTAATGTGGTTGGCAAGCCGGCTGGAGCGGTTATCCTGGATGCGGATGACCGCGATTTCGGAGGAGCCGCCGCCGATGTCGAACAGCACGACGGACCGCGCTTCGCGGCCGACCAGCGACGAGCAGCCGGAGACGGCGAGCCTTGCTTCGGTTTCGCGATTGATGATCTCCAGCAGCAGCCCTGTTTCGGCGGTCACGCGCTCGAGAAAAAGTTCGCCGTTTTCGGCCGCACGGCAGGCCTCGGTTGCGATCAGCCGCATGCGCCTGATGTCACGACCCGAAAGCTTGGCGGCACAGACGCGCAGCGCATCGACCGCCCGGTCCATGGCATCCTGCGACAGGCGACCTGTCGCCGCCAGCCCCTCGCCGAGACGCACGATTCGGGAAAAGGCATCGACGACACGGAACTGGCCGGGGCGCGTCGGCTGGGCGATCAGCAGGCGGCAGTTGTTGGTGCCGAGGTCGAGGGCTGCATAGAGGTCGTCGGGCGCGCCGTCCTGGACGGATCGCCAGCGCCCGGCACCGTGATCCTGGCCGGTGTGTGCCGGCGGGCGGGGCTGAGGCGCCGGCGCCGACTGTGCCTCCGGTCCGCGCAGCTTTGCGGCGGACGCAGACGGCGGCTCGGAGCCTGCGAGCGGGCGAACATGGCCGGGCTTCTGCGCGACGGCATGGCGGTTTCGATTGCGCTTGCGCTTGCGGCCGGGTCGGTATGCGGCCTGGTCCGACGGGCTGCCCTGTCCATCAGCCGCGACTTTCGGTGGCTGGCGCCGGACACTCTGTGCATCCACGGCCGGGTGACCGGCATGCTCACCCGACAACGGGGGGGCAATATCCTTTCGCACAGGGTCGGACGCACCGCCCCCCTGCCCTGCCGGACCTGGCCTGCCGTTCTGACTGATCGGGAGTTGCTCCAAGGGCGCAACACCGCCCTTGCCGCGCCTACGGCGCTTACGCTTGCGGATGGGACCATCCGCAAAGACTGATTCGGAACGTCGCTCGGCGACCGGCGTGCCCGCCGATCCTGCCGAGGCAGAAGCGTCGTGACCGTTCTTGACCGGCCCCGCCTTCTTGCCCTTGCCGCGCCGGCGGGAAGACCCACCCTTGCGCTTGCCTGTCGACGCCCCCTCGCTGTTCGGCTGTCCGCCGCGATTGGGGTCTGTCACTGAAGTTATCCACTGCACCGCGCAAGGCGCCAAGACCGACGCATGCCGCTGGTGTCATCATTCGTTTCGTTGGACGAAGCATACCAGCGCAAGCCTTGAGCGCCAAACGGTTTTTCAAATCTCCTCTGGGGCCGCCCGCCCGGACGCAGCCCGCCGCTGCCGCCGCCGGCCTGCTCAGCGCCCCTGGCGGCGCCACTTTTTTCCGCCCTGTCATTTTTTTGAAATTCGGTCTTTGCAATGCCGGATGTTTTGGCTATAAGCCCGCTCACCGATCGCCGCGGCGATACCCTGGTGGGGAATAGTTCAACGGTAGAACGACGGACTCTGACTCCGTTAATCTTGGTTCGAATCCAGGTTCCCCAGCCAATTCTCCCAAAAATCCTTGATTCTCATGTTTTTCCGTCGTGCCGGATCCCGTTTTGGCGTCATCGGCGACCTGATGCCCAAAACTGATGCCCAAAGGTGATGCCCAAGCTGAAATCGGCATGGGGTGACCTTCGGGCCTGATACAGGGTGTCTTCGTCATGGCAGTCCGCCACGGGGTCGAAAATCTTATCCGCCGGGGAAACATCTTCTACTGGCGGCCACGCATTCCAGCAGCCTTCATTCACTGCCAACCCGGCAGCAGACTTTCACTGACCCTTCATTGTTCGGATCATAGGAAGGCACAGATGATCGGCCGCAAACTCAACACGCGGCTTGCCGAATTGAAGATGCAGTCGAAGGAAACAATGTCCAAGCAGCAGCTCCAGAAGCTCTTTGAACATGAGCGCGACAAGGAACTCGAGCGACTGGGAGAGATCAGCGAAGCCGCAAAGATCTTCGGGCGCGCGGGTGATGTCGTTGACATGGAGCTCGATCTTGAAGCGGGCTGGGCCTACCAACTTCTCGCCAAGTTCGGAACCCGTGTGGAACTCTCCCTGAAGGGAGACTGCATCGGCCTTAGCTATCTCTTGAAGAATGGCGTACCAGTCTCTCACGTCGATGCCATCCGCATCAACTATCGTGCTGAGCGCACGACAGCCGTGAGCGCAAGTTTTGAAGCCGGCATCAGCAGGCTGATGTACCACTTCGAAATTGAAGACACCGCGATCAATCGCCAGCGAGCAGCGTCGAAGATCTTCGAGGGTCGCGCAGCAGCCCTCCTCGAGATCGATGAGCGCCACGAACTGGTCGATAAAACCTTAAGCGAGTTCACTGGCGGCGGCAGACCAGCCAGTCCCGCACCGCGGATCCCAGCAGTCGAAGTCGCCGCTCCGGTTTTAGACCAAACGCCTTCCATTCCTGCAGAGGCGGAGGCCCTACCTCCACCCCTGGCCCCGGCCCCGCCCTCGGAAGAAGCAAAGCCTGCCTATCTCGATCTTACCCCGCGCACGGCAGAGCCCAGCAAAGCCAGTGTAACACCGAAGTCGGGGGCACAGCGGGTCGTCCCCGTTTCTGACTTCGAGCAGGAATGTGAGAAGCTGATCGCCAATATGGGTAACGAGTGGGAGCCAGCGACCGGGCGAGATGCCATGGCGTTGGTTCGAATTTTCAAGTCCGTTCTCATCGAGCACGGCGTCGAACATTCCGGCCAGATCGAGCAGTATCACATCGGCCAACTCCGTCAGCACTTCAACCATATCCCCACAGACTGGGGACGAAGCAGCAGAATGCGCGTCATGTCAGCCCCGGAATTACGTGCTGAAGGTGACAGATTGAAACGCCTGGCTGAGGCTGCCGGGACCAAGCCGAAAGTGGGCCTCGCGGCCACGACAATTCGCAAACACTTCGGCAATCTTCAACATTTTCTGAAGCACCTCAAAGGCCACGGTTTCGAAATCGAGGCCTGGACTTTCGAGGGTCTGCGACCGAGGAAGCCGAAAGCAGGAGACATTCGTCACCAGCAATACAAGCCTACGCCAAAAGACATCGCTCCGATTTTCTCGACTCCCGTCTACACCGGATCTCTGGGCCAATTTCGGCAACGGAAAAAGGCCGGCCCGCACGTCTTTCACGACTCGCTCTATTACCTCCCGATCCTCTTCACCTATCTCGGGCCGAGGCGCAAAGAATTTGCAGGGCTGGCGGTGGATGACATTGCGAAGGACGATGATGGATATGTCATCATCCTTCGAACCAATGCCTACCGCCGCCTGAAAAACAGACAGTCGAAGCGGATGTTGCCGCTCCCAGACGAAATGGTGCGTCTCGGCTTCATCGAATACGTCGAAGCAATCAAGAGATTGGGCTACGGGCCGCTGTTCCCTGACCTCTTCTCCGACAAAACCAACAATGATCCCGGCGATCGCTTCTACGATACATTCGTGCCCATCATGCAAGAAGCGCTGGGCGAAAAGATGTGGGACCGGGCGATCCATGCGTTCCGCCACGGCATGGCAGATACATTGAAACAGGCCGGAGTGTCGCCCGATGTTATCGATGATATCTCAGGTCGCCTCACCGAGGGGAGCGAGACCAATACACGCTACACCAACCCTGCCAGGCTCCCTCTGATGCGGAGCGTTCTTCAAAACTACCCCGTGATCACGTCGAACGTCGAACACAAGCCACTCCAGCTTCTGCCCTGGATTGAGAACAAGCAGTCGCCTCCGTGGGCGCGTGAGGGGAAGAAGTAAGGGCGTCGAGGCGGAAATGATTTCCGCCTCGATCAACCCTGCCCCCCTACGCTGCTTCCCAGACCTGGTTGAGAATGCGCGCGGCGAGTGCGGACTTATCCTGCGGCAGGAAGCGACCGTAGTGCTTGGCAACCATGTCCGCTGTGTCCTGGATGGCGTAGCTCGCCTGCTCATATGAGCCCGTCTGCTTCAGGATGTGTGTAGCAAGCACGTCGCGGACATTGTGCGGGCCGTGGGGCAAGAGGCCCTTGATGGCCCCTCGCCCGGTATAGGGATTGTAGATACCGTATCGCTGGATCGTCAGCCGCCACGCTTCATAGAAGCTGGTGATGTCATAGGCGGCCTCAGTGCTGGTCGTTTTGACCGTCTTCACAAAGAAGGTTCCGGGATCCTCTGCCGTTCGCAACAGCACTGCCCTATGCCGTTCGACATAAGCGTCGATGTAACGATAGAGATCAAGAAGATCCGGCAGGATCAAACGAAAGGGCTTGTCGCCGAAGAATGAGGAATGGGCATTCTTGAATGCGACGGCCGGGATCAACACTTCCCAGCCGCCGTCTCGATCGCTCCACCGGATCTCGCCGCGCTTCATCTTCTCGAGGACACGCTCGGACCGCGGGATCTGCCCCCGAGGGCACAACATCAATTGCCGCAGGTTCTTCTGGCGCAGTCCGAGATGCAACCCAAGTCGCAACATCAGAAATGAACGGACGGCCTCGGCGGCAGGGCGAGGATAGAGTTCCTCATCGGGCATCAGCCGAATGATCTCTTCCGTAATCTTCCTGTACTCGCCGACCGGGCTTTCAGCTTCCAGCACCGGCATGATGGGCTCGAAGGGATCGCGATGGACGCGCGCGATACGCTGGATTTCCTTCACGCGTTGTGACGCATGCTTGTGGAAATCCTCGCAGGCGCCGTGCCAGTCCTCCCGGGCGTAGGCGATTTCGTTTTGAGAGACGAGCCCCGGAATCGCATGCACCCTGGTCAGAAGCTCTGGATGTTGGCGAAGCCAGCCCGTGCCTTCTTTGGTGATCGCGAGCGCGATGCGGAGCATGTCGACTTCCCAGGACGTGTAGAAGCCTCGGCGGCTCTCCCGCCATTGCAGATACCAGTCCCAAACGCCTGGAAAGATCAGAAGGCCAAAGGTCAGATGGCGCAGGGGCACCCCACACCCTTGAATTTCTCCGGTCTTGGAGGCCGCCAGAGCCCCGAACATCAAGCCAAGATGTTCGATCTTCTGGGAAGCGGTTTCTTCGCCCCAGACCCCGCTGCGCTGATAGCCGATCGAGGTCAAAGCAGAAGTCTTGAAACGGACGAGATCGGCCATCTCCATGGCGAGTGCTGGCGGAGCATCGATCACGCCTGAGAGAAGATCCGGATCCTCGATCGCACTGTCGTCTTCCGTAGTGACGTCAATCTTTCCACTCCGGTGGACCCGCCCGCCATAGGCTACTCCTGGAAACCTGATGGCATAGCGCTGCTTCGCGGCGGCCGCCTGAAATTTCCGGTAATCGGTAGAGCCGCTGATGATCACCCGCCGGACCCATTCAAGAATTTCCTCCCTTTTGGCGAACGGCAGAGAGTTGAAATCATCGGGCAGATGCCAGGCCAGTCGGCGACGCTCGGCGGGCTCGATCCCTGATAGATCAAAGCCTGAGCATGAGCGTGCTTGATGCGGCAGCTTGGCCTTGAAGTAACCTTGAGGCAGCCGGTAGCGGCGCTCGATCCTCCCCAATACCTCGAAGCTATCTGTGCTGCGGGGCACACGCCTGCCCTCCATCCAGCTCAGGATCGTGTTTTTGTCAGTCGGTTCATCCGGTCGAACGATTGATCGGTGCAGAACCCAATAGGTTTCACTGTGCCTTCGCATATGAAGCGGCAGAGCCTCGGCAAAGCTGGAGGGTTCGATCCACTCGGTGAAAAGAGGTTCGGGAAACTCCACTGTCGCCGAGGACACTCTCTGCGAAGCCGTCGGCTCGATAGCTGACTGGCGCGATTCCGGCCCCTCTTTCGCCCTAGCGGGTTTTGCTGCTTTACGCGCCGCTGCCACTCGGCGGGGCCTCGGGACAGATCGATCGGCTTCAGACAGGCTGCCGTCCCTGCTCCAGCGGATGATTGCATCGAAGCCCGGATCAAGTGCACGGTGATGCGTTGCCAGCAGCTCTGCGTCGACACCAGTCACTCTGGAAACGATTTGCCAGTCGGTTCTGCCATTGGTTCTCGGCGGTCCGCATCTGCGCTCGATCAAGCGTCGCATGTAGGCTTTGAGCGCCTCAGCGTCATCGCTGGAAAAGATGGGGTTCAGTCGCTGCAGGCAATAGGCGTCGATCTTTCGCTGAAAGGTTCTGATGGCTGTAAGCTTCGTCATTTCACATCATGCTCGTGGTTATTCTGCCCCTCAATCGAGAGGGGGCGGTCGAGCTAGGCGAGCTGCGTTAACGAAACGTTTGAGGTTGGGGGCTCTGTGGAATTCCGATTCAGAATCAAACGGCGTTTTATGAAGTAATGGGGGGAAAACGTCCGGATCAGATGAACGCCGTTTAGCGCTCACAGCTCGGCAACGGCGGTAAACACGAAGGCACCGAAGCTGATTCTGGTCAGTTCTCACTCATCCTCAGGAGCGCCATCCGGATGGAGAAGGTGGAGCTTGCGCCGAAACGGGCGGTCATCGACCCTGTACTTTGCTACGAGCTCATCGAAAACGAGATCGCATTCGCGCTCCTCAAAACCCTGATCGACCAGCATCGAAACAATCTTGTCCTGGAATTTATCCAGCTCGGCTTCCTGTCCCTTTTCAATCGCGCGCCGGATCAGCCAGAACAGGGCGACACGGGCAACGTCATCTCGCTCTGGGCGCTTAGCCCGCCTGTTTGCGTCCCGCAGTGCCTTCTGCCGCTGCCTCGCTGCTTTCAATGTCATAAGCCCTCCTGATAGATTTCTGGCCCTATCATGGTCAAGGGACCGGCGGCGCGGTGCAAGCGTGTTTTGGATGAATCGAAACCATCGATTTCTGAATCAGAAATCCAGAGTTCGGAATCAAATAAGCGCAATTTGTTTCGGGTTGCGGGCGCTTTGTTTCAGCGCGAGACAGGTTGCCTGAGGTTGAACGCCGTTGCGGAATCGATCTGCCAGACTTCTGAATCAAAAATCCCGAAGTCGGAATCAAACATGCGCAATTTGTTTCAGGTTACCGGCAGAGCGAGATGCCTTGCCGACAACCCGAAGTCAGTTGGCTCAAATCGACATCGTTTGTCGAATGGCAACGCTGTTCCGGTCATCGAGGATGTCGATTACCGTCTCCCCATCCAGCGCCTGCTGTTCAAACAGAATCGCCGTCAGCCGATCAAGCTTATCCCGGCTTCCGGTGAGCAGATCCATCGCCTTCGCCAACGCCTTCTCAAGCCGAGCATGTACGCGAGCGGCCAGATCTGGATGCGCATCAAGGACTGGAGTCGGATCCTTGTCGTCGCGGTAAAGGAGCGGCTGCACCGCCCCAAAACCGAGACTGCGCTCCATCGCCAAGGCAAGCCCGGTCGCACGGGCGAGGTCACTGTCTTCTGATCCGGCCGAGCCGACGGACACGGAGCAGAAGACAATCTGCTCAGCCGCCCGCCCGGCCAGCAGCATCGCCAGCAGGTCTTCCCGGTAGCTCAGCATGTCACTTCCCGACCTGTGGAAAGCCAGAAGGCTGTACCCGCCATCGGGCATATCGATGGTGATCCCCTGGATTGGACCAAGCTTCAGGACATGGTGGACCACCGCATGGCCCGCCTCGTGGACAGCGAAGCGCCAGCGTAGATCGTGCGGAAGCTGCTGCCTGTTCATTCGGACGCCGTCTTCGAGGTCCTGATAGCGGATTGGTCGCTTCTGCCGGCGAGCGACCTGACGCGCTTCACGTACGATGCGCTCGACATCGGCTCCCGTGAGCCCCATTGCGCGGGTCCCCAGACGCTTCAGAACCGATTGAACGTCGCTCTCACCTGATCCGGTATTGGTCATGGCTTGCTCGGTCATTGGCTTCCTCCATTCAGCGCCGCCTGTTGACTTAGGCTGTCCTCCGCATCCGGGGACGGCTCGGCGATCTCGGGTTTCTCCTTGGTTGGCACCTGCCACTCGGCGACCAGAACCTTCAGATCCTCGCCAAGATGATGCCGGAAGATCTCGGCCAGCGTCGCGGTGTCGGGCCTGGGGATCTCGATGTGGGTTTCCAGGCGCCCTGAACGTTTTAAGGCCTCGTCGATCTGCTCCGGTCTGTTGGTGGCGCCGACGACGATGAGGCCTTCACCCTTCACCGCTCCATCCAGCAGTTCAAGCGCCTTGTTGACGACGCTATTCCAGTAGTCCGCGTACTCCCGCTCTGCCGGCTGGCGTTTTCCGATGCCGTCGATCTCGTCGATGAAGAGGATCGCGGGTGCTACGGCACGCGCCTCGGCAAAAGTCCGGGTCATACGATTGAGCACATCGCTCAGATGCGCACCCTGCAACCAGGTTGACACCGAACTGACGACGAGTGGCACCTGCAAGCTGTTGCAGAGCGCCCGGGCAAATGTCGTCTTGCCGGTCCCGGGCGGTCCGGAGAGCAACAGCTTGGTGCTCATGTCAGACCATGGAAGGATCGAGGCTCGGTAGTCATCAAGGTCGGCCTTGAGATCAAGCGCCCAGGTCTTGGCTTTGCCGTATCCGGGCAGCGTCTCGACGGTGAGGTTCGGCGGGCTGCCGTCTTCGCCCCAAGGCTCCGGCTGGATGACTTCCGCCCCGGACGGCTTGTCGCGTTTCCACCCGCCACTGCTGCTGTCTTGCCCCGAAGCAGGCGTGTCATGGCTTGCCTTGCCCGGCTTTTGCTTCGACGTCTTGGAGCCACTTGAGGATCCGTCGCTCTCATCCTCGTCACTGTCGCCGTCGCGCGCAGCGACGCGGTTGCGCTCAGTGAGCGACGCAAGGATCGCGACGACTTCGGCGGCACTGCGACCCGGTCGGAACGCGAGCACGACGTCATCGATCGTGAGGTAGTGAACATCATACGCATTGGTCCACCGATCGAGCGGCACCCTGCCGCTTGGTCCGTAGACGGCTTCCAACATCAGGACGAGGAACGGGTAGTCCAGTCGCCCGCCCTCCAAATTGATGTCGGCTGCGATGGCAATCTCCTCCGGGGCACCTTTTGTATCTTCACAGATTGCAACGACCGGATAGTCACGCCGCAACGCATTCAGCAACCGACGCTGCAAATTGCCGCCGGCTACGCGGCGCAAGAGGTGACCGAGCAACAGGACGTAGGTTCTTCCCGGGCCTTCATCTCCGGCGATGGTCATGTCGTCATAGACATACTCACCGTCGAGCCCCTTGAGATCGCCACCTGGCACAAAGCCCGGGACTTCGATCAGCCGTCGGATTGCGGATTCGAAGCCGATGATCGGCGCATGCAAGGCGATCACCGGAGCCGGCATCGCCGCCGCGCGTGTCACGGTAGCTAAGGTCACACGGGCTCTCTCGATCGTCCTCGCAAGGACGATGGCAGCGATGATGTTGGTGACGAGGGGTCCTTTGCCCGCTTGGCCGATCAGGCCGATGGCATAGGCGCGGTTTGCATGATCAGCGTCAGACAGACGCTCATTCTTAGAATTGGACCGCCGCCGAGATCCCGAACGCAGACCAGCGGGCACGGAAGTGCCTGCGAACGCTCCCGCCGCTGGCTGCAGATAGTCGCCAAAGTGCCGCCGCACCCATGCCAAGTCCCTGTCCCGATCGCCGGTGAGGGACGAGGTGTCGAACACGGGCGTGTAGCGCCGGGTCATGTGACCGTCGATCTCGATGGCCTTCACGTCCAGCAAACCGTTGCGCAGGGCGTTGCGCCTCGCCTCGCGCCTGGCAAGCTGTTCGAGCCGGTGAACCAACAAACGGGCGATCTTACTCATTGATGTTACCCTCCGCAGTCTCGGCAATAATTGCCAAGTCGGATAGGCCAAGGTCTCGTGCCCGCAAGGCGCGTTTCCGGAGATGGCCCGGCTCTGGCCGGGCGCGCTCGCGAACCCTGCGACGCTGGATCTGCATGGCGGTGTTGCGGCTGCGCTTGGCGAGCCAATCCATAACCACTTGGCAGGCTGGATCGCCACGCTCGATATGGACTAGCAGGTGGGCCATCACGCGAGGCGGCACGGCGCCAGTCAGTCCGTCTTGGGTCCGAACGTGACCAAGTGCGAGGCCGATCGCGACGGCAGGATCATCCGTGGGCGATTGATCGGTGGGGGCACGCCGGGTACGGAGCAAGGCATCGTGGGGACGGTGGCAGTCAAGTGTCGTCGGTCGGTTGCTCGGGGTGACAGCTTCGCAATGCATGCGCGGCAGCCCCTCCGAATGGATGTCAGAAGACATGGGAACTCCTTGGCTGGACCGCATCAGGGTCCAGCGCAAACGGGGAACGGGGAATGGTGAGAGGATCCACGGCCCGAAAGCGGTGGCGATCAACGCCCACAGCCTGACGGCAAGCGCCTGGCTGCAGTACTCAGATCATCAAACGGATCAGATCAATGCGGCGCAGGACGGCGAGCGTAGCCGACGCGGAAGAAGACCGGGCGCGGCTTGTCGACATCTATTGAATCCAGCCGCTCGAAGCTCTCTTCCTCCCAGGGGGCGCGATCCAGATCCTCGTCGAACGATCGGGCAGCCATATCTTCCTCGAACGTCCGGTCCGGGCCGTTGAGGTTGATCCGAGGTGGCTTCGGCGCGATCAGCTCGGCTTTAGTATCGGCAACCGCTTCGGCGAACCGCTCATCCACCCCAATAGCCTTGCGCGCTTCGACCTCGAGAAGCTGCTGCACCCGGATGCCGAAGCGGCGGCGCAGTTCCGCCATGCAAGATGCGGCCCCGTCGATCTCAAGCAGGTCATCGATTTCGGAGAGCGCCCAGATGCCGGTGGCGTGATCACTCGGACGGCTGGCTCCATCGACGATCGCGACTTCAACGGTATCAACCATCAATCGCTTTTGGGTCTTGTAAAGCCAGTCCGGCAAAACCATTGCCGCGGCCATCATCTTTGTCTTCAGTTCCTCGAGGCGGCTGGTATCGCCATATGACGCGAGCGAGCGCTTGAGGTCGAGGATGTAGGCCGTGTGTCGCGCGCGGTTCACCACGATCAAGTCCGGCGTGTAGCTGCCCTTGGCCGGTGACTCGCAATCAAGTTTGATACCGTCGAGGCTCGACCAATCATTGCCGGACACCGCTTCAAGCGCTGCCTTGACCAGCGGCAGTTTGAGCGATTGCGTCAGCACCAGCACATTCGGATTCGCCCGGGCCACCCGTTCAAACGCGTATTCGAGCAGCTTCCCTTCGCGGAACGAGACCGCCCGGACGAGCGACGCGATGTGAACGTAGTGGCCCAAGATCTCATCTTCGGTCGGTTCGCCATCCGTGATCGCAGTGATGGCGCGATCGATGAGGACATCGAGATCGGCTTCGACGTCTGCGAAGCGGACGAGGTGCGGATGCCGGCGCAACACGGCGGGTTCACGGATCGGCGCGGCAGCCACATTGCGGCCAAAACCAAACGTGCGCGGGCGGGAGCCTGACATGGCCGATGCGCTGGCGTTGGCGAGTGAGTTGAGAACTTCCCCATAGGCGACAGAAGCGGTATTCGTGCTCATAGCCCGATTCCTTCTTATCAAGGTTGACGGTCAGGCCCTTGTCAGTGGTGCAAACACTGGCTTGGGCCGCTTGTTCCGGTCATCCGGAACGCGCTTACCCTGGCAGGACCCGAGCTGGGGCTCAAGGACCCTGGGAAAACAAAACAGAACAAAGCCGGTACAAGGTTAACGGTGGGCTCACAGCGTCCGGACAGCGATCGCATTCGAGATCGCCCATCGGATCCCATCCTCAATCAGGTCGGAACTGATCCCCAAATTGAAAAGGGCCGACGAGCGGCCCTTTCGAGTTCGATGGCAAAATGGACAGTCAAGCCTTCCGATCGGACCTCAAGCTGCTGGCGCTGAGGCGAGTTTGGCTTCGCCGAGGACGGCAGGACGCGGACTGTGGGACTGGGGTTTGGCGAGGGCCTCCGACAAAGTCGGGATCGTCGCCTTCTTTTCCGGGGCGGTAAGGTTTACCCTAGCGTCGATACCGACCCCGGCAAACATCGACTCCAAACCTTCCTTCAGTGTCGGAAAGGTCTCGGCTATCAGTTTTGATCCCCTCGCCAGTTTAGCCGTCGCTTTCTTGGCGGGCAGCACGTCAACGGAAGCGGCTTTAGCCTTCAATGCTCTCGACTCTGGCGGCTTCGGAGCCACCCAATTCAGCAGCGGGAGCACTTCGTTTTCCAACCACGCGCGAAGTCCCGCTTTGTCCGGCCAGGTATCTTCGCCGCCCATGTTGTAAAGAAGATCGCCGACTGCTGCCCATTTCGTGCGAGCCGGAAGCAATGTGGAGTTGATGTGGTAAGCTGCTTCGGGGTGCGGTGTAACGAACTCGGCAAGACTTTTCAGTTCCTCCCTTGCCAGCCGTGCAGTCAAAGCCGTTCTCTGAACAAGAGCTTTTTTGACGATGTTTTGCTTCGGCAGCGCTTCTTCGATGTGCGCGCGGATTTCATTCACGTGTGCGATGAATGACTTCATGCCTTCGCGGACCTTGAGCGCAACGATAGCCTTGAGACCGTCAGGACCGCCGACATCAAAGGGATCGACGTCCTCCTCCTGCTCGGTACCTTCCTTGGACCCGGAAACAATTGCCGTTACGTCCTGGACCCTTAGACGGCCAGTTTCCCGCGCCACGCCGATCGCTTGCTCGATCTGCTCGGGGCTTGCCGAACTCAGCTTGCCGACAACGGTTGGGCCGACGGCGAGCTCGACGAGAACCTCCTTGTACGCAACCAAGTTACGTGCCGTGGCGCGCAAAGTTCGGATGTGACGCGCCGTGTAGCCACACCGCTCGGCAGCCCATTGTTCTACGGTTCCATCCGGCAGCAGGGTGGCTGCCTGTTCGAGGTGCTCACCGAGTTCGAAGGTCTGTTCGGTGGAGCGTCGCGTCGCGCTGATGAGAAAGATTGCGGTGCTTTCGAGGCGACTCTTGATGTCCTCGGGGACTCCATGGGCCTTGTAGAACTGGTCTGCGGTGGGGGCGGGCGGCGGCGTCTTTGTAGTGTTGGTCACGAGATAACTCCTGCGTTGTTTTCACGTTGTAGACCGATGTGAAGCCTACCCCTTAATTATGAAGCAACTGAAAGTAATGTCAAATCAGTAACGACTAATGAAATTGTCAACAATTAGCGATTTGCTTAAATCATTACTTCGTATACTTGAGAAAATGGGTTTATCCACAGGCGTGAGCTCCTTGTTGCTTCATTTTCACCCAAGTAAATCCCAAGCTCCATTTTGGGTGCTCAGACCACCAAACCCACCCCTAGGATCCCTTCACTTGCGCTTCCTATGATCTGCGCGACCTGGTAGCCAAAAACGAGCGGCGGGGAGTGCTATGCGAGGGATCGGCGTGCGATGGCGAAGGCAGTTCTGACGACCAAGGTCGATCCGACATATGACGACCTTCCAGAGCAGCGGTATCATTTTCCGCGCACATATCTGCGGCAGGTCGAAGCCGCCCGGGGAGACTGGATCGTCTATTACGAGCCCAGGCGGCCGAGTGGCGATCTGATGAAGACGGGCGGCAGGCAGGCTTATTTCGCGACGGCCCGGATCATCGACATCATTGAGGACCCATCAAAGGCCGACCACTTCTACGCGCTGGTCGATGACTTCCTACCTTTCGATCACGCCGTCCCCTTCAAGGAAGGGGCGCACTACTATGAGAGCGGTCTGCAGAAAGACGACGGTTCCACGAACAAGGGGGCCTTCGGTCGCGCGGTCCGCAACATTCCCGACGCCGAATACGACCTAATCCTGGCCGCTGGCTTCGCGCATGTGCTCGGCAAGCGGGATCGGGAACGCCCGGCGCCGGATCCGGTCGAGGAGGCGCGCATTGGGTTTGGCCATAATCCTCAGATGCCTTACGAGGCCGACAGCGTCGACCGACGGATCATCTCCCAGGTGGTGCAGCGGCCGTTCCGCGACCGGGCGTTCTCAGTGGCAATCAAGTCAGCCTATCAAGACACCTGCGCCGTCACCGGCCTCAAGCTGATCAATGGTGGTGGGCGCTCGGAGGTTCAGGCCGCGCACATTCGCCCTGTGGCCGATGGCGGCCCGGACAGTGTCCGCAATGGCTTGGCTCTATCCGGCACCGTGCACTGGATGTTCGACCGCGGGCTGATCTCGGTCGATGACGACTACAGCCTGCTGATCGCGAGTGGTGGCGTTCCTGACACTGTAACACGGCTCATCAATCCGGAGCGACGCCTGCTTGTGCCGGCACGCGCCGACGAGCGGCCACATTCGCAGTTTCTACAATTTCATCGAAGGGAGAGATTTAAGGGCTGAGAAGACGGAAATGATTTCCGCCACTTATGTGCCCTGTCACTCCTCTCCGAAGAAGTCCTCATCCAGTCGCTTGAACTCGACGGTCCTATAGCTGCGCACGCCAACGCCGTGTTCGATCATCAAATCGGCCAGTTCCTTCCCGTCGATGAGGATGACCCGCTGGGACAGATGCTTGACGAAGTCGCGCGCAGGCTGGCTGAAGGTGGAGGTGGTGACGAAAACACCCTTGGTGGCGCCGAGGCCGACGAGGCTTCCGACGAAGCCGTTGACATCGGGACGACCCACCGGATTGCCGGGCGCATAGCGCTTGGCCTGAACATAAATGCGGTCGAGGCCAAGGCGATCTTCGTTGACGATGCCATCGACACCGCCGTCACCGGAGCGGCCAAGCTGTGCTGCGGCATCCTTGTGGCTGCCGCCATAGCCCATGGCGACCAGGAGATCGACGATAAGCTGTTCGAAAAAGGCGGGACTGTTGGAGAGGATGCGCTGGAGCAATTCATCGCGCAGGGCTGCCTGCATGGACGCATTAGCCGCATCGATCTGCTCTTCCGGCGTCGTACGGGTAGAACTGTCTTGGACGGGTTTGGCAGGAATGCCATTCTCTTCTGCTGCCGCGCCTTCGTTCCTGTAGAATTCGCGGAACTCAGGCTCCTGCATCAGAAGAGCCACGTCGATACGGTCCGGAGACGTCGCCAGCAGCGCCTTGCCCTTATCGGTCGCAACAAAACGACCACGTGCGGGCGAGGCGATCAGCCCGGCTTTGCTCATATAGAACTTGGCCCAGTGGATGCGATTGTGCAGCAGGCGCTGGCGACCGCTCGGAAGAAGCTCGTCGCGCTCAATCTGAGTGAGGCCGAGTTCATCCGCGATGCGTTCCGAGACGTCAGCAACTCTTGTTTCGCCCTCGGCAGCAGAACGGAGGACGGGCAGCATGAGGGTCTGGTAGTCAGGGATCGGCATTCATGCTCCTTGAAATTCAGAGTTTGGCGAGAACGCAGCTAGTCTGGCGTCTTATGGCCCTAAATATCGGTTACCACGCGAAACCGTGTTCCATTCGCAAGTGTACTCCATTGACCACCCCACGCTTGCGTGGTTCGTGATTGAAGCTAGGGAGGGGTGACCGTAACCATTACCCTTACCGACCGAAACCACGCATCGACCGCCGCCCCCGTTTGGTGACACGACGTTTCCGGAGAATTTGGCGCCGTGGTGTGTTGCAACGATGAAGTTGGGTAGAGCCGACATTTTGAGCCTAACGAGATCGTAGTCTGCATCGCCCGTGAAAAGCACCGTCTTGCCAGACTCCAAGGTCGTTTGAACGCACAGGCCGGTCTGATTCAAATTGCCAGGCTTGCCCTTGCAGCGTCCAAGCCGCAGGGAGCCAGTGGACACTCTTGCCAAGCTGACGCCGAGTAGGCGATTGTCATTTGCCAGCTTGCTCGCCACCAGCTTCGCGCCTGGGCCGAGCCTCTGAACTGGCGTGATCCAGGTGCTACCTGCTAGGCCTGCGATCGCGTGATAGCCGTGCAAATGATCCCAGTCCCAATGAGAAAGGATCACTGGGACATTGCTGACCTTTAGTTTAGGTTTACCGGCTGCAGTCTTCAGATTGTACGAAATGGGCCAACCAGCATCCAAGTGAAAAAGCTCATTGCCGGCCTTGTCAATCGCGCTGCAAAAACTCGCTTGACCAACGTCACGAACGAGCAGCCGGTGGGGAACTTCTGTGCTCTTCAGAAGACTGCGCACGGCACTACTCTCCCCGATTGCATTTGCCGGGAAATTGCAGGCCGCCGCAATCGCTTGTGCAAGTGCTCGCTCGCTTCCAATTGCTGCGCCGACTGGGCTGAGTGGACGATCACCCTCCGAAAACAGATAGCGAATCTCATCCAAAACGAGTGGGACGTTCTCCTCATATCCAGCATCACCGAGTGAAGAAGCCCAGGCGAAGGGACCCGGCTTCTTTCCTCGCGGAAGCAAGTTTATTCGGTACCACTGGCCGTCGACCGCTTCCTCGACATCAGTCAGATACCGAAAATGCTCTGCAGTCGTCAAAACCTTCAGAACGGCCAAACGAGATCGGTCGCGTTTGTCTTTCATGGTTTCGAGCGCCTCGTCGGCACTCATCCGCGCGTCGATCGTATCGAACTCGAAAGAAACCCGATTGGCTTTTTTCAAAATCAGGTCTTCGTTGATGAGAGCTTCCGCTCGGACCAGTCGTGCGATCAGTGTGACTGGCCCCTCACTCAAGAAACTCATCGCTTACCCCTTCACCCCAGATCCACGCTTGACCTTCGGCGCCGCCTCGCGCTCGGCGCGGATGCGGGCGAGCAGGTGTTCGGCGGGTTCGTCGTTTTCGTCCTGGGGGACCAGTTCGCCGCGGAAGGCTTTGGCCAGGATCGCCTCGTCCAGCCGGCCCACCAGCTCCAGCGCGCGCTTGGCCTCTTTCGCCAGCCGGTCGATCTTGGCGAAGGCGGTTTCGATGCGGCGGACGATTTCGTGTTGTTCTTCGAGGGGTGGCACGGGAAGGGGGCACGTAGCGATGTCATCTCCGCTAATATGAGGCAGATCAGAGCCTGTTGCCCGGTGCAGGCTATGAGCCAAGAACATTTGGGTATTGAGAAACCACCAGAGAAAATCCTGAGCAACGAACTCTGATGCACGAAAGCGGGTGACCCGCTGTACCAAGAGGCAACCTGCATCTTGCTTCGCCACTCTCGCGACTTTGAGGCCAGTTGAGATCACCGGACGATCCATGGCCAACACAATGTCGTTCTCTTTAACCAGATACCTCGCAAACTCGTGGGCGCGTGAGGCATCCAGGCACTTCAACTCAGACCAGTCTATAGCTCTCGGAGCAATATTTGCGCCGCGCAGAAGCTTCACACCATCAGCACGGAACCATTCACTCTTGAACGCAAACCCGACAGTCATGTCCGCGCCGACACCGATCACAGCGTGAGCCCATGAGCTGGGGATGGCGGCAACGGTGTTGAAGTCAACTTGGTGGGTGTTGGTGCGTGCGCCCCTTCGAGAGGAAAGCGCTCTTTGCAGCGCCTTTTGCACAGCGAGCTTTTCCGAAGCCGAGAGAACGACGCCACTGCTCTCTCTCCAATCCCGCGTCAACTCACCGCTGAACGCCTTGCTGAGCACGGCCTGCTTGTAGCGGGAGACGAGGGTTTCGATGCGGGCGAGTTCGGTGCGGGCGCGGGCGGATTTCGCGTTCAGCGCATCCAGCTTGGCCACGATGCGCTTTTGCTCGGCCAGGGGTGGGAGACAAATGTGAAGTGCGCGGATCTCCGGGAAGTAGATGGTGGTATGCGTCGTACCTTTACCGAACTTTCGCAGCCCTTCGCCTTCGGCGATAAGTGCCTTGACCAAAAAGTCCGGCACCAAGGCTTCCGAGCAGGTCCAGGTTACAAAGTCCTGGCTGGTCGCCATGTCGCGTCCCATGATCGCGACGTATCCGACAGAAGCGGTGCGAGACAAGCAGACGGTGCCCTTCGGCAGCAAACGAGCAGATGAGTTCGCCAATCCAAGCGGGTTAGTGGTTTGCAACGTGTCGTGAATTACGCCTCCATGGTGGAGCCGCGCATCCCTGATTCCAATCCAAGGAATGTCGCCTCCCCACCACTCCGGATGAGATCGACTGGGCGTATGGCCGGTCTCCTGTCGCGCGACTGAATTTACCGGCACCCAAACCCATCCCGGAGGGACTGGTTCGTTCGGCTTATTGACTGCCAGTCCAGCACGCCCTCTGATGAGCATGCTCGAAACCTGAGGGCTCATTCCGCCGCCTCCGGCAGCTCGTCGCCCAGCTCCGCCATCAGCGCCTCGATCTCCAGCGTCGCGGCCTGAAGATGACCGAGGATGGCGGCGGCGATGTCGTCGGGTTCGATCAGGCCTTCTTCCGCCTCTTCCTCCGCCTCGCGCAGCCAGGCGATATCGAGATTATCGCCACGGGCGGCGATGGCCTCGCGGGTGAACATTCGCCAACGGCCGGCTTCGCCTTCATCCGGGCCGCGCGCCTTGCCATAGGGGTCCTTGCCGAAAGCCTGTTCGAAGCCTTTGAAATGGGCTTCCGTCAGCGGCGTCGTCTTGCCGAATTTCGGCATCTGGGCGCGCAGGTCATAGATCCAGACGGATTTGGTGTTGCCGCTCTCGGTCTTGGCCCTCGTCAGGAAGATGACGTTGGTCTTGACGCCTTGCGCATAAAAAATGCCGGTGGGCAGGCGCAGGATGGTGTGCAGGTCGCACCAGTCCATCATCATCCGGCGTAATTCCTTGCCGCGCCCGTCTTCGAACAGCACGTTATCCGGCACGACGATCGCCGCCCGGCCGCCGGGCTGAAGCGCGCGGATGCAGTGTTCGACAAAGGGAAGCTGGTAGGAGGAGACGTTTGCGGTGACCGAGAGATCATCGCGGGTCGGCGCGCCACCTGCCGGGCCAAAGGGCGGATTGGTGAGGATGAGATTGGCGCGGCCAAGCCCCTTGCCCTTGTCGGAGAGCGTATCGCCGAGATCGACATGGTCGCCGTCGATGTCGTGCAGATAGAGGTTCATCAGCAGCAGGCGCAGCGTACCCGGCACGTTTTCCATGCCGTGGATGGCGCGGCGCTTCTGGAAGTCCTGTTCCTTTTCGCCCAGTGCCAAATAGTCGTCGGTGCGCGCCTTCATGTAGCGATCGGCGGCAATCAGGAAGCCACCGGTGCCGGCGGCGGGATCCTGAATGACTTCGCCGGGCTTCGGCTGCATGAGGCGGACCAGAAGCTCGATCAGCACGCGGGGGGTAAAATACTGACCCGCGCCGCGCTTGGTTTCTTCCGCGTTCTTCTGCAGCAGGCCTTCATAGAGATCGCCGAACTGGTCGCGCTCTTCGGAGAACCAGTCGAGCTCGTCGATGGCTGTGACCAGCGTCGTCAGGTTCTGCGGCTCGCGCAGGAAGGTGGAGGCGTTGTCGAAGATCTTTTGCACCATCTCCGGCAGGGGGCGGGCATCGGCATAACGCTTGCGCTCTTCGGGACTGGCCCCTTCACCGGGGGGCGAGAGGAGAACATCGTCTTCGCCGAGCCTTGAGCTGGCGGCGCCGAGGGTGACGAGAACCTTGCGGTAGTGTTCGAGCTTCGCCAGACCGTTCGCCGCGACCAGATCTGCCCATCGCATGCCCTTGGGCAGGCTGCCCGTCTCGCGGTTGCGCTCGGCCATCATCTTCAAAAACAGCAGATAGGTCAGCTCGGTGACATATTGCTGATAGGTGATGCCGTCCTTGCGCAGGACCGTGCAGAGGCGCCAGAGTTTCTGGACGATGGCATTGGCATTCATGGCGTGATTCTCATCTGATCCGGGATCGTGATTGCGGTTGTAGTGATCATCAGTCGATGGTCAACGAGACCTTGAGGGTCACGCGGCGGGCGGCGACCAGATCGCCTCGTTGAAGGCATGTAGCACCTCGTCGAGCTCGCCGTCGAACTCCTGCGCGATCCGCTTGAAGCCGCCCTTGTCGGCAAAGGCGCCCTGGTCGAGCAGGGTCGGATCGGCCACGGGCTTATCCTTCAAGGCGCGACCGATGCGGCGCAGCCACTCCTTCTGCTTCTGCGTCCAGGGGCGCGAGGCCTCGATCTTGACGATCGCGTTGTCGACGCGGGTGGCATAGGGAACTAGCGGATCGCCCAAGGCTGCCTGGCGGACGAAGCCGATGATATGGGCGGCGATATCGGCATTGCGGGCACGGCCATAAGCGGCGCGCAGCATGGCTTCGGAATAGTTCTTCTCGTCGAGGAGGCCGGCGAGCTCGGAGAGTTCCTTGCGGGTCAGATCACGCGGGCGCTGGGTGACGGCAATCAGCGCCGGGACCTGGTTCATGTTCTCGCGGACGAAGCGTTCGAAGCCGGTGATGTAATCCTCCGGTGTCGTGTTCTTGCCAAAGATCTCCTCGATGCGCAGCAGCTCGTCCTCATGGGTCGAGATGACCACGCCATCATTCTTGCCCGTGAAGAGCGGGCGGCGCTCCAGAAGTTCGACGGCACGGGGATGGTCTGTCAGCCACCGCTGCAACTCGGCACCGGAGCGGGTGGAGAGACGCTGGAGTGCCATGTCGGGGCTTTCGCCTGTGTGGCGCTCGAAACTCTCGCGGGTCTCAGCATCCATGCGCTTCACCAGGCTTCGCATGCGCACGATGACCTGGGCCGCGACCCAGCTCTTGTCCTCTTCCGTTTCCGCATTCTGCAGATCAGTGACGAGCTGGCCGAGCGCGATATCCGGCTTAACCACAACCGGGCGCATGTCGCTCATCTCCTGCAGCTCGGCATAGAGATCAACGGCGTCGAAGATGCGGAAATGCTCCTTGCCAATATCCGGGCAAAGCCGCGTGGCGCGGCCGATCATCTGGTCATAGAGGATGCGGCTCTTGACCCGGCGGACGAAAACGAGATTGCAGATGGAGGGCACATCGACGCCTGTGGTGAGCAGGTCGACCGTGACGACGTATTTCGGATAGGGATCGTTCTTGAACTTCAGGATCAGGTCGTCGGCCTTGTCGACCGTGCCGGTGATCTTCGTCACCATGCCATGCGGAACGTTTTCCTTGCCGTATTCCTCCTGCAGTTCCTCGACCAGCAAGCGCACGATGTCATCGGCATGGGCGTCGCGGGCGGCGAAGATCAGCGTTTTCCCGGGCTTGGAAGGCGGGATTTCGGTGGCGATCGCGCGGCAGACGATGCGATTAAAGGATTCCGAATAGACGCGCCTGTTGAAGTCGGCGAGGTCGTAGTCGAGTGAGACTTCATCCGGCAATTCGAAGAGATCGATCTGGCCCGTCTTGCGATCTATGATCTCGACCTCCTCGCCACCCTCAAAATGGATGCCGGCCTCCGACAGCGCCGTGGTGATGCGCTTCGGCGGCAGGTGATCGTTGAGATAACCTTCGACGACGGCCTGGCGATAGCCGTAATGGAAGACCGGGTGGCCGAAGATCTCGCGGGTATGCAAAGCGGGTGTCGCCGTCAGCGCCACCTTCACGGCGTCGAAGTAATCTAGGATCTGGCGATAGGCCGACTGGTAGTCGTCTATGTTGCGGAAGCCGATATCGCTTTCGCGCAGCTCCGCATCCAGTGTGTAGCCGCGATGGGCTTCGTCGACGATGATGCAGTCGAAGGTGCCGGGTGTCGGGCGCTTTGCCGGGTCAGGTTCATTGAGGATGCGGGCGATCAGCGACTGGACGGTCGCGACCTGCACTTGGTCTTCATCCTCCGGCAGCTTCTGCTCCAGCCCGGCGACCTTGTAGATCTGGGCGAAGTTCAGCATGCCCTCGATCTCGGTGGTTTCTAGCGCGTCACTTGTCTGCCGGCCGAGTGCCTTGCGGTCCACCAAGAAGAGGATGCGGCGGAAGCGCTTGTGTTTGAGCAGGCGATACATCAGCGCGATTGCCGTGCGCGTCTTGCCCGTGCCGGTCGCCATGGAGACTAGGATGTCGCGCTGGCCCGCGACCACGGCATTCTCGATCGCCGCGATCGCCTCTTCCTGATAAGGACGCATGCGGCGCTTCCCGAAGCTCTCTTCAGCCAGACCCTGGGCTGCGGTGTCGACATCTGTGGTCAGCTTGTCGAGGAGATCCTTTGGCGAGAACCAGCTTGTCATCGGGACGGCGTGGTTGGTCTCGCGCCTGACATCCCGATACCAAATTCCGGATTTTGTTACCCACTGGCGCACATAGGGCCGGCCATTGGTGGCGAAGACGAACGGGACACGGAAGGGCTCATCCAGGCCGTGCGTCCAGGGGCCGTGTGGATGCGCTTCTTCGGGGGCGAGCACGATGGTGCGGGCATAGCGCTCGGCCTGCTGCAAGGTAGAGGGTAAGCGGCAAGCTGAGGCCGTTCAGCCCGCGTAATTCCACGGCATGAGTGCCTCAAGATCGCTGCTCGGCCAGCCGTTGGCGATGCGCTCGAGGGTCTGGGTGAGCCAGGCCTGCGGATCGACGTT